>Ga0123328_1001252_pt1 | contig 25275 bp, 30 predicted proteins | sample BioC12SIPDNA_2_FD_89702 | JGI IMG/M metagenome (GOLD analysis project Ga0123328, IMG submission 89702) | Anaerobic biogas reactor microbial communites from Washington, USA - Biogas_R1_A C12 SIP DNA | ecosystem: Engineered > Bioreactor > Anaerobic > Unclassified | place: Washington, USA...
CAAGGGCCTTGACAGTGTAGCGAGCAAGACACAGAAAGCCTTCTCCGGCATGGGCAGGATAATCAAGACCTTTGCCACCGTTTACGTAGGGCGGGCTTTGGTCAATGTGGGCAAGGATTCGCTGGCCATGGCAAATGAGGTTGTCGAGAGCGAAAACCTGTTCAAAGAATCTATGGGCGGCATGTCCGGCGCAGCGCGCGAATGGTCCGACAAGCTCAGGGACACGCTGGGCCTTAATGCCTATACGCTGCGCAAAAACGCGGGCACCATGAACGTGATGCTGCAGTCAATGGGCATCGGTGAGCAAAAAGCCTATGACATGTCTATTGCCTTGACCGAATTGTCTGAGGACATGGCGAGCTTCTACAACCTCAACCCGCAGGACATGTACGCGAAGCTGCAGAGCGGCATGACCGGCCAGTCCATGCCCTTGAAGCAGATCGGCATCCTGATCGACGACCACACGCTGAAGCAGTACGCGGCGGCGGCCGGCATCAAGAACACAACCGGCGAGCTGTCACAGCAGGAGAAAGTCCTTGCGCGCTACGCGGCGATCATGGCGCAGACCACGGCCTCACAGGGCGACCTTGCGCGGACCATTGATAGCCCGGCGAACCAGCTGAGGGTGCTGTCAAACACCGTCGATCAGGCCAAAGTAGCGCTTGGAAGAGCCGCGCAGACCATCCAGGCGGCGATCATGCCCACGCTGTCACGGTTAGCAAGCGCGGCATTAACGGCGGCGCAGGCCATAGCCTACCTGATGGGCGGGCTGGGCGGGCTGGGCAAGCGAAACATCGCGGCAGAACTCACGACGAAAAAAGGCGCGACGGCGACCGAAAACCTTGCGAGCAAGCTGACCGACACGGCAGACGCGTATAAAAAAGCAGGCGGGGCCGCGAAGAAAGCCGCGAAGGACGCGAGCGTCGGCCTGAAAGCCTTTGACGAGATCAACAAGATCACCGAGGAAGCGGCAAAAGGTGGTGGTGGTGGTGGCGGTGGTGGCGGTATTGATGACGTCACCTTGCCCGAGCTGGACGATGGCAGTTTTCTTGACGACCTCGAAGCCGTGAACAAGAAGGTCAGGGAATTGGCCGACAAGATACGCGAAGCGGCTGACCTGGTCGTTCCCGCGCTGGCGGGCCTGAGCGCTGGATTCATCGCGTTCAAACTGACCGGCAACCCGGCCGTCGGGCTGGTTGTCGGAGTATTGGGCGCGGGCATCACGGCGCTTGTACGCTACGCCGACCAAATCCGGGAAGCCAGGCTTGCAGAGGCGTTCGGCACAATCGAAATCAGCCTGGAAGAGGCCGCGACCATAATATCAAATAACCTTCGCACCAAGACCACGGATATGCTGGACGCTGTTGAAGGGCTGAGCGAAGAAACCGACAGAGCCTTGCAGCGCTACGCGGCGGCGGTAGAGTACACCAAAAAGGTGACCATGACGCTGCAACTGCTGACCATGCGCACAGGCTATGAAAACTTCACGCGCGAACTGGCCGACCTGAAGAAGCGGCTGAAAGCGTCTGGCGGGGAAGTCAGAGTAGATGTTTTAGCCTATCTGGACGCATTGCTTGTGGACGGTAATATTGACCTGACTGAGTATAACAGGCGCAGAACGCTGCTTGAGGAGCGCCTGGCCAGCCTGGATAATCTGGCTGAAAACCTGGTCACCACGGTTACGGCGCAGGTAGACGCGGCGCTTGAAGACGGCAAGGTCGATGATAAAGAAAAAACGGCTATCATAGCCACGCTTGATGCAGATGCCAAAAAAGTTGTCCAGGGCTGGAACGCGCTCAAAGCGGAGATGTATGCGGAAGTAGACGCGGACTTAAAGGCAGGATATATCACAAAGGACGGCGCGAAGGCTCAAAAGACCGATATAGATGCGATGATCACAGAGAAGGTCGCTGAGTTTGGTATAGCGACGGCTGGTATTACCGCACAAATCGGAACCATTAACTGGACTGAAAAGGCGCTGACGCCTGAGCAATTAGAGAGCTATCAGGAAGCCGTACAGGCGCAGGCTGATGCGGCGGGAACCTTGATTGCTGAGGTTGAAATAGAGCTTACCGCGAGAGGGAAAGCCGCTTTAGGAGATGATTACAGCGGCAGCGCCACGGAAGCGGCTTTTAGTAACCTCTTTGATGCAGCAAAAGAAAACCTGGAAACCGCTGACGCTGAGATTGAGCGCCTGTTCGCGGAGGCCCTGAGCGTGGGCATGACGCCTGAGATTATGTCCGCGATCCAAGAGAACCTTAACACACAAAGAGATGCGGCTGAAATGCTGGCAAATGGCGGGCTGACCGACCGCGCCTTGTGGGCGAAAACGTTAGCCACAGCTGACGGATTAAGCAAAGAGAGCATTGATAACCTGATTACGGCGCAGGCCGATTATGTCGCAAGTGAAGAAACCAGGATCAGAGAGAACGGGGAAATACTCGCTAACACGCTTTGGAATGGGCTTGCCGATGGGGACGACCCAGCGCTCGTACATGCGGCCGTCAAGGAGCTGGGAGACGCAATAGAGGCAGACGTTGTCGAGCTGAAAAGCGGCGCGGCGATCAACGCAGCGAAGACGTTTATGCCTGAACTATCAAAAGCCATAGCAAGTGGCAAGCTGAGCATTTCTGAGTTAATCGGATACAGGGACCAAATTGATAAAGTTTTCGAAGGTATAGATTACAGTTCGCTGACCGAAGAAGCACAGCGGGCGGCCCTTGAAATGATTGTGCCGTTTATGACCAATGTCGGACCTGGCGGAGAAATGATGCGTATTCTTTCGGAGGGTGGGATTGAGTTCTCCGAGATCATGGAAACCGTTGGGCAAGACGCCATGATGAAGCTGGGTTTGGCCATGATGGCCGGAAAACTCGACATGAACGACATGAACATGTTGTTTCTTAACCCAACGAAAGAAGGCCTCGAACAACTCGCTCAGAAGCTCGAAGCGGGCGGCGAGAAGGCCATGGCCGACCTGGTGCGCGGATTGAAAGAAAAAGCGCCTGACGCAAAAGAAGCAGGGAAAGACATTGCTGAAGCCGTCAAGACGGGCGCGGGGAGCGTTGACACAACATCCGTTGGCGAACATGCCGCTGACGGCGTTATCAAAGGTGTCAACAATAAAATATCATCCATCAAGGCGGCAGGTGCCACAATGGCCTCTGCATTGAAGATCGGTGCAGGCAACACGTTGCAAATTTCCAGCCCATCCAAGGTTTTCGCGTGGATCGGCGAAATGAGCGTTGCGGGCCTTGTTAACTCGCTGGCATCCGGCATCCCCGACGTGTCCAGCATCAGCGAAAGGCTTGCAAACGCAGCCATAGACGGCATGGCGATCGACGCCAGCGCGCTGGACGCGTCACCGCTGAGCATTGCAAGCGGTAGCGTGAGCCTTGAGGCGGGCGCGGGCATCTCGGGCGCGATCGAAACGGGCATCGCAAGAGGCGTGCAGAGCGTGATGGACGCGCTCAACATCAACCTGAACGTGGACGGCCAGGTGCTGGGCCGCGTCGCCATTAAGGGCATCAACCAGGCGACGCGCGCGGCGGGCACCATGCTGCTGGAGTTTTAACATGTTGAAAGTAAACGGTACAGACATCAGAACACCAAAAAAGATGTCCGTGGGCATCTACGACGTCAGCAAGACCGCCGACCGGAACGCTGAGGGCACGATCCTGATCGACCGGGCGGCCGTCAAGCGCAAGATCGAATGCGAGTGGGGTCTATTGACCAACGCGCAGATGTCCACGCTGCTGTCGGCGGTGACGAGCGTGTTTTTCACGGTGACTTACCCGGACCCGCAGACGGGCGCGACCAAGAGCATCACCTGCTACGTGGGCGACCGGACGGCGCCTGTCCACAGGGTCGTGGGCGGTGTGCCGGTCTGGGACGGGCTGAAAATGAACTTTATAGAACAATAAGGAGGGCGCATGTACAACACGACACCGGAATTTCGCACCCTCATGGCAGAGCCCTCGCGCACACTCTCAGCGCGGGGGCTCATTACTTACCCTGATCTCGCGCAGCAGAGCCTGACGGCGGCAATGATCTCGAGTATCCAGATCGATGAGGACGCGGGCGAGCACCTGCCGCTGGGCACGGCGGGCGCGAGTACCTTGACGCTGAAGCTGGACAACCGTAACGGCGAATGGGAGCAGGGCGGGAGCATCCGGGGCAACCACAGTATCGAGGGCGCGAAGGTAGAGCTGGAGATCGGCGCATGGGACGGCGCGGCCTGGCTGTGGGAAAACCTGGGCACTTACATCCTTGAGGACGCGATCGGGCAGGAGCAGGAAACCCTGATCACGTTCAAGGGCATGGACTACCTCGGAAACAAGGCTTTAGGCGTGTTTATAGACGACCTGGCCTACCCGATGACATTGGCTGCTATGGCCGACCTGGCCTGTTTTCAGAGCGGTTTTACGCGCAAAACGGGTGCATTTTTGAACTCAGCCGTTACCATCACGGAAAGGCCTGATTGGCCGGGCGACATCAGCTGCCGGGACGCGCTGGCGTACATCGCCGAGGCGGCGGGCGGGTTCGCGCGGATTGACCGAAACGGGCAATTAGAGTTTGTCACGCTTGACGATACGCCTAATTATGAGATCGGGCCGGACAGGTATATGCGCCTCACCAGACAGGCCGAGACCTTTGCGCTTAACGCCATCATCTTTGAGGGCCGGGAGGCGACCGAAGACAGCGCGGCTATCGAGCCGGTGCGTGTAGCGATCAACGCGGGCCTTGATGACACGGCGCTCAACAGCCACAGCACAGATAACCCTTTGCTGGTACCGGGCAAGTACGAGGGATTAAAAACGCCTATGACATCGGCCTTACTGGGCCTATCTTTCATCGGCGCGTCCATTGACTGGCAGGGCGACCCGACGCTCACGGCAGGCGACTGTGTCGAGGTGACTGACCTTGACGGCAAGGACCAGTCGGTCATTATCGCGAAAAACAATCTGACCTTCGGGCCGGGCTTTGACATGACCAGCGGGAACGCGCTCAAAAACGACGCGCAGGCAGGTACACACAGCAGCAAGCCGCGTATCTTTACACCGGACGGCAAGATCAACGCGGCGGCCATTGACGGCACCATCAAGCGCGCGCAGATCGGCATTGCGGCCATCGGGACCGCGCATATTGATGACGCAAGTATTTCGACTGCGAAAATTAAGGACGCGGCGATCACAACGGCGAAGATCAAGGACGCTGAGATCACAAACGCGAAGATCGCAAACGCGGGCATCGACTACGCGAAGATCAAGGACCTCAACGCTGGGACGGCCATTATCACTGACGGCATCGGAGACCGCCTGATTATCGGCCGCCTGATCGTGACGGATGCCAACCTCGAATCCGCCATTGTCGGCAAACTGGTTATCCGTGACACGGACGGGAAATACTACCGCGTCAGCATCAACCCGGCAACGGGCGCAGTAACCGCTACCGAAGTCAAGATAGACGGCGATTCCCTGACCGACAACGCCGTCATGAGCGTGTCCCAGCGGTTGCTGTGGCGGCAGGCTACGGCTCCGTCTGCGCCGTGGGTCGGCATGCTGTGGCAGGACACCACGGCCGACCAGTTGAAACGGTGTACAGGCGTCAGCCCTGTGGTGTGGGAGATTGTGCCCGCGGGGGCCGTGCATACGTCGGTTATTGACGTGGATGACACGGGGATGATCGTGGCCTCCACCGGGACATTAACGCTGTTGTCCGGCGGGAAGCTGGCCATCAAGAATCTGGGCGATACCGAGAACATCATCGAGATGGATTCCTCCGGGATGGATGTGAAAACAGGCGGCAAACTGAACATCGAGGCAGGCGGCGACCTCAACCTGTTGGCTGGCGGCAACCTCAACATCAAAAACCTCAGCGGAACAGATAACGTCATCAACATGGACAGCACCGGCCTGAGTGTTTCGTCCACCGGCAAAGTAAAATTAACCTCAGGCAGCCTGCTTGAGGTGCAAACAGGTGCGGACATAGATGTAAAGTCCGGCGGCGAAATCAATGTTGAATCCGGCGGTAAAATCAACCTGACAACAGCCAACGACCTGATGCTCGGCGCACAAAATATCACAGCGTTCGCTGACGGAAGAATTGACGCCAAAGCGAGTACGATAGACCTCTCCGCAAACGAAAGCATCAAACTGACGGTTAGCAACATCAAAGTTGGCGGCACGAACCTTGTCCGAAACGGTGGCTTTGATGACGACCGCATGTTGTGGTCGCCAAGCCCAGCGGGGACAGAAATATCATTTAGCTCTGGTGTCAATTATACGGGGCGTGGGCTATTGATACAGAAACCAAGCACCCAAGTAAGCGGGAGCGGATATTTTTCTTTCAGTAACCTGACAAAACCACTTGTGGTAGGGCAGGAATACGTTTTATCGTTCTGGAAATACAGTGTACACGCATGGTCACTTTCGTCGACAGCCTTCTCGCCTGGTGTGGTCATGCCGGCAGGCGGTTGGATGAGAATAGAGCATAAATTCACGGCCACTGCTAACACCGGTGGGATTACTATCGGTATCAACTTGGCGGATGTCGCAGCAGGCATCAGAATCGACGAGGTACAAATCGAAGAAGGAAATAAGGGAACGTCGTTTAGCCCCGCTCCAGAAGACCCCGCAAGCGGCGTAAAGACCAGTTACATCGACATCGCCAACGACAGCATTGAAATGTCCACAGGCGGGAGCGTGTCAATCAACGCAGGGGCGGATTTTAACGTCCGAGCGGGGAGTAGCGCAAAAGCAATTGGTATTAGTAATAACGAAGCGAACGGCTATATGTTATGGGCGGGAGCCACATCGCCAACCGTTGCTCCGTTCTCCGTATCTATGGATGGCGCGCTAAAAGCAACTAACCTTGATGGTTCATTCGTTCTGGGAGTTGATAACGGGGGCACTGGCGTTACGCGCCAGCAGACCTGGAGGGGGAGTTCGATACCTGTCAGCAGCTTGGGCGTTGATGGAGATATGTACATCCTGTTTAACGGCGCTGTAGGCACAACCTGGAGCGATACAAACTTATCGTTTGGATCTACCGGGCAAAGCACTTCTTTTGGTGTGAACCGAAACTGGAATGTCCAACCTGTCACCAACTACCGAAGGATAGGAAACGGAATCGGTTCTGCATCGACAAAATATGGCGTGCATGCATCGTTTTCATGCCCGGCAGCAACAAAGACATTGACCTTCAAACTCCACACAACTAAACAACTGCCCGGTACCGGGTCTTTATCAAGCGGCACGACCTCATACAGGGTGGAGTTAAGAAATTCGCTTACAGGGACTTTAAGGGCATCTGGCACGGTTGAAGCGAGTGTTTCTGGTGCAGACCGGGAAATTACGTTGACGGCAAATAGTGCCCTCACCCAAGGAACGACCTACTATCTTGGCATATTTCTTCAAACCGATACAGAAATGACAGGTGCAGCTATCTATGGAAACATCGTACTTAAGGGGTCCACAAGTTCATCAATCGGCTCAGCCATCTATATCAAGACAAACGGTGCTTGGGTCAGGGTTGCCTACGCATAAGGAGGAGATATGGAAATTAAAACAATCTTTCACGAACCCAGAACGGTGGAGGGGGAGCGGGTGGACACCGCGAAAATCATGATCGAGGGCGGTGTCACGGCGGAGGAAATTGAAGCCCTGAAAGAGAGGGAGGGGCTTGAAGGCTTTACTGAGGTATTAGAACACTATGTAACGCTGTACAAGCCGCCGAAAGCGCAGGCGCTGGCGGACACGCTGGCGGACTTGGCGGTGAAGCTGCCGGATGAATTGGCGCTGGAGCACCCGGACCTGTACCCCGACTGGGAGGCCCTGGAGGGCGAGATCAGGGATGGCGTGAGGCTGCGCTATGAAGGGGGCCTGTACCGGGTCAAGCAAACGCACACTAAGCAAGACCACTACCCGCCCGGGACTGATACGGCTGCGCTGTACACCCGAATCAGCGCAGAGGAGGAAATCCCGGCATGGGTGACGGGACAGAGTTATGCCAAAGATACACAGGTGACGCACGGTGGCAAGACCTGGCTGAGTATGGTCGACAATAACACGTGGGAGCCTGGGGCGGCTGGCGTGTTTGACAGCATTTGGAGGGAGGTTATCGTGTGAGCAAAATAATCAGATTCGCCCGGCTGCAGGTGGGCAAGCCCTACGTTTTCCGCAAAAGCGGCCCGGATAGTTTTGATTGCAGCGGACTGACCAAGCGCGCGGCGGCGCAAATCGGCCTCGACCTGTACCATGGAGCGACGACCCAGTGGAATAGGGGCACAGAGACCGGCACGCCTGAACGATATGGATACTTTGACCAGACCGGCACCATCGACACGCTGCCGATGGACAAGGTGGCCTTCCTGTTCAACCAGGACAAGACCGCCACAAAACTCACGATGGCGCACACTGGCCTGTATGACGGCGCAGGGCGTGTTGTGCAGGCGGGCGGGCAGTACAAGGGTGTATCGGACAAGCCGTTAAACAGGAGCAGGTGGAGCCATTGGGCGACGCTTAGCCCGTTCTGGGCGCAGAAAGATGAGGATGACTACATGGACACGACACTGAGACAGGGGAGCATTGGCGAGGCTGTTAAGCAGCTGCAGCTTGGCCTGATGGCGCTGGGCTATGACGTGGGCAAGAACACAAAGGCTGACGGTAAATTTGGCCCGGCCACAGCGGCGGGGGTGCGAAAGTTCCAGGCCGACGAGGGCCTGCCCGTGACCGGCATCTGGTCGCTTGAGGACCAAAACGCGCTTGACAACGCGCTCGCGGACGAGAACGGCCCGCCGGTCAACGATGACGTGGAGATGGTGCTTGTGCCAAAGGCGTGGCTTAACGGCCTGATTGACGGCGCATCCGGATTCTTGAGGGGGTGAGGGTGTGGACTGGGCGAACCCCAAGGATTTGTGGTGGCTAATCGGCGTCCTCGTTGTTATCTTTACCGCTCTGTGGCGGCTGGCGATCAGGACAAATCAGAGCAAGGAGCGATTAGAGCAGGTGAGCGAAAACCGAGCAAGCATCAAAGCACTCAAGGACGAGATGAGCGGAATCAAAGAGGACATCGCCGAAATCAAAGACAGCCAGGATAAGCAGTCAAGCGATACTGCCGCCATCTTGTCCGGAATCCAATCCATCATGAACGCGCTGGCAGATGGCGAATGCAACATCCTGCCCGCCCGAGACAAATTCAATGATTATTTAGCGAAACGATGATTCCTTTGAAACGGAAGCCCACAAGGGCAGAGAGGATTGAAGAATGGAAAAAATCAACTGGAAGCAGAAACTCACAAGCCGTAAACTCTGGGCAGCCATCGCAGGCTTTATCGTGGCTGTGCTGGCGTTTTTCAGCGTGGACGAGGAAACGGTAGTCCGTGTGACCGCGCTCATCACCGCTGGGTCTACCATGATCGCCTACATCATCGGCGAAGGCCTGGTGGACGCGAACCGCCCCCCCGAGCCCGAGCAACCGCCTGACGGGCAACCACCAACGCTGGAAAGATAGAATAACGGACATAAATAAGAGGACCACCTATTACGGGTGGTCCTCTTATTTTATATCAAGCCGTGTTCCGCGAGTATTCGCTTCACATCCTCCACCGATGTGACCACCCCGGTGACCGCTCCGGCAGCGGCCCATTGCGACAGCCGCCATCGCTGTATTTGTCGTGGCCTTTCCTTGGTATCTCTCTTGGCCTCAAACGCCACCATGCGGCCTGATATACTCCCTAACACGTCGGGTGTCCCGCGCTCAAAGAAGACACTCCCGTGAGTATTGATGGCCTTGGACCGGGGGAGGGCGTTGAGGTACCGGAGGACAGGCACCACAACACCCTCATATTCCAGTTTACTCATTAAGCCGCTGCTGGGCCTCTTTCCGGGCCGGGATATCCTGCAGGTCCGGGTGCTTTTCCTCCGTCCACATGGCCATCAGCAGGTTGGTGGCAGCAGCCGCAAGGTGGTCCTCATCCGTGCGGCCATCCATGTATTTGAACAGGTGGCGGATGGCACTGTCCAGCATATAGTGCATGGGCATGCCCTCCTCCCAATTCCGCTCCGGGTAGCCGGACTGGGTGAGCGCGTCTTCCATGTGGTGCGACACGCGCAGCAAAGCAGCCATAGGCAGCAGGTCACACCTGCCTTTATCACCGTTCACATTGCGGACCGCGCCAGTTTCAAAGATGGTCTTGCCGCTGCAATCCTTAAGGTCACTCACTCTTAACTCTTCCATTTTACACTCCAGTTGAGCCGAAGCCGCTATCATTCCGCTCATTATGGCTTTCCGGGATGTCCTCCACCTGTGACCAGCGGATGTCCTCAATCAAGTGGAAGATGACCTGTGCCAATCGCATACCGGGCGTGACATGGAAAGGCTGGTTGGTCATGTTATGGACGCTGATAAACAGTTCACCTGTATACCCGTTGTCTATGATACCCTCATTGACCATCAGGCCGTGCTTACGCAGCGTGGATGACCTGCCGATGATACGGGCAAAAATGAACGGGGGCATTTTAATGCGGATGTTGGTGTGCACATCCATGGTGGTGTGCGGCGGTATCACGGCCTCATTGCTGACATAAAGGTCATGCCCGGCATCGCCAGCGTACTTGCGAAACGGCATTTTGCCATTCTCACCGAGCATAACCTCCACATATTTGACCCTTGCCATCAGAACACCTCCTGCGTGTTGACTACCGTATCCGGCCCGGTACCAACAAAGGCAAGGCTGCATTCGTTATTCCGGATGTAGTCCATGATACCGGATTGCTGGAGGAACAGGCCAAGGGGCGCGGATTGGACCACGCGCTGAATGCTGTCCACGGCGTATAGGTCCGGGTCCACATAATCCGCAAATGTCAGGGCCAGTTTGGTGGGCTTGTTGAGCATGCAAGCGGTGTTGAACAGGGTGCGGTCCCACTCCGCGATGCGGCGGACCTTTTTAGTCACCGTGGTCCGCTCCGATACCTTTTTACCGATGCGCTCTGACAGTTCCTCCCACGAGATTTCGTTGCGCATAGGCCCGGAGTTTCCGGCCACACGGATGGGGTAGGTCCGGGCCACCAAGATAACCTCATCCAGCAGGGCCGGGGCGATGCCCACATCCGCCAGCATTTGAGCAGCGTTGGTGTCCGTGCTGGTGCAGTACGGCCAGTAGGAGTGCAGCAGCGACAAGGCCGAGCCTTGGGTACCTTCAATTAGGATTTTAGCACCAGCGCCATGGAGGGTGTGCAGCAGGTGCGGCGTATCATCCACCATACAGTCCTTGAGGCCGTATTCCTCAACCACATCGCGGAAGAATTGGAAAGTGTCCGGGTTGCGCTCCAGCCGGGCCATCCGGGCCGGGCCTACGCCCTCACCAGTGCTGCCAATACGCTTGTGCATTTCGCCATCCACGCCACCCTCCTGCTGGTGGAAACGCTTGGACAGGACACCAGCGGTGCTGTCAATCCGGAGCCGCTGCCGGAAGTCCGGGTAGTAACCTTCAATGGTGGTCAACTCCGCCATCAACTGGTCCATATCAATCAAGGCACCGCGACCGATGATGATGAGGGCCTCCGGGTTGGTCCAGCCACAGGGGATGGAACGCTGCACATGCTTTTCACCGTTCCAGTAAAATGTGTGGCCAGCGTTAGGGGAGCCTACGCGGACATGCACATTGTACTTGTCAGCGATGTGGTGCGCGATAGCACCTTTACCCTCCGAGCCGTATTGAGCGCCGACCACCACGGCCACCGAGCCTTTAATCTTGAATGTTGTTCCCATGTTTGTTCCTCCTGCTTATTGCATAGTTTATCTTGCTGATATCATAGGCGTTGCGGAACCCGTCCACCGACTTGTCATCTATGTATAGGTCTGCAAACACTTTCCGGGGGTTAGTGCCGTACTGGGCCACATTTTCCGGGATGTTGTCATTCACGGTGTCAAAGTACAGGCCGAGGTCCGCACACCAGCGGACAGCCTCCCGGAGCCGTTCATCTACGCGGCAGGTCCACAGAATGAGTTTATGACCCTCCCGGCGTATCATCTTTAGCCAGCCGATTATCAATTCATTAGGTGCACCGATTTCCGGGAAACGGTCAGCGCAAAGCGTACCGTCAAAGTCCACCGCGATTATCAAGGGGTTGGTGAGGTCCGTATTTACCGTGTACATATCGTCATGTTCGCAGCACCAGCATACCAACGAGCCTTCCTTGTCAATAACCGCTCCGCACACAACGCATGTGTCTGTCATGTTGTCACCTCCTGATGATTTTTCCTTGGGCTTCCTTGGTACCTCCCTTGCGCTTGGGGTATGGGGTGGCTATGTTAGCCCCACCTCCATGGCCGAGGCCAAGGACGATACCTCCCGTGGCCTCACGCAGGTATCCAGTCCTCCAACTTTCCCCATGACTTGCCTGTGCTGACATCCACGGTCATGGGTGGGTCAAAGGTGAAGTCTTCCATAATAGCCTTGATGGTCCGGCATGCGAGGTCCACCACGCTGTCCGGCACCTCAACTATCACTTGGTCATGGACCTGTAGCAGCATGAAGCCACCGAGGTCACGGATTGCCGGGAACAGCCGGGAAATGGCCACGCGCATCATTTCGGCCACGCCACCTTGGATTAGGTTGGACATGGCCTTGTGGCTGTAGGCATGCTGCACATTGAAGTGCCGTTTCCTCCCGGTCCACATGTTGATTACGCCATCGGCCTCCGCTCTCTGCTCACAGGCTTTGATGAGTTTCCGGAATTGGGGGTACATGCCGTGGTATTTGTTGAGATACCCTTGGGCCACCTTTTTCTCTACCCGGAGTTGCTTGTGCAGCGCCTCCGCGCCGATACCATAGATGACACCAAAATTGATACGCTTGGCAGCATCACGGGGAATATGCAGCGCCTCTGCTGTAGAGGAGTGCAGGTCCGCGCCTTGGCGGATGAGGTCACCCATGGTCTGCTCATTGGCGTAAAAACAGGCCAGCCGCATTTCCGCTTGGGAATAGTCAGCCGAAATCAGGGTATAACCGGGCCGGGCGATGAACACATCCTTGACTTTGAACACAGCAGTTTGCCGGGCCACGGCTTGTAGGTTGGGGTTGCTGCAGGACAGCCTCCCGGAAATGGTGCCGATTAAGTTGAGGTCACAATGCAGCGTGTTGTTGAGGTCCATCAGGTTGAGATATGGCGTGTAGTACCTGCTGTCCACGGAGGACCAGCCACGGGCCTCCACTACAAGTCGGGCAAAGTCCGCGTTTTCATGGCCGGAGGCCATCAGGTTCTCAAGTTCCTCCGCTGCCGAGGATTGAATACCAAGGAACGCGCACACTTGCTTGGAGGAGTTGGGGTTGAGTGCGTATCCGGCAGCAGCGTGGAGCCGGGCAAACGCGTCATTCTTGTGGGCCACGGCCTCCTCCCGGTACTGGTTTATCAACGCTTCGTCCACCATCAGACCGCGATGCTCCATCAGCGTGGTGATGTAGGAGTAATAGTTGACCTGCTGCCAAATGTCAAATAGTTCATAGTGCTGGAGGGCCGGGCGTATGAGGTCCAGCAGCCCACGGGTTAAGCGCACATCGTCACAGGCGTATGGCTCCACATCAGCCGGGCCCAGTTCACCCATGCGGTCCTTGCGGCCTTTCACCTTTTCCAGCAGGGTTTCCTCCTGCCGGGAGCCATCGCCTATGCCGTATCTGTTGCAGATGTCCTTGAGCCGGAAGTTTGGTTCATTTTCGTTGAGCAGGTGGACACCGAGCATGGCATCCTCATAGTTGGGGGCATACCCAACGCCATCACCCTTGAGCATATGCTGGTCAAACTTGTAGTTGAAACCACCATAGGTCCGGTGAGGGTCCGACAGATATCTGCGGAAGAAATCCATCGCTGCCTCCGGCAGGTTGGTGCCTTGTTGATGACGGAAGGGAAAGTAGTACGCCTCCCTCCCGTCATCAACCGATATGCCGATTATCCGGTGGGGGTCCGCCTTGCTGGTGCCGTAGGAGTTCAAGCCATTGGTTTCCGTATCTACCACAGGGGAGGTACAGGCCAGCAAAGAGGGTATCACCCTATCCAGTTTGTCAGCAGTATCTATCAGCATTGAGTTATTTCCGGGCTGCAGCGAGGTCCGACAGCGAAATCACCTTGCTGATGCTGGACCGCTCATTCCCGTTGTATTCCTGCATTTCAATCACCGCTCCGCATTCGCGATTGAGTACATCAGACCGCTTAAACTTGACCACCTGCCCGGTCTGTCCGATACCAAGGGCTTGTACCACTTCGCCAACTTTCCACATGGCCGCTGGGGTCAGGGCGGTCCACAGTTTGAAGTCTTTCCCGGCTTGGTCACCCTCCACGATGGTGAAGGTCCAAATGAACATCGGATTACCGGATTGGGAAACGCTCTGCTCCACCTCCACGCAGCGGACCTTGTAGGTACCATCCGGCACATTGTAGCCGCCGCTGGTGTTGGTCAGGTCCACCTCAAAAGAGTCCGCGCTGCTTGCTGCAGCGTTGCCGGGCATAGCAGCAGCCGGGGCTGTAGCCTTGGGGGATGCGGTCTGCTCCTGACCGGGAAGAAACGGGTTTGCCTTAGCCATGATTAGATATCCTCCTGTGAATAGATTTTCATGATTTCCGCCATGTTGGGGTCCCGGATGGTCATGCCAACGCGCTTGGCGAAGTCTGCTCCACGGGTTTTAGCAGCATAGTTGTTGTAGGGCTGGGTCAGCAGGTAGCGGTGGGTTTCTGTGGTAAACTCACCATCCTCCGCCTCCACCTGTTCATCCACGGGGTATAGGTACCACACGAAATCCATGTAGCCCATGACAGCCGTACACAGTTTATCTGTCAGGCTGGGGCGCGAGGACTCCAAGGTGTTGGTACCCTTGCGGATTTTGTCGCGTTTGTGTGCTATGTAGATGACATGCATGGGCAGGTCACGGAAACCACGCAGCACACGGGCCAGTTGGGTGTTGCTCTTGCCATAGTCATCAAGGTAGATGTCATCTATGGTGCCGCCTTTTTTCATACGGTCCTTGAGTTGGGAGGCCACGATGCCTTCAAGGGACAGGCTCTGCAACTCCGTGATGTTGTCAATCACAATTGTCTTAGCATCCTTATACATCGGGTCACCGTTAATGAGTTTGCGCAACTCACGCTCAAGGTCATCCACGGAATGGATATCTACCGCATGGATGTCACCGCGATTGGCAAGGGTCATCATACCACCGTCAATGTTCATAACCCACACATCCGCCATATAGGGGCTGTCCTGGGCCGTGCCAGCGAGGTGGGTTTTGCCGCTGCCGGGGTCACCATACACGAGGATGTTCATCTTGGTATTGAAAACATCCGGCTTAATCAGGTATTCGCTCATGTTCTCACCTCCTTTCCTACCCATTATACATCACCATCCCCATTGGTGTCAATTAGATTTTTGACATCCTGCCTGTACTCCGGCTTGGGCATGTACGCTGCCTCCTTTATGAAGTCCACATCATAGCCGCGCATTTCCGCGAGGCATATTGGGTTGTAGTGGCATATCTTGCAGTTCCACGGGAACATAGCATAGGTGATTTTCTTGCGCTTGGAGGCTATCTGCCGGACCACAGGCACGATTATCTGCTTCCAAGTTTGCTGGAGGGTCAGGTCATTCCGGTATTCCTTGGTCTGCTTATCCCACACGATATCGGCCAGTTTGTCCTGCATTTCCTCCCGGTACTCCTCCGGGTCCAGCCCGGCGGCTTCCAAGTGCGATTTGTAGTCCTCCCATGTGGTCCGGATTTTAGCCCGTGACATGGTGCCATTTTTGTTCATGCTGGGGATTGCCGGGGGTTGGTTCAGGTGCTGCCAAGTGAGGCTACCCGTAACGCGCACACCCATCTTGTGCAGCGCATAGTTATACACCGCGTTCTGCAGGTTGAACGGCTCCTCCGCATCCGATGACATTTGTGACCGAAACTTCCAATCCACAGCCCATATGTGGCCCGTGTCCACCTCCTGCAGCACCGCGTCTATATACCCGTGCATGCCTTTGGAACCGGGGCAGGGAACAATGAAGTGAAACTCCACCATAGGGGTGAGCAGGTCCAAACCGACCACATAAAAGCGGCTGGGGTCCACACGCTGCAGCGCGTTGTAGAAGATGTGCAGCGCTGCTGATTTGTTGGCCTCCTGCTCCGGGATTTCCTCCGGCAGGAAGTCATTGGCCTCCATATAGGTCCGGAAGTCCGCGAGTATTGCCTCCGCTCCAGCCTTATAAATGCTGGGGATATCATCCACTCCCACGGTCTGCTGCCGGAAACGCTCATTCCAAGCCGCTGCCATTCCAGCATGGCACAATTTGCCAACGGTCAAATACGGGCGCTCCACGCGAGGAGTGATTTTCTCAAGGTAATTGAATGCCCATGACTTGGGACATTTCATCATCTGCTGGACCTGCGAAATGGACACGAGGCCGGGTTGGTTATGATGGGGTTGAAACTGGTGCTTGAGCGCTTTCTTGCTGTTTACCAAGTATTCCATGATGTGCCTCCTTTAGAAATCGTTTGGGTTGATTTGATAGGCTCCGTTGGGCATTTTACTGATGCTGCCAGCCACCTCCAGTTGCTTTATTTGCCGGGATATGGTGCTCTTGTTCTTTCCGGTCATGGACACCAACTCCGCTTGGGTTAGGTTCCCGGTCTTTAGGATATCATAGATATCCGATTGGGCCGGGGTTGCAGCGCTGGGGGTTTCGGCACCGGGAACCGGGCCAACCGCCACCGCATATTGCATAGGGTACCGGGTAGAAATGTCAAAGGTCAGCGTAACCGAGGGCAGGTTCCCCATCACCTTGGAGTGCCTCCGGGCGATGATTTGGTTCTGCTGCAACTTGGGTGAGCGGCGTATCTGCCATCCGGCCTCCAAGAACGCGTTGAGGAATTGGCTTCCCCATGCATCCTCACGGGCGGTGCTGTCCGGGTCCGTGTTCTTTTTGGAATGGTGGGCGATGATGAACGAGCAACCGTACTTGTCGCGCCAAGATTTTAACACCATCATCTGTTCCGCTGATTGGGCCATGTAGTTGTCCACGCTGGTGGCGGAGTACAAGGGGTCTATCATGACCACACGGGGCCGGATTTGGGCGATACACTTTTCCAGTTCCTCCAGCACCTTGGGGTTGTCAAACCGCAGCAGCCGTGACGGGTGTATGTAAATTGGCAGGTCCGGGTTGAGCGGCACCGTGTATTCACCGCTGTCCAGTTTCAGTTGGTTTCCCATCCGGGCGTTGGCAATCAAGGCCAATCGCTCCGTAAGGCCAAGGTGGCTATCCTCCTGCTGAATGATTACGCATGGTCCGCACTGGTTCACACGGGCACTGCCAAGGAACGGTAGGCCGGAGGAAATGGACACCGCGAGGTCCAGCAGTATCCATGTTTTATAGGACTCCGGTGGTGATACCAAGAAGGTGATTGACTTTTCCGGGAGCCAATCCTCCACGGCCCACATCACGCCATCGCCACCATAACCTTTGATGTAGTCTGACATCCGTATCAGGTCAAATGTGTTCTCTTTTGGCTTTTCAGCAGCGGCCCGGTCATCCTCAAACTCCACCCTGACGGGGCCAAGCATATCCTGCGCGTGGTTGCGCTGGATAGATTTAATCGTGGTTCGGATTTCGCTGGTTGGTAGCGGTGGGTCATTGCGCTCATTCCACTCCATGAGCAGCGCCTCCACGATATCCGAGGACACGCCTTTTTTGAAGAAATACCCGGCCAGCCGGGCGGCGGCATCGTTGCGGCCCCCCTCACTAACACCGCGCAGCAACTCCGATATCCATGTTTCCGTGCTGGGGTTGCTGGGCTGGGCTTCGGCTTCAAGGATGGAGGCCGGGAATACGCTTGGCATACCCTTGCTCACCCATTCGTACCTACCACCGCTGGGGTGCTTGGTGGGCGGCAGCACGATGAAGCCGCCATCGGCCCGGAGGTCAATTCCGTCAAAGATCCGGACCCTGTTGGACACCCGGCCTCTGTTGGGTGGATAGCGAAAAAATAGGTGATATCCTCCGGACCCGGTGCGGCTGACCATGTTGGTAGGGTATTTGCGCAAGATGTCCTCAATCGGCTCCGGGCATGTGCTTTCCACATCGAGGACCAGTATGCCGGATATCTTGCCTGTGACTACGCCTACACCTGCTCCGGACAGGTGGGTAAACCATTCCGATACCACCTGTGTGCTGGCCCGTTCCTTGGTATATTGCAGCCAATTCTGCATATACGGGCGCTTTTCATCGGGTTTGACGGGCAGGATGCTCCAACCATAACTACCATACTCCTTAATCAGGTCTAGCATGGTTAGATTTCCTCCTCTTCAACCTCCGTATCCAGTACGAATAACTCATAGGTTTCAACCTTGAATAGAGCAGCATACTTTTTAATCGCATCCGGGGACATGGAACGCGTTCTGTTCTCATGACGGCTGATTGCCGGAACGCTTAAGCCCGTGATGGTGGAAACCTCATCTTGGGTCAGCCGGGAGCGATTGCGCAACTCCTCCAGCCTGTTTGCCGGGGCCAGCGCTTTAGATTTAACCTCTTTGGTGCTCATGGTAACACCTCCTTTCCCATCCATTGTACCACTCCCGTGCCGGGGTGTCAATCCAATTTTTTCCATACCATCACCGGAGGAAGCCATAGTTCCTCTCACCTTTCATAAAGTCTTCAAATAGTGACCGTTTCCTGTTCATGCTGTGCAGCATATCCACATCCACGGTGCCTGTAGCCACCAAGTGAATGAATAGCACGGACCGGGTTTGGCCGGGCCTGTACAGCCGGGCCATGCTCTGTTCATACAAGGCCACGGAAGTGGGGAGGCTGTAGTAAATGCAGGTGTTAGCCGAGGTCAGGTCAATACCTTCCGCTCCGGCCTGGATTTGGACCACTAACACGCCTCCGGACCTGTTCCATTGCTCCAGTTGATTGGCCTCACCTGACAACTGAAACACCCTCTTTTCCGCTTTGGTGGCGGACCTGATTACGGCCCGGATATCGTGCTTGAACACAACGAATACCACAAGACGGGCCGAGGAGGACATATCCAACATCAATTCGTATATAGCCTCCTCCTTGGCAGCGTTGAGTTCCACCGGGGCTGGGGCCTCCAGCAGCCCGTCTTGGGCCATGGCAAATCCGGATGTAATTTGCTGCAGCCGGAGCAGTTTGTGCAGCACATTTTTAAGCACAATAGTGCCGGAGGCTTGGCCGTTGTCTACCTCCGCTATAAACTCCTTGGCCAGTTGCTTGGATAGTTTCATGTCCGCTGCCGGGAGGTCCACCTCCACCACGCGGTGGGGTAGTTTGTCCGGCAGTTTGAGCCTATCCTTAATATCGTCCATCTTGCATGAATAGGCCAAGGTCCGAAACTTGCGCATCAGTTTGTCTTGATTCTTAAACCCTACCACAAAGTTGCGCTCCGGGCCTCCAAGGATGGCGTACTCCTCCCGGAACATGTCATACCGGGTGCCGAATATGGTGTTGTCAAGGAAACGGTACTGACCGTACACATCCAGCGGTGAGTTGGCCATAGGGGTACCGGACAGGCACAGTTTGTACCGGGTCCTGCGGCCCATCATCGCCAAGTATTTGCTTATTTTGCTGTTTGGGGCCTTGGCCCGGTGGCTTTCATCAAGGATTATCAGGTCCGGGTTTATCCGGTCCACGGCATGCCGCATTTCGTTTCGCCAGACTATATCATAGTTCATCACGAATACCCATATTTCGTGTGCGTGGACAGGCTGGTCCTCCAGCATTTGCCGGATTTCGTCCGCCTTTTTAGCCACGGTCCTGCTGCCTTGGGCGGTCCATACCCGGAAGTCCACCGGATAGGGTCCGTGCTTGTCAATCTCACGAGGCCATACGGGCATTACGGATTTGGGGCAAAGGACCAGCACATGCCGAGGTGCCACCTCCAGCATATACTCCAAGGCCACACGGGTTTTACCTGTTCCCATGTCCATATCCAGCATAGTGGCCGGGCGCTGCAGCGCAAAGGTCAGGGCCTCCTGCTGGTTGGGCCATAACTGGTCAAACCTGCTCATGTTTAGATGCCTCCCATGGTCAGCCAACTTTCAATGGGCGTATGGGTGACCAAGGCCAGCGCATAAACATGCTCCAGCCGTGGGAGGCTGATACAGTCTACCCATTTCCGGATGGCAAGGGCGCTCACATCTATCATCATGCTCAACTCCTCAAATGAAACATAGTTGGTGTTCATGAAATAAATCAGGTTGTCGCTTAGGTTGCGTTTCAGTTGCTCCGGGTCCACCAGTTTGTTATATGTGTGCTGCATTCTGTCCTCCTATTCAATCTTTCCGATCTTGACTTTCTTGTTGCCTATCCGCTTATTGGCCACACCATAGTTGGCCGGGCTTGCGGACATGACTATCTTGCGTAGCCGGGCCTGTTCGTCCATATAAATGCGGTACTCCTTGTACTCCGGGCATTGGCCGTGACATCCGACCTTGCGGTCAGGGCATCCATAGCATGGGGCTTTGGGGGTAAAGTTCATCAATATCCTCCGCTCTTAGGTCCATTGGCAGCGGCGCTGGGTCCATCATCTGCTGCTGCAGGTCCTTGTAGTGATACATTAATTGTACCACACCCTCCGGGGTCAGACCAGTTAATCTATACCTTTCCAACTCCTCCCGGTCAGCGCGTATTTGCCGCATTTGGGCTGTGGACAGGATTTGCGACATGTCACTTCACCTCCAGCCGCTTGTGGGCGCGTTTGGCCCGGTAGTGCAGGTTGTTCACATACATTTGCCATTGCTCCGGGGTGATGCTGGGCGGCATGTTCATCCGCTCCTTGCGCTGGGCGTGGTTCCTGCGCAGCCGGGCAATAAATGTTCGAAAGGGTCCTAAACCTTGAAATCTCATTTGGTTTCCTCCTTCACCCTATTTTTTATCTTGCGGTATTCATATTCGGATATCCATCCAACCAAGTGTGATGTTGCGCCGCTTTTGTCCTGATATAATTCAATGACCGGGGCGATTCCATACACCTCCAAGTCGCCAAACTCGTCAACCTTAGATTTGGCGTTTTTCATAAGGATTTTGCCATTCGCCGCAGACCTTAGGCTAAGCCTTGTAAAAGGCGACAGAAGCGGGTCCGTCCCGGCGTACAAATCTTTAAGTTTCATTTTCATATGGTTTCCTCCTAAATATCGTTTTCATAGTCTTCCAACGCATTAATCAGTCCATCAAAGTCTTCATTGGGTCCAAGCATATGGGCTAGCGCATGAACCACCCGAAGCGGAATAGCCATTTCTTCGGCAATGCTCTTGAGATAGTGCGCTCTGTTCCTGTACCCGTGATTCCGATAAACTTGGTTGCGGTCCTGCGTGTTATCCATGGTGTGCCTCCTTTATTTTTGAACCGGGCCGGGTAGTTAGTTCGGCCCGTGTCCATTCTTAGCATTCGAGGTATCTGCTGCATACCCTTCGTACATTTCGCTCACCTTTCTGCCCGGTCCGGGCTGTCCGTGGGGAAGGTGCCGGGGTTTAACGCCTCCCGGCAGGGCGCTGGGCTGTTAGTCCGCGAGGCCCTCACGCCTCATGACCTCCTTGCCAAGTTCGGTCAGTTCAAAGCATTTCATCTTGCGGGTCCGGGTGCTGCCCATTTCGCTCCACTCCTCCAGCCCGGTGACCAGCATACCCTTTTCACGGAGGGTGGACACCATGGCTCCGGTGGTCATCTTGCCAATGCCGAGCGGCTCAAGCGTGTCCGCGAGGATGGGGATGAAGAGGGTGCTGTCCACACCGCGCTCATAGAAGCTGTCCTGCCTCATGAGGTCCAAAAACTTGCGCTGCAGGTCCGTAATGAAGAACGGGTCCTTTTCCGGCTTGGATTTCGGCCCCTTGGGGGCCTTAACCTTGACGGGCTTGGGCTGGGCTTTGGCGTTGGCCGCTTTGGCGTTGGCCCATTCCTCATCGGTCAACTTGCCGCCCACGGCGGCTTCGGCCTTGGCGCGTTCGGCCTCATCTTGAATGCGCTTTTCCTGCTCCGGGTAGTACCGCTCCATCAGGTCACGGGTCAGGCTCTTGCCTTGGTCCACGGCCAATTTGGTGATTTCCTCAACGCTCATGGCCTGGGCCTCAATATCCAGCATGCCCACCAGCCCGGCGCTCTTGGGGTCCTTGTTGATGAGGGTGGCAATGCGCTTGGCAGCGCCGAGGGTGGCGTACCCGGCATCGTCCGGGAGGTCTTTCATGGTCAGGCTCCACAGGTTGCCTTTGTGCAGGATGTTGCCATTGTCCTTGGTGTTGGTGTTGCGGATGATGATTTGGTACTGTTTCATAGTGTGTGCCTCCTTTATTGGCCACCTATTGTATGCCCGGTGGCCGGGGCTTAATTGCAGGAGCACTGCTCCTTTATATAACCATTATAACACAGCCTTGGTTTCCTGTCAATATATCACTTGACATTTGCTCTGTATTTCTTCTGTTTGTACTCCGTGGTAACCATTTGATACATCACTCCGGCCATTCCGGATGGTCACCATCCAGCGCTTATCAGGTGGGGTCAGGGCAGCAGGTACAAGGTGGAAATGCCTTGCTCCTTGGCCCATTTGATTGCGTTGCGCTTGGCCTCCGCGTACGGCCCATAGAAGTTAACCTTAAGGTCTTCGGCCCGATTGCCGAACCACCAATTACCAATGCCGCTGGCCCGTGATTTCCCGGTGGACCAGACCCATTTATCCATGCTGAAATTAACCATTTTGTGCCTCCTGTGTTGTATTGGTGGTTTCCCACTACCCGGCCTCCTGTCCGGGTTTCGGCTGGTAACCATCCAGCGCTCATCAGGTGAGATTAATCCAAGCTTCCTCTATCTTTGATTTTGATGTGTCCTGCTGGTGTCTGCTCTTCTACTGTCCATGTGATGTAGTTGTTGGGGTTATGTTCCCAATAAACCCGGATGTTGTTGCCTTCCCGGAAATGGTCCAAAGCCTCACGATGTGTCCCAAATACTTCGCCAGTTGTTTCAGATTTCCAAATAACCTCACGGGTCAGGATTGTGGCCTTAGTTGCTTCTGTCATTTCTGATTTCCTCCAAGATTTTATTTTCCACTCTGCATTAACCGGGCTTGTGACCGGACCTTGCTGCATTAACTGTGCCGCCTCTACCACCTTCGTTTCCTCTGCCCACCGGACCTGCGGTGACCATGTTTCCTGTGTTCGCTGTACTGGGCGAAACCCTGCGGCTGTTCTGTTGTCAAGGTGCGCGTTGGGCTGCTGCCCAACCCCTAACCTCCTTTATGATACCATTATAACACACCGGGAGCCTCCTGTCAATATATCACTTGACAGGCTTCTGTATTTCTTCTGTATTTCGTATACAGCATAGGTTGATGATATGCTGATGATATATTCACAGGCATATTCACGCGTACGCGTATATAGTGGAAATGGTCCTGTTGACACGCTCCGGGGGTCTTGCCGGGTGATGTATAAGACGGGTACCAGCCTGTACATGTTGCATTGGTTGCACTTTCCAGTTGTATGGTTGGTTGCATGTCAGTTGTATTGACAGTTGCATAGGCAACCTGCCGTACGGACCGGGCGTTGCGGCATGTGGTTGTATTGACAGTACAACCCATGCAACGGGGTCAGTTGCATTGACAGTACAACCAGAATGCAACCGAATGCAACTGTCAATACAACCGGGGTGCAACTGTCAATACAACTAGAATGCAACGAGTTGTAATTGGTAATAAGAGGACAGGCCACGAGGCCCAGTGGGACCGAACAATTGATATATCAACTGGAAATACAACTCCGATGCAACTGGTTGTGGTTGTCAATAGGCTCCGGCGTTAGGTGGAAATACAACTCCGAGGGTTTTCTTCCCCCCTAAAAGGGGGAAGAAACCCGGAGCGTATAGCCACGCCATGCAACGCAACAATGCAACGGGTAGTAAATCGGATTGACACCGGGTGCCCGGCGTGGTATACTGTTGTCAGGATGGTGGTGGGCCGTGATGTGTGCCTCTGCTCACCGGGTATGAGTTGGATTGGTGGGGGTCCAACCGCTAGATGTTCCGGGCTGCTGCCCGTTTGATATATAGGCTATACCGGAGGTACAACCGATGTCCGAAATCATGGAGGCCCGAAACCTGCTTAACAGCGTGAAGAACAACAACCTGCGCATCAAGGCTTTGATGGAGCGCAGGTATGACTATTACACCATGGCGCTGCATGGCCGGGATTTCGCGGACAACAGGACACCAGGCAACCGACCGGGCAACCAACCGGGAAGCGGAGTTGAGGCTGCTGTGGTTGCGCTGCAGGGTCTGGAGTGCGAGATATGCGAACGGATTGAGGACCTGACCCAACTGACTCGGCGTACCGAGGCTTTGATAGACCGGATACCGGACATCAAGCACCGGGACCTGCTCAAGTTCCGGTACTACAACAACTGGAGTTGGAACAAGGTGGCACGGGCCATGAATTACGAGCGGACACAAATATGGCGGATACACAACGATGCGCTTGCTGCATTTGCTGCCGAGTTAAAAGTTGCAACATCATGCAACACCATGCAACACTCACCTGTGTTATAATGGATATGTAGAATAATGTTTACAGAACAGGAGGTATAATGAAATGGCGAATGACACAGACAAGACCCCTACGGCAGAGGCGGGAGCGAATAAACTGCTGCTGTGCGGCACGAAATACAGGTTTGAAGCGGTGGTATAGCGTAAACGAAACGGGCAGCATAGAAAGGGGGTGAACGCATGGCGGCAGGCAAATATGAGAAATGGCTTACGCCAGAGAAGTTGACACTCCTTGAAGCGTGGGCGCGGGACGGGCTGACGGATGAGCAGATAGCCAAAAACATGGGGATAGCCGAATCAACGCTATACGCATGGAAGGGCAAGTACCCGGAGTTTTCGGACTCCCTAAAAAAGGGCAAAGAGGTTGTAGACATCCAAGTCGAGAACGCTCTATTCAAGCGAGCAATGGGCTACACCTACGAAGAAAAGACCTATGAGCGCAAGCAGATCAACGAAGAAGGCGATATGGGCATGGTGCTGGCAAAGACTGTAACAAAAGAAGTGCTGCCTGATGTAACGGCTCAAATTTTCTGGCTCAAGAACCGCAAGCCCGCCGAGTGGCGCGACAAGCAACAGATAGACACCAACATCAGCACAGGCGGCGACTTTGTGTTGAAGATAAAGCCGAGCGATGAGACAGATAGAGTTTGACCCGGCGCTATGCAACGCGGTCTATCTGCCTTTGCTACAAGACGA
>Ga0123328_1001253_pt1 | contig 25272 bp, 21 predicted proteins | sample BioC12SIPDNA_2_FD_89702 | JGI IMG/M metagenome (GOLD analysis project Ga0123328, IMG submission 89702) | Anaerobic biogas reactor microbial communites from Washington, USA - Biogas_R1_A C12 SIP DNA | ecosystem: Engineered > Bioreactor > Anaerobic > Unclassified | place: Washington, USA...
CTATTCCCCGGACTTCCGGGGGACCGCCAATCTCAAGAGCGTGGCGCAGCGCACCGCCGTGGTGGGCGTCATCGCCCTGGGCGAGCTGCTGGTCGTGCTGGCTGCGGGCATTGACCTGTCCGTGGGCAGTGTGGCGGCCTTCGGGGGCATGATCGGCTGCCTCGCCGTGCAGCATGGCTGGCCGTGGCAGGCGGCCCTGCCGGTCGGCGTGGCCGCAGGGCTCGCCTGCGGCCTGTTCACCGGGCTCCTGACCACCCGGGGCCGCATCGCCCCCTTCATCACCACGCTGGGCATGATGATGGCGGCCCGCGGGCTGACCCTGGTGGTGTCCGGCGCGCGCCCTGTGCCGGTGCCGCCGCCGCTCATGATCCTCGGAGGCACGGGCGCGTGGGGGTGGTGGATGCCCGTGGCCGTGATGGTGGCGCTGGCGGTCCTGTTCTCCCTGGTCCTGCGCTACACCCAGTTCGGCCGCGCCCTGTACGCCGTCGGCGGCAACGCCGAGGCGGCGCGCCTCTCCGGCATTCCGGTTGACCGGGTGCGCGTCATCGCCTATTCAGTAAGCGGTGCCATGGCGGGGCTGGGGGGCATGATGCTCGCCGCGCGCTCCAGCGTCGCCTCGCCCACGGCGGCGGAAATGCACGAACTGTACGCGATTGCGGCCTGCGTCATCGGCGGCGCGAGCCTGGCGGGGGGGGAGGGCGGCGCGCTGGCGGCGATTGCCGGAGCGCTCATCATGAGTGTTCTCTACAACTTCTGCAATCTGGAGGGCATCTCTGTGGACTGGCAGCAGGTGCTCATCGGGGCGCTGCTGGTGACGCTCGTCTTCTACGACACCTGGCGCAAGCGCCGCGCGGGGCTGCTCAGGGAGTAGGGGGGGGCGGGGACCCTTCTTCGGCCAGGGCGCGCAGGCGCGCCACCTCGTCCGCCGTCAGGCAGCGCCACTCGCCCGGGCGGAGCCCCTCCACGGGCAGTCCGGCGAACTCCACCCGCCGCAGCGCGTGGACCGGGTGGCCCACGGCGGCGCACATGCGCTTCACCTCGTGCTTGCGCCCCTCGTGGATCGTGAGGCGGATGAGCGAGGTCTTCGGCCCGCCGTTTAGGACCGCCGCCTTCGCGGGGGAGGTCATGCCGTCCTCCAACCGCACGCCGCTTTCCAGCCGGCGGACCGCCTCCGGCGTCACGGCGCCCAGCACCCAGGCCAGATAGACCTTCTCCACCTCGAAACGGGGGTGCATCAGACGGAAGGCCAGCTCGCCGTCGTTGGTCAGGAGCAGCGCGCCCTCCACGTCGAAGTCAAGCCGCCCCACGGGGAACACCCGCGAGTTCAGGCCGCGCACGCACTCCAGCACCGTCCTGCGGCCGTGGGTGTCCCGGGCGGTCGTCACGCAGTTGCGCGGCTTGTTCAGCAGCAGGTAGACCTTCTCCTCCGTCTCCCCGACGGCCCGGCCGTCCAGCGTCACACGGTCCGCGCCGGGGGTCACCGTCTGGCCGATCCGCGCCGTCACGCCGTTCACGGCGACGCGCCCCTCCGCGATCAGCTCCTCCGAGGCGCGCCGCGAGGCGACGCCGCACTCGGCGAGGAATTTCTGGAGTCTGACGGCGTTCTCAGTCATGCACGCGCAGCTCGTCCAGGGAGGGGAGCTCCTTGATGCTTCGCAGCCCGAAGGTCACGAGGAACTCATCGGTGGTGCGGTACAGTTTCGGGCGGCCGGGCAGGTCCGATATGCCGGCCACTTTGACCAGCCGCTTTTCCTGGAGCTGGTCAAAGGCGTAGGACACGCTGACCCCCCGGATGGCCTCGACCTCCGCGCGCGTCACGGGCTGCTTGTAGGCGATGATGGCCAGCGTCTCCAGCAGCGACCGGGACATGCGGTTGCTCTTCTTCACCCGGAGCAGGCGGCGGATGAACGGCGCGTACTGGGGCTTGGTGAGCAGCTGGTATCCGCCCGCGATTTCCTTGAGGACATAGGGCACCAGCGCGTTGCCGTTGACCTGGTGGGCCAGTTCGGCGAGCAGGTTCGACACGATCTCCGCGTCTATGTCTCCCAGGGCCTCCGCCAGGCGGGAGGCGCTCATGGGGCGGTCGCTGGAGAACAGCATGGCGTAGAGCGCCTGCCGGGTCTCCTCCCGGCTAAGCATCTCCACCTGCTCGAGCTCCAGTTCGGACTCCTCGATCTCGGGGACGTCCTGTCCGGGGTTTTCTTCGGTCATGGTCAACGGATTCCCGCGGTTCCTAGCACAGTTCCTTCTTCATCACGGCGAGCAGGGGCCTGACGGCGTCCATCATCTGGACGAAGCGCTCCGGCTTGAGCGACTGCTGTCCGTCGGACATCGCCTCCGCCGGGTTGGGGTGCACCTCCACCAGGAGGCCGTCCGCCCCCGCGGCCACGGCGGCGCAGGCCATCGGGGTCACCAGCTCCCACCGCCCGGCGGCGTGGCTGGGGTCAATGATTATGGGCAGGTGGCTGATCTGCCGGATCACAGGCACCGCCTGGATGTCCAGCGTGTTGCGGGTCTCGGTCTCAAAGGTGCGGATGCCCCGCTCGCAGAGTATCACGTCGGGGTTCCCCTCGGACAGGATGTACTCCGCCGACATGAGAAACTCGTTGATGGTGGACATCATGCCCCGCTTGAGGATGACCGGCCTGCCCGCCCTGCCCGCCGCCCGCAGCAGCGCGAAGTTCTGCATGTTCCGCGCGCCGATCTGGATCATGTCCGCGAACTGGGCCACCACGGCGACCTGGTCCGGCGTCACCGCCTCGGTCACCACCGGCAGCCCCGTCTCCTGGCCGGCGGCCCACAGCAGCTTGAGCCCCTCCAGCTCCATGCCCTGGAAGCTGTACGGCGAGGTGCGCGGCTTGTAGGCGCCCCCGCGCAGCATGGCCGCCCCGGCGTCCCGCACCAGCCGGGCGCTCTCCTTGATCTGCCCCTCCGACTCCACCGCGCAGGGCCCCGCGACCACCGAGAAGAAGCCCCCGCCGAACCGGGCCTTTCCCGCCGACACAATGGAGGGGTCGCTCTTCACCTCCCGTCCCGCCAGTTTGAACGGCTTCAGGATGGGGAAGACCTTCTCCACATGGGGCAGCGCCTCCAGCGAGATCAGGCGCTCCTTGCCCCGCTCATCGCCCACCGCCGCCACCACCGTGCGCTCGACCCCCACGATGACATGGGCCTTGTAGCCCATTTCCTCGATTTTATGGACCACATGGGCCACGTCCTCCTTCTTGGAGGATGCCATTACAATAATCACCGGGCTGTAGTCTCCTGTTTCATCGTGTGCCCCCTCGCCTGCCTGCCCAAAGTATAGCCGTTTGGGCGGGAATAACACAATGGAAGGGCGCGGAGGACGCTGTCAGGCACGTTGCGCCAGGAAGAGGTACCCCTTCTTGCCGTCCAGGAGCAGCGAGGGGGTGAGCCCCGACCCCCGCGCCAGCAGGACCATCTCCCCATCCTCCGGCAGTTCATGCCCGCCGACCTGGCCCCCGGTCTGGCGGTGAATCTCGTTGATGGCCGCCCGGCTCTCGCTGTGGCACACCACCAGGGTGCCCCCCGGCCCCAGCACGCGGCACATTTCCGCCAGGGCGGCCCCCTGGTCCGTGAAGTGGGGGAAACAGCTGTTGCAGAAGACCCAGTCGAAGGCGCCGTCGCCGAACGGCAGCTCCTCGCCGTCGGCCACCAGCGGGGCGGCGGCGGCCGCCGGACCCTGTTTAAGCATGGCAGCCGACAAATCCACGGCGGCCAGCAGGGCAGTGGCATCCAGCCTCTCGCGCAGGATGGGCCACAGCACGCCGGACCCGGCCCCCACGTCCAGCACGCGCCGCGCGCCGTCAAACAGGACGGGGGACAGGAGTGCCCGGAGCCGTTCGGCGTGCCCGTCGGCGATGATGCCCTCCCACCGGGGGGCGAGGGCGTCGAAAAAGCCCCGCGTTTTCCGGGTCAGGCGGCGGCGTTCTTCTCGGTCCATCGGGCGGCCTTTCTCTTCGGGGAAAACACGGCGGCCGCGGCGAAGACCGCCGTGGACACCAGCACAATGACCGCGCCCGCGGGGAGGTTGAACATCCACGACAGGGCGAGGCCGGTCCAGCATGACAGGACGCCGAACACCGCCGCAAGCAGGAGCATGCTGCGGAAGCGCCAGGTGAGCTGGTGGGCGGCGGCGGCCGGGTTGATGACCAGGGTGTACACCAGCAGGCCCCCCACGCCGGGCAGGGCGGCGGCGATGACCAGCCCCGTGACGAGCAGGATGCCGTAGGTGACGGCCGCCGCGGGGATGCCCACGGCCCGCGCCACCTGGCGGTGGCACACCACGGCCTGGATTTCCTTGTAGAACAGCAGGAGGAAGGCCGCGAGGACGCCCGCCACCCCCGCCAGCACCAGCACGTCCCCCCGCGTGAGCGTGAGGATGCTGCCCCAGAACAGGCCCAGGGCCTCCGTCTTGGCCCCCGGCGTCAGCCCGAGGAACAGGAAGGCCAGCCCCATCATGAGGGAGAACAGGATGCCCGTGGCGGTGTCCGGGCCGAACTCCGCGCGGTCGGCCAGGGGCCCCACGGCGGCGGCGGTCACCAGGCCGAAGAGCAGCGCGCCGAACAGGGGCGGCGCCCCCACCAGCAGCGAGAACAGCGCCCCGGCGAAGGCCGCATGCGCGATGCCCACGCCCAGGAAGGAGAGGTGCATCGTCACGACAAACACCCCCACGACCGCGCACGCGGCGCCGCCCAGCAGCCCCGCCAGCACCGCGTTCTGCAGGTAGGCGTAGTGGAAAATCGCCCAGCCGCTCACAGACCCTCCTCCCCGTAGAGCGCGCGGAGGGTGTCCGCCGCCAGCATCTCCGCGCGCGGTCCGTCGCGCCACACGCGCCCCGCCCGCATCAGGGCCAGGCGCGCGCATACGCCCGGAACCGCGCCGGTCTCGTGGGTGACATAGAGCATCGCCGCGCCCGTCAACGCGGGCAGCGCGTCCACATGCGCCAGCAGCGCGCCGCGCGCGCCGGGGTCCACCGACGCCGTCGGCTCGTCCAGCAGCAGGATTTCCGGCTCCTGGGCCAGCGCGCGCGCCAGCGCCGTCCGCTGGAGCTCGCCGCCGGACAGGTGGCCCAGCGGCCGCCCCGACAGGTGCGCCACGCCCATGCGGTCCATCGCCTCCGCCACGGCGCGCCGGTCGGCCCGGCCCATGCGGCGCAGCAGCCCGATGCGGCCGTAGCGTCCCGCCGCCACCGTCTCGCGCACCGTCACGGGCAGGCGCGGGTCAATCCGCTGGGTCTGGGCCAGGTAGCCGATGCGGCGGCGGAGCCGGTAACCCCGCATCGCGCGGAAAGGCTCCCCGCCCAGCACGCGCACCGACCCCGACTGCGGGCGGACCAGCCCGTTGACCAGCATCAGCAGGGTGCTCTTTCCCGTGCCGTTGGGGCCGAGAATGCCCACCGCCTCCCCCGCGTTCACGCAGAGGGACACGCCGTCCAGCGCCACCCCCGAACGGTAGGCGACCACGGCGTTCTGTATCTCGACGACCGGCGCGCTCATTCCGTGCCGCCGGGCTTCAGCGCGTCCAGCAGGCGGTCCAGATTTGCATCCAGCGCCGCCTCCCAGGAGGATGCGTCCGGGTCCGCGCCCGGGAAATTGGACAGCGTCACCAGCGGCACGCCCAGTTCCGCCGCCAGTGTCTCCGCCGCCTTTGGGTTGCCGCTCTGCAGGTTGTTGACCACCGCCCGCACCCCGGCCTTCCGCGCGTCGCCCGCCAGGGCGGCCGGTTCCGCCGCCCCCGGCTCCTCCCCGCGGCCAAAGACCACGGGGGTCCTGAACCCCGCCCATTTCACGAACGGGGCCTGCATCTCGTTCACCGCCACGGGCAGGCCGGCGGCCCCCGAGGCGGTTACGCGTTCCCGCGCCGCCCGGGCGTGTTCCGCCACAGCCTGTGCGCGCTTCTCCGCCGCCGCGCGGAAGGCTTCCGCCCGGTCCGGGTGGAGGCGTGCGAGGATCTCAGCCACTTCCCGGAGGCCCGCCTGCTGCGTCTCAGGCACCATCCAGTTGCCGGGGGTCGAGACCGCGATGATCCGTTCCGGCGGCACGGCGGCGGCTGCAAGCGCGCGACGCACGTTGCCCATCGGGCGCTGCCAGTCGTGGAGCAGCACCACCCCGGCCTCCGACAGGCGGGCGATGTCGCCGGGGCGCGCGTCATAGTGGCCGGGGCACTGTCCCGGAGGCATCAGGACGAAGGGGGCCGCCTCCGCGCCCGTGATGTCCGCCACGGCGTTCGCCAGGTGGGCCGTGCCCGCCACAACGGTCTCCGGGGCGGCAAAGGCCCCGCAGGCCGCCAGCAACGCCGCCGCCAGAAGCGGTGGGAATCCCGTGTGTGCACGCGTCATCAGTAGAGCCCGAAATGGCCGTTTTCGCGGAGGATGCCCGCATCCTCCACCAGCGGGAAGCGGGTGGGGTAGCGGATGAACTCCACATGGCCGTCCATGTACAGCACATTCGACCCGCCCGGGATGTGGTTGAACACGGCGCTTCCGGCGGTGGACGTTCCCTCCGACGGATTGCCGAAAGTGTCCCACTGCACGGGGATTTCACTCTGCGCGCTGGCCGCCGCGCCGGGGTTGTTGATGTCCGTGATCAGGAAGCGCTCCACGCCCTCGCGCAGGCGGAGCATGTCGGTCCCGCCCGCCGTGCCCGTGGCCGCCGTGCGGTCCACCATGGTCGGCCACGCGCCATCGTCCAGCTTTAGGTCCTGGGTGAAATCTTTGATGCGCACCGGCGTGGTCAGGCCGGGTATGGAGACCACCGCAGTGAAGGGCACCGCGCCCATGGCGCCCCACAGCCCGTAATACTCCGCCAAGTTCGACGCCACATAGCCCTTGTACGCGTAGGAGCGGCCCAGCCGCGCGCTCTGGAAGAAGTTCTCCGCCACCCGGTCCCCGGCGGCGCGGGCGTCCGCCACCCACGAGTCAAAATCCCCCGTGTCCGGCAGGCGCGTGGCGACAAACTGCCCCGCCGCGTCCACCCCCGCGTCCGACGGGCACCTCGCCGTCTCCAGATCGGAGAGATACTCTGGATAAACCGCCTCCGCCGACGGAGAACTCAGCAGCGTCATGCCGTTCATGAACGGGTTGCCGAAGGGCGCGCAGGGGGGGAACTGCCCGCCGCCGCTCTCGTTCGCGTACATCTTAAACACCAGCCCGAACTGCTTCAGGTTGTTCTGGCAGGAGGCGCGCCGCGCCGCCTCGCGCGCGCGGGCCAGCGCGGGCAGCAGAATGGCCGCCAGTATCCCGATGATGGCGATGACCACCAGCAGCTCAATGAGTGTGAATCCGTTTCTGCGCATGCTCCCTGCTCCTTCCTTCATCGCGGGGCGGTATTACGAATGATCAGGAAAATAATACCACGCGCCGGAAGGGAAAACAAGCGCCCGGTGAAGGGACTTGCCGGGAAGGGACGGGCCGCCGCGGCGGGGGGAAACGGATGCCCGGCGTCCGGTCAGCGGCCGGTGACGACGGAGATGGCCCCGGGGAGGAGCTCGATGGCGGCGGGGAGGTAGCCGGGGACTTCGCCGTCCGTATTGATTTTGACCTGCTCGGGGGACTCGACTTGGATGAACTTGCCCCGGAGGAAGGTGACGACGTCCGGACGGGACTCGAGGCCGCCGCGGTAGATGAGGGGCAGGCTGACGAGGGCGTCGAACAGGGTGACCGGGCCGATGATGTAGATGTCGAAGAGGCCGTCGTCCAGCTTCGCGTTCGGGGCAATGTGCATGCCGCCGCCGTCGTAGCAGCCGTTGGCGATGATGATCTCCTTGACGACCTGCTCCCGGGTCTCGCCGTCAATGGTGATTTTCATGGGCTTGTCGGTGTAGGCGAAGAGGGCGCGCAGGGTGCCCCAGCAGTAGGAGACGAAGCCGCCCCATGCCTTGGTGTTGTGGTTCACCTGCCAGACAACCTCGCCGCCGATGCCGATGCGGCTGGTGTTGAGGAAGTAGCACATGTTCTCGCCGCCGTCGAGGCCGGCGCAGGTGATGCGGGCGACGTCGGCGCGGACCACGCGGTCGCTGGCGAGCAGGGGCAGCGAGCGGGCGCCGGTGGGGATGCCAAGGGTCCGCGCGAGGTCGGACCCGGTGCCGTAGGGGAGGATGGAGAGCACGGCGTCGGGGTTCACGGCCCGCGCGCCCTCGAAGAAGCCGTTGGTCACCTCGAAGTGGGTGCCGTCGCCGCCGACGCTGACGATGCGGGTGTAGCCGTTCCACAGGGCCCTCTGCGTCAGCTCGACGGCGTGGAAGGGCCGCTCGGTCACGAAGACGTCAAAGTTGGAGAAGCGCTTCTCCACGCTCTTGAGCAGGCCGGGCCAGCCGTGCCGGGTGCGACCCTGCGCGGCGTGGGGGTTCACGATAAACGCGGTTTTTTCCTCACAGACCATGCCGTTTATCCCGGCGGTTCCGTCACACGCGCACGTCCGACGCGACCCCGCCCCCGCCGTGGCGGGCGACCACCGGGGCGACCTCCTCCTCCAGGAACTCCACCACCTGCTCCGGCGCGCGGCCCACGAACTCGCGGAGGTTCAGCACCCCGTTGATCTCGCCGCGCGTCATGCCGATGGCCGGGTCGGCGGCGAGCCGGTCCAGCAGGTCGTTGTCCGCGCCCTCCTCCTTCACCCGGGCGCCCGCGGCCTGCGAGTGGCGGCGGATCACCTCGTGCAGCTCCTGGCGGTCGCCGCCCCGGCGCACGCAGGCCATGAGGATGTTCTCCGTCGCCATGAAGGGCAGCTCGGCCCACAGGTGCTTCTCGATGACCTTCGGGTAGACCTTCGGGTTCTCCATGACGTTCAGCCAGAGGTTCAACACGGCGTCGGCGGCGAGGAAGGCCTCGGGCAGGCTCAGGCGGCGGATGGCGGAGTCGTCCAGCGTGCGCTCGAACCACTGCACCGCCGTGGTCAGCCCCCCGTGGAGCGGTCCGACCATGAGGAAGCGCGACAGCGCGCAGATGCGCTCGCAGCGCATGGGGTTGCGCTTGTAGGCCATGGCGGAGCTGCCCACCTGCGTGGACTCGAAGGGCTCCTCGACCTCCTTCATGTTCTGGAGCAGGCGCATGTCCGTGCCGAACTTGTGGGCGGACTCGCCGATCCCCGCGAGGGCGTTCAGCACCCGCGTGTCCACCTTGCGTGTGTAGGTCTGGCCGGTGACGGTGAAGGCGCTGTCGAAGCCGAGCTTCCCGGCGACGAGGCGGTCGAGCCGCCGCACCTTCTCCGCGTCGTTGTCGAAGAGCGCCATGAACGACGCCTGGGTGCCCGTGGTGCCCTTGACGCCGCGGCAGCGGAGCCCGGCGCGGACGGCCTCCATCTCCAGCACGTCGAGGAGGAGGTCCTGCGCCCAGAGGCAGGCGCGCTTTCCGACCGTGACCACCTGGGCGGGCTGGAAGTGCGTGTAGCCGAGGGTGGGCAGGTCTTTGTGGGCGAGGGCGAAGTCGCGCAGCTTCGCCAGCACGGCGGCGGCCTTCGCCAGCAGCAGGTCGAGCCCCTCACGGATGAGGATCAGGTCCGTGTTGTCCCCCACATAGCAGCTTGTCGCGCCGAGGTGGATGATGGGCCGCGCGAGGGGCGCCACATCGCCGAAGGCGTGAATGTGGGCCATGACATCGTGGCGGGTCTTGCGCTCGTAGGCCTCGGCCGCCGCGTAGTCAATGTCGTCGAGGTGCGCCCGCATCTCGGCGATCTGCTCCTCCGTGATGTTCAGTCCCAGCTCGCGCTCCGCCTCCGCCAGGGCCACCCAGCAGCGCCGCCAGGTCGAAAACTTGCGGTCGGCGCTCCAGAGGCGGGCCATTTCCGCCGTGGCGAAACGCTCCACCAGGGGGCTCACATAGACACTCGTGTCCTTTTTCATGAATGGGCCTTCCCGTGTCGCGCGGGCTCCGGGGCCGCGCGGGAGAGGTTCCGGACGGGCGGTCAGACCGCCGGCGCGTCCTTCACGAAGATTTCATAGCCCTCGTACCCGGCCATGGCGGCCACCGCCGTCACCGGGTTGTCGCGCTGCGCGAAAATGCCGCCGCCGAGCAGGAAGTCACACGCGTCCTCCGGGGTCTCGGCGGGAAACTCGTCCCCCCGCGCCTCGGTGATGGTGTTCTCCTCATAGGTGGCCACATACCACAGGCGGCCCGGGTACAGCGGGATGCGCTCCACCTCCAGGCCGTCGTGGCGCACGATGGCCAGCCAGCCCGTGCTGCTCTTCTTGTCCACCACGGCGCTGATGCGCGGCGTGTTGTAGCTGTCCTTCTCGAAGTCCAGGGCCAGCGAGACCAGCGCGAGGGCGTCGCGCGGGGGCATGCCCTGGTCAATCTTCTCCGCGATGCCGTCGGTCTGGCTGCCGTTGGTCACCACCGCCACGTCGCCGTTGCGCACGATGCGCACGCAGTTGTAGGCGATGTAGGGGTTCTTGTACACGTCCATCTCGTGCCCCGGCTTTGGCACAATACTCACCTTGTTCTCCCCCGCCACGGCGGTGCGGTTGGGGAACGACCTGCTGGAAACGCGGTACGCCGCGCACAGGCGGTCGTCAAGGGTCCGGGCCACGCTCACGATGCGTCCGATGTACATGCGGATCCTCCTGTGATGTCCGCGCCCCGCGCGCGGACCGGTAGTATACCCGAACCGCGAACGCCCCCGCATGGCGGAATGGGTCGGCGGCGCCGTCAGCGGGGGGAGCCTTCCGGTCCGGCGGCGTCAGCGGGGGCCCCGTCCGGTTCCGGGGGCAGGGGCATGTTTTTCCCGTTGCGCATGAACTCGCGCAGCAGGGACAGCGGGTATTCCGTTCCGCGCCAGACGATTTCCCCCCGCCGGAGGGTCAGCGCGGCCGAGCGCAGCAGGGCAAACGACATCACGAGGACGGCGAGGGGGGAAAGCAGGGCGGGCAGGATGCGGCCGCGCGTCCACCGCGCCACCACCACCGACACCCCCACCTGCACGGTCAGGGCAGCCGCCCCCGCGGCCCGCAGCCAGGGCACGGCCGGCTGTGCCAGCGCGAGGAGGGGGGCCCAGTCCAGCAGAATCAGGAAAAGGCAGGCGGCCGCCAGCGCGGGCAGGTTGTACCGGGCGGCGGCGAAGCCGTTCTTTTCCAGCCCGCGCGTGAAGGCGCCGAGGGAGCGGTACCAGCACAACGAAACGCCGCCCGACCCGTTTATCACGGTGCCGCGCGCGCCGTAGGCCTTCAGCAGGTAGGCCAGCGCGGCGTCGTCTATGACCTCCAGCCTGAGCCGGGCCATGCCGGGCGTCCGGTCCAGGGCCTCCCGCCGCAGCAGGCAGAAAACGCCCCCTCCGGCGGCCACCTTCAGCCGCGGGTGCTCCACGGCCCAGACCGGCATGAGGGCCGCCGCGCTGCGGACCAGAAAGGCGTTCACCATGCCCATGCCCAGGTTTGCCGCCTCCAGGCGCGGCAGCAGCAGCACCTGGTCCAGGCCGCGCGTCTCGCACCACGCGACCACCCGCTCCAGGGTGCCCGGCGCCACATGCACGTCCGCGTCCATGAACAGCAGCCATTCGCCCGCGCTTTCCAGCACCCCGCGGTGCAGCGCGTGTACCTTTCCGAGCCAGCCCTCCGGCAGTTCTCGCACGTGCACGACGCGGAGCCGCGGGTCACTCCGCGCCAGGGCGTCCGCAATCTCCCCCGTGTTGTCGGTGGACCGGTCGTTGACGAGGATGATCTCCAGGTTCGGGTAGGTGCCCCGCAGGTGCTCCCGCAGCGCGGCCCCCAGGCTCTCCCCCTCGTTGCAGGCCGGAATCACGACCGACACCCGGGGCCACCCGGCTCGCTCCGGCAAGGGAACCGTCTCGACGCGCCGCATGCGGCGGAGGTTGTGCGCCGCCGTCAGGAGCACATAGATCCAGCATCCGCAGCCCGCCGCCAGCACCCCCGCCCCGATGCCCGCCAGAATGTCCATGTCAGTGGTCTCCTGCGTCCGGCGACGGCCGGCGGCATGTCTCTGCCTGGTCCACCATCCGGCGCGGCGCGCACCCGCCCCCTAAAGGACCCTGCGCAGCCTGGCCAGAAGGAGCCTGGCCTGGTCTTCTGGGAGTTCTCCGGCCAACTCACGGAGGGTGGAGGCTTCCACAAGGGTGTGCAGCAGCATGGACCGGACAAAGGCAATGTCCTTGTCCCGGCCGGCAATCAGCTTGGATACGGCCAAATCCGGGGGGGAAACGCACCATCCCACCACACCGGAAGTGCCCGGCCCCTCCACGCGCACGAGACGCTCCTTCCAGCCTGAAGGCAGGACGGCGGTCCCGGGCCCCACTCCGTGGGCATAGTATCCAAAGGTGTTGTGGAAAGGGGAGATTTCGCCGATGCTTCCATCAATCAGGTCCGCCAACTCCGGCGCCTCCAGCGGATAGACATCGGCTTCCATGGAAACCAGCAGCTCTTCGGGAGCGTTGGGAAAGGCCGCAAGGATAGCCTGGCTGCCCAGCACAACGATGTCCCGGCAGGAGGTGATGCTTCCAGCCGCCCGGATGAGGTGCTCAAGTTCTTGTCTGTTCATCTTCGAACCGCCGATAGATTTCCCAGCGTTCCCTCGGGGAGAGGATGCCGCAGAACGGACTGCTTTGCCGAAGGCGCGCCCCGGTTTCACTCTCGTCGAGAAGCGCCTGCCGCGCCGTTTCCCAGCCCCCTTCCAGGATCCGCCGCCACTCCTCCACGGCGGCGGACGGACTCCGGCGCAGCCACCGGGCGCAGTTGTCCCGGGCAAGGTCGAGTCCGCCGCGCCGGGGGTCGGCGTCTATCCGCACCGCCACGGCCCGGGCCAGCTCCAGACTCCGCCTGTCTATTTCCTGATGCGTTTTCATGGCGCTTGGGTGATCCGGTCAAATTATGCCCCAGCCTCTCCGAACAAGTCCATCCCGGTCCAATGACAGCGCGGCCCGGAGCCGGGAGGCTCCGGGCCGCGAAAAGCGCCTCAAAGAGGGATCACTTCACCATATCCGGAATGGCGTAGCTGAGGACGGCGGACATGACGATGAGCAGGACGGCGAGGCCGGCGAGGACCTGCATGCCCTTGCGGATGTTGCCGCCGGCGGAGAAGCCGCCCATGATCCGCGGGGTGACGATGCCGCCCAGCAGGCCGATGCCGAAGATCAGGCCGAAGACCTCGGAGCTGGCGCCGGTCTTGCCGAAGGTCACGCCGACGATGGTCGGGAAGATCGGGCCGATGGCGAAGCCGGTGACCAGCATGGCCACGATGGCAGGGCCGGCGGTCTTGGCGGTGGCCATCATCATGATGGAGACTGCGGCGACCAGGGCGAGCACCTGGACGTAGTGCGGGACGAATCCGGGGCGAACCGCCACTGCGGTGAACAGACGGGCGAACATGAGGCAGGCCCAGAAGCCCGCGAGCAGATTGTTGGCCTTGGTGCCGTCCACCTTGTGGTTGGTCAGATAGGTGGTGAGGAATCCGCCGAGGGTGGATTCCAGGCTGATGTAGCAGAAAAGCGCGGCGCTGGCGGCCAGCACGGCGGGGTGTATCAGAAAGCCGGCGGCCCGGCCGAAATTGAACCCGCCCTCAATGGCCGGAAAATCCGTGCCCATGACCGTCCAGAGGACCGGAATGCCCAGCATGGCCGCGATGATGCCCAGCGTGGCCTTGTAGCCGACCTTGCCCATCAGGTTGCCGATGATGAGGGGGGTCAGCAGCGAGCCCAGCCCGAAGAACACGTTCATCAGGTTGCTGGCCTTGGCCGGATTGTCGGGGAACAGGACCATGGGCCCGAGGGTGTTGCCGACGGTGTTCACGCACATGGCGGCGAATCCGAGGGCCAGGAAGGCGAGCATCGCGGTGCCGTAGGACGGCGCCATGGCCAGCAGGACCACGCAGACCGCGCCCGCGCCGAAGCCGAGGAGGCCGACGACCTTGAACCCGAGGGCCGGGGTGACCGCGCCGATGACGATGGAGAACACGAGGCAGCTGAACATCATGGCGGAGATGAGCTGGCTGGCCTTCGCGTCGTCAATGCCGAGCTTCTCCTGGAGCTTCAGCTTGACGCTGCCGAAGATGGCGAAGATGGCCCCCAGGGCGAACACCCCGGAAAAGGCGGTTAATGCGGCGATGGACATAGTCTCCTTCCTTTCTCTGCCCGGCCGGTCTCCCCCGTGTCCGGGCTGTTGACAGTTTTAAGTCACCACAAACATGACAGCGCGAGAACCTCCCCCCGGCGGCGCTGCCACGGGCGCACACCCCGGAGGACCCGCCATAGACTTGCGGGCTGTTGGCATTTTGCGCATCCGGCCGGGCAAAACGCAACTTTTGCCGCCGGTGCCTGCCCGCCGGGCAAGACACTGCGGGAATCGAAGCGGTGGCGGGCGCGAGATCGCCACAGCCGCTGCGCTCCTTCGCGATGACGTGCGTCTTTGCGGTCGTTGCGAGGCGGCCGCCCCGGGCCGCCTCGGCAACCTCTTGTCGGAAGGCCCCAGATTCTCCACCGCTTCCGGGTAAACCGGCCCCTTTCCCAGCGCCCAGGCTTTCAGCGCGAAATCCCAAGGTGTTCCTTCCCTCGAACACGTCCACGGCCGTCTCTTATCTGGCGATGCGGGGCCGTCAGAACTCCCTGAGGATGCCGTCCGCGCCCTGGCCCTTCTTCAGGCGCACCATGGCGACGAAGACGACCGCCGCCAGCGCGGGGATCACGGAGGCCGCCAGCACCACGGGGGTGAAGGACCAGCGCTCGGAGACCATGCCGATGAGCCAGGTGGTGATCAGGGTGCCCACGCCCGCGCTCGCCCCGGCCAGCCCCATGACCGTGCCGACGGCCCGCGACTCGAACACGTCCGTGGGCACGGTGAGGAACATGGTGCCGCAGCAGTTGTAGGCGAAGGTGGCGTAGGCGAAGATGAGCAGCAGCATCGCGTAGGAGTCCGTGGTCAGCGCCAGCGCGACCACGGCCATGCTGGGGCCCGCAGTCATGAGGATGACGCGCCGCGCGGCGCCGGGCTGCCAGCCCCGGTACACCAGCCATGAGGAGATTCCCCCGGCGACGAAGTTGCCGAGGCCCGCGCTCAGCATGGGCGCCCACAGCCCCAGCGCGCTCTGCTGGAGGGAAAAGCCCTTCTCCTTGAGAAACAGGGAAAACCAGTAGGCGACGAAGAACCAGAAGGGGTCGAGCAGAAAGCGTCCGATCATGAGCCCCCAGGTCTGCCTGTACCGCAGCAGCGTCCCCCAGCCCACTTTCGGGGCCTCCGCGCCGTCCAGCCCGGCGTCGGGGCCGGGCTGGGGCAGCAGCGCCCGCTCCTCCGGCGACAGGCGCGGGTGCGTGGCGGGGGAGTCGTAGATGGCCCACCACGCGATGAGCCAGAGCACGCCGATAAAGGCCGCCATGAGAAAGGCGCTCTGCCACATGCCCGTGTACTTGTACACGGCCACGGCGATGAAGGGGGCCGCCGCCGCGCCGAGGGCGCAGCCGCAGTTGAAGATGGCCACCGCAATGCCCCGCTCCTTCGCGGGGAACCACTCGGAGATGGCCTTGGACCCGCCGGGGTTGTTCGCGGCCTCGCCCGCGCCCAGGAGGAAGCGCACCAGGCTGAAACTGCGCGCCCCCACGGCCAGGGCCGTGCACGCGCTCACGATGGTGTAGAAAACCACGCTGAACCCGACGCCGGCCCGCGTGCCGAACACGTCCAGCAGCCGCCCCGCCACCATCTGCATCACCGTGTAGGAGACCTGGAACGCGTTCACCACGAGGGCGTAGTCCTCGTTCGTCCAGTTGAACTGCTCCTTCAGGTAGGGCGACAGGGCGGAGAGCGTCTGCCGGTCAATGTAGTTGTTGAAGGACATGGCGAACAGCACGAGGGCTATCCACCAGCGCAGGTGGCGTATGGGCCTGCGGGTCCCTGAACGGCGTCCAGTGTCTGGGTCCATGAGGCGGACTCTCCTTGGCCGGTTTGGGCCGGCCGCGCCCGGGGGGCGTGGCCGAACCGTCCGCTAAAAGTACAGGTTGGCACGCCGCAATGCAAGCCCCGCGGTTGACTCCCCCGCGGGCCGCCGTGTATCGTAGGCGGGGCGGACCCGTTTCCCGGGGTCCGGTCACCTCAACCCAAGCAGGATGGCGCGCCATGACCGACACACTGCCCCCCCTCGAAAAGAAAGGCTTCACCGCGGGACTCACGGGGTACCACTATCTGGTGCTCGGGGTGGCCTGCCTCGGCTGGTCTTTCGACACCATGGACCAGTGGCTGTTCGTGTTCTCCAAGCAGCACGCGCTGGCCTCGCTGCTGGGGGCGGCGGCGACCAGGGAGGACGTCGCCTACTACACGAACATCTGCACCGCCGCCATGATGATCGGCTGGGCGGTGGGCGGTCTGTTCTTCGGCATGGTGGGCGACCGGCTTGGGCGCACCAAGACCATGGCCATCACCATCCTGATGTACGCGGGGTTCACCGGCCTCAGCGGCCTGTCGCAGAACTGGGAGCAGTTCGCGCTCTTCCGCTTCCTGACCGGCCTGGGCATCGGCGGCGAGTTCGCGGCGGGCGCGTCGCTGGTGGCGGAGACCTTCCCGGCGCACTCCCGCGCGACGGCCCTGAGCATTGTGCAGGCCACCTCGGCCCTCGGCAACGTTTCCGCTGCCATGGTGAACCTGGGGTTTGCCCACCTGTACTCCATGCCGGGGTCGGCCCTCAACACCGGCAACGGCTGGCGGTACCTCTTCACCGTGGGGGCGGTGCCCGCCCTTCTTGTGTTCATCATCTTCCTCTTCATCCATGAGCCGGAGCAGTGGGTGCAGTCCCGCGCCCGGGTCAAGGAGAAGAAGCAGGGGACCGGAAACATTCTGGCCCTCTTCACCGAGCCCGCCATCCGCAGGAACACGCTGGTGGGCGTGGCCCTGGCCGCCATCGGCGTCATCGGATTCTGGGGCATCAGCGTGTGGACGCCCGAGCTGCTGCGGTCCGTGCTGAACCCCGACGGGCTGGACGCGCTGAAGCCCACCGTGGAGAAGCAGATCAGCTACGCGGGGATGGCGCAGAATCTGGGCGGCTTCTTCGGCGCCCTCGGTTTCGCCCTGCTGGCCAACCGGCTCGGCCGCCGCGGGGCCTTCGCCGTCGCCTTCGCCCTTTGCCTTGCCGTGATCCCCGCGACCTTCTTCTTCACCACGTCCTTTGCGACCGGCCTGGTCTTCTTCTTCCTGATGGGGTACGCGCTGCTCTTCCTGCTCGGCGGGTTCGCGGTCTACTTCCCCGAGCTGTTCCCCACGCGCCTGCGCTCGACGGGCACCGGGTTCTGCTACAACGTCGCCCGGTTCATCACCGCCGGCGCGCTGTTCTTCTCCGGCTGGATGGTCAAGTCCTACGGCCTGCCCATGATGGTGCTGGGCGTGTCGGTGGTCTTCGTGCTGGGGTTCCTGGTCATCCCCTTCGGCCCCGAAACGAAGGGAAAGCCGCTGCCTGAATGATTCCCCCGCGCGCCGGGCTGCGGCGCGCGCCGGTCCAGTCTGCCCGCCCGCCGGAACTCCGGCGGGCGGTTTCTCATTCCTTCGGGGCGGCGGGAGCCCCGCCCGGGGCGAGCCCCTTTTCGGCGAGATGCGCGTCCAGCGCCGCGGCGATGCCCGCGCGGCTCTCCGGGGTTTCCAGGAAGGGGATGACCGCGACCGCGCGGTACAGTTCCATCATGTCGAGCAGGTGCTGGTAGACCGCGCCCGCCGCCGCCAGATCCGAGACCAGCGCGGCGGTCTGGGCGTCCACGAGGTCGGTGATCTTCAGCACGCCGCGGCCGTAGCCGTCGGACACGAGCTCCAGCCCCTTGCGGGCGGCCTCGGCGGCCTCGCGGGCCTGGCCGATATTAATGCGGGAGGCCCCGGCCATCTGGGCCGCCGTGCGGATGCGCTGCTCCAGTTTCTGGGCCACGGCGGTTCGCTTGAGCTTGAGCTGCTCCACCGTCTCGCGGGCCTGGATGCGCTCGGCCTTCCGCTTGCCGCCCGCGTAGAGCGGCAGGGAGGCGTTCACGCCGACGGTCCACGAGTATTCCGGCATGCCCGGCACCACCATCGTCTGGAGACCGCCCTGGGTGCCTTCGCCCCACGCGCCGAATTTGTGCCTGGTCTCCCACTGGAGCCCCACCGTCGGCAGGTAGTATTTGCGGAGGGTGGCCGTGTAGAGCCGGCCCTGCGCCTTCACCGCCTCGTCCAACTGGCGCAGTTCGGGCGCCTCCTCCAGCCCCAGGCGCACCAGAAAGGCGCGCACCTCCCCCGCGCGCGCCGTGTCGGCGAGCAGGGGGGCGAAATCCGCGTCGCAGGACAGCAGGAGCGCGTCGTCCACGTTCACCTCCTCCACGCCAAACAGCGACTCCTGCTCGCGGTTGAGCACGCGGTTAAACTGGATTTCCGCCGCGCGCCGCATGCTCCCCGCCTTCACCACCTCGGTGCGGTTTTGCGCCGCCTCGGCGTCCCAGCGGTACCCCTCCGCCGGCCCGGCGATGCCGGCGTCCCGGCGCAGCGTGGCGAGCCGCCGGTTTTCGAGGGTGCGCCGCAGGTTGCCCTTCTGGATGCCCTCATAGGTCTTCGCGCGCAGGACGTTCAGGTAGGCGTCCGCCGCCAGCCTCGCCACGTCCAGCTCCAGTCCGGCCTGCTCCTGCTCCAGCGCCGCCTGCAGGCGCTTCTGGATTTCCACGTTCGCGTGGGCCATCTCGTCGTAGATCAGCTGGACCACCCTGATGGAGCCGGTCAGCGTGCGCTCCGGCTGCATAGCAGAGGACAATTTCTCGTCCATGGCCGCGTAGGTGCCGTTCGCCGACACCTGCGGAAGCAGGTTCGCCCGCGCCGCGGGGATGTTCTGCGCCCCCGCGCGCACCTGGCGCTCCTTCTCGTCCAGGTCCAGATTCGCCTCCAGCGCCGCGCGCACGGCCTGCTCCAGCGAGAACCGCGCGTCCACCTGTGCCGGCTCGTCGTTGATCGTTTCCGCCTGCACCAGGGTTTCCCAGGGCAGGGTCAGCCCCAGTGTCCGCGCCGTCTCCAGATTGACCAGGAAATTCTCCGCCGCCGTCATGGCCGCGGGGAGCGACTCGGGGGCCTCGCCCGAAAGGATGCGGTTGGTGTGGTTGGCCAGGCGGCGGCCGATGCGGCGGGTCTCGTTCTCCGTCTGGAGCGTCGCCAGCACCCCCGCCCGCACGTCCGCCGGGCCGTTCAGCGAAAAGGACGGCAGACGGCGCTCGTTCACGCCGCGCGCCAGCGCCCCCACCTCTTCCGGCGTGTGCCCCGGGAGCGGGGCGAAATAGACCGCCTCGGCGTCCGCCGGAATCGCCGCCACCGCCGCCGCCGCGTCCGTTCCCACGGGCACCACGCTCACCTTAAGGTCCATGCTTTCCAGCAGGCGGGACAGGTCGGCCCCCAAGTCCGGGGCCGCCTCCGCCAGCCGCGCGTCCACCAGCACCGCCACGCGCGTGAAGGGGGCCAGCTCGCGGAGACGCGCCAGGTCGCGCGGCACCACGCCCTCAAAGGAGGCGCAGGCCAGGTTCTTCACGCCGCTGCCGCCGTCCTTCGAAAGCGTGAGCCCCGCCGCGGCGGGCTCCGTCAGCATGACCGCGATCACCGGCTTCGGCGGCGCGCCCGCGCGCAGCGCGCGGAACGACCCCAGCGTCCCCGTCGTGATCACCAGGTCCACCCCGGGGTCCGCGAGCATCTCATGCAACGCGGCGTCCACGCCCGCCACCGTCTGGTCCGCCGCCTTGCGCACAAAGCGGATGTCAAAGGACTTGCCCGCCACCTCCATGATCTCCGCGGCGTGGCGGTCCACCGGGTCCCCCTCCGCGGGCGGGCCGTCCAGCACAAACCCCACGGTCTTCGGCGGACGCGGCGTCAGGAAGCCCCTGTACGACTCCGCGATCTCCTCCGCGGTCCGTTCCCGGCCCCGCTCCAGCACCACGCCGGCCAGTGGCGCGGCGTCCTCCACCGCGACAGGGGAGGGCGTCGCGGCGGACAGCTCCGCCCCGAGCACGGGGTCGGCGCCGACAAGCGCCACTCCCGCCAGAATCCAGCAGCAAAAAACAGACATGACTTGATCTCCAGAATGAGGCCCTTATCATACGTGGCCGGACGGAAAAAGTCAAACAAACGTTTGCATTAGCGGGTGATTCTCGGGGCATTGAGACGGGGAATCGGCCGCCGTTGAATGCACCCCACCGCATCCACCCTGCCCGTCAGGGGGGCAATGCTCAAAGGGGTGTTGACACGTTGTCATGTGGGGAGCATAATTCACAGGCGTTGGAGGACCGTTTCGTTGTGTTGTCAGAATCGAGGAAGGGAGAGGAAATGGACAGGCAGAGAAGGAGGCCAGCTTGGGGGACCGGGCGGAGTTGGGCCGCTTTCGGGCTCCTTTTTGCCGCGGTAATCTGCGTGCTGATCCTGCGTCCCGGCACGTCCGCCCCCACGCAGATCGAGTCGGCAACAGTGTTGGACGCGCTGCAAGAGATGGACTCCCGAAAGCCCCCCAGTTCCCAGGCAAATCCAGAAACGGATGTAGCCGTGGTTGTCCCGGATCCGGCGTTGCATCGCCCGAACGCCGCCCCCTTTGAAACTGCGGAATATCCGGAGAACACCTGGGTCATGCCGGAAGAAGGCGCTGTCTCTCAGCCGCCCGAAGACAACTCCGCAGAAACGCCGGACACCTTGATTCGGGCCCTTCAGAAGGAGCCCCTCCCCCCTTCCTACGACAAGCTTATCGGCTCCTCGTTTCCAACGCCGGAGTTTAGTTTCCTGCGCATACTGAAGGACAACCAAAGCTATCAGGCACTGCTTGAGTACGGTTGCCAGTGTTCTGCTGCCGAGAGAAAGGAATTGTGCGAACGCGTCCTTCGGGAGTTGGAGGAGTGGCATGATCACTTCGTTTCCCAGGGGGTACCGCCGGCTGAAACGGTGTTTCCGGGATTCGCACTGTCACTGCCGCTTCTGGTCGGAGAGTGGGATGACACCGGGCGGGCATTAAGCCGCTTCATTCCAATGATAGACGAGGACAGACAGCGCATCGCGTTTCTTCTTCCAGAAGAGAGTGTCTCTGGCACACATATCGTCCCTTCCTACATGCACCAGTTCATGGTGCAGGCCATGGATGAGTTCCTGTGGGGAGTTCTCCAGGAGCGGGGGGATGAGGCCTTTCCCTTCAGCAACTCACAGTGGCATGCCCTGTCCCGCTATGCGGACCTGAAGGGCCACGTGGGCGCGTTGGAGGGAGACTTGGAGGAGTATGTTGAGGCTTTGGGCATTGTCCCCGGGGAGGCACCTCCTGCCTTCTCGGAGATGGAGGGGTTCAGGCTGATCCTTAACGATGTGGCACAGTGGGTTCCAACGGAGGAGTTTCCTGAGTTCTCCCATGAGGAATCGGTATTGGCCATCTTTAGGGAGTTCGTGTCCGAGGGGCGTCCTATTGGCCAAGACGAGAACACTGGCGCTGAGTGACGAATGCCTGAACTCTTTTCATGAGATAGTCGAAACCTCCCTGCCCTTCCCGGCACGCGGATGATCGCGCGCGGGCGGGCGGCGGGTTTCGCCCCGAAATGACGGTCTTTGGAGCTTGCCAATTTACCCGGAAACCGGTATACTCTTGACAATGAACCGGTTGAAGCGAATACGCACACGGATGACCTGCACCTGCGTGCGGGCTTTCTTCCGCGCGGCGGGCGGGACGGGGGCCGTCCTGGCCGTGGCGGGGGTCGTGTTTTCCTGCACGGCGTGGGCGGAACCGCCCGCGAAACCGGCGACGCCGCGCACGCAGGTGGCCGAGCGCCCCAAGCCGCGCACGCTGCACCAGTTCACGGACAAGAACGGCGTGATGACCTTCACGAACCGCCCGGACAAGTACAAGCAGCGGCCGGGCTACAAGGAGGTCAAGATCACCTACGAGCGGATCCCCCTGCCGAAGACCTACAAGCCCGCCCAGCCGCCGATGGTGCCCAAGGTGGTGACGGACGAGACGCTGCTGGACATTGTGAAGCGGTACTCGCAGTATTACGCGCTGCCGGAGCCGCTGGTGTACGCGGTGATCCACGCGGAGAGCAGTTTCAAGCCGAACGCCGTGTCGCCCGCGGGCGCGCGGGGGCTCATGCAGCTCATGCCGGGGACGGCGCTGGAAATGGGCGTCACGGACATCTTCGACCCCGAGCAGAACATCGCCGGGGGCACGCAGTACCTGCGCAAGATGATGGACCTCTTTGGAGACAACAAGTCGCTGGCCCTCGCCGGCTACAACGCGGGCCCGGAGAACGTGAAGAAATACGGCGGCATCCCGCCGTTCGAAGAGACCCAGTCCTACGTCAAGATCGTGCTGGGCCTGGAGTCCTCCTACGCGGGCGGCGCGCCCGTGTCCTCCCTGCGCGTGGCCTCGGCCAAACCCCTCCACCGCATCCAGGCGGCTCCGTCCAAGGGCGCGTACACGGTGGTCTTCCACAGCGGCCTCACCCAGCCCGCGGACAAGGTGGAGGACAAGGAGCCGTACTGGTACATCGAGTACGCCAACCGCGTCTATCCCGTCCGCAAGGACCTGGTGAAGACCGTCGAAAAGGGCTGAGCAGGATTGGGTTCCGGTTGCACAAGTCTGACAAGTCGGACAGGTCCGACCGGTCCGACGGTTCCATGTGCCGCTGACAGGAGACCCGCCATGACCAAACACCTGCTTCTCTTCTGCGTGGGTTGTCTGTGCCTTTCGGGGCTTGCACTGGCCGAAGACACCGCGCTTCCGGACCCGGAGAAACCGGGCCCGTACCCCGTCGGGGTCACCACCATGACCTTTGTGGACGCCTCCCGCCAGGACCCCGCGACAAGCGGGCCGCGCACGCTGCCCACGGAGATATGGTATCCCGCGACGGAGGACACGCGCGGGCTGCCGCCGAACAAGCTCAGCGATTTCCTGCTGCGCAACCAGTCGCCCGAGCTGGCGCTGCTGCTCTATGCGGGGTTTGGCGTGGACCTCGCAGAGGCGGACCGCACCTTCCAGAACTTCGCCGTGCGCGACGCGCGCATCCGGGACGGCCTGTTTCCCCTGATCCTGTTCTCGCATGGAAACGGCGGGCTGCGCATGCAGAACGCGTTCTGGTGCGAGCATCTGGCGAGCCACGGCCACATCGTCATAGCGCCGGACCACACGGGGAACTGCGCGGTGACTTTCGTGGCCGGGGTGCCCGTGCCCATGCAGCAGGGGGCCGAGGCCCGCGACCGGTCCGCGGCGGACCGTCCGAAGGACCTCTCCTTCCTGATAGACCAGATGACCGGGATGGCCAAAGGGAACGACAGCCGCTTCCACGGGCGGGTGGACCTCGACCGCATCGCGGCGGCGGGCCACTCCTTCGGCGGGTTCACCAGTTTCTGGGTGTCCGACGCCGAGCCGCGGGTGAAGGCGATCCTCCCCATGGCGGGCGCCGCGCCGGAATGGAAACGGACCGACATCCCCCTGATGCTGTTTATTGCCTCGGAGGACGACACGCTGGGGCTGGACCGCATGGGCCACCTCCGGAACGCGTGGGCGAAAGCGGCCGGGCCGCGCTACCGGGTGGAGTTCCGAAACGGCGGGCATTTCTCCTTCACGGAGATGCACCAGCTCAAGCCCGACTTCGGCGACGGCGTGGGCGCCGGAAAGCGCATCACCAACGGCGAACCACTGACGTATGCGGCCCGCGAGGCCGTGTTTCCCCTTGTCAACGGGTACAGCACGGCCTTCCTCGGAAAGCACGTGAAGGGGCAGGAGGGCTACACCGCCTACCTCGCGGAGAACCACAACCCCGCCGAGCTGGACTACGAGCCCGTTCCCTGACGGCCCGTAGGGTATCCCCTACAGGACGAACTGCGGCCAGGGGGCGCGGTTTTCGCGGCCCGCGAGGGCCTGCGCCTCCGGGTCGTTGGTGATCTGTTCGGTCGCCGGGTCAAAGTCGAGTTTTCCGTTCCGGCGGGCGGCGATGTTCGCCAAGTGGCACATGGCGGCCGTCTTGTGGCCCTCGGTGACGGGGGCTATCGGTTTCGCCGTGCCCTGGATGGCGTCGGCGAAGTTGACCGCATGCGGCAGTTCCATCTCGCTGCGCCCGTGCTTCTCGGGCGCCCCCTCCTTCGGGAAGAAGGTCCAGCCGTCGCGGCCGACCACGAGGGAGCCCTTGTCGCCGTCAAATTCCGCGCCGCTACCCTTGCCGTTGATGCCAAAGGTGGTCCAGAGGCGCTGCTCCCAGATCACGGTGGTCTCGGGGAACTGGTAGATGGCCGTCTGGGTGTCCGGCGTCTCCTTGGCGTCCTTCACGACGAGCTGGCCGCCGATGCCCAGCACGGCGGAGGGCAGGTCCAGGTCGAGATACCAGCGGACGATGTCAATCCAGTGGGCGCCCCAGTTGCCCATCTCGCCGGTGCCGAAGTTCCAGGTGAAGTGCCAGTTGTAGTGCGTGAGCTCGGGGTTGTAAGCGCGGAAGGGCGCGGGGCCCACCCACAGGTCGTAGTCAAAGCCCGCCGGCGGGTCCGCGTCCGGGACGCGCGGGATGGTTTCGCGCTCGTGGGTGATCCACGCGCGGGCGAAGCCGACTTTTCCCAGGCCGCCGCCCCGGATGAAGTCGCGCGCCTCCTGGAAATGCGCGCCGCTGCGCTGCTGCGTGCCCACCTGCACCGCCAGCTTCGGGTTGCGCGCCGCCGCCGCCACCATGGCGCGGCCGTCCAGAATGTTGAACGACATCGGCTTTTCCACATAGACGTGCTTGCCCGCGTCCAGCGCCATCACCGTCGCCAGCCCGTGCCAGTGGTCCGGCAGGGCCACCACCACCGCGTCAATCCCGGGGTCGTCCAGCACCTTGCGGAAATCCTGCGTGAACGCGGGCACCTTCTCCAGCTTCCTGCCGATCTTGCCCACCGCCACGTCATACATGGCCCGGTCGCAGTCGCACAACGCGGCCACCTCGAAGCGGCCGCAGGCGTTCATGGAGTCCGCCACCTGGTTGCCCCGGTTGCGCAGGCCGATCACGCCGACCCGGACGCGCTCATTCGCCCCAAGGGCGCTCCTGCCGATGGTGAACGCCGCGGCGGCCGCAGCCCCGGTTTTCAAGAACACGCGCCGGTTCATGGGCTTCATGGAGCATCTCCCTGCGTTGGTTGCCTTGTCCGCCCATTATAGAAAACGCCGCGCGCGTCGGCAACCCCCCGGATCGCCGGATAGGCGGCCCATGCGTCCGCTCCAGGGCGCAGCAAGCGGCGCCCCTACGGGCGGGGATTCCCGCGCTGTTGTGTGGGCCTGGGTCCACGCATGTAGGGGCGCCGCTTGCCGCGCCCTCTTCCCGGGTGCGCCGCTTGCCGCGCCCTCTTCCCGGGTGC
>Ga0123328_1001258_pt1 | contig 25215 bp, 16 predicted proteins | sample BioC12SIPDNA_2_FD_89702 | JGI IMG/M metagenome (GOLD analysis project Ga0123328, IMG submission 89702) | Anaerobic biogas reactor microbial communites from Washington, USA - Biogas_R1_A C12 SIP DNA | ecosystem: Engineered > Bioreactor > Anaerobic > Unclassified | place: Washington, USA...
ATGGACGGCGACGCGCTGGAGCTGAGCAATCTGCAGCGCCAGATCCTGCACCGCACGGCAGACCTCGGCCGGCCCAAAGCCGCGTCGGCGGCGGATGCCCTGCGCGCGCTGAATCCCGAGGTCGAGATCGTGCCGATCCCGCAGCGCTTGACTGAGGCGAACGGCCGCGCGGTCATCGACGGCTACGATGTGGTGATCGATGCGACTGACAGCTTTACGGCAAAATTCCTGATCGCGGATCTCTGCCACGCGGCGGGCCGGCCGGTGGTGCATGGCGGCATCCGCGCGTTCGAGGGGTCGGCGATGACGGTGGTTCCGGGGCGCGGCGCCTGCTACCGCTGCGTGTTCGAGAAGCCGCCGCCGGCGGACGACGGTGCGCCGCGTGGCCCGCTGGGCGCGCTGCCGGGTGTGATCGGCGCGGTGCAGGCGGCTGAAGCGCTCAAGCTGCTGCTCGGGGCGCCGACCGAGACGCTGCTGGTCGACCGCCTGTTCGTGTTCGACGCCTGGCGCTTGACCGCGCGGACGGTCCGCGTCATGCGGCGGGAGACATGTCCGCTGTGCGGAGAAAGGAAAGAGTAATCGCATGAATCAGACGCCCAGGATCGATATGCAGGGCTTGTATCTGGTGTTGACGGACCCGGTGACGGGATACGCGCGTTGCGCCGAGGCGGCGGTGGCGTGTGGCGTAATGTGGCTGCAGGTGCGTATGAAGCGCGCGGCGCGCGACGAGATCGTCGCGGTCGGCCGCACGCTGCGCGCCATCACGCGCGGCACGGCGACGCGCCTGGTGATCAACGATGATGTCGGGATCGCGCGTGAGGTCGATGCCGACGGCGTGCACTTGGGCCAGGACGACATGCCGCTGGACGAGGCGCGGCGGCTCTGGCCGGCGGCGGGCAAGGTCTTCGGCCTTTCCACGCACAGCCGCTCGCAGGCCGCGCGCGCGATCACGTGTGCGCCGGATTACATCGGCGTGGGGCCGGTCTTCGCCACGCCGACCAAAGCGATCCCTGATCCGGTGCTCGGTCTTGAGGAGATGGGGGCGATCCTCCGCGCGTCATCCGTGCCTGCCGTGGCGATCGGCGGCATCGGCCCGGAGAATCTGTCGGGCGTGCGCCGCCACGGCGCCACGGCCTTCGCGGTGGTGCGCGCGGTCAATCAGGCGGCCGATCCTGAGGCGGCCATCCGCAGGCTTCAAGCGGTGTGGCAGGAGGCGGGCGTGATCCAGCCGCCGCCCAGCACCTCGTCGCCGTCGTAGAGCGCCGCCATCTGGCCCGGCGTCACGGCGAACTGCGGCTCGTCGAACCGCAGGTCGAGCGCGCCGTCGGCGCAGCGCGCGAAGCGGCAGGCGACGCCCTTGTGGCGGTAGCGCAGCCGGGCGGTGACCGGGCGCGGCGCATCGGGCGGTTCCCCCGCGATCCACTGCATGTCGGCCACGCGGCAGGCGTCGGCCAGCACGCCCTCGCGGTCATCCACGACCAGCGTGTTGGAGGCGGCGCGGATCTCTTTGACGTACACCTTGCGTCCCACCGCGATCCCGAGGCCGTCGCGCTGGCCGACCGTGTAGTGAATGATGCCGCGGTGCCGGCCGAGCACGCGGCCGGCGGTATCCACGATCGGACCGGGCTCGGTGCCGGCACCGTTGAAGAGGACCGAGATGTCGTCCCCCTCGAAGAAATCCTGGCTTTCGGGCTTCGCGTTCAGGTCGTCCAGCCCGGCCTCGTGCGCGAGCGCGCGCACCTCGTGCTTGGTCTTGTCGCCGAGCGGGAAGAGGATCTCAGCCAACTGCGCCTGAGTGAGGCGCGCGAGGAAGTAGGACTGGTCCTTGGCCGGGTCCGCGCCGCGCAGCAGGCGGAGGCGCCCGGAGGCTTCATCGCGCACGATGCGCGCGTAATGGCCGGTCGCGAAGCGGTCGAAGCGGATGCCGAGCGCGCGGGCGCGGGCCGGCAGCAGCCCGAACTTCATGACGGGGTTGCAGAGGGCGCAGGGGTTCGGGGTCAGCCCCGCCAGGTTTTGGCTGCGGAACGCGTCCAGCACCCAGCGGTCGTACTCGTCGGCCAGCGGCACGGTGCGGTGGGGAATGCCGAGGCGTTCGGCAGTCGCTTGCGCCGCCGCGATATCTTCGGCCTCGCCCGGCCCGTAACAGGCGTTGCGTTTGGCCGAGGTGAACGGCTGCTTGGGGTCCCAGATGCTCATCGTCAGTCCGATGACGTCATACCCCTGCCGCTTGAGCAGCCAGGCCGTGACGCCGGAATCCACCCCGCCGCTCATGCCCACCGCCACGGTGAGGCCCGCTGTCCCTGCATGTCGCGCACCGCTCATGGCCTGCTCCTACTTGTCATGTACTCAGCATACCGGGTGCGGGCTGTTCAGGTCGAGACGGATTCGCATCTTTCGGGGAGGATTAAGATTACGATTAGGATTAAGATTACGAAGATACCCGGCCACCAGTCCTGATCATAATCATAATCATAATCTTAATCGTCCCCACAAACGGAGTTCTGACGTAATGAGTCAAATTTAAGATGCGTCGACCCTGGCGGCCCGGCTTGTTCGCGAAGATCCTGGATGCTATAGTATGCGTGTCAAACAAAAGGATGATCCTCATGAAAAACCTTGCGGGCCTGTTGTTATTTCTGTCTCTGATCGCCGGATGCGCCTGCCCTTTCCGCTGCGCGGAACGGGATCTCACGCAGTATGTAAACCCCTTTATCGGCGCGGCCGACAACGGCCACACCTTTCCGGGAGCCTGTTCCCCGTTCGGGCTGGTGCAGCCCAGCCCCGACACCGGCAACTGCACGTGGGCTTACTGCTCTGGCTACATGTATCTTGACGAGAAGATTTGGGGGTTCTCGCAGACCCACCTCAACGGAACGGGCTGTCCCGACCTCGGCGACATCCAGCTCCAACCGTTTACGGGGGCTGTCGAGCGCGAGAATTATCACAGCCGTTATCAGAAAGAGACGCAGCAGGCCAAGCCCGGTTACTATGCGGTGACCTTGGACGACTTCGGCGTGGATGTCGAACTGACCGCCTCGCCGCGCGTGGCCTTTCATCGCTATACCTTCAAAAAAGCCGGGCCCGCGCGTCTGCTGGTCGACTTGCAGTACGGCATCGTCAGCGGCAAGGAAGCGCTGCGCAAGCACATCCTGGCCAGTAACGTGACCGTCGAAGACGCCATGACGATCAGCGGCCACAACCAGGCCCAAGCGTGGGTCAAGCGCCATTATTTCTATGTGGTGAAGTTCGACAGGCCCTACGCAGCGATCCGGCAACTTCCGGCTCAAGAGGGCGAGAAGGCCCCGCGCTATGTGCTGGATTTTGACCTCAAGCCCGGCGAAACCCTGCAGGTCAAGGTGGCGCTCTCAACGGTCAGTGTCGAAGGCGCGAAGAAAAACCTGGCCGCCGAGATTCCGCACTGGAATTTCATGAAGGTGCGCGCGCAGGCCAAGGCGGCGTGGAACACCCTGCTCGCGCGCGCCGAGGTCGAGGGCTCGCTCGAGCAGAAAGAGAACTTCTACACCGCGATGTACCACCTGTTCATCCAGCCGAACAACATTGCGGACGTGGACGGTCAGTACCGCGGTGCCGATGACAAGGTGCAGACCGCGCCGGGCAAGACGTACTACTCCACGCTCTCGCTCTGGGACACCTACCGCGCGGCGCATCCGCTCTACACCATTCTCGCTCCCGAGCGCGTGGACGGATTCATCGAGACCATGATCGCGCACCAGAAGGCACAGGGCTATGTGCCGATCTGGACGTTATGGGGCAAGGAGAACCACTGCATGATCGCCAACCACTCGGTGCCGGTCATCGCCGATGCCACCCTCAAGGGATTTCGGGGGTTTGACGCCGAGGCCGCGTTCCAGGGCATCAAGACATCGCTCACGGTCAATCATCCCAAGTCGGACTGGGACGTCTACACCCGCTACGGCTACCTGCCTTTCGACGTCATCAAGGGCGAGAGCGTCTCGCGCACGCTGGAGTACGTTTACGACGATTATTGCGCCGCGCAGCTCGCCAAGGCGTTGGGCAAACATGCCGACGCAGAGCGTTTTTCCAAACGCGCGGAGTACTACAAGAATCTCTTCTGTACGGAAACCGGTTTCATGCGCGGTCGCGACGCCAAGGGCAACTGGCGCACGCCGTTCGATCCTGTGAAGCTGAACCACGGCGAACACAGCGGATATGATTACACCGAAGGCAACGCCTGGCAGTACACCTGGCACGTGCAGCACGATCCCGAGGGGCTGATTGCGCTCTTGGGCGGCAAGGCCGCCACCGCCGCCAAACTCAACACGCTCTTCACGCTCCCGTCCAAAGTCGAAGGCGCGGGCTTTGTGCTCGATGTCTCCGGCCTGATCGGCCAGTACGCGCACGGCAACGAGCCCAGCCACCACACGGCCTATTTCTTCAACTACGCGGGACAGCCGTGGCGCACGCAGGAACTGATCCGCGAGATCTTCGACACGCAGTACAAGAACAAGCCCGACGGCCTGTGCGGCAATGACGATTGCGGCCAGATGTCGGCTTGGTACATCTTCTCGGCGATGGGCTTTTACCCCTTCAATCCGTGCAACGACGGCTATGTGTTCGGTGCGCCGCAGATCGGCAAGATCACGCTGCGCCTGCCGCGCGGGCGCACCTTCACGGTCGAGGCGCGGAATCTTTCGAAAGAGAACAAGTACGTGCAGGGCATCACGCTCAACGGCAAGCCGTTCCCGGGCATGAAGCTCGCGCACGCAGACATCATGAAGGGCGGGGCGCTGGTCTTCGAGATGGGTGCGGCGGCCCGCCGATGATCTTTTCTCTTTTGATAACGCTGTGAAATGAGCGATCTGAATGAACATGAAACGCTCGGCTTGCCGCCGGGCTAACACAACAGGGGAGTCATGATGCAACGGATGGGGTTCGTCTTAGCGGCCGGCGCCGCGTTGGCCGCCGGTGTTGTCTCGGCTGATGTCAGCCTGCCGAATGTCTTCAACCACAACATGGTCCTGCAGCGCGGTCAGCCGGTGCCGGTCTGGGGCTGGGCCGCGCCGGACGAGCCGGTGACCGTCTCGTTCGCGGGACAATCGAAGAAAACCGTGGCGGGCAACGACGGCGCGTGGCGTCTGGTGCTGGGGGCCCTGCAGGCGTCGGCCGATCCCGCGACCTTCACCGTCTCCGGCGCGAACACGGTGACCTTCACCAATGTGGTCGTGGGCGAGGTCTGGTTCTGCTCCGGCCAGTCGAACATGGAGTGGCGCATGGCGAATGTGGACAACGCGGAGCAGGAGCGCGCGGCCGCGACCTATCCGCTGATCCGCCACTTCAAAGCGCCCAAGGCCTTCAAGCCCGCGCCGGAAAAGAACATTCAGGCCGTGTGGGAGGTGACGACACCCGACGGCATCGGCGACGAGTCGGCCGTGGCCTATTTCTTCGGCCGCCGCCTGCATCAGGCGCTCAAGGTGCCGGTGGGCTTGATTAATTCGTCGTGGGGCGGCACGCGCATCGAGCCGTGGACGCCGGCGTGCGGGTTTGACGGTCTGCCCGAACTGGCCGCCATCAAGACGCGCGTCGACACCGCCACTCCCGGCACGCCCCGGCACACGCAGGTGCTCAACGAGTATGTGGCGGCCGTACAGGCGTGGGTCGCGGATGCCAAGGCCAAGAGCGCGGCAGGACAGGCGATCAGCGCGGCGCCCGAATTTCCGCAGCAACTGGTTTTTCCGAACGCCCAAGGCAAGCACCAGGAGCCCACGGTACTTTACAACGGCATGGTGGCGGGCCTCGTGCCTTACGCCATCAAAGGCGCGATCTGGTATCAGGGCTGCTCCAACAACGGCGAGGGCATGCTCTATCTGGAAAAAACCAAGGCGCTCGTGAACGGCTGGCGCAAGGTGTGGGGGCAGGGCGATTTTCCCTACTACCTCGTGCAGCTCGCGCCCTATAACTACGGTCCGGCGCGCGCCACGCACCTGCCGGGCATCTGGGAGGCGCAGGCCGCCGTGCCCGCCGCGATCCCCAACACCGGCTATACCGTGATCAACGACATCGGCAACACCAAGGATATCCATCCGCGCAACAAGCAGGACGTGGGCCTGCGCATGGCCAACCAGGCGCTTAACCGCACATACGGCATGCGGGAGATCCGCTGGGAAGGCCCGGTCTACAAAGCCTTCGCGGTCGAAGGCGCGAAGCTGCGCGTCACGTTTGACCACGCCGAGGGACTGAAGACGCGCGACGGCCAGCAGCCGACCTGGTTCGAGCTTTGCGGCCAGGACGGGCTCTTCCGCAAGGCCGACGCGGTGATCGACGGCAACAGTGTCGTGCTCTCCGCCCCTGGCATCACCGCGCCGATGGCGATGCGTTTCGCCTGGGACCAGCTCGCGGAGCCCAACCTCGTCAACGGCCTGGGCCTGCCAGCCGGCGCCTTCCGCTGCGGCAACAAGCCGAAGCTGGACGGCGCGCTGGCCTTGCCCGAGCTTCAAGGTTTCCGCAAGGTCTACGAAATCGACCTGCCGCTCGGAGGCAACTTCAATGCGGCGGCGCCGGCATATGCCGTCGACGCCAGCAGCACGGCAGGCGCGTTCGCGCGCGTGGCGTATGTGCTCCAGCTTCAGCAGGCCGAGAGTATCCGCTACGTCTGCACCGTCATGGACGCTTTCACGAAAGACGCCAAGAAACTGGGCATCCCGCACGCCCGCAGCGGCATCTTCCATCAGGCCAAAGTCGCCAACCTGACGGTGCGCTCCAATGTCGAAGGCATTCCTGCGCTCGACAACTCCGACGGCGGCAACATCGAGTTCTGGGGCGCGAACTACGGCAATCCGAACGGCCTGAACCTGCCCGGCGCGAACAACGCCAAATATGACTTCGACGACAAGCCGGCGGCCGACGGCGGCTACGGCTGCATGCAGGTCCACTGCTGGAAGAGCAAGGTGACGCTCTTCGCCTACAACAATTTCAACGGCGGCGGGCCCTGCGACATCGGCATCGGCAACAACGCCGCCGGCGAACATCCCGACTACACCTTCATGGGCAACGGCGGCCAATACGAGGTCCGCCGCCTGACCGTGCTGGTCAAGTAATCTTCCGCAACCGTTCACTCCCGGTCTTTACGTCATGACAAACGCCCCTTCGCGCGCGGCCGTCGGCTGGCGCTCCTCGCAGACGCTCACCGTGGCAGCGGCGTTCCTCGCGCTGTTCGCGCTCGTGGGGTTCGCCCTGTACGGGCTGCCGTTCTTCTATGACTTCATGACCCATGAATACGGCTGGTCGCGCGCCACCGTGACCAGCGGCAACGCGCTGGGCAAGCTGTTGGTCGGCCCGCTGTTCGGCTTCATCGCCGGGTGGCTGGTCGACCGCTTCGGCCCGCAGCGCCTGATGGCCGCGGGCGCGTTGATGGGCGGCCTCGCGCTGGCCGGGCTGAGCATGGCCGACTCGCTGCCGCTCTTTTACCTCTTCTACGTGCTCAACGCGCTGGCGTACGTTTGCGGCGGCCCGCTGCCCTGCCAGGTGCTGATCGCGCGGCGTTTCGACAAGAACCGCGGCAAGGCCATGGGCATCGCCTATCTCGGCATCGGCGCGGGCGGCGCGCTGGTGCCGCTGGTGGCCGCGCGCCTGCAGCATGTCTTGGGCTGGCATCACGCCCTGCTTGCGCTGGGCGGTCTGATTGTCCTGTTGGCGTTTCCGCTGCCGCTGCTGCTCAAGAATCCCGGCACCGCGCCGCAGCCGGCCGGCGCGGCACCGCCGCCAGCCGCCCCCAAGGTGGACATCGGCGCGATCCTGCGGTCTCCCGCTTTTTATCTGCTGGCATTCGGCAGTATGTGTTCGATCGGTGCGGTCGGCGGCGTGATGCAGCATCTGAAGCTCTACCTGCGCGATCAGACGTTTTCGCAGGAGGGCGCCGCGCGCATCCTGTCGCTCGTCCTGCTGTCGAGCCTGGCGGGCCGCGTGCTGATGGGCTGGCTGGCCGACCGTTTTAGCCGCAAGCACGTGATGCTGCTGATCTACCTGCTCGTGGCGACGGCCATTCCGCTGCTGCTTCTGCCGGCCTTTCCGGGCCGCATCTATCTCTTTGCGGTGCTCTTCGGTGTCGGCCTGGGCGGCGACTACATGATCATTCCGCTGATGGCCGGCGACCTCTTCGGCGTGCGCGCGTTGGGTCGCGTGATGGGGATCATCCTGGTGGCGGACGGCGCGGCAGAATCGGCCTTTCCGATGCTGGTCGGCGCCCTGTACAGCGAGGCCGCGAAAAGTTACGCGCTCGGCTTCTCGGTGCTGATCGCGGTCGCGCTCGCGGGAGCGGCGCTGATCGCGTTCCTCCCCAAGCACCTCTCGGACAAAGCGGCGAAATAATCGCGTGCGGCCTGACAACAAACAGCGATTCCGGGATCATCGCTGAGCGTTTTCAGGAAGGCCTCGCGGAATTCCAGCACGTTACGCTGAGAGGCCAGACGGTTTGCGGTTGTATAATGAAGGCCGCCGATCAGCCAGCCCACCTGAATCAGAATGAAGTCCGCGAGCGTGCGGATCCAAGCATAGCTGACCGAGTGTCCCTGCCGGATCGCCTCCACCACATCGGGAGACGGGGCGCCCTTGAGCTGAAGTCCCCAGGCGATCTCCGGATTGCGTTCGAGCGAGCCGTCGGAGACCGCCTGTTCCATGACGCGGAAAATGTCGAGTTTGTCGGCATCGCGCACCAGATGCGTAAACCGAGCGACACGCGCGGAAACCGCAACCGGCACCGCGCGCCGGTTGTGCAGTGCCACGGTGGCCAGCACCAGATTGCTTTCTGCGGCGGGCAGGTCATCCAGCCAGCGCTGCTCCCGGATGATCCGCACGCCGTGCGCGGCATGATCGACCGACCTCGAATCCTGAAACGTCCCGAACGCTTTGAACTGCTCGTAGCGACCGGCGTCGTGCAGCAGTGCGCAGGCCTCGCCCAGCACGCGCGACGACTCATCCCACGCCTCGCCCGCCATGATGCACCGCGCGTCCCGCACCACGCCCTGCGTGTGCTCGAGCTTGAGGCGCAGCATGTCCGGCAGAGAGCCGTCGGCTTCACGAAACGTGTCTACGTAGGCGCGATATTGACGGGTCAGATGGAATAGGAAATCAGAAGTCATGGTTTTTGCTAAAGTGAGAACGCTGTTCATTGCTCCTCTAACCAGACCGGACGCGAGCGCTTGAGCCGATACGCCTTGACCGCCGGGTCGCCAGCGATATTGTCCATGCCCGGCCTTTCATGAACACATGGACGGGGAACGCTTGCGCATAGTAGGATCAGAAGGGGGAGGGAGCAAGGGTTATTTTTCAGGGGCGGAAGCCGGTTTCAAGTTCCGGGTTTCCGGTTTCGGCAGCTCCTCCTTTCTCCCTCCTCCTTTTTGCTACGGCGCCGCCCGCACGCGGTAGAAACGAGCGGGCAAGAGCGTCGCGCCGGGGTCACTCCAGAGGAACGGCAGTGCCGGTGAGACGTAGGAGTCGAGCGGCAGCCAATCGAGGAGGTTGGTCGAAGCCTCGACCGTGTAGGTCAAGTCCGCAGCCCCGTTCACAGTCATCAGCCAGTCACCGCCCGCCGACACACCCGCCGAAGTCATGGCTGGTGCCTCCTCCGGCGCGAGCACGCGCACCGCGACGCTGTTGGTGGCCGCATCCCCGCCAAGATGCGCCACGCTGCGCGTCGCCAGTGCCTTCACCTCGTCGGCGCTCAGCGCCGCGCGGAACACAGCCAGATCGTCCAGCAGGCCGTTGAACCAGCGTGTCACCGCGAATCCGTCGTTCTGGTGCCCGCCGAAAACCACGGGCACGCTCTGATCCAGCGTCAGAGAGAAGAGGGTGTCCGTGCCTTTCAGTTCGCCGTCGAGGTAGAGCGCCATCTCGCCAGACGTTGCGTTTGTCCGCAGACAGGTGACCGCAACGTGGTGCCACGCGCCCGTACCGATCCCGCCCGCACTGAGGTCAATGTCCGTCGCACTTTGACCGATGAAGTGCTGCAACCGCAGGTCCGACGTCCCGTTCGCGCCGAACAGGTGGATCTCCTCGTTCGAGCCGAACCCGTCGCCGTTGCCCAGGTAGAAGATGAAGTCCTCGTTGGTCTGGGCAGCGCGGTTGAACCAGCCGCTGACCGTCCAGCTCTGTTCGCTGAAATTGAGTTCGTTCGTGCCGATGAGCCGGCGGATTCGTGCGCCGTTGAAGTTCGCGGCTTCGCAGAGCCGCAGCGACTGGCTGGACACGATGGACGATGGCACGCTGTTCGTCAGCACGGCAATCCCTGTTCCGACCACGTCGAGCGTGCCGTCGCGGCCGCCGCCGGCGGCGTCAATGATCGGCCTGCCTGGCGCTACGCTCGTCTGCTCGAAATCGTAGTACAGCAAGAGTCGAGGATCGACCGCACGATCGGTAACGGTGTAGGCAAAGGCGGCTGTGCCGGTGAAGTCCGTTGTCGGCACAAAGCGGGCGGTGTGAAGGTCAGCCAGCAGGCCCACCGCGCCGTTTGCCGGCTGACCCACCGCATAACGTAGCTTGTCGCGCGGCGTTGCAAACGCACCGGCCCAATGGCGGAGGTCAGCCTCTGCCGGCACGTTGCGGAGCGTCAGTGCTTGGCCCGGCCCCGCGAGCGGCGCACCGCCCACCGTCACCACAACCGGCATGCTTGTCGCGGCCGCGCCGGCCTCCTCTGTCGCGACGGCCGTGAGCCAGCGTGCACCCGGCGCGAGGTTTGTGGCCGCCAGCGTGTAAGGCGGTACGGCCACCCGGCCCAGCTCAGTTGCGCCGTCGAAGAAGCTCACGTTAGTGACGCTGCCGCCGACCGCGCTGGCCGAGGCCGCCAACGTCAGGCCCTGCGACCAATGGATCACCGTGTCCGGCGCGGGCGCGGTGAGCGAGACGGCCGGCGGCGGATGTGCCCGCGTGAGTATCAGCGCCGGGCGGTTGCCGACGGCACCGTTCTCGCGGGAGGCGTAACTCACATAAGCACCGCCCAGCGCGGTGACACGCAGGTCGAGCAGACCGCCAACTGCCGCTCTCGCAGCAGCGCCAACCGCTGCTATCGTCTGCCGCGGCACATTCGTGTAGACGTTCCATCGCGCCTGCTCCGGACCCGAGGCCGGCTTGTTGGTCCACACCAGGTCAGGCTCGGGCCACCTTGTATCGGTCACCCGCGAGACCGCCTGCGTATCGCTCTGGTTGCAGGTGGTATAGGTGAGGCGCAGGGACGCGTCAAGGAGAAGCCCGTTCGTCTCAGATGACAGGTCAAAGCGCAGGTACGATTCGCGCGTCAGCGAACTCCCTCCGCTGTGTTTGACCACAAGGCTGGAAGACGTCCCGTAGTTGTTGGTGGCTTTGTCGCCGTTTTCGACATAGGCGTCGGCTACCGGCGCGAGCGCGACGGTGCTGACCTTGCCCAAGAAAAGTGAAGCGCGGTAGCTGCGTCCGTCGCCGCCCGTCGCGCTGACCAAGAGCTTCACCGTCGGGCTCAACTGCAGCACCGTCACGCCCATGTCCAGCGACCGCACACCCGTTGCGGAAGCGGCGAGTTCAACCGTGATCGCGGCCGTGTTGGTTTGCGTCGGATCCGCGACAGCAACATCCAGCCATGTGCCGTCGGTGCGCGTGATCACGCTGCAGGGCCTGTTGGCAGCAATGCCGGCCGCTGAGTGGGTGCCGGCGTCCCAGAAGTTGACCGCCGTGTGCCCGGTGGACTTGATCCTTACGGCTTGTGCAGCGGCCGAGTTCTCAAGCACAACCGCGTCGGGCGCGGCCGCGTAGTCCGCCACATTCGAAGCCGTGAAGCAAGGCAGCAGTACATAGGCGTAGCTCGCGCCAGACGGGCTCGTCCCGTGGTCGAGCCAAAGCGTCAGGTAGTTCCGAGTGATCGGGTTGGTGGAGCCGCCCGCGTTCACGTCCCGCCATGAGCCTGTCCGCGCCTCGCGCAGCGCGCGCACGCTGTTCGTCGTCGGGAAGTAATAGCCGATTCCGGCGTTGGCGGGGCCGGACAGATGTGCCCACGTCATGTTCGTGACCGTTGCAGACCAGCCGAGATTCGCTGGCATAACGCTGCCGTTCACCACGAAGGCGTTGGTTCCGGTCGATGTCAGCCTGCGGTTCTCGACAACCGTCTCGATCACCCGGCCGTCCGAGCTTGCGATGCCCGCGCCGAGGCAGATGATCTCGCGGTCGAACATGAACCACGATTTCTTCGCGGTCAGCGAGCAGCCCCATGCGTCGAGCTGCATGCCCGCCGAGCCGACCCCGTCCAGCTTCGCGCCGCCGACCCACGGATACGACTGTCGCCAGCTCTGGCCGTTGGCCCGTGTCGGATTGGAAGGCGGTGTCCGCACCATCGTGTCGACGGTGGTCCCTGGCAGGCGGTATGGGTTGACAGTCGGCCAGTAGCTGTCGCTGTAGTGGTCGAGCTGGTCGTTGTAAAGCGTCGTCATACCGTCGCCCGTGTACCATCCGCACATGTTTTCGGAGTTGATGGACTCAAAGTTCGCGATCCGGCTTGAGAAGAGGCTCAGGCCGAAACCATAACCGGGGCGCAGGTGGATGACGCGGTCCATCTCGCCGAAGTGGTAGTGGCCGAGCAGTTCACCGCGCGGCACGGTCGTGCTGTCGGCCATCAGCGCCTTCGCGTCCGCCAGCACCTGCAGCGGCACGCTGTTCGTGAAGTTGCGAACGGTATCGCTCAGCGCCCAGTATTTGACCATGCTGCGCATGCGCGCCGAGTCAGCCGCCGGGGCGAACTGCGAGACGCGCAAGATGTTCTGCAGAATACTGTGCCCTGTGCCTTGTGGGGTGCTGCCGGAGCGTGAGACCTCGCGGCCGCGCACGAGGTCCCAGGCCGCACCGCGGTAAATGAGCGGCTCGAACGAATCGTAAACCCAGCGGTAAAGATTGGTTTGCGCGGGGTCGGTCACGGCCCATGCCGAACCCGCCAACCAAGTCAGCACCGACGCCATCGTGCCCAGCAGCGCCGCGCCATAACCCTCCGTGTACGGGTGGTACCCATGCTGGATGAACGAGCCGTCGCGGTAAAACCCGTCGCCGCTGGTCACGTTTCGAGCGGGACAGCGATTTGTCCATGCTGCTCCAGAAGTTGTTCGCGGCATTCGCAACGCTGGCGAGCCGCGACTTGACGTCGGCGGCCGACGGGTCATACCCGGTTCCGGTCGTCAGGTCTTTCCACTTCTGGCGCAGCTCGTCATACTCGTCAGCACAGGCGGAGAGGGGCGAGAACAACACAAACAAAGCCAAAAACAAGAGCAGACGGCCCTGCGACAGGGGCGATCCGTTCGTGGTTGCCGTGCGCGTGAGACGTCGGCGGCACAACACGATCCTGGCCACACCGCTCTGTTTGACGGGATATGTCATTGACCCGAGTATACCTGAAGACCCAATTCCGCGCAAAAACGAACTGCCTGAACGAAACGAACTGCCTGAATCACTTCCCTGCGGTTGCCACCAGACAAAAACGGATGGTATACTGCCGCCAAAAGGATGAGCGCGGGGGATCGTCGGAGACGCCGATATGTCGAGCTCTGGGTTGACGTCAGGTATTGGGAGAAGGACGTTATGATGACAATAACATGGGATCGAATGATGACTGTGGTCGTGTCCGTTATCGTCGCGACTGGCGTCAGCGCCGCAGAAACCGCCTTGCCGGCGGCACAGGCACAGCAGCATGATTTCGTGACGTTCCGCCCGCCGCCGAACGAGGCGCGCATGGCGGTCGACGGTTTCCTCTGGGTGGAGACCGAGGATTTCACAGCGTACGGTGCCTGGAAGCTGGACACCCAGTTCATCCACAAGATGGGATCGGCCTACCTGATCGCGTGCGGCGTCGGCGCGCCGATCGGCGAGGCCTCCACCGAGGTGCGCCTGCCGCAGGCCGGTACCTACCGTGTCTGGGCGCGCACGAAGAACTGGCTGCCGCAATATTCGCCCGGCACATTCACGGTGGCTGTCAACGGCCGGCGCGCCGCGCAGACGCTTGGCGCGTCTCAGAAACCCGGATGGATCTGGGAACGGGCGGGCGACTTCGAACTGGCCGCCGGACGGACGCGCCTCGCGTTGGTCGATCTCTCCGGCGCGTTCGCGCGCTGCGACGCCCTGTTGCTGACCCGCGACCTCGCCTATGAGCCGCCGGCCGAGGCGGAGGCGTGCCGGCGCGAACGGGCGCGGCTGACCGGCCTCCCGCCAGAGGTTCGCGACGAGGGCGATTTCGACGTGATTGTCGTGGGCGCGGGCACGGCGGGCTGCGGCGCGGCGGTCGCTGCGGCGCGCAACGGGGCGCGCACCGCGCTGGTACACGACCGGCCCGTGCTGGGGGGCAACGCCAGCGACGAGCTGGGCGTGCCGACTTGCGGCGCGAGCGTCTCGCATCCGAACGCGCGCGAGAGCGGCCTGAACGAAGAGGTTAATCTCTGGCGCGGCAAACTCAACAGCGGGCGCTACAGCGCGGCGTTCGCGAAACAGATGGAGGGCGAGAAGAACCTGACGCTCTTCAACAACCGCCGCGTGCTCGGCGTCGAAATGCGCGACCCGCGCACGATCGACGCCGTGCTCGCAACCGACACGCTGACCCACCGCGACAGCCGCTTCCGCGCCAGGCTGTTCATCGACTGCACCGGCGACGGCTGGGTCGGCTACTATGCCGGCGCGCAGTACCGGTTCGGCCGCGAATCGCGCGATGAGTTCGGCGAGTCCGCCGCGCCGGAAAAGGCCGACCGCATCACCATGAGCGGCTGCATCATGGGCAACTACGCGCTCGGCTACCGCGCCGTCGACACCGGACAGCCGCAGGCGTACACGCCGCCGCCGTGGGCCACCCGGTTGCCGCCGCCCGAAGCGTTCCACCGTTTTCCCAAAGGCTTCACGGGCGGTCAGTGGTGGCTGGAACACCCCGGCGACATCGATGACCTCGAAGATCCGGAGCACGCGCGCGACGAATTGATCCGCATCTCCTTCGCCTACTGGGGCTGGATCAAGAACCACTGGGAGCACAAGGCGCGTGCCCGCACCTACGCCTTGTCGTACGTGCCCTACATGGACGCGCGGCGTGAGACGCGGCGCCTGGTCGGCGACTATATCCTCAAGCAGCAGGACGCCGAGCAGGGCGTGATGTTTCCGGACCGCATTTCCTACGGCGGCTGGAGCCTGGATGTCCACAATCCGCGCGGCATCCATTCCGGCAAGGAGGGCCCGTATGACTTTGACGGCCGCGTGCCGATCTACAGTATTCCCTACCGCACGCTGTACTCCACGAACATCGTCAACCTGCTGTTTGCCGGCCGGTGCATGAGCGTGACGCACATCGCGTTGGGCACCGTGCGCGTCGAGGCCACGCTCTCGACCGCCGGGCAGGCGGCGGGCACCGCCGCCGCGCTGGCGATCCGGCACCGCGCCACGCCGCGCGAAGTCGGGCAGCGCTACATCGGCGAGTTGCAGCAGCAGTTGCTCAAGGACGACCAGTACATCCCCGAACTCAAGAACGAGGACCCGGCCGATCTCGCGCGCGACGTGGCGGTCACCGCGTCCAGCACGCAGCGCTTCTCCGAGTTCACGCGCAAGCAGGTGAGAACCGATGATGAGCACGAGCTGAACATGCCGCGCGCGGTGATGTTCCCGCGCGGCCTGACCGAGCGGCTCGGCACCGTGCAGCTCTGCCTGATCTCTACGCGCGAGGAACCGGTGGATCTGACGCTGCATGTGCGCGGCGCGGACGCCGCAGGTGATTTTGCCGCGGCGAAAGATCTGGCTGCCGTCACGGCCAAGGTGCCGGCGAAGCGGCGCGCGTACGTGGCGTTCAAGGTGGACTGTCCCGTCACCCAGCCGTATCTCTGGCTGTGGCTGCCCCGGACGCCGGGTGTCTCCTGGGCTTTGGTCGCCAGCAGCATGTCTGAGGGGTGCCGCGCTTACGGAGGCGGCGACACGCGGCCGTGGACCGTCGTCAAGGGCCAGCAGTACGCTTTCTTCACCGAGCCGGAGCTGCGCTTTGCCACCGACCACCGGCCCGAGAATGTCATCGACGGTGTCTCGCGCATCGTCGGCAAAGAAAGCCACCTCTGGTCGTCGGACCCGCAGCAGCCGCTGCCGCAATGGCTGGAGCTGGACTTCGGCAAACCGGTGACGTTCAATGCCGTGCGCCTGACGTTCGACACCGATCTCAACCCCAAGTTCCCGGTGCGCCCGGTGGTGCCGCAGTGCGTGAAAGATTACCGGCTCGCCGTGCTGGAGAACGGAAAGTGGGTCGACGTGGTGACGGAACGCGACAATTTCCTGCGCCATCGCGTACACCCGTTTGAGGCGCGTACCGCGTCAAAACTACGCCTGCTGGTGGACGCGACGAACGGTGATCCGTCAGCCCGCGTGTTTGAGATCCGCGTCTACCGCGAGTGACGCGACCAGCGCGACACATGCGCCGGACTCAACGGTGAAAATCAACACCGGCCCCGCCGGACGGGCCAACAGCGCCAAAGCCAAATGCAGGGCAGAGGTAGCACCTTGGACATCGCCGCACAGGCGGGCGGGCTCCTCGACGGGCAGATTGGGCAGGAGACGGCTCGCCGTGTCGCGAGCCGCCGCGTTGATGTAAACGGCGCACAATGCGTCCGGTTTCAGCCCCGCTTGGGCCAGTGCGGCCTGAAGCGCCGCTTCGGGCGTCGGCGCAAGGCCGCAACCCAACAGATGCCCGAGCGGATGGGCTCCCCGCGCTTGAGCCGCATCGGCGCCCTCGAGAACCAGAGCGGCGGCGGCCTCGCCCATCGGCGTCAGGTCACCGGTTGCGGTCCGCGCGTTGAAGGCGATGTCGGAAAGCGCTTCTGCGCCGCAGACGGCGATTACCGGCGTCAGTCCGGCGCGAAGCTGGTCGAAAGCTTCGACCAGCGCCACGCCCGATGCGGTTGCGCGTGTCACCACATTTTCGTGCGGACCTTTCAACGTCCACTCCATCGCGGCCAGGCTGACGGCGGTATTGGCGTAGGCGTGCGGAAAGAGGAACGGCTTCACCAGACGCGGTCCTTTGAGAATGAAGTCGGCAAAAAACAGTTCTGCCGTTGACTGGCACCCCCAGGCCGTTCCGCCCATGATGCCGGCGTTCAGGGAGGAGAGCGCGGCGGCGTCGAGGCCGGATGCCTGAAACGCCATGCCGCACGCCGTCAAGAAAAGCTGGCTCGCGCGGTCAAGATATGCCTTGGGCGCGACACCGCATGCGGCGAGATCCACATCCGGAGCCTCGCCGGCCAGCGGCGATTCGGCGGCTTCCGGCACGGTGAAGCGTGCCAGCGGAAAGAGGGCGGGCTCCTGTTCCAGAAAGGCCGCGCCGTTCTCCTCAGCGTCGGCGCCAAGCGCACTGATGACGCCGAGGCCGGTGATGACCACGGAGGCGGTCAGCGCTCCGGCAGGGGCGGCGTGAGACGATGCGGGCGCGTCGCGTGTCAGGACCGCAGCGGCGTTGCAGCCTCCGAACCCGGCCGAGTTCGAGAGCACGCACTGAAGTGCGACATGGCGTGGCGAAGTCACGACATCGAGCGCGCATTCGGGATCGGGCGTGGTGAAATGGCCAGTCGGAGGAATGATGCCTTGCCGCAGCGACATGACAGAAACGATCAACTCGACCGATCCGGCCGCACCCAGCATGTGCCCCAGCAGGCCCTTGACCGAGGTCACGGGAATGGCGGCGGCGCGTTCACCGAACAGATCCTGGATGGCTTGCGTCTCCGTGCTGTCATTGGGCTTGGTGCCGGTGCCATGCGTGTTGATGTGATCGACGGCCTCCGGCGCGATGCCGGCGGAGATCAGAGCCGCGCGCATGACGGCGGCCGATCCCGCGCCGCGCGGCGCGGGCGCGGTCATGTGGTGGCCGTTGTTGCCGGAGGCCCAGCCGCGCAGCCAGGCCAGCGGCTCCGCACCGCGCGCAGCGCAGATTTCGGCCCGCTCGATCACGAGGGCGGCCGCCCCTTCCGTAAAGATCGTGCCGTTGCGGCCGGCATCGAAGGGTCGAACGGCCTCCTTGGTCATGGTGCGCAGCGAGCAGAGCCCGCTCCAGGAGAAGCGCGAGAGTGCATCATACCCGACGATCAAGACCCGCTGCGCACGGCCTGCCGCAATCAAATTCGCTGCGGTCGCGGCGGCTGCGGCACCGGAAGCGCAGGAGAGCGAAAGCGCGATGCGCAGCCCTCCGAGCCCGAGGGCCGCGGCCAGTCTGTCGGCGGGCGATGCATGCGCACAGTGAACGCTGGCCGCGGCGTGCCGTCCTTCATGGCCGGGCGGAATCAGCGCGGGCTCACCGGCATCGATGTCGCCAAAATTAGATGCGGTGATCAGGGCGGTCTCTGCGAGTGCCTCTGGATCGTTGAGCAGCCGTGCCTGAGCAAGGGCTTCGCGACAGGCGCCAGCCGCGAAGCCGGAGGCGCGCGGTGTGCTCGCCAAGCCGGCGGGCGGCGTGTAGTCCCGGATCACGCCGGCGCACGTGCAAGCGATACCGCCGAGGTCGAAGAGGTCCATATCGGAGATCGCGGAGTCACCCCGCAGCAGGGCTTGCCAAAGGGCGTTTACGCCGCTGCCGAAGGGCGTGACCGCCCCTAACCCTGAAATGACGATTGCGGAGCTTGAGACACGCGGACACATGGTCATGATCTTTTCCCCTTCCCCATAACTTTTCTAACCAGGATTGCAGGATTAACAGGATTGGAATAAGGCAGTTAACTCAAGAAAATCCTGCAATCCTGGCTCAATGATTAAGCTGTACAAAGTGCTAGAGACCGTCTTGCGCGAATGCGCGGGCCAGGGCCTGCCACTGACTGTTCGTGAGCTGTTCAGCACGCGCCGCCGGTTCGATGCCGGCCGCGTCGAAGAGCGCTGTCAGCGCCGCATCCTCGCGCCCCAGCGGCGCGGGCGCTTTGCGCAGCGCCGCGCCCAACTGCTTGCGGCGGTGCATGAACGCATAGCGCGTGAGGTCAAAGAACGCCTGCCGCTCACTCGGTGTCAGACTGCTCACGCGCCGGTCCAGGCGCACGATAGTCGAACCGACCTCGGGGCGCGGCCAGAAGCACGAGGCCTTGACGGCGCGCACCAGACGCACGTCGTAATCAAGCTGCAGCCAGACGCCGGCCTGGCCGCGCGCAGCCGTCGCGGGCGGCGCGGCGAACCGTTCGGCCACCTCGGCCTGCACCAGCACGGTCAGGACGGGCGGGGCGCAGCGGTGCAGCGCCACATCCAGCAGGATGCGGGTGCCGACCGAATAGGGCAGATTCGAGACACAGGCGTCAAAGCCGCCGCCCAACAACGCATCCAGATCGAGTTCCAAGGCATCCGCCTCGATCACGCTGAGCCCTGCAGGATTGCCCAGCGCCCCGGCCAGCCGCGCGGCGAGCCGGATGTCCTTCTCGACCGCCGTCACGCGCGCGCCGCGCTCCAGCAGGGCCTCGGTGAGCACACCCAACCCCGGCCCCACCTCCAGCACGCGCTGGCCGGACGCCACGCCGGCCGCATCGAGAATCGCCTCCAGGATGTTGCGGTCGATGAGAAAGTTTTGCCCGAGCGTTCGGTTCGGATGGAATCCGTTTTCGATGCACCAAGCCTTGACCTGAGAGGGCGAGGTGAGATTCAAGCGGGCCTCACTTTCCGGTAGGCAGCTCGAACATCTTGATGTAGGACTCAGTGCGCAAACGGTCTGTCCACTCCTTGTAGAGCTTTTCAGCCTGACGCATGCGCAGGTGGCTCTCGACATACGGCGCGGCCTCCTCAAAGGTCAAGGGGCGCGCGTCCTGCTGCTCGTCCTTGCGCACGATGTAGCCGTAACCGTCCAGCACCAGCACCGGCGAGGTTTCGCCCGGGTTCAGCTTGCCCAACGCCTCGACAATCTCGCGCCGGAAGACATCCGACGGATTCACCTTGCCCCACGACCCGCCCTCCGACGCTTTGGCGTCGCGCGAATAGGTCTTGGCCAGCGAGGCGAAAGAGGTGCCGGCTTTGAGCGCTTCCGCGATCTTGGCCGCGCGCGCCTCGACGCTCTCATCGCCCGCCTGCTCCGGCGGATCGAGGATGATCATGCTGACGGCCGTCGCGGTCTCGGTCTGGTAGCGTCCCTTGTTGGCTTCGTACTCCGCGCGCACTTCCGAAGGCGTCGGCGCGACGCGCTTCTCGACCTGCTGGTAGCGCATGGCCGTGATCAGCAGATCCTCCTCGATGTTCTTCTTCCACTCCTCGAAGGCGATCTTGCGGTCCGCCAGCAGATTGTGCAGCTTGGTCTGGTCGCCGTCGAAGTTGTTGGCCACGATCTCGCGGATGCGGTTGTCCACCGCCCAGGATTGCAGCTCCATCTTCGATTTGCGCGCGGCGGCCAAGATCAGCTTACGGTCGACCAAGGCGTTGAGCGTGGCGGTGTACAGCTCGCGCAGCCGCTTTTCGCGCAGCTCCGGCGCGGTGTCGGCCCAAGGACTGCGCCGCACCTCGCTCATCACTTCGCCGATGGTGATCATCTCGGTGTTGACGTAGGCGGCCACGCCGTCGAGCAGGACGGCGGGGTTCTTGGCGGTGAGCAGTCCTTGGGCGGACGCAAGGCCTGCCACGGCGAGCAGCCCTGCGGTGAGAGAGAGACGCGGTATCATCGTGCGGTGTTCCTTTTATTTCAGCAGTTTCGTGAAACTTGCGTACGCCGCGTCCCAGGCCGCTGTGTTCTGCGGCTTGAAGGTGGCGATCGGGAAGGCGGTTTTGATCAGCGGCATCGCGGCCTTGAGATCCGGAATGATCCCGGCGCCGATCGCCTGGACCATGAGGTTGCCGACTGCCGTCGCCTCTTTCGGCCCGGCCAGGACCGGCACGCCGACCGAATCGGCGGTGAACTGGTTGAGCAGCGGATTGTTGCTGCCGCCGCCCACGATATGCACGACCTCGGTCTCGGTGCCGGTGACGCGGTTGATCACCTCGTTGACATACCGGTACTTGAGCGCCAGGCTCTCGTAGACGCAGCGCAGCACCGTGCCGCGGTCCGCCGGCGCGGTCTGGCCCGTTTCGGCGATGAAGCCGCGGATCGCCTGCTCCATGTTGGCGGGGTTGTAGAAGCGCTTGTCGTCAGGGTCGATGAAGGCCGTGAAGGCCGGCGCGGCGGGCGTGAGGGTGTCCACCTCTTTCCACTCCATGCGTTTGCCGTCCGCGATCTCCCACACGCGCAGCAGTTCCTGCACGATCCAGGTGCCCATGCAGTTGCGCAGAAAGCGCGTGTTGCCGATCCCGCCCTCGTTGCTCAGGCCGTAGCCCATCGCCTCGGGCGTGGTGATCGGCTTCTTGATCAATTTGCCGACCAGCGACCACGTGCCGGAGCTGATGATCAACGCCTTTTTGGGGTTTTTGACCGGTGCCGCCGCGAACGCGCTGGCGGTGTCGTGCGAACCGACCGCGATCAGGGGCACTTCGTTCAGGCCGCAGGCGGCGGCCAGCTTGGCCTGCAGCGCGCCGATGCGTGTGCCGGGCTTGACGATTTCGGGCATCAGTTTCTTGGGAATGCCCAGCGCCTTGAGCATCTCGCGGCTCCACTTGCCCTTCTTGGCGTCCATCATCTGCGTGACGCTCGCGAAGGTCGAGTCCACCGCCGTGCACCCGCCAAGGTAGTAGTAGAAGAGCGCCGGGATCGGCAGGTAGACCGAGGCGAGCTTGAGCAGCTCTGGCCGGCGCGTGGCCACCCACAGGAGCTGGTTGGACTGGTTGAACGGCTGGAAATGATTGCCGGTGACGGCGTAGACCTTTTCCGCATCGATGCGCGCCTTGACCTCGTCGCACATGGTGTCGAGCCGATGGTCGCGGTAGCAGTAGACCTTGCCCAGCACATCGCCGTCCTGCGTGAGGAAATGGCCGTCCGCCCCCCATGTGTCGATGCCGATGCCGTCCAGCGTGCCGCCGTACGCGCGCCGCGCCGCCTGCAGGCCCTTGACGATGTTCTGATAGATCGCGGTATCGTCCCAATAGGTGCGCTCCGTCACCGCGCCGGTACGGTCCGGCATAAAGAAGGTCACCCCTTCATGCGCGAAACGGTGCACCTCTTCCATGCGGAACGCGCCGCCGTCGAAGAATCCGATAAAACATTTGCCGCCCGACGCGCCCAGGTCCACTGCGAACAACTTCTTCTCTGCCATAACCCCTCCGTGATAATCCGAACGTTTCCACGATAGTACCACACCGCCCGTTCACCGCTCAAGGCACTTGATGCTATCCCGATACCGGGTACCGGCCCGGTTTTGCACCGGTTTTGCTCGGATTAGGGCAGCGTGCCGCGCGCCGCGTCGAGCGCGGTCTTGCGGAAAGCCTGGGTGGCTTCGTGCGCGCAGGCCGGCACCACCTCCGCCGCGAAGGCGGCGCTCTTGGCCATGCACGCGCGCCCTTCCGGCGTGGCGTAAAAGGCGGCCAGCGCGCGCAGCTCCGCTTCGTTGAAGTGGCGCAGCAGCGCCTCGCGGATGACGCGGCGCAATTCGGTGGCGTCGAGGTTGCGCATGAAAGCAGCGTGCGCCTGCGTCTGCTTCTCGGGCCGCGTGTAGGCGGCGGCGTAGGGCCGCGCCAGTTGGGCGATCATGATCTCCGGCGGGACGATCGCCATCAGTGCGTCGGCATGCCGCTCTTTGGCGGCCATCGCAGGGGAGGCCGGCACAGCCGTGCGGCACGCGCCGGCCAGGACGAGCGGCGCGAGCCAGAATAGAGGGCGCACGTTCATGCCGGGACCTCCTCCCGGGCGGATGCGGAGGCGCCCAACACGCTCCGGTAGACGGCCTCCGTGGCGCGGGCCGCCTTTTCCCAGGTGAACTCGGCCGCCTTACGGTAGCCGGCCTCGATCTTCTCCTTGCGGAAGACGGGATGGTCGAGCAGCAGACTCACCGCGCTGGCGATGGAGGTCCGGTCGCGCGGATCGCAGGTGACGGCCGCAGCGCCGCAATTCTCGATGACCGCGCCGCCCGAGCAGACCACCGGACAGCCGCAAGCCATGGCTTCGAGCGGCGGCAGACCGAACCCTTCGTCATGGGAGGGGAAAACGAAAGTCTGCGCCAGCGAGTAGAGCACGGGCAGATCGTCGGCGCTGACATAACCCGTGAGGCTGACGCGGTGACGCACGCCGTTCTGGCGGATGGCCGCGTCGATCGCCGCAGCCGTGACGGAGTCGGCCGCGCCGGCCAGCACGAGGTGCAGGTCCGGCCGCTCGCCTTGTACGATGGCGAACGCGCCGATGAGGCCGAGGATGTTTTTTCGCGACGTCAGATCGCCGACAAAGAGCAGGAACGAGGTGGGCAGCCCGTAGCGCTGGCGCACGGCCTGCAGGCGCGCGTAGTCGGTGCATCGGGTCATCGTCTGCGAGAGGCCGGGCGGGATGACGTGGATACGCTCTTCGCGCACCGCCGGGAAACGCATCAGGACAGTGCGTTTGGTGTAAGGCGAGAAGACGATGATAGCGGCGGCCTTTGTGACTGAAGGCGGGATCAGCAGCTTGTAGTGCAGGATGTTGCGTTTACGGCAGAATTGGGGGTGGGTCATCACATGCAGGTCGTGGATCGTGAGGACCACGGGGCAGGGCGCCAGCAGCGGGGCGACGTAGGCGGGCGCGTGCAGCAGCGTCACGCGGGCGCGCAGCAGAAGCAGCGGGAGCACGGTCTGCTCCCACACGATGCGCAGCAGGCGCGAGCGCGAAACCGGCGCATACGTGGTCCGCAGGCGCAGGTGCGGTGCGGCGGGGAAAGCGCGATGCCCAACCGGAACACAGGCGCAGGTCTGGAGCGAACCGTGCTGAGCCAGTGCGCATGCCAATTGATGGACCGTCACCTCCACACCGGAATACGGTTCACGCAAGACCATGGCGTTGTAGTAGACTTCTGGCATGTGGGCTCCAGTATAGCCGAGGACGTTCGGCAAAGGAATGCGAAATGCCGAGATTTGACGGGGGCGCGGATACCCTGCCACCAACGGCGATGGTGAAGAAATTCGGCGGGGCATCCGCGACCAACACGCTCGTTACCGCTGCCGAAAGCTGTGCGGACGGGTCGTGCTCGGAGAAAGACAGCGCTTCGGTGAAACAGATTGGCCCCTGACCGAGCTTTTCTGGTCTCAGCGCGCCAGCCCCTGCAGCATCGCCTGAGCCCGTTCCTGTGCGAGCGCGGCAACCCGCGCCTCCATGTCACCCGTGATAGCCCCGCGCGCGGAGGAACCTTGCAGCGTGTCTAGGATCTGCCCACTGAGCGCCAAGATGCGTTCGCGGATCATGGGCCAGCCCAAGCGTGAGTCCTGCGCCATCTTCTGCCACGGCGCAACGGTGAACACGTCGAGGGAAGCGCTCCCCCCTATCCTCATGGCCGGCGTTTTGGACAGCTCCGGCCAGGCGAGGGTGCAGACCAGGTCAGCTCCAGGCATTCCTTGTCGTTCCCGTGGTAGTACCAGGAGAGGCGGTCTTTTACGCAGTCTGTGGGCGAGATGATACGCACGACACCTGTGGATGTGGTGATCTCGTCGATCTGCCGCACGGACTCTTCGCCTATGCCGATGAAAGCGGCGAGTTCCAGACGCGTCATGTCGGACAGCGGCTTCACAGCGGTTTACCCTTTCTTCTTGGACGGAGGCGCACAGTCGTCAGCCGTTCCTGTTCTTCCCGCGGATAAGGGTGAGAAGATCGAGCGCGCGAACTTCGCGGTTGTGGAGTCCCCCATCGCCCTCGACCGCATCCTGGCCGTGCAGTATTTCCGCCGCAACCTCGCCCTGCGCGACTGGAGTTCGTTCCTCGACGTGTACGGCATCCCGTCGATGTTCTTCATCGGCCCGCCCGGTGTGACTGAGGAGAAGGAGAAGCAGTATCTGGCCATCGCGCAGGATCTCGTGAAGGACGGCCGGGGTTGCCTGCCCAACGGCACCGACGTGAAGTACGTGAGCGGCGGCGGCACACGGGTAGGCAATGCGCATCAAAAGGCGTTCAACCAGGTGGCCAAGGCCGACTCCGTCATGGTGACTGAGGCGCTGCGGCGTGACTTCGACAAGCCGTTGTTGGACGCCGCGTTCCCCGGCTGGCCGGTGGAGGCGGGGTTCCGGCTGACGCCGGAGGTTGTTAGCGGGATAGCCAGGGTGGCGAGTGTGGCGCGATAAGCGTTAACGTCCGGCCTGAACCTCGCCGTTGGAACGTAGCAGAACCGGCGCAGCTTTTGAGGCGGTTGTTGGGAGCACACGCGATAGTTCTCAAGACGGCGTCATTTTGTCCTTTCC
>Ga0123328_1001259_pt1 | contig 25209 bp, 17 predicted proteins | sample BioC12SIPDNA_2_FD_89702 | JGI IMG/M metagenome (GOLD analysis project Ga0123328, IMG submission 89702) | Anaerobic biogas reactor microbial communites from Washington, USA - Biogas_R1_A C12 SIP DNA | ecosystem: Engineered > Bioreactor > Anaerobic > Unclassified | place: Washington, USA...
CCGCAGTGCTCCAACGCCTTGATGATGCTCGCGTAGCTGTCCCGCACCGCTGTGTACTTGCCCGTGATCGCGATGTCCAGCGTCTGGTCCGCCTTGCGGATCTGTTCGGTGAACTCCCGCCAGGTCCGCCACTTCTGCTCCGTCCGCTCGCCGTCCACCTTTTCCTGCAATCCGAGGATGTCCACCACCGCGGCGTCGATCCGGCTCCTGCGGATCATCTCGGGCACAAAGTAGATGCTCTCGCAGTCGTGCATCGAGAACACCCGCTCCATCGGGACGTTGGCGTAGACCGAAATCTTCTGCCGCGCCGTCTCCCGCACCGGACTGCCCGCCCGGCAGGCGATGATCTGCGGCTGAATGCCCATTGCCATCAGGCTCCGCAGGCCCAACTGGGCCGGCTTGGACTTCTGCTCGCCCAGGCTCTGCGGCTCCAGGATGTACGTCAACGCCACGAAGCACGTCGAGCCCGGTCCCTCCTCCAACGCCAGCTCGCGGACCGCCTCGATGAAATACGCGTTCTCGAAGTCGCCGACCGTCCCGCCGATCTCCACGAACACCACGTCGGCTCCGCTCTCGAGGGCCAGCTCGCGAAGCCGCAGCTTCACCTCGCCGGTCACGTGCGGGATCATCTGCACGTCGCGCCCCTGATAGCGCCCCATCCGCTCCTTGTCCAGCACCCGGGTAAAGATCTGGCCCGACGTGCAGAAGTTCAGCTTCGAAAGGTCCTGGTCGAGCATCCGCTCGTACGTGCCCAGGTCCATGTCCGTCTCCATCCCGTCGTCCAGCACGAACACCTCGCCGTGACGGAACGGATTGAGCGTCCCGGAGTCGACGTTCAGATAACCTTCCAGCTTGATCGGGGCGACCTTTAAGCCTTTATCCTGCAGCAGCTTGGCCACGCCGGAAGAGAAGATCCCCTTGCCCAGCCCGCTCATCACGGTCCCCAGCACCACCACGAACTTGCACTGCCCGCGCTGGTAGCCCGGAGGCACCGGCGTGTACAACTCGTTGGCCGCCTTCGACGCGATCTCGTTCAAAATGTCCGTTCGTCCGATCTGCATTGGAGTTAAGCCTTTCCCGACCGCGTATACCGTTCCACAAATCGCCGGTACTGCTCCGGCGTGTCCACCCCGCCGCTGCGGTGCTCCGTGACGCCCACCTGTATCCTATGCCCGTGCCACAGGGCTCGCAACTGCTCGAGTTTCTCGATCGCTTCGACCGGCGCCACCGGCAACTGCGTGAACGCCAGAAGGAAATCCCGCCGGTAGCCGTAGATCCCCAGGTGCAGCAGATAGCTGAAACCCGCGGGCAGGCCGGCCACCCCGTCCCGCGGGAACGGGATCAGGCTTCGCGAGAAGTACATCGCGTTTCCAAGCCGGTCGCAGACCACCTTGACCATGTTCGGGTTGGTCGGGTCGTCCTGCGGCCCGAACGGCGCCGCCAGCGTCGCCATCGGCGCTTCGCCATCGGCCAGCAACTCGACCAACTGGTCAATGCTCGACGGCGAGATCTCCGGCTCATCGCCCTGGACGTTGACGATCAGTTCCCCTTCGTCCAGATCCCTGGCCACCGCCGCCACCCGATCCGTGCCGCTCGGCAGTTCCGGATCGGTCAACACCACCTCGCCGCCGAAGCTGCGCACCGCCTCGACCGTCCGAGGATCGTCAGCGGCCACGATCACCCGGCGGACGCGGGTCGCGCGGCTCACCTGGTCGTGAACGTGCTCGATCAGGTACTTGCCCGTCTCGCGGGCCAGGATCTTGCCCGGGAATCGCGACGACGCATACCGGGCCGGAATAATCACCACAGCGGCAGTCAACACAAAGAGTCCGTCTGCAAAAAGGGGTTTTTGAGGAATCTAACGACCAGACCACCGCTTGTCAACCATCCACCGCCCGCATTCGCCTTTATTCTGGCCTCTGACTTCCTGCTTCTGGCTTCTCCATCAGTTCTCGTGTTCCACGAACGCCCGATAGACCTCCTCGGACGTCTTCGCCTGGCTGATCTTCTCGCGGAACGACGGGGTGGTCATGAGCCGGCTTAGGCGGGCCAGGGCCTGGATGTGCGGACCGGTCTGGTCGATGTCCGACCCGAACAGCACCACGAAGTTCACCGGCTGACCGTCGATGCTCTCGAAGTCGATCGGCATTTTCGGCTTGCCCGCCGCTCCCACCAAGCCGCCCAGCCCGCCGCACTTGCCGTGCGGGATGGCCAGCCCTTGTCCGATCCCCGTGCTCCGGGTCGCCTCCCGGGCCAGAACCGCCTCAAGCAGCGGCTTGGGATCGGTGAGCCTGCCCGCGTCGCACAGGGCCTGAACCAACTCCTCGATCGCCGCCTGCTTGTCCGTCGCCGACATCGGCACGACAATGCAGTCGGCACTAATGACCTCGCTAAGCTTCTTCATATCTGCTTATGGATAATGGATATAACCGGTAACCAATGTCCCAGTGCTAAGTATATTTCCCGCCCCGCCCGCCATCAAGGGCAATCGGATTCTCTTCCGCCCGGCCTCCGCCGCCCGCAGCGGCCAAAAACGCCCGCCTTTCCCGTTGATATTGGGCCGGTCCCTTCCTAAAATCTTGAAGGTAGCGAAAATCTTCCGACGCATGTCGGTCAACGAGTTTTGGCCGTGCTAGGCGGGGCGCTTGCGGTGCCCTCGTCCGCCTTCGGGCGGATGCCCGAAATCCGCCATATGCGGGGCTGAACGCTTTCCGAGGCCGTTAACTGCGGGTCGACTGTCGGTGCCGGGTGTTGAGGTTCAGGTCCTGCGCAACGGCGGATTTGGACAACGGGTCAGGTCCTGACGGAAGCAGCCCACCCAGACACCTCCGGGTGCCGCAGATCAACCTGGGCTGAGCCTGCAACGCCGGTGGCGGCTCGCAAGTGACGGTCGACGAGAGATGCACGGCCAATAATATTTATCGAATCAGCAGCGGCTCGGACGTCCGCTGCGATGGGCAGGTTCCAAACCGACGCAGGCCTCTGAAAGTCTGATATGAGCTATACCGTTCTCGCCAGACGATACCGGTCGCAGGACTTCGACGAACTGGTCGGTCAGGAAGCGGTGGCCACCACCCTCAAGAACGCCATCGAGGCTGACCGGGTCGCCCATGCCTACCTCTTCACCGGCACCCGCGGAGTCGGCAAGACCTCCGCCGCCCGCATCCTGGCCAAGGCCCTCAACTGCGAAAAGGGCCCGACCCCCAACCCCTGCGGCCAGTGTCCCATGTGCACCGACATCGCCCGCGGCGAGGACGTCGACGTGATCGAGATCGATGGGGCCAGCAACACCAGCGTCGATGACGTCCGCGAGCTCCGCGGCAACGCCATCTACCGGCCGTCCCGCGCCCGATTCAAGATTTACATCATCGACGAGGTCCACATGATCTCCACCAGCGCCTTCAACGCCCTGCTCAAGACGCTGGAAGAGCCGCCAAGCCACGTCAAATTCATCTTCGCCACCACCGAACCCAACCGGGTCCCGGTCACCATCCAGTCCCGCTGCCAGCGGTTCGACTTCCGCCCGATCGCCAAGGATAAGATCGCCGAGCAGCTCCGGATGATTCTCAAAAGCGAAAAAGTGCAAGCCGACGACCAGGTCATCGACCGCGTCGCCCGCCTTGCCAACGGCTCCATGCGCGACGCGTTGAGCCTGATCGACCGCCTGCTCTCGCTTGGGCAAAAGAAGCTCACCGCCGAGTTCGCCGAGCAGTTCCTGCCCGTCCACCCGGTGGATCAGTACGCTGAACTTGTCCAGACATTTCTCGACGCCGACCCCGCCGCCGCCATCCGCAAGACCGAAGCCATCCTCGCCACCGGAACCTCGCCCAATGACTTCTGCTCCGCCCTGGCGGAGTACCTCCGCGACGTGATGCTCGCCAGCGCCTGCGACGACGGGACCGATCTGCTGGCCAGTCCCGCCTCCGCCCACGAGACCATCCAGCGCCAGGGCAAGCACCTGCGGCCCCTGATCTGGGCCTACGGCATCACCGCCGTCGAGGAACTGGCCCGCGGAGTCCGCTTCTCCGAGCAGCCTAGGGCTCTGATCGACTCGGCCATGGTCACCTTGACCAGCCTGCCCCAACTGGTGGACCTGGCCGCCGCTGCACCGCCCGGCGGACAACCCGCCGCCTCCAGGCCCGAAACCGCCCAGGCGGATCGGGCAAAAAAAAAATCCGCCCCGGCCGCACGATCTAGCTAGCGACCAGACCCCGCCGACCCAGGACGAACCGGCCAGCCCCGAACCCGTCTCGCCCGCCACCTACCAAGCCGCCATGAACGAACCGATCGTGCGACGCCTCATCGACGTCTTCGAAGGCCGCCTCATGGACATTCGCCCCGCCAACCGCCGCTGAGCCCCGTTCCGCAAGATTTCCCGCGATTTGCTTTTCTCCACGACATATTGAACACTTATAGCGAAGGACGCGGATTTGCGAACCTCAGTGAATACACGGACTTCGAACAGCGAATTGCTTTGGCGGTCGTAGGAGAAGGCCCCGATCTCCTAGTAGCGGCCGGGCGGCGCCGAAATGCGTCGCCCGGTCTTTTTCTATCTACCCAAGTCCGATAATCGTGTCGCTATTGGTGTCATTTAACACTTATTATACCAGCTTGTCGATTGGCCGCTTCTCTGTCTACTTCCGCAAAAACTGAAAAACCCACCCCTCCGCTTCGTCATTATTATGAGGTCCCCGTTGCGGGCGAGGCCCGGGACTTTTGCGTTGACAAGGCCTTTGACACAAAGGTAATATTGACCCAGATTTATCCTTAGGGCTGCATGGCTCCCATCTGAGGAAGGAGGCCCCCGTCATGGGTTCTCAGAAATGGTGTGGCTTGGCGGCGGTGGTAGTGCTGTTGGCGGCGGCAGGCGCCTTGGCCCAATCCACTCCGAACGCCAAGTGGACGTTCATGGTCTATCTCGATGCGGACAACAACCTCGAGGAAGTAGGTATTGACGACTTTCTCGAAATGGCCGAGGTCGGAAGCACCGACAACGTTCAGATCGTCGTCCAGTTCGACCGCGTCGCCGGATACAGTTCCGAGTACGGCGACTGGACCGGCACCAAACGATTCCGCGTCACCGCGGGTATGGAACCGACCACCGCCAGCGCCGAGGAAGATCTCGGCGAGGTCAACATGGGAGACTCCAACTCCCTGGTCGATTTCATCGACTGGGCCAAGGACGAGTACCCAGCCGACAACTACGTCCTGGTCCTCTGGAACCACGGCAGTGGATGGCACAGCCCCGGCCCCGAAGCCGAGCCTCCGGCGAAAGCCGCTGAGAGTCCTGTGACCGCCCCAACCCGCGAGTCGCCCTTCACCGCCGTCTGCGAGGATGTTACCGACGCCGATACCCTCTACAACAAGGAGGTTCGCCAGGCCCTCGAAAGCGCCGGAGCTGACATCCGCATCCTCGCCTTCGACGCGTGCCTGATGGGCATGCTCGAAGTCGCCTACGAGATGCGCGACGTCGCCGACATCCTGGTCGGCTCGGAGTTGACCGAGCCGGGGCCCGGCTGGGCCTACGACACGCTGCTGCAGGACCTCGTCGACGACCCCGAAATGACCGGCAACGAGTTGGCCGCCGCCATGGTCGATCATTACATGGAAAGCTACGACAACTCCTCCGTCAACCTCTCAGCCATCGACCTGTCCAAGGTTGCCGCGCTGGCCGAGGCGACCTTCGATCTTGGCGATTCCCTCGTCGCCAACTGGGCTCACGACGATCACACCGAAATGGAGCAGGCCGCCACGCTGGTCCTCAACCGCCTTGACGAGGCCGTCATCGCCAACGGATTCGATCCGGCAACCACGCCGAACGCCAACGGCCTGGCCGTCTACTTTCCGCTCCAGGACGTCTGGTTCGACGACGACTACAGCCCGGTCAACATCCTTTTCGCCTCCGGTTCGTGGGATGAGTTCGTCCAGCAATATTACATTGCCATGGAGAGTTCCTGGGTCCGCAACATTCGGCTGGTCGTCCAGTCCTTCGACGACGGCTACGGCAGCAACATCGACCTTGGGCACTTCGCCGAACTGGTCGTCGATCCGCCGGTGACCATCGACTACTACACCCAGGAGATCACCAGCGAGACGTCTTTCGAGGAGGTCGGGACGCCTCGCGGCTGGCATGCCGACGACACCCATTGGGGCTACGACCTGCCCTTCCCCTTCACGTATTTCGGCCAGAGCTACAGTCGTATCTGCATCAGCTCCAACGGCTACATCCTTTTCCAAAGCTCCTGCGCCTCGTTCTCCGACTACACCAACAGCGAGGCGGAGTTCATCGCCCAACCCATGGTCGCCGCCATGTGGGACAACATCGTCACCGATGAAACCAACCAGGTCGGTGAGGATATCTACATCGAAGAGTCCGCCGAGCGCGTGGTCATCCGCTGGGTCGGCGAGCTCTACTCCAGCCGCCACCCGGTCAACCTTGAAATGGTTCTCCAGTCCAACGGCATTATCGAGTTCCGCTACGGGTCGGGCAACATCAACCTGAGCCCCACCATCGGAATCTCCGCCGGCGACGGGGCCAACTACTATTTGGCGCCTTATAACAACGTTTCCAACCTCGGTATGGCCCAGACCGTCCGCTACGTTCCGGTCGGACTGATCGATCCACCCACCAGCGTCAGCGCCGCGCCGGGCGACGGATGCGGCAACGTGGTGCTCAACTGGACCGCCTCCGAGGGCGCCACCGGCTACAAGGTCTTCTACCGCGAAGACCAGGCCGGCCCGCCCTGGGCGCCGCTCAACGACGGCGATCCCGCCAGCGGCGAGAGCGTCGGCAACGTCACTTCCGTCGCCATCAGCGGACTGGCCGCCGGCCAGACCTACCACTTCGCCGTCACCGCCTTCGACGCCGACTTCGAAAGCACGTACTCCGAGTCCGACTCCACCCTCACCGGCACCACCTGCGCGTTCCGCATCACCAGCCAGGTCGACGAAGGCGCCGGCGAACTGACCTGCGATCCGCCCGGCCCCACCTACACCTACGGCCAGATCGTCAACCTGACCTTCAAGCCCACCACCTGTTACCGCCTGCGCGGATGGGTCGGCACCGACGATGACTCCTCGACCAGCCTGAACAACACCATCCGCATGACCGACGACCGCGCCGTCGGCGTCGATACCGTCATCAGCACCCACGTGGTCAAGACCAAGATCCTCGGCGGCCACGGCAGGATCTGCTGCGAACCGCAGCAGTACAGTTACCAGTGCGGGGAAAACATCGCCCTCACCGTTCAGCCGGAATGGGGCTACCGCGTCCGCGCCTGGCACGGCACCGACAACGACGCGTCCACCGACACCACCAACAGCTTCGTCGTGGACGACGACAAGGAGATCATCGTCGAACTCGAACCCGTCGCCTACAACCTGAACATCAACGTCCCGACCGGCCACGGCAAAGTCCTGACCCAGCCCGAAGGGTCCAACTTCGGACCCGGACAGACCGTCCTGCTGATGGCTGTGCCCGACTGGGACTACCGCGTCAAGTCGTGGAGCGGCGCCCGATACGACAACACCACCGGCTACCTCAACGTCGTCCCCATGGACGGCCACAAGACGGTCACCGTCGAGTTCATGAAGATCCCCGAATTCAAGCCGCCGGACATCGTCACCTACACGCTGCAGGCCAACGTCGCCGACGGCGAAGGCCGCGTCGAACCCGACCTGAAGGTCTGCGCTCCCGGCGAGACCGTCACCCTTCTGGCCACCCCGGCCTCCGGGTGGCGGGTCAAGAGCTGGACCGGCACCGACGATGACGCATCGACCGAGAACTTCAACGTCGTCACGGTCGACGCCGACACCGTCGTCAGCGTCGAATTCATGCCCGCCCCAACGCCCGAAGGCGATCCCAACGATCCCAACAGCGGCGGGAGCGGCGGCAACCAGGATCCAATCAGCGCCGCCTGCGCTATGCTCGCCACCGTCCTCCTCGGCGCCGTCCTCCTCGGCTTCCTCGCCATCGCCGCACCGGGCCTGCGAGCCAAAGAGGACTAACGAACTACACCAACAAACAACAGACCCACAGCATCAAGCAAAGACCCACGGCCGGCCACCCCGGCCGTGGGTCTTTTTACCGTGCCAAACCTCCACGCGAGCCGCCCACACGCATTGTCATCCGTCCTCCGACTCCGCTGCCCTCTGCCTGTATTCTGAGTTCCGACCGCCAAATTCCTTCTTCCTCCTTCCAGCTTGACCCGCTATATTCCTGGAAACTCGGGACAGAGCGAAAGGCGTTCCATGACAGCACAATCGATCGTTCGCGATGACGGATGCGTGGAGGTCTCGCACGGTTGGGGGATTCCGTTTGGCGGGATCGGGACCGGTTACAGCGTATTCGGCCAATACGGTTACATCCGGCAGAATTTCGATTCGACGCCGGACTACGGCTCAGCCGACTACAACCTCAACCCGCGCCACGAGTGGGATTACGCGGGCGACCCGCACGAGACGCCGGACCTGGCCTTCTGCCTGACCGAGCAGGACCGCCGCTACGTCCTCCAGCAGACGCCGCTGCCGTGGCTGACCAGCGCCAAGCCGTTCGACCGCGTCCGGGCCTTCGCCCTGTTGCCCAAGGGGCTTTTCCTGTTCGAGCAGTCCGATCTGCAACTCGAGATCGCCCTGACCGCGTTCTCGCCGATGATCCCGCACGACCTGGACAATTCCAGCATTCCGGTGCAGGTCTTCGACTTTGTTCTGACCAACCGGGCTGAGCGGCCGCGGCGGATTCGCCTCGACCTTCGCCATCGCCGCCGCGTCTTTCCGCGCGAGGGTCATCTGCTCTACCACGACCCGCACGGCCAGATCGCCTTGGCCTGTGTCGGCGGCTTGGTCGATTATCCCACCGTCGGCCGTGAGGTCGAGCTTCAGCCTGGCGAATCGCAGACTGTCCGCTTCGTGGTCGCGTGGCACTACCCGCACTTCAAGACCAACTCACCCAACGCCGCGGCGATCCACCGCCGCTATTACACCCGCGCGTTCGCCGACGCCGCTGCGGTCATCGAACGGGCTGTGAACTGCGCCGACGATTGGTCAGCCGCCATCGACCGCTGGCATCAAAGCTACCGCGTGCCGGCCCCGTTCAAGCGAGTCTGGCTCGCCTCGCTGGCGTCGGTGATGACATCGACCATGCTCAGCGACGATCCGTACTTCTACGAAGTCGAAACGCCGCACCGCCACGTCTGCACCATGGACGTCAACGTCTACAGCTCGTGGCTCTACATGATCAACTGGCCGCAAATCGAACGCATGGAGATGGACCAGTTCCTCTCCGCCATTCCCACCGAGGGCGAGCGCAAAGGCTACGTCTGGCACTCGCTGTGGGACGATCCGGCCCACTACGTCGAGGAGCCGACCTTCCTGGTCCGCGTGTGGCGCGACGCGCTGTGGTTCAACGATCAGCCGTGGATGGCCAAAGCCTTTCCGCACGCCGTCAACGCCGCCGAGTGCGTCTATCGCACCGGCAATCACCGGCGTCTGCTCGTCTCGACCCACGGTAACCAGAGCTACGACGTCTGGAAGATGCCCGGCATCAGCGCCTACGTCAACCTGCCGTGGCTCTACGGCCTTGGCGGCCTCGCCTGCATGGCCCAGCGCCTCGGCCGGTCGCCGCAGCTTGACGGCCAACCCGTCGGCGATTTCATCGAGGCCGCCGCCAAGAACTTCGATGAGCTTCTCTGGAACGCCAGCGGCGGCTACTGGAACTGCTTCCACCGCACACCGGACGCCAGCCGACTCAGCACGCCCGATTCGCTGTTCACCGATCAGCTATTCGGCCGGTGGGCCGTGCTGATCGACGCGAATGTGCCCGACCTGCTGCCGCGCGAGAAGGTCGAACAAGCCCTGCTGACCCTCTATCGCCACAATCTCATTGAGGATCCGAAGGCCGGTTTCCGCGGCTGGGTCAACGGTCTGCTGCCAGGGCGGCGGCGCGATACCACCGGCTTCGACGCCGAAACCGCCGGTTACCACGCCTACGTCTGCTGGATCTGCGCTCAGCTCGATCTCGGTTCGCTGCTCGGGCACGTCGGCCGCGAAGCCGAATCGCTCGACGTCTTCAACTCCTTCGAGGCCAGCCTGCACAACAATCACCTGGCCGTCGGCGAATACAACCAGTCCATCGACGACGACCTGAACACCCGAACGCTTCCCGAAGAGCCCGGCAAGGACACCCCGCGCTTCCCGCCGTACCCTCGCTACAAGTGCGCGTGGGAATACCTCGTCCGCATCCTCGGTCTGTCGATGGACTTCGAGCATTTGCACTTCGCCCCGTTCAGGACCATCGACTTCGCCGTCGACGGCCTCCGCATTGCCGAGACTACCGTCAACATCCGCGTTCAACGCGGCTGGACGAGAATCCTCGTCGACGGCCGGCAAGGCGCCGCCGTCCCGCGCGACAACCAGACCCACACCGTCGAATGCATCATCTAAAACCAAAGGACTCGATCATGACCGCCGACACCAACATCGCCCAAGCCTCGATCAGCTTCCGCATCGGCACGCCGCTCTGGATGCCCGAGCCGCGCTTCCGCGAGTTGCTCGAACTGTTCCGCAAGTACCGCGGCGTCACCGATGAGATCACCTTCTTTACCTCCGAGACGCACCCGCCGCTGCCGCTGGAGGTGATCCGCCGGCGCTCCGAACTGCTCGTTAGGCGCATGGTCGACGCGCGGACGCTCGGCTGCCGATCCGGCATCAACATCCTCGCGACCATCGGGCACCACGAGGAAAACCTGCCCAACTCTCTCCAAGCCGACTACCCGCGGGCCACCGATATCGACGGCCGCGCCAGTCTCGGCTCGTTCTGCCCGAGCGATGAGCCCTTCCGACGCGACTACGTCGTGCCCGTCTACCAGGCCCTCGCCGCCGCTGAGCCGGACTACATCTGGATCGACGACGACGTCCGCCAGTTCGGCCACCTGCCGATCCTCTACACCTGCTTCTGCGACGCCTGCATCGAACGCTTCAGCCGCGAAATCGGACAGGCCTTCACCCGCGAGTCGCTCAAGCAGGCCATCAACGACGCCCCGCTCGCCGACAAACTCCAACTCCGCCAACAGTGGCTCGTCCACCAGCGCCGCATCATCCACGAGCTCTTCGCACTGATCGAGCAGACCGTCCACGCGGTCAAGCCCGGCCTGCCGCTTGGCTTCATGACCGGCGACCGTTTCTGGGAAGGCTACGACTTCGACGGCTGGACCGACACGCTGGCTGGGCCCGAGCGGGCCGAGGTCCTCTGGCGGCCCGGCGGCGGCTTCTATCGCGATGAGTGCATGTCCGGCCTCGTCGATAAGTCTCATGCAGCCGGCCGCCAGTGCGCGTTCCTGCCGCCGACCGTCGTCCGCATCCAGTCCGAGATCGAGAACTTCCCCTACCAGCGGCTCCGCAAAGCCGAGCACGTCACCGCCCTCGAAGCCGCCTCGCATATCGCCGCTGGATGCACCGGCGCTGCGTTCAACGTCCTGTCGATGTACGACGAACCGCTCGACGAGTACCATCCGCTGGTCGCGACGCTGTTGCGCCATCGGCCTTTCTTCGACCGCCTCGCCGTCGCCTTCCAGCGGTCCGCGTGCCTCGGCGTCCGCACCGGCTGGAATAAGGACACCGCCGCCTGCACGAATCTCGACTCCGGCGACTGGTTTCACCCGGATGATCCGCTCGCCTGGCTGGGTCTGGGCCAGAACGAGTTTTTCGAACTCGGCATTCCCGCCGCCTACGCGCCCGACGGCGCCTGCGTCACGCTCCTTTCCGGCACCCAGCCGTACGCCTTCTCGCACGGCCAACTCGAGAAGCTATTATCCGGTGGCGTCATGCTCGACGGTCCCGCCTTGGAGAATCTCAATCGCCTCGGCTTCGGCGAATTGACCGGTTTTGCCGTCAAGGGTTCCTTCGACCGCGACGCCATCGAGCAGCTTGCCGACCACACACTCAACGCGCCCTTTGCCGGACGATGCCGCGACGGACGACAGTCCTTTCATCCCGGCATCGCTTACGCCCTGGAGCCGACCGATGCGAACGCCCAAACCCTCTCGCGCCTCATCGACTACGCCGCCCGCCCGCTGGCCGGTTGCGCTGCCGGCGTCTTTGAAAATCGCCTCGGCGGCCGCGTCGTCGTCGCCGGCTATTACCCTTGGCAGCACCTCCAGAATCTTTCGAAGGCCACGCAGATCAAGACACTTGTCCGCTGGCTCTCGAAGGACGCGCTGCCCGCCCTGGTCCAAAGCTACCACAAGATCAACCTCTGGACCCGCCGCACCGCCGACGGCCGGATCGCCACTGCCCTGATCAACGCCAGCCTCGACCCCGCCGAAAACATCCAACTCCTGTTACAGACGCAGGATACGAAGATCGCCGCTGTGGATATGTCCAACCGTGAGCAATCGCTCGTCACTGAACCCGCCACCGGCCCATACCGCCGCCTCACCATCCCGCGCCTCGCGCCCTGGCACATGGTTTTGCTGCTATAAGCAGTAATCGCTTTTGCTCGCTAACTAAACTTTCAAGACCTGACCCCATGGGGTCAGGTCTTGAAAGTTTAGTTAATCGTCCGACTTCTCTGCCTGCTGACCTGAAGCGTTAGCGTCCCACCCCTCGAGCACGATGAAGGGACTTCGAGAACGCGCCGTAGCATTCTTACGGGGAGCCGGCGACCCAGAAGTCATTCGGGCCGTCGTCGTAGAGGTTCCTTCCCCAGATATCGCGATGATTAGCAGCCAGGTCGCGGATGTGCATGGGTTCGGTGTGGCCGTCGACGAAGGTAACGTTGGCTTGGCGGTGGTGGCGGGCGCCGACGCCGTTGTACGACTCGACTTCCGGGACGGCGGCGTTTACGTACGCGCTGCTGTCGGGATAGCCGTCGCCATCGGTGTCCAGATCGGCTGGAAACGTGACGAAGTCGTACAGCCAGGGGCTGCAGAGAGTCTCGCTCCGGGCGATGATGCCCGACGGATCCGGAATGCCAGGATCACGGATGCCCGAACACGATCTTCTTGACCTCAACCCCTTCGACGGCGTTGAGCTTCTCGAAAAGCTCCTGGCACTTCGCCTCGTCGCCGAACATCTCCAGCACCAGCAACCCGTTCGGCGAGCAGGAGTTCTGGTCCACCTCGTGCAAACCCAGGCGGGTCTTGATGTAACAGCCGTACTCGCTCAGCAACTGCTGAACCGTCGGGACGTGCCGGATCCGCTCGGTGATGTGAACTCCGAAGATCAAGTGGTTTCTGACGTTCATATTCCACCCTTGCCTGAAAAGTCCTTCGCACAACTCCGCCCGGCCGCGCCGGCCGGAGACGCCGCCGCCATTGTACCGTTCATCCCGTTCCGCTGCGACCGCCGTTTCGGCGAATTTGGGGTCAGGTCTTGAAAATTAAGTTAACGTGTCGCATCCGATCCGCCCCCCAAACAATTGCCCCGGACCGGAAATCGTTTCCCGGTCCGGGGCCGTGGATGGATACTCAACACTCGATTGTAAGCCCGCCGTCAGGCGATGTACTTGCCGCGCGGCGTGTAGCCGGTGTGCAGCAGCTTGTGGCTCAGGTGCCCGCACGGGCCGTCCTTGAGGAACTTCTGGTACATCATCAGCACGGCGGGGTTCTCGTGCGACTTGCGCACCTTGTACGCGGCGTCCTCGGCGTAGATCGCCTTGGCCCGCGCCGCCCGGATCGCCGGGCTCGTTGGGATCGGCTGACCGCCGCCGCCCAGGCACCCGCCCGGACAGGCCATGAACTCGATGAAGTGGCACTCGCTGAACTTGCCGCCCGCCTTGATGTCCTCGAGCACCTTCTTGGCGTTCGCGGTCCCGTGGCAGATGCCCACCTTCAGCGTCGCGCCCTTGAGCCAGTCCCAACTGTCGACCAAGCCCTTGAGAATCTCCGGCACCGGCCCGACCGCGGTGATCGGCAGCTCAGCGTACTTGACGCCCTCGAACCCGCGCACTGGAATGACGTTGGCGTGATCGAAAAGGTTCTCGATCTTCACGCCGCAGACCAGCTCGACCACCGTCCGGATCGCCGCCTCCATCACGCCGCCGGACGCTCCGAAAATCACGCCCGAACCCGTCGCCGACCCGAACGGATCGTCGAAGTCGCTCTTGGGCATCGCGGGCAGGTCGATCCCCGCCTCGCTGATCATCTGGGCCAGTTCGCGGCTGGTCAGGCCGTAGTCCACGTCCTTATAGCCGCTGTCCGTCATCTCCGGCCGGTTGCACTCGAACTTCTTCGCCGAGCACGGCATCAGGGCCACGCTCACGATGTTCTTCGGATCGATCCCCTTCTCCTGGGCGTAGAACGTCTTGATCAGCGCCCCGAACATCTGCTGCGGGCTCTTGGCCGACGAGACGTGTGCCAGCATCTCCGGATAGAAGTGCTCGATGTACTTGACCCAGCCGGGCGAACAGCTCGTAAACTGCGGCAGCGCCACCGAACTGTCCTTGTCCACCAGCGCCTTCTTCAGCCGGATCAGCAACTCCGTGCCTTCCTCGATGATCGTCAGGTCCGCTGTGAAGTTCGTGTCGAACACCTTGTCGAACCCGCAGCGGCGAAGCGCCGTGTTCAGCTCGAACGTCACCGCCGTGCCCGGTTCGAGCCCGAAGCACTCGCCGATCGCCGCCCGCGGCGACGGAGCGGTCTGAATCACCACGTGCTTCTCCGGGTCGTCGATCGCCGCCCAGACCTCGTCGGTCGGGTCGTTGGCCCGCAACGCCCCGGTCGGACAGCGGTTGATGCACTGTCCGCAGTTGATGCAGACCACCTCGCCCAGGGGCTTGTCCATGAACGTGCTCACCGTCGCGTGCGAACCGCGCTGCGTCACGTCCAGCACGCCGACTTCCTGGAGATCGATGCACGTCCGCACGCACCGCCGGCACATCACGCACTTGTTCATGTCGCGGACCACCGCGTAGCTCGACCGGTCCACCTCGTGCTCCGGCTTCGCCATCTGGCCAAACCGGAACGTATCGACCCCGTACTCCTTCGCCAGCGCCTGCAGCTCGCAGTTGTTGTTGCGCAGGCACGTATAGCACTGCCCGTAATGCTTCGAAAGCAGCAGGTCCACCACGTGCCGACGCGCCCGCCGCACCTTCGGACTGTGCGTCCGCACCTTCAGCGGCGAGGTGATCGGATACGCGCACGACGCCTGAAGCGTCCGCTGGCCCTCGATCTCCACCACGCACACCCGGCACACGCCCGCGATGCACAGGTCCTCGTGATGGCACAACGTCGGAATGCGGATGCCCAACTGCTCCGCCGCCTCCAGAATCGTCGTGCCCAGCGGGACCTTGATCTCGTTGCCGTCTATCGTCACCGATACCTGGCCGCCGATCGCGCCGGGGTCCTTGGCCTTCGCCGACGGACCCGGCCGCTGGCTGACCGGAGCTCGTGTTTCCGCGGTTTTCTCTGCCATGCGTCAACTCCTTGCGGTTGAAAATGTCAGTTGGACCCGTTCGTCCGGCCCATGATCTCGTCCCGGAAATTCGCCACGATCGAAAGAAACGCGTTCGCGCTCGACTGGCCCAGGCCGCACTTGCTCGCCACCTGCATCGTCTCGCCCAGCGAGCACAGCTCGCGCAGGTAACGCGTCGAGCACCGCCCGCCCTCCAGCAGCTCCACGCCCTCCAGCAGCTTCGCGTTGCCTTCGCGGCACGGCGTGCACTGCCCGCACGACTCGTCCACGAAGAACTCCAGGAAGTTCCGGGCCACCTTCAGCATGTCCCGCTCCGGACCGAATACGATGATCGAACCGCCGGTCGGAATGTCCTCGAACGCGATCGTCCGTTCGAACTGCGAAGCCGGCACGCAATGGCCCGACGCCCCGCCGATCTGCACCGCCTTGGCCCCTTCGCCGCCCACCTCCTTGAGCAATTGTGAGACCGTGATGCCCATCGGAAACTCGTACACGCCGGGTTTCGCGCAGTCGCCCGACACGCTGAACAGCTTCAAACCCGACGACTTGGCCGTCCCGATGCCCTTGAACCACTCCGGGCCCTTGCCCAGAATGCACGCCACCCACGCGAACGTCTCGACGTTGTTGACGATCGTCGGACGTCCCTCAAAACCGGTGTCCACCGGGAACGGCGGACGGTTACGCGGCTCGCCGCGATTGCCTTCCATCGACTCGATCAGCGCCGTCTCTTCGCCGCACACGTACGCCCCCGAGCCCATCCGGATATCGACGTCGAAGTCGAACCCTTCCTTGCCCATCACGTTGTGGCCGAGTGTGCCCTCCTTGCGGCGCTTGGCCAGACACGCCTCCAGGCCCTCCCGCAGATACGTGTACTCGGCCCGAAGGTAGAGCACGCCGCGGCGGGCCCCGATCGCATACCCGCCGATCGTCATCCCTTCAAACACCAGATCCGCATAGTCAGAGAGAATCACCCGGTCCTTGAACGTCCCCGGCTCGCCCTCGTCCGCGTTGCACACCACGTACTTCTCACCGCTCCGGGCCGCCGCCGCGAAGTTCCACTTCACGCTCGTCGGAAACCCCGCCCCGCCACGGCCGCGAAGGCCCGATGCGTCCAGCGTCCCGATCACGTCCGCACGGCTCCGGCCCAGCGCAGCCTTGAGGCCCGCATCCGCCGCCACCGTGTCGTACGTCAACTTGCCCGTCGTTGTCTGCACCATGCTAGTGGCCCTCCTTATGCGAAGCCGACGCCGCGCCCGCGTACTGCGTCACCGTTCGGCGGCACGCCTCGATGATCGCGTGCACCTTCTCCGGCGTCACCTTCGTGTGCACCTCGTCGTTGACCAGCATCGCCGGCCCCTGGTCGCACATGCCCAGGCAGTTGGCCCACTCCAAGGTAAACATCCCGTCCCTGGTCGTCTGGCCGAAGTCAATCTCCAGGTCGTTCCGCAACTGCTGGGCCACCCGCCCCTTGCCCGCCATGTCGCACGCAATCGTCTGGCACAGCCGGATCACGAACCGCCCCTGCGGCTTGGTGTCCAAGAAGCTGTAGAACGTCACCACCCCGTAGACCTCCACCGGGTGGATGCCCAGCATGTCCGCGACCTGCTGCATCGCAAAGTCCGACACGCAGCGGTACTTCTTCTGAACATTCTGCAAAATCGGCATCAGGGCGTCCCGCCCGCTGCCGTACTGCGACACCCATTCCTGGATGTCCTGTTTCATCCGTTCCTGTTCCGTCACCAGCATGCCGTTAGCCCTCCTTCTTCAGTAGTTCGTCGACCTTCGAAACCAGCGTGGACGGATCCAACGGCTTGGCCAGGAATTCATCCACCGGAACCACGTCCTCGTCCTTCCCGAAGTCCATGCCCGTCACGTGCGAGAGGTTCGTCAACATCAGGATGGGAGCGGAAAAACCGCTGCGACGCAACTCCTGGGCCATCGCCACCCCGTCGTCCGGACGGTCCATCATCACGTCCAAAATCAACAAATCGGGATTCTGCTTCGAAATCGCCGACATCCCCTCCTGCCGGCTGCCCGCCGATGAAATCTGGTGACCCGCTCGCTCCAGAGGGATCCGGCTCGCCTCCACCACGTCCGGATCATCGTCAATGATGAGTATCCTGGCCATCCACGTCTCCTTTCGAACTTATAGTCTATAAACTAAAATCGCCACACAGGCGATCAGAAGACCGGATTGTTAAGTGTTATAATAGAAAACACCGTTCAGTTATACTCAACGCCCAGGCATGCGCTGTGAAAAAATTCACAACTACACCCTTAATTCTAGCCCCTCGCCCGTATTTTTCAACCCCTTTTCTCCCCGAATTCCTCAAAAAACACCCCGGTCGATAGGATTGGCGTCTCACGAAAACCTATGCTATCCTTGCATTTGGAAGAACGCAACAATTTCATACGAACAATGATCGTGCAAGAGGTGAGAAAACCCCAAACGCCACCAAACGCCAGCGGAATTAAATGTTACTTATATTCACTTTCACTGCCCCATGACGGCAGTCTCCCCTTTGAACGGCCCAACCTGACATAAACCACCCCTTGGGACCACTTCAAGTCCCCTCCGAAGGCCGGTAGAACCACACCAACGCCAGCAGCCTAGCCCGCCAGGTGATTGACCAGCGTCTTGACCCCAAGCCCCGTCAGGGCCACCCCGCCCGCCAGCAGCGCCCATCGCCCAAGAATCCCACCAAGCCGGCGGCCGAACTCCAACCCCACGACCGCCAGCCCAGCCGTCATCACCGCCAGAACCACCGCCGCCAACCCGATCGGCTGGCCCGTCAACCCCAGCGACCCGCCGACCGCCAAAGCGTCGATGCTCGTCGCCACCGACAAGACAACCAGACTTAACCCCCGCGACGGATCCGAACTGTACGTCGGAAGTTTGCCCTCGTACCACTCCCACAGCATGTGCCCGCCGATCGCCCACAGCAACCCCGCCGCCAGCCAATGGTCGTAAGCCGACAGGTACTGGTTGATAAACGCCCCGGCCTCGTATCCCAAAACCAGGAGACCGACCTGAAACAGCGTGAAATGCCAGCCGATGCGAAATACCGTCCGAAACGTAATCGGCTGATACCCCATCCCCACCGCCGCCGCAATGGCCAGCGTGTCCATGCTCAGACCCAGGGCGACAATCACAATCGTAAAGTACGACACCGGTTCTCCATTCCTGCCGCAGCCAAATCCGACAACCAAGCCGATCTTAGCGACCCACGCGCCGCGCCTCAACCGTATTGCCCGCCCACGCCGCAACGGATGGCTAATCAGCTCAATATGAGCCAGCCGTGATCCGATGAATCTCAGATGGACTGGAGCTGCGCCCATGACTGAGCTGGCGAAAAAGCACTGGCCGCCCATCGTTGCCGCAGCCGTCCTGCTGGCGACGGTGACGGCTTTTTATCTGACCTCCCTCGCCCAGAATGACGGCCGCTTGGTCTACGCCCTCGACGACGCCTACATCCACACCGCGATGGCCGCCAACTTCGCCGAGCACAGCGTCTGGGGCGTGACGCGCTATGGCTTTTCCTCCGCCAGTTCATCACCGCTCTGGACGCTCATGCTGGCCGGTACGTTCTATCTGTTCGGCGTGATCGAAGCCGCCCCGCTGGTGCTCAACGCACTGGCCGCGGTGGCCGTGCTGATCCTGACCTACGCCATCCTGCTTCGCCACACCGCTAATCGCCGGGCGATCTTCGCCGTCCTGCTGGTGGTGGTCTTCCTGATTCCGCTGCCGACCCTGATCTTCGCCGGCATGGAGCACACGGTGCAGGTGCTGATCAATGTGGCCTTCGCCTACCTGGCCGCCGAATTGCTCTCGCGAGAAAAGACCGGTGCCTCCCGCCGGTTCGGCCGGGGTGAACTGGCCCTGGCGATCCTGGCTGCCCTGGTCATGGCCGTGCGATACGAGGGCATGTTCCTGGTCGGCATCGTCTGCCTGCTGGCGCTGCTGCGAGGACGGGTGTTGCTTTCAATCGTCGTAGCCGCAGGCGCCGCTGCGCCGGTCGTCGCCTATGGCCTGATCTCGCTCGCCCACGGCTGGCACTTCTTTCCCAATTCCATCATTCTCAAGGGCCAGACTCCCGACCTCTTCACCCCCTCCGGCGCGTTGCGCTTTCTTCTGCACGGCAGCGACGACTCGACCCTGAAAATCCCGCGCGTGCTCACGCTGATCGCCATGATCGGCCTGGTCGCCCTCTTCCGTTCGTCGCGGGCCGACGGCCTCTGGCGACGCCACACGCTGATGATCGTCATCTTCGCCACCGCCGCGCTCCTGCAGATCCAGTTCGCCAAGGTCGGCTGGTTTTACCGCTACGAAGCCTACCTGCTCGCCCTCTTCATCGTGACCGGCGCGGTCTGCGTGCTCGAGGACCTCGCGACCAAGGACGTGCGCCTCGACCGCCGGATCCTCGGGCAGCACAAGTTCGCCACCGCGGTCATCACACTGGGCCTCGCCGTCTTTCTGCTTCGCGGCGCGCTCGCCCTCAAGGAAACCACGCAGGCAATGCACGACCGCTGCCTCGAGCACATCGCGATGGCCCGGTTCGTCGAAAGGTACTACGACGGTCAACTGCTGATGGTCAACGACATCGGCGCGATCTGCCACTACACCAACGCCCGCGTGCTCGACATGTTCGGCCTCGCCAGCCTCGAACCGGTGGCGTTCCGAAAGAAACCCGACGGCTACACCGCCGCCGACGTCCACGCCTGGGCCGTCGAACAAGGCGTCCGAGTCGCCATACTCAGCGTCGAATGGGATGAGGTCGCGCCGCGGATACCAGAGCAGTGGACGCTGGTGGGCTTATGGCGCCTACCCCGAAACGTGGTCTTCGGCACCACCGCGGTCGGGTTCCTCGCTATCGATGCCGCAGCCGTCGATGAACTCGCGGCCAACTTCAAAGACTTCGCCGCCAACGTCTCGCCCGAAGTCGCCCAGAAAGGCCTGCGCCCGGACCCGGCCTACGTGAACCGGTAGCGACGCCGTCGCCTCGACGCGATAACCGGCGCTCAATCGGCGCTCGTCCAGTACCGCGGCGGTTTGTGCCCTTGGTCGATCGTTGACTCTTCGAGATATCCCTTGCGATACGCCTCCTGCAGCGTCGCCGCCATCTCGCTCCGCAGACGATCCAGCTTCGACGCCAGCCACGGCATGCGCTCCGGCCGCAGGTTGTACGTCATCAGGATGTACTTGTCGTCCTTGCCGCGCGAAGCGCCGCGGTACACCCACTGCCGCGCATCCCACAGCACGCGGTCGATCCGCTCCAACAGGTCGCTCTCCGTTGCCGCCCGCGCGTCCGACCGGCTGCGGATCACCTTCGAGGCGTGCCGCAGCAGCCACAGATACTCGTAATCCTCCATGCCCTCGCGCAGGTTCTCCGCCCGAATGCTCGTGACGATCTGGTCCTCCGGCATCCCGTCCTTCGGCGGGTAGATGATGTTCCCGTCGCCCGGAACGCAGAAACCCTCGCTGTACCACTGCTCCGGCGGGTTCCACGGATCGCAGAACTGCCACCACAGGTTGCTGAAGTACTCCATCATCGGCAGATCGTCGTACCACGTGTGCCATGCGTCGAGCCGATGATTGATCGCCTCGCGGTCCATGCACAGGTTCAAACTGCCGTCGAGGGTCAATCCCAGCGCCTTGCCGTAACATCGCGCCTCAGCCACCGGCATCCGGTCCAACGGAAAGTCCGGACTGCAATACGCCCGCATCGTCCAGATGTCCACCGACGACAGCAGCGTCCGGTCGAACGGCCACGCGCTGGCCATCACCGCCATGTTCCCGACCACCGGCCGCACCGCACGCACGTAGTCGCGCAGCGACCGGATCGGCTCCTCGCGAGTCTCGTAGTGCGGACAGATCGGCTCGTCGCCCGCGTACCACACGTACCGCTCGCGCACCGGCCAGCCCTTCTCGTCGGCCAACTCCAGGAACAAACGCCACAGGTTCCGCTGATACTCCAGTTCCTTCTGACCCTCCTCCGTGTCGATCTGCGGGAAGTTCGTCCCGTAGCCGACCAATCCCGTCCTCAGCCACATGAACTGGAATACGCCCGGAAATTCCTTCCAGAACTGCGGGAAATACTCAGCCACCACGTCGCGATTCGCAAACACCCACTCACCATTTGCGTCCTGCTCGACACGGACCTCCGGCCACACCACGCCCGGCTGAAGCCGATGCTTCTGGTACCACCGGTAGTGCGCCCGGATCAGCCGGATCTGCCGCTCGATCGGCCACTCGTAAAACCCTTTGTAGAAACTGCTCGCCGCGTTGCAGAGCCGAAACTCCACCAGCGACGCCAGGTGCGGAAGCTTCGGCATCGGAAAATCCCAAACCCGAACCGGCAGGCGAAACGAACCCAACTCCTTCGATCCCGCCAGCACCCGGCAGGCGAGCTCGAAATCGCCCGCCGCGGCGCCGCGCTCGCTCCGAAGCGTCAACCAGAACGATCGGTTCCGCTCAGCCGGCACGTCGATCCGAGGGTCGTTCAAGAGCGGGTCCGGCGTCAGGCCCGTGCGTACCTTGCTCTGTTTGATGTCCACCAGCTCCGCCGGCTGGCACTGAAATGTCACGCCCTCCGGCAAACCCTCCGCCTCGACGGTCACATCCTCCAACGCCTCAGCCGACCGCAATGCAATCTGAAACGGCTCGTACTCCCCGCGGCACAACTCCAGCCGCGGCATCGCCTCGGGCGCAACCTCGAACGGATCCTCCGGATAGACCTTATAGTGCGGCGAAACCCGGTAAATGCTCAGTCCCTCCGACGCCAGCAGCGGATGACCCACAATCGTCGGGCCCGGCTCGGCCAACGCCGCAACCGCCTCATCCTCCACCGGCGACGCCAACCCCAGATTGTCGTACGCCACCACACCACGCGACGTCAACCGCACGCTCGACGGAGCGCGATGATCCGTCTTCTCCCACTCCGTCCATGCGTAAAACCCGCCGCCCCGCGGACCATACCGCGCCCGCACCCGCCGCGCTGCCAGGTCCACCTCCAATTGCACCGTGTACCACGCGCTCACCCGCAACGCCGAACCGCCCGGCAGCGGAACCGTCTTGTACTGCTTCGGCGTCTCCTTGACCGACAGCTCCACCGCCGGCAGGCCATAGTCGCACGACAAGCTCACCCGTCCCAGCGGCGACCACGGATGCTCCGTCCGATACTCGACCATCGCGAACGGACTATCGACCGTGCCGGTCTCCTCGAGGCGGACATCGATGCTCAGCCGCTGGACCGCCGCCGCCTCCTTCGACATCACCCGCGACCACTGAATCGACATGCTCTCGCCGCCCGCATCGTCCGCCCGCAACACCTTCGACCCGCCCGACTCAACGATGCCGAACCCCCCCGTCGCCGCCGCGGTCGCCTCAAACCAGCCATCCCGCTCCGCATCCGGCGCCCACGACTTCGTCACGCCGTACTGCTCAAACTCCTCAATGCACTCCGCTTCCGCATGCGCTACCGCGGGAAGCCACATTAACCACAACCCGACCGCCCAACAGGCGCAGTGTCTCATCCCATTATCTCCAATGAATTGGATATGTCTTCCAGGTTTCTGACCTATTCACGGACCAGCCAGTAAAGCGTGTTCCCCAATTCATCCTCCGTGAACGTCCGGCAATGGCCGTCCACCATCACCGCCGCCGCCTGACCGAGGTGGCGATAGTCCGGAAACGGCGTGACCGCCTTGCTCGCCCACCACGTCTCGTGCCCGACGTCCGTCCGGTGACAGCTCCATTGCCACGACCACGCAAAGCCCGTTGTCTGGTCCCACTGCGCCCAGCCGGTCGCGTCGCACGCCAGCAGCTTCGCCGATGGATCGGGAATCCCGCCCTCACGAACGTTTTCCGCGCCCGCCCAGCCGCCGGCGAACATGTCGTCCGAGATGCTGCCCAATCGAAATCCCATCGACTGACCGTACGGCCGCCCATGCGGATATCCGCTGTCCGGACGAACCACCGTCGTTGGACATACCCATGTCTTGGCGGGTATCCAGTTCTTCGTGACGTCATCGCACCACGCCAAATACGGATAGAGCACCTGGTTGAAGTACTGCTTCTTGCTCGGGTGCCCCGGCTGATTGTACACGCCGGCGTTCTCGCCCAGATACAACGCCGTCGCCGTCCCCAAATTCCGCAGATTCGCGTAACACTGCGCCTGCCGCGCATGCTCCCGAGCCTGCTGCAGAGCCGGCAGCAGAATCGAAACCAACACCGCAATAATCGCCACCACCACCAGAAGCTCGATCAACGTAAATGATTTCGAATGTCGGAGCCTCACCGCCACCGGCCGAACCGCCAAACAACGCCGGTAGTCTCGCTGCGCTTCCGCCCATTCGAAATCCGAAATCCGAAACTTAGAACTCCTCATGCTTCCCTCCAGATTCCATCACGGCGCTCGAAGAGGGCGCACTCGTCGATGATCTCCCGCCGCGGCGGCTCGCCGACTCTGCGCGACCGCAGCAGCAGCTCGACCGCCCGCGCGACAACCCGCTCGATGCTCGTGCAGATGGCGCGGGCCTCGCCAAGTCCCGGATACCCGGTGTCCAACTGCTCACGAGCCAGGTATCCGATCACCGCCTCACCCTTGATATGATTCCGCAACCCGTGCTCCACCAAATCGCGCACGTGGATTTCCGAGCCCGCTCCATGAATCAGCGCCGTCGGCATCCGGTCGGACTCGAACAGCGCATCAAATCGCTGGCGAACCTGCTCGATCGGAATCGGCAGCGGGGTCGCCGGCCTGCCCGCCTCGAACGGCAGACTCGGTAACTCCACGACATAATCGGAAACGTAATCCAGCCCGAACGCCCGCAGCCCGTCGCGATAGCCCTCCAGCGCCTCGCGCCCGCCCGCCCGCGAAAGCTCCCAGCCGAGCAGGGCGATCCGCCGATGACCACGCTGCACCAGATGCTCCACGCACCGGTAGCCCATCGCCCGGGTATCCGGCAACACCGCGTCGCACAAGGCCGGTCCGCGAACCGGCTCGGCCAGGTCGCTGACCGTGATGATCGGAATCGACCCGTCCGCCGTAAGCTGCGCCACCGCCTCCCGCGAATACCGGCTGATCAAAACCGCCCCGCACGCCTGCCGGTGACCGCCCAGAATCCCCTTCCAGTCCGCCGCCGGATCGTGGGTCGTGACCAGACTTGTGGTATACTCCCGTTCCTTCAGCGTCCGCGTGATCGCCCCGACGCACAAGACCTGATAGGGGTGGTAATACGTATCACAGACGACCAGAACGTCGCGAAGGCTGATCGACGCGTCGAGGACGAACGTCCCCTTGCCCCGAACCGAGCGGATCAGGTTCTCGCGCTTCAGCCGCTCCATCGCGTCCCGCACGGAACGCAAGCTCGCCCCATACCGCCGAACCAGCTCGATCTGCTTGGGCAACACCGCCCCCCCGCGCCGCCAGACGGTCTGAATGTCCCGCCGCAACGCCCGCTCCACCCGGTCGGTAACCATCAGTTCAACATCCGCCACGCTTTCCATCTGATCCGTCATGCCCTCATGATAATTGAATAGACAGTATGAGTCAATAGGTGAATTCTGAGGCTGTCCCGGACAGCCTCTCCTCGGCCGGTTGATGGCCCCGTGTGACGGCCTAATAGTCGTAACTATTTATGGTAGCAGTGGTTAGATAGGATGAGGCTGTCCGGCGTCTGCAGGATGGCTACCGTGCGGGGAATACCGTGCGTAAATTGCATGCGCAATAGCAGAATCCGCGTGCTCCTGCACCGGCGGGATCGCCGCTCGCGATACCGCAGTCCGATCTTGACAGACCA
>Ga0123328_1001265_pt1 | contig 25158 bp, 16 predicted proteins | sample BioC12SIPDNA_2_FD_89702 | JGI IMG/M metagenome (GOLD analysis project Ga0123328, IMG submission 89702) | Anaerobic biogas reactor microbial communites from Washington, USA - Biogas_R1_A C12 SIP DNA | ecosystem: Engineered > Bioreactor > Anaerobic > Unclassified | place: Washington, USA...
CGTCGCCGGCAAAGGTTTCGTCGCTGCCGATGTCGAGCATCTGGGCGCTGGAGGTCAGACGGTAGGCGTCGAAATGGCTGACCGTGAGGCGGGCCTCGTAGACCTGCATCAGGACGAAGGTGGGGCTGGTGACGTCGTCGGCGTCGCCGCCGAGGCCGCGCACAAGTCCCTTGGTGAAGTAGGTCTTGCCGGCGCCGAGCTGGCCGCAAAGACAGACGACGTCGCCGGCGACGAGCCGCGCGGCCAGGGCGGCGGCGCGGAGTTGCGTCTGGTCGATGCCGTCACAGAGACAGGAGGCGCGGGCCCGGACTATCGCCAATGCTCGTACCCTCCGGGCTTCAGGTCCAGGGCGTGGCCCTGGGAATCAACCAGGGTGCAGCCCTCGGCGGCCGGAACGAAGCGGCCGATGACCGTGACCTCGACGCCGAGGTCGAGGACGAGCACCCTCGCGACGTCGGATTCGGCAACGGCGAAGAGGAGCTCGAAGTCCTCGCCGTCGTTGAGGGCATGGTCGAGGGGCGTGCGGCCGTCGCGGGCAGCCAACTGCACAGCATCATCGGAGACGGGCACCCGGGCGGCCTCAAGGCACACGCCGACGCCGCTTTCGCGGCAGAGGTGGCCGATGTCGGTGGACAGGCCGTCGCTGAGATCGATCATGGCGGCAAGAGGCGCGGCCTCGGCCAGTCGCCGGGCCTCGGCCAGGCGCGGGCGGAACGTCAGGTGCCGGCCCAGCAGCGATCCGCCCAGCCGCCCGGTGACGCAGACGCAGTGACCGGCTCGGGCGCCGCTGCGGCGCACCGGGCGCTCGGCGTGGGCCAGGACGGTGACGGTGATGGCGAGCCGCTGGTCCCACGAGGTGATGTCGCCGCCGACCCAGGGGCAATCGAACTCGTCGGCGCAGCGTTTCAGGCCGGTGAAGAGGTCCTGTCCCTGGGCCATCGTGAAGTCGCGCGGCAGGGCCAGCGTGCCGACGGCCCCGACGGGCACGGCGGCCATGGCCGCAATGTCCGACAGGTTTTCGGCCAGGGCTTTCCAGCCGATGTCGGGCAGCGGGTCGCGGCGGGCGTCGAAGTGCGTGCCGTCGAGAATGGTGTCGGTGGCGACGAGCACGCGGCCGCCGTCGGGGAGGCGCAGCTCGGCCATGTCGTCGCCGGGGCCGATCGTGACGCGCGGATCGGCGCTCGGCAGTTGCGAGCGGATCCAGTGGATGAAGGCCAGTTCGCCGCGCGGCTCGGTCATGGTCGCCTCGAAGGATCAGCGCACGTAGCTCTGAAGGAACAGCAGGGCCTCGTCGGCCACCTGGCGGGCCGTGGACTCGTAGGGGTAGAGCTCTACGGTCACCCAGCCATTGTAACCGATGTCGCGCAGGGCGCGGAACACGGCGGCGTAGTCGATGGCGCCGCGGCCGGGCACGAGGTGCTTGTGCTCGCGGTTGGGGGCGATGTCCTCGATGTGGACATGGCGGATCCACGGGGCGAGCTTGCGGGCGGCCTCGGCCGGATCGTCGCCGACGCAGAAGAAGTGGCCGACGTCGAAGTTCAGGCCCACGTGCCCGTGCGGCACGGTGCCGATGAATTCGAGGAAATCGTCGGCCGACTCCAGAAGCAGCTCGGGTTCGGGCTCGATCAGGACCGTCACGTCGAGCTGGCGGGCCAGCGGGTAGACCATCTGGAGGCCCAGACGGAAGAACTCCATGGCCTGGCCGTGGGTGAGCTTGGGCGAGACGTGGCCGCCGGGCTCGGTGCTGATGGCCGCGGCGCCCAGTTCGGCGGCGAGTCGGAGCGAGTTCTCGGTGTGCTCGACACGCTGGGCGCGGACCTTCGGCGACGGGTCGATCCACGAGGGGTTCCACGTGTCGCCGAGGGCGAAGAAGGTGAAGGCGTTGACGTTGCTGACCTCGAGCCGCAGGTCGCGCATCTGGGTCACCAGGGCCTTGGTGCGTCGGCGGCTCATGTGCGGCGGATAGGCATGCGGCACGTCGGCCATGATTTCGACGCCCTCGTAGCCGGCGTCGGCGATCTGGTCGATGGCCTCTTCGAGGCTCACTTTCTTGAAGGCGTTGGTGCTGAAGGCCAGTCTCACGGCCGGAGTCTCCTGGAAGCGGGGCGTTCGGTGATTCTGCGCACGGGGAATATACTGCCGACGCCAGAAGGGTTCCAGCGCAAACCGTCAGGTCATGGGCATGCGGGGGCACGTCACAAACGTGACGTACACCCCAAGGCAGGGGTGTGCCCGATCTTTCTGGCAGCATGACAGAGGTGGTCGTGCCCCGGCAGGTGACAAGCCGAACGGCGGTGGTCGAGCGTGAGAATGGCCTGCGTTCTGCCGAACTCCGCACATGGACCGAAAACCCAGGCCCGACAGGGCCGGCAAGAGTGTAGCCGGAGGCGCTGGGCCGGCCGCCGTTGGCCGGACCGAGCCTCCGGTATCCGAACCCCACCTCTCCCTTAAGCCCTGAAAGGGCGCGACCTGTTTGGCCACAGAACAGGTCACGCCCCTGCGGGGCTTCGGATTCGTAAGAAGGCCGTCACCGGGGGCTGCGGCTCGACGATACGGCCGTCGAGCTTCCGCCCCCGGCTACACTCTCGTCGGCCCTTCGGGCCTCAGTGCGTAGGTCGGGTCAACAGAAGTTGTGAAGAAATCCCCCAGAGGAGCCAAGAGCCACCATTGCCAATACTGATAATGTGGCCCAGAGCGGCCCCCATTCGGTTTCTTCACAACCTCAACAGACCCGACACCCCGAAGCGGGTACGGTGCGACGTATCCGTCGGGTCGTTGACCCGACCTACGCCTCCAACAACAACCGCCACGCTCGCTCTGGCGCACGACCGCCGCACATGCCAGAATCTTCGGGCACACCCGCCTGGCAGGGCAGGCATGGCACCGGCAACGAGCCCGGCCGGAATCACGAGCTTGACAACTCGGTATGACAGTGTATCATATTAACGACAATCGCCAAGGAAGGTGCATTGATCTGCTCAACAGGGAGGAGCGTCCAATGAGGTTGAAACTGTGGATGTCGTTGGTGGGAGTTGTGTTGTGTGCCGGCGCAGCAGAGGCTTCGATCCATCAGACCTGGCAGATCGACGTGTCCGGCACGCTCAACGGCAACAACGATGGGCAGATTACCGTCAATTCCACGCTGTACGCGGATAGCGTGTATGCCGACGCGACCTACCAGGGCGGGATCAACGTTCTGGGCCTGGCGTACAACGGCACGTTCACCGGGACGATCACGCTGGAGACTCAATACAAGGAAAGTGAGTACACGCCCGGCGAGTACGAGATGGATCGCGATTTTGCGGTGGACGGGTGGCGGGTCACCGGCGCCGTCATCAATCTGCCAACGGCCTTGGGCGGCACGCGAACGTTTGCGGTGGATTTCTCGGTGGCAGCCGACTACAGCTATAACCAGTTGGGCTGGTTCACCGCTGCCGGCGAATTGACACAGGATTTCCCCAACGGCCATCCGGAGATCTACGAGGCCCTGCGTTACGCCTTCCCAGCCTACGAAGGGCCCGGCGGCTACTACGATTGCAGTTACCTGGAGTTCGCTTCCCAGAGCAATTCAGGCAACGTGTGGGCTGCCCTGAAGTGGTATGAGGATGTGCAAGGCACAGACACGCCGGAGATCATCGTTCTTGGCTTGAACAACGTCACCATGGAACCTCATGTGGTTCCTGAGCCTGCGACAATGGCATTTCTGGTGCTTGGCGGTGCGGCACTGATCTGCCGCCGAAGGAAATAGAGCCGCCGAACCGCCCTACGCCTGCACGTTCCGAGTCCTGTCGAGGGGCGAGACGCTCCTCATGGCCACGTCCCTCGACGGGCTCGGGGTCTACGACAAGCGTGGCCATGCCAACCCGCCCCACCACCACACACAGATGACGGCAGCGCCGCCACACCAACTCATTTCGTTCTCTCCGATCGCCAACCGTAGGGGTGGCTCGCAGCAGGTCCTGAGCCTCGTCGAGGGGCAAGACGCCCGTCATGGCTGGGCGAGCGCAGCCGCGTGACCCCGCCTTTGGGATTACGGCGACGTGGACGGTCGGGCGGCGAGGAAATCGGCGACGGCCTCGGCGGCGCGGCGTTGGACGAGGGCGGCAGCGTGGCGCATGGCCTCGGCGACGGTGACGTCGGCGGCAACGAGGCTGCGGGCATCGACGATGCCTTCGCGTCGGAAGGCGGCGGGATCGCCGGCCAGGGATCCGGCGATGACGATGCACGGGACGCCGGCGTCGCGTGAGCGGCGGGCAACGCCGACGGTGGCCTTGCCGTGGAGGCTCTGGGCATCGAGGCGTCCCTCGCCCGTGAGGACAAGGTCGGCCCCGGCGAGGTGGTCATTGAACCGGGTGGCGTCGAGGACGAGGTCGATGCCGGGCCGCAGTTCGGCCACCAGGAGGGCCATGAGGGCGGCACCGAGTCCGCCGGCGGCCCCTGCCCCGGGCACTGACTCGACATCGCGGCCCAGGTCGTCGCGGAGGCGCTGGGCGAGGTTGCGCAGGCCGGCGTCGAGGGCCGCGACCTGGTCGGGCGTGGCGCCTTTCTGGGGTCCGAACACAGCGGCGGCGCCTTCGGGGCCGGTCAGCGGATTGCGCACGTCGCAGGCAACGAGGACGTCGCACTGGGCGAGCCGCGGATCGAGTTTGTCGATGCGGACAGCGGCAATCTGTGCCAGTCCCCTGCCGCCGCGTGGCGTCTCGTGGCCCTGGGCGTCGCGGAATGACGCACCGAGGGCCTGGGCCATGCCGACGCCGCCATCGACGGTGGCGCTGCCGCCGATGCCGATGAGGATCCGCCGCGCGCCGGCGTCCAGGGCGGCACGGATCAGTTCGCCCGTGCCGAAGGTGGTGGTGAGCATGGGGTCGCGCCGATCGGGGGGCACCAGGGGCAACCCCGATGCGGCAGCCATTTCGATGGCGGCGGTGCGTCCGTCGCCGAGCATGCCCCAGGCGGCCTCGACGCGTTCACCGAGGGGGCCGGTGACGGTGGCGGTCATGAGTCGTCCGCCGGTGGCCGCGACGAGGCACTCGACGGTGCCCTCGCCGCCGTCGGCGATGGGCAGGTGGACGAGGGCAGGCGTGGTGCGGCCGGCATCGGCGCAGGCTTCGGCCGCGCCGCGCCCCATGGCGCGGGCCACGTCCGCGGCCGAGAGGCTTTCCTTGAACGAATCGGGAGCCAGGATGATTTTCATGCGGGGGCGGCTTTCTCAGTGACGGATTTCGGGTTTGCCGCGAACGGCGACGGAGACGCGGACGGCGTAGCGGCCGCGGACGACACGAAGGACGATCTTGGCGCCGGCGGGCACGCGAGCCAGGGCGACGGCCAGGTCGTCGAGGTTGCGGACGGACTGCGGCCCGGCCTGGATGACGACGTCGCCGGCGCGGAACCCGATGTCGGCGGCCGGACTGCCGTCCTCGACGCCGGTGACGAGGGCTCCGTAGCCGACGGCGGTGCGGAAGCGTTGGGCCAGTTCCTCGGTCATGGCGCTGGCGTGCAGGCCGATGCGATCGAGGGCCAACCGGCCGCCGTCGCGTTTGGGAGCTTCGCCGAGGGTGACGGCGAGTGAGGTGGAGGCGTCGTCGCGGCGGACCTTGAACTCGACCTTGTCGCCGACGTTACGCTTCAGCAGCGCGGTCTCGAAATCGACGATGGACTCGATGGCGTGGCCGTTGACGCCGAGGAGGGTGTCGCCGGCGCGGAGTCCGGCGGCGTCGGCGGGGCTCTTGGGCTCGATTTCCGTGATGCGCAGCTCGGCAACCCAGAGGCCGTCCGGGCCGCGGCGGCCGGCGCCGGCCACGTCGAGACCGAGCCAGAGGCGCTTGGTGTTGCGGGCGCTGAGGAGGCCGGCCAACTGGTCGCGGACATGGTCCACGGGGATGGCGAAACTGAGGCCCTCGGCGTCGGCCCGGATGGCGGTGTTGATGCCGATGATCTCGCCGTGGATGTTCAGCAGCGCGCCGCCGGAGTTGCCGGGGTTGATGGCGGTGTCGGTCTGGATGAGGCCGGCGTAGGCGACGCCGCCGGAGAACTCGAGGGTGCGGTCGGTGGCGCTGACGATGCCGGCCGAGACGGTGTTGGCGTAGCCGAGGGGGTTGCCGATGGCGATGACGGTTTCGCCGATCATGAGGTCGGAGCAGGTGCCGAGGCGGGCGAACGGCAGCGGCTTGTCGTCGCTGATCTTGATGATGGCCAGGTCGTTGTCGACATCGGCGGAGACCAGTTCGGCGTCGAATTCGCGTTTGTCGGCCAGAACGACCTTGATCTGGTCGCTCTGCTGGACGACGTGGGCATTGGTGACGATGTAGCCCTCGTGGTGAATGAGGACGCCGGAGCCGAGGCTGCGGCTGACGCGGCGGCGCTCGACCATGTCGCGCGGCACGTGGCGCAGGAAGATGTCGGGCAGGCCGAGGAAGAACGGGTCGCGGTCGAGCGTCTCGCGCTGGGTGGCGATGTTGACGACGGCCGGCCCGCAGGCCTGGACGGCCCGGACGATGGGCGTGCGCCGGTCCAGGGGCACGGCGTCCTCGGCGGCAAGCAGGCGGGCGACCCCGACGGCCTGAACGGCCAGGACCAGCGAAGCGGCCAGGAACACTCTCTTCATGGTCACACGAGCCTCCAATCGAATGGCGCAGTGTAATCGTCTCGGGCGGTTCGGGCAAGGGTTGGCAGGCGGTTCCTGCCGGGAGATCCTTTCGCCCTTGTCAGACGGTACGAAGCCTCCTATACTCATGCCTGTCGCGTGCGGTCACGGCGCGACACGTCCTTGGGCCAGGCGGCGTGTCATGAGTGTTGAACCGACAATCCCTCACCAGGTGGACGAATCCAGCCTGCACAAGGTGCTGGAGATCGCCCGCCGCATGGGCAGCGAGCGGTCGCTGGACCCGTTGCTGGCGCTGATTCTGGACGAGGCGATCAAGCTGCTCAGCGCCGAGCGGGCCACCTTGTTTCTATACGACGCACGGACGGACGAATTGTACTCGAAAATCGCCCAGAAGAGCGAGATCGGGGAGATCCGTTTTCCGGCGGACAAGGGAATCGCCGGGTTCATCGCCCGGAACAAGGCGTGCGTGAATATTCCGGACGCGTACCAGGATCCGCGGTTCAATCCGGAGCCGGACAAGAAGACGGGGTATCGGACGCGGAGCATTCTGGGTTGCCCGATGCTGGACCTGGAAGGCCACCTGGTGGGCGTGCTGGAGGTGTTGAACAAGAGCGGCGGCCCGTTCACGCTGGCCGACGAGTACCTGATGGCCGTGCTGGGCAGCCAGGCGGGCGTGGCGCTGGACCGGGCGCGGTTGCAGGAGGAATACCAGGCGAAGGTTGAGATCGAGCGGGATCTGGACGTGGCGCGGCGGATACAGAAGGCACTGATGCCGCGCGAGGTGCCGCCGACGCCGGGGTTCGACATTGCCGGCTGGAGCGAGCCGGCGGACCAGACCGGCGGCGACATGTTCGACCTGTTTGCGACGGCGTGCGGCGAGGTGGGGTTCCTGCTGGGCGACGCCACGGGGCACGGCATCGGGCCGGCGTTGATGATCTCGGAGACGCGTGCGGCCGTTCGTGCGGTGGCGGCGGATTGCAGCAACCTGGCGAAGATTCTGGCCGTGGCCAACGAGCTCCTGGTCAACGACGCCTCGGATGGGCGGTTCGTGACGCTGATGGCGGGGATGATCGACAGCAAGACGAAACGGGTGCGATACAGCTCGGCGGGCCAGGGACCGACGTTTCTGCTTCGCCGCGAGGGCGAGAGGGTGGAGACGCTGGAACCGACGGGCCTGCCGCTGGGCATCATGGTGGGGCCCGAGTGGCCGGAGATTGCGTTGACGATGGCCCCGGGCGACCTGCTGCTGGTGGTGTCGGACGGGATTCTGGAATGCGCCAACGCGGCCAACGACATGATCGGCGCGGACCGCTTCGTGGCCGAGATGAGGCGACACCGCGACCAGCCGGCCAGTGAGATGGTGGCGGCCATCGCCCGGATGACGGAGGAGTTTGCCGCCGGAGAACCGTTCCGCGACGACCGGACGGCCATCGTGATCAAGAGAACCGACGAGCCATGACCGACCTGCCCCCGAACACGATCAGCGAAGAACCGGCTGCGCCGCGGGACGACGCGCACCTGGACCGGGCCGTGGAGCCGGAGTATGCCGCCGTCAGCGTCATGGCCATCCTGGCTCTGATTCTGACAGGCGTCGGGGCCCTGGCGATGCTGCCGCGACAGGCCTACGTCGGGATTCCAGGAGTCACGTACCGGGCGCCGATTCTGCTGGTGCTTCCGGTGGCTTCGTTGCTGTTCGCGCTGGTGGCGCGTCGCAAGATCGTCCGCAGCGAAGGAACCCTTGTGGGTCTTCGTGCGGCCACGGCGGCCGTGACGCTGTCGGCGGTCTTTGTGGCGGGGTCGGTGGCGCTGCACGGGTACCTTCAGCACCGGCAGTACTCGCTCAATCAGGCCCTCCTGACCGAGACCCAGGGGTACCTGGATCGCCTCCTGAACGGCGATTACGAGAGCGTGTACCGGGAAATGGCCGCCAACAACCCGGGTATCGTGAGCGAAGGGCTGTCGCCGACGGTCTTCGGCGAGATGGTCGGCAGCAGGTTGAAGGGAGGCGGCGACTACTACGGCCGCCGGCTCCAGAATCAGGGCGTCACGGTGCCCGACGATGCGGCGGACGGCGGGGAAATCCGTGGCTACGTGACGCACCGGTTCCTGTTCAAACGCGTCGCGGTGGACCTGAACTTCATCTTCGCCGAACAGGACGGCCGCTGGAAACTGATGCTCGTCAAGCCGAGCATGGCATTCGAGTTCCTTCCTCCGGACGCGAAGCCGAAGAAACGTTTCGAGCCGTAATGTCTCCTGCCTGTTCCCTCCGCAGACCACCCCCGTGAGCGAGCGTCGTGGGTGAGACCGATGGCCCATGAGGCGTCCTCGGGGCGTCACGTTGGAGGCCGGACGAAGTCCGGACCAGGTGTGCGTCGTGTTCCGCCCGGCACATTCTGGCGCCGGCTGCGCCGTCGCCCCAAAGTCGGTTTCTCTTGCAGTTCTCCCGGGCCATCGGACACAGTATGATGATACGCGCGGTCGCGGCGGTCCGCCTGGCGGAACCTGTGCGGGCATCGCCCGACGACAACGGCTATAGACTCAACATGACTTGTGACGACTCGAACATTCTCTCGCGATTGCGCCGCGGCGACCCCGACGCCATGCAGGCCGTCGTGCAGCGCCATGGCCGGATGGTGTGCAACGTCTGCCACCGGGTTCTCGGCAGGACCGATCTGGCCGAAGACGCGGCCCAGGCCGTCTTTGTCCTGCTCCTGAAGAAGCAGCGACTCCTCGGCGAGAAGACCCTGCTGGGCCCGTGGCTCTACCGGGCGGCGGAGTTCGTGGCCCGCAACGCCCTGCGAGCACACAGGCGACGGATCACACACGAAAGGGCGGCGGCAACCATGTCCAAGCCCGATACCACCCCGGCGACCGAGGAAGCGTGGGCCGACATCCGTCCTGCGCTGGACCGTGCCATGGCCGAGCTTCCCGAGCGGCTGCGAGCCCCGATCGTGCTGGTGCACCTGGAAGGCCAGCCGGGCGCCGAGGCGGCCAGACTTCTCGGCCTGCCGCAACGCACATTCTACGATCGGTTGGCCAAGGGGCTCGACCGGTTGCGACGCAGGCTGTCGGGCCAGGCACTGGCCCTGTCGCCGGCGGCACTGGGAGCCGTACTGTCCAGCCACGGAGCCGAAATGGCAGCCCCAGCGGCCCTGACAGGCGCCGGCGTGGGAGCGGCCGGCGGCACAACAGGAGTTCAGCTCATTCTGGAGGGAGTCATGAGCACGGTGTTCTGGTCGAAGACACAAGTGGTCGCGGTGGTGGCGTTGGCCATCGTGCTGTCCGTGGGGGTCACGGCGCCCGTGGCGGTGCATCTGGCCAGAACGCCGACGCCGGACAAGGCGGCATCCGGCGGCGCCATGGACCTGGCCCTCCTTCAGGGTTACTTGTCGGCTCTGGACGAAGAGAACCAGGCGCTTCGCAAGGCGCTCATGGCCGGCGACGCCGACACGACCCGGCAACCGATCGCGGCCCCTGCGACGGATCGGCCGCCCGAGGCCGAGGCGGACGTCGCGCAGCTCCTCGACGAGATGCCCTGGGACGTCATCGGCGCCGCGGTCGCCAAAGACGCTCGGGAACACCCCGACAATGCCGGCACGTCGGCCGAGCTGGTGGCTGCGCTGCTGCCGCACCTGCCCAAGCTCCTGGCGCTGCAAAAGGCTCTGGGCGCAGCGACGATCGAGGAGTTGTTCGATCACGACCTGGTTCAGGCCTATGTCATCCCGATCTACGCACGCGAGTTGGCGGGCGTCCAGCTCACTGCGGCCCAGGCCGGCGACGTCGCGGCCATCATGCGCAGCGTCCAATCGGTCCGCGAGCATCTCGACGAGGCGGAACTGCCGGTGTACGACTTCCTGGTCGCGGCGGCCGACGCCAAGGGCCGCCTTCGCGACGTGCTCGGCGAGGAAGCCATGGAGAAGCTGACGATGGCCCAGTTGGTGACCGTGACGCCGCCGCCGCGGCTGAAGACGCAGGTCTTCTTGGACGGGAGCAACACCCCGCTCCCCGATCGTGCCAGAAACATCGCCGCCCGGTGGATCAGCGCCTACCAACTGGATCCCAGCATGGAAACAACGTTGGCGCCGATCAGCGCCGAACTGGCCGAAGCCGTGGACCGCTATCCCACAGTCTCCACCGCGTCCTGGTCCCTGACGGACGACCCCGTCCAGACCGCCGCCCCTGCCCTGCTGGAGGCCTATCGCCAGGCCACGTCGCGGATACTCCGGGAGGTGCCGCTCACGGAGGAGCAGCGACAGAAGGTGCGGCACTCACTGATCTTCGAGGTCAAGACGCGGACGACGCCCGAAACCGGACCGTGAGACACGCAATCCGCCATGTCGCTGCATGGCCATGCAGCGCCGCGACCTGTGCCGCGCGATGAGCCTTGCCGCTCACATCTCCGCGAACGGGCAACCCGCGTTGTACTCCTGGATTGTCCGGACTTCGGGCCGGCGGGCCTGGAGGGCGCTCATGGCCGTCACCACGCTCTTGGCCGCCATCACCGTCGTCACCAGCGGCACGTTCTCGCTCACGGCCTGCGTGCGGATGCTCACTTCGTCGGCGCGCGGCGTCTTGCCGCTCGGGGTGTTGATGATCAGTTGAATCTCGCGGTTCTTCACGGCATCCAGAATGTGCGGACGCCCCTCGCGCACCTTGTTGATCCGGCGGCTCGGCACCCCGCACTGCTTCAGGAAGGCGTGCGTGCCGTCGGTCGCCAGCAGCGAAAAGCCCATCTCCACCAGCCGCTCGGCCGACTCGACAAACTCCTCCTTGTCCGAGTCCATCAGGCTCACCAGCACATTGCCCGAGGCCGGCAGTTTCATCCCGGCGGCTAGCTGGCTCTTCGCGAAGGCCATGCCGAACTGCATGTCGATGCCCATCACCTCGCCCGTCGAGTGCATCTCGGGCCCCAGGACGCAGTCCACGCCGCGGAACCGGTTGAACGGGAAGACCGACTCCTTCACGCCCACGTGCCCCAGCGGCGGCGCGCCGTCGCCCAGACCGAGCCCGCACAGCGTCTCGCCCAGCATGATCCGCGTGGCCACCTTCGCAATCGGCACGCCCGTGACCTTGCTGACGAACGGCACCGTGCGACTGGCACGCGGGTTCACCTCCAGCACGTAGACCCGGTCGTCGCGCGTCACGGCGAACTGTACGTTAATCAGCCCGCGCACGTTCAGTTCCAGGGCCATCGCCCGCGTCGCCCGCCGCAACTCCTCCAGCACCTGCGACGAAAGCCATTGCGGCGGCAGCACCATCGCCGCGTCGCCCGAGTGGACCCCCGCCGGCTCCACGTGCTCCATGATGCCGGCAATGTAGACGTCGCGGCCGTCGGCCACCGCATCCACGTCCACCTCCGTGGCGTCTTCCAGGTACTTGTCCACCAGAATGGCCGCGCCGTCGCTCACGGCCACGGCCTGGGCCGCGAACCGGTCGAGTTGCTCGTCGTCGTAGACGATTTCCATGGCCCGGCCGCCGAGGACAAAACTCGGCCGCACGATGACCGGGTACCCGAGCCGCGCGGCCGCCTGGCGGGCTTCCGCCGGCGTCGCGGCCATGCCGTTAGGCGGCTGGCGCAGCCCCAACTTCTCGATCATCGCCGCAAACGAGCCGCGATCCTCCGCCCGCGCGATGCTCTCCGGGCTGGTGCCCAGGATCGGCACACCCTCCTTCTGCAAGCCCTCGCTCAGGTTCAGCGGCGTCTGGCCGCCGAACTGCACGATCACGCCGTCGGGCTGCTCGCGGCGCACGATCGACAGCACGTCCTCGTGCGTGAGCGGCTCGAAGTACAGCCGGTCCGAGGCGTCGTAGTCGGTCGAGACCGTCTCCGGGTTGCAGTTGACCATGATCGACTGGTACCCGCACGCCTGGAGCGTCATGGACGCGTGGACGCAGCAGTAATCGAACTCGATGCCCTGCCCGATGCGGTTCGGCCCGCCGCCGAGAATCATGATCCGCGGCGCGTGGCTCGGACGATCCTCCGCCTCGGCCTCGTAGGTCGAATAGTAGTACGGCGTGTACGCCTCGAACTCCGCGGCGCAGGTGTCCACCAGCTTGTACACCGGCTCAACGCCTTCGCTCCACCGGCGGTGGCGGATCTCCTGCTCGGTTGTGCCCAGCAGATGCGCCAACTGCACGTCGCTGTAGCCCAGGGCCTTGGCCTCGCGCAGCGCCGAGGCGTCCACCGGCCGGCCCGAGCGGCCCAACTCCGCCAGACGCCGCTCGGCCTCGACCAGTTGCTCCATCTGGTCCAGGAACCACGGGTCGATGCCCGTCATCTCGTGCAGGTCCTCGACCGACCAGCCGCGAAGCATCGCGTAGCGGATGTAGTACACCCGCTCGCCGTTCGGCGTGATGAGCTTGTTGCGCAGCTCGGCGTCGTCGAGCGCCGCCGCGTCGAGGTCGCGCCCGTCGGCGCCGAACCCCATCCGCTTGATCTCCATACTGCGAAGGCCCTTCTGAAAGGCCTCCTTGAACGTGCGGCCGATGCTCATCGCCTCGCCCACGCTCTTCATCTGAATCGTCAGCGTCGGATCCGACCCGGGGAACTTCTCGAACGTGAACCGCGGCATCTTCACCACGCAGTAGTCGATCGTCGGCTCGAAACACGCCGGCGTCTTCTCCGTGATGTCGTTCGGGATCTCGTCCAGCGTGTAGCCCACGGCCAGTTTCGCCGCCATCTTCGCAATCGGGAACCCCGTGGCCTTCGACGCCAGAGCCGAGCTGCGGCTCACGCGAGGGTTCATCTCGATCACGATCATCCGCCCCGTCGCCGGATGCACCGCGAACTGGATGTTGCACCCGCCCGTCTCCACGCCGATCGCACGGATGATCGCCGCCGAGGCGTCGCGCATCCGCTGGTACTCCCGGTCCGTCAGCGTCTGGATCGGCGCCACCGTGATCGAGTCGCCCGTGTGGACCCCCATCGGGTCCAGGTTCTCGATCGTGCAGACGATCACCACGTTGTCCGCCCGGTCGCGCATCACCTCCAGCTCGAATTCCTTCCAGCCCTCGGCCGACTCTTCCAGCAGCACCGAATGCACCGGGCTGAGCTCCAGCCCGAGCTCGACCAGCCCCTCGAACTCCTCGATGTTGTACGCCGCGGAGCCGCCCGTGCCGCCCAGCGTGAACGACGGGCGGATGATGATCGGCAGCCCCAACGTTGCCGCCGCCGCCATCGCCTCCGCCTTCGTGTGCACCAGCACGCTGCGCAGCGATTCCAGGCCGATCTCGTCCATCGCCGCCTTGAACAACTCGCGGTCCTCGGCCTTCTTGATCACCTCCGCCGACGCCCCGATCAGTTCTACGCCGTACTTCTGGAGGATCCCGGCGTCGTGCGCCGCCACGGCCACATTCAGCGCCGTCTGCCCGCCCAGCGTCGGCAACAGCGCGTCCGGCCGCTCACGGTCGATGATGCGCTCCAGCACCTCCACCGTGATCGGCTCGATGTAGATCCGCGACGCCATCTGCGGATCCGTCATGATCGTCGCCGGATTCGAGTTCAGCAGCACCACCTCGTAGCCCTCCTCGCGGAGAGCCTTGCACGCCTGCGTGCCGCTGTAGTCGAACTCGCACGCCTGGCCGATGATGATCGGCCCGGCTCCGACGATCATGATCTTGTGTATGTCCGTCCGCTTTGGCATCGATGCCTTCCCTCTGTTCCTGCGGGCGGCTCGCGAGCCGCCCCTACGTCTGCGCCGGGTGCCATGCCTGCCCCGTCAGGCATGCCGAGCGGCTTGAACCCTCCGCGCGGCTGCCCCTCGACGGTGCTCGGCAACCACGTCAAGCAGCCACCCTACTTCTGCGCCGCCATCAGCTCCGTGAACATCCCGAACAGGTACCGCGAATCGTGCGGTCCCGGCGCCGCCTCGGGGTGGTACTGCACGCTGAACGCCGCAATGTCCTTGCACCGCAACCCCTCGACCGTCTGGTCGTTCAGGTTCACGTGCGTCACGTCCACCGCCCCCGCCGGCAGCGAGTCCATGTCCACCACGAATCCGTGGTTCTGCGAGCTGATCTCCACGTGGCGGTCGCGCAGGTGCATCACCGGCTGGTTGCCGCCGTGATGACCGAACTTCAGCTTGCTCGTCGTGCCGCCCATCGCCTGACCGAGCAACTGGTGCCCCAGGCAGATGCCGAAGATCGGCCGCTTGCCGAGCATCGCACGCACCTCGGCCACGATTCCCGGCAGCGCCGCCGGATCGCCCGGCCCGTTCGACAGGAACACGCCGTCCGGCTCCCGAGCCAGCACCTCGGCCGCCGCCGTGTACGCCGGCACCACGTGCACCCGGCACCCGTGCGACACCAGCAGCCGCAGAATGTTGTACTTCACGCCGTAGTCCATCACCACGACGTCGAATCGCGGCTCCGCCGGCGGCAGGTCCGGCAGTGGCTCGGTCCAGTCGTAGGCCGCCTCGCACGTCACCTCGCGCACCAGGTCGCGCCCCACCAGGCCGGGGCTCTCCCGCGCCATCGCCACCAGACCGTCGGCGTCCAGCACCTCGGTCGAGACCATGGCCTTCATCGCCCCGGCCTCGCGGATGTGCCGCACGAGCGACCGAGTGTCGATCCCCTCCAGGCCGATCACCCCCTGGGCGGCCAGGAACTCCGGCAGACTTGTGCGGCTCCGCCAGTTCGACACCCTCCGGCTGCACTCTTTGACGATGAAGGCCGACAGAAACGTCCGGCGGCTCTCGAAGTCCTCCGGCGTCACGCCGTAGTTGCCGATCAGCGGATACGTCATCGTGACCATCTGCCCGCGATAGGACGGATCGGTCAGCACCTCGACGTAGCCGCTCATGGAGGTATTGAAGACGACTTCGCCGGCGGCGGTGCCGACGGCGCCAAAAGAACGCCCTCGAAACGTGGTTCCGTCTTCGAGGGCCAGGAGAGCTTCACGGCTGGACATCATCGGCGTTCCGTTTCTTCAGACTGCTCGGGTCCGCTCTGCCACCGCCGGGCCGCCCTGATGCGGACGCCCGGCGAGGCGCATAAAGGCGGGGTCCACCGCACGCCTTCGGACCCAACCCCGGGAACTCTTGTCAAGTCCGACCGTGGCGTGCGTGCGGCAGACCCCGCGCTGAGTGCATAGAGTCCAGCGAGAGTCTATGAGCAACCCACATGCCAGCGGCGCAGACCTTGTGCGCAACCACCTCACCACACAGATCTTAGAGAATAATCCGATTCCGGCAGCTCGCCAATGGGCCAACAGTTTGGCACATTATTGTCGCCTCTTCGGGAGTCGAGCCACATTTCTGTCGCCCCAGCCCCGGCTTCCAGCTCCCTGCCGTCGCCATACAATAACATTCTCGCCACCAAAGGCAAGATCGCGCCCCAGAATTCGGGGGCATTGACGTTTTGGGGGAGCAGGGGCAAAATGCCCTGCCACTCATGGGCAGGATGCCCATGCCACGGTACGGCCCCCAAAACGTCAATGCCCCCTTTGCTTCCTCGAATTCCCCTGGCTTGACGCCTCGCCCCAAGGCGGCTACACTTCCGCCCTGACCATGAGCGACACGAACGACCGTTCTTCCGCTGCGCCCCCCAAAGGTCAGTACGACGTGGCGCGGATTCCGCCGCGATCCCTGCGCGGCCGGCTCTGCCCCGACACGTTCACCCTCGACGGAGCCGTCTACACCCTCGAAAAGCACCTCAAACACGATTTCTTCGCCTCGACGGCCCGCTACCGGGGCGACCACGGCCGCCGCGTCTGCCTCAAGCACTTCCACACCGAGTCCTGCCTGCTGATCCCCCTGGGCTGGGCCGGCCGCTATATGTGCAACCGCGAGATCGGCTTCTACCGCCACCTGGCCGACGTCGAGGGCGTGCCCGCCCTGGTCGGCAAGCTGGGCGAGAGCGGCATGGTCCACGAGTGGATCGAAGGCTGCGACCTGCTGGACTACGCCCAGGACGCCCGGATGGGGCGCCCCGAGCGCCGCGTGGCCGACGATTTTTTCGACCGCCTGGACCAACTGGCCCTGACGCTGCACCAGCGCGACGTGGCCTACGTGGACCTGAACAAGCCCGACAACGTCCTCGTCGGCGACGACGGGCGACCGTACCTGGTGGACTTCCAGATTTCCTACCGCCGCCCGCGCCGCCGATGGAACCTCCTCGGCCGCTGGCTCTTCGGCGTCCTGTGCCGCGAAGACCTCTACCACGTTCGCAAACTCAAACGCAAGTTCCGCCGCGACCTGATGACCGACCACGAGCTGCGCCGCAGCTACCAGCGGTCCTTCCTCCTGAGCTTCCACCGCCAGTTCGCCCACCCCTTCCAGCGCGTGCGGCGATGGGTGCTCACGAAACTCGGCGCGCGGTGATCGCTGGGACAGAATAGCGCCGCAGGGGCGGCTCGCGAGCCGCCCCTACGCCTCTGGTGCCATGGCGGGCATCCGTGCCCGTGCCCGCGCGCGTCCGCTTGGCCGCAGAAGCGTGCAAGTCGGGCCAAATCGGCTTGAGAAGTGTGCGGGGATGTGTCATATTGACATCAGGAAAGCCCCGCCGCAGCGTCGGGCGAGGCCCAATGGAAAGCATCGGCTGGAGACACCTCGGGAGTCTGCCATGTTCTGCATCCAGCAGTCAGGGTCATTCGGGTCGGGCCGGAAGCGACGAGTTGCCGCATGGTGCCTGTGCTCCGTTCTCGTGACGTTGCTTCCCTGCTTGCCGCAGGCGAAGGCCATACCGCCTATCCTCACGACGGACGAGCCGGACGTCATGGCCCAACGTCCGACGGAGATTCTGGTGTTGTCGCGGTTGCGGCCGCAACCGGCGGTGAGGCCGTCCTTCGAGGAGTTGAAGGCGGCGTATCCGTTGATCCAGCATCGCCCCTTCCACGAGTCCGGGTTCAACGCCCTGGCGTTGCCGTTTCTGTTCGTCAGTGAGGACGGGTCGGGCGATCCGGCCGAAGCGCTGTCCTTCTCGTTCCTGCTGTCGTACGCGATGGACTGGTCGCCGGGGTGCTATTGCTCGCGACACGCCTACTTCGTCTTCAAGCGCAGCCGGACGACGATGACCGCCTTGGCCGAGCGCTACGACGACCCGGCCATTCTCCGCGCCATCCGCCACTGGTCGGCGACGCACGCCATTGGCGGGACGATCATGGCCGCCAGGAACGGCTATAGCGGCACCTTGCTGATCTACAACCGCGGGGGCGTCGCGCACCGGAAGGAGTTTGTGGAGCCGCGAAACTACTTCACGCTGCTGGGCGACATGGCGGTCGAGGCCATGACCGTTCTGGACCAGGCGCCCGGCGAGGAGCTGGCCCACCACCTGCGTCGCACGCAGTGCCAGAATCAATCGTTGATCGACCTGGGAAGAGCCGCATTTCTGGAGGAGCGCAGCCGGCAGGAGTTTGGCCTGTACAAGGAGATACTGGATCGCGACCCGGACTTCGGGATCCTTCGCTACTGGTGGGCCAACCAGGCGTACTGGATGAACGGCGACGACGACGCCTACCACCGGAGCATTTACAGGTCTCTGGATTCGTTTCTTCTGCCGCATCTGTGGCAAGTTGAGCCCGACCCGAAGGATCCGAAACGGTTCAACCGCCTGCTGGAGCAGACCCGCCGTCTGACGGGGCCGGACAGCCCGCTGCTGCTGCGCAGCGAACTGGATGCGGCTCTCAAGAGCGACCAGCACAACGTCGAGTCGCTGAGAGCGCGAGTCATGGCGGCGGTGGCCAGATACCCGAATGATTACCGGTTGGCCGACGCGGCGGCGAACGCCATGACCAACGATATCCGGTTTGCCGACGCCAATGCAGCCGTCGCCCTGAAGATCGTGACACTGGAAAACCGTTTCATGACCGGCACCTGCAGCCGACGATCGGACTACTACGAACTGGCCTCCGAGTTGCTTCACGGTTGCGGTCGGGCTGATTGGGCGGCGGGCCTCGCTCCGGACGAATCCGACGAGGCGGGAGAGGCGCAGAACGCGAACCAGATGGGCATCAACCTGTGGCTTCTCGGTAACGCGCTGATGCAGTTGGGGCAATACGAAACGGCAGCGCAGACGTTTGCCAAGGCCAATAACCGCGTGAGGGAGAACCACAGGGCAGCCGTGCAGTTGTGTCTGGGGGTGGCGTTGGCGCTGTCGGGGCAGCGCGACCGTCTGGCGGAACTCATTCAGACCCATGGCGAGACGCTAGAGAAGGGCAAGTGCTTGTCCATTCTGCAATCCTACCTGGATCTTCTGGACGGCAAGAAGGTGGACACCTCGGTCGCGATTCTGGCCAGCCAGAAGGGAGAAGCGTTGGGTGCGTCGGGTCATCGTCGCCTTCTGCACGCGCAGGCCTGCTATGCGCAAAGCGACCTCGATGGCCGCGAGAGACTGGCGAATGCCCTGAGGTCCGACCCCGAGTTCCGGCTGCTGTGGGTGGCGTTTGACGCCTTCGACCGACGCTGGCCCGACCCGCGTTCGGCAAGCTTCTACGATGCGTTGGAGTGGGTCCATCCCGAGGACCCGTGGGTCAGGCAGGCGGTGGCCGACTTCCGCCGGCGCACGCCCAAGGGCGAAAGCTTGACCGCCGAGGAACTGCTCAAGATCCTGGAGCCGTACCCGCCGGAACGCTGGCCGGACGCCCTGCGAGAGAGCGACGCGAGGAAGCGTGACCGCGACGTGCGCAACAGCGTGCCGCCTGGGGCCTTTGCGGCGGCGATTGCCCGACTGTTGAAGGCACGAGACTATGCCACCGCTCGCGAGCTGGCCTTGCGGTACCACAACCTCGTCGCGGCAGGTCTGTACGCTGCGAAGCATGCCAACGACCTGATCTACAGGGTCGAAGCCGCGTCGCCTCAGCCTGCCAGGCTGCCGTAGCGCCGCTCGGTGAATCCGGGCCAGCGCCGCCAGATGGCATGCCTGCACCGTCAGCGTGTAGGTGGGTCCCCCGGACCCACGCGGAATGCGTTGTCACGGCACGTCGGGCATGACGACGCAGCCGGCGCCCAGGCGGTGCACCGGCGGGCCGTCGCATTCCAGGGCGATCACCGTCATGTCGGGGTCCGGCGGCGATTCGGGCAGATCGCCGAATTGCAGCCGGATCGTCGGCTCGAACGACTGCTTGAACGTCACCTCCTGCCCTGTGCTCAGAATCCGCGCCCGCAGCACCTTGGTCTCCATGCCGCCCATCGTGAGCTCCCGCCCGTACCATCGCGGCACGTGCCAGTACATCGTGTGGCCGCGCACCGTCGCCGGGCTCTGGCCGAACGCGAAGTTCATCCACTCGCACGTGGCCCGCTCGGTGCCGTAGATCGACTCGCCGTCGCCGTTGCGCTTCAGCCACGCGCCGATGCCCTTGAGCCGCGCGACCGCCTCAGGCTGCACGGTCCCGTCGCCCATGGGGCCGATGTTCAGCAGCAGGTTGCCGCCCTGGCTCGCGCACGAGACCAGCATCGACAGCAGTTGCGGCACGGTCTTCCAGTCGTGGTCCACGCGGTTGTAGCCCCAGGTGTGGTTCAGCGTGTCGCACGATTCCCAGTCGCGGTACGGCGGGCTGGCCTTCACGTGGTTCTCGGGCGTATCGTAGTCCTCGGGCATGAGGGTGCCGCCGCGGCCCCAGCCGCTGCGGTCGTTGATGATGATCTGCGGCTGAAGGGTGCGGACCATGTGATTCAGCCGCGTGGATTCCCAGCCGTTGGGCTTCAGCGGCCACGGCACGTCGTAGAACAGCACGTCAATCTGCCCGTAATTTGTCATCAGTTCGCGGACCAGGCCGTGGGTGTACTCGACGAACCTTTGCCGCGCGGCCTCGTCGCGGTAACACTGAGCCCCGTCCGGGTGCCGCCAGTCCATGAGGCTGTAGTAGAGGCCCACGCGGAGCCCCTCGGCTCGCGCGGCCTCGACGTACTCGGCCACCAGATCGCGACGTGCCGGCGCGCGGGTGCTCTTGAAGTCCGTCAGTTTCGTGTCCCACAGACAGAAGCCCTCGTGATGCTTGGTCGTCAGGACCATGTACTTCTGCCCGGCCTCGCGTGCCAGGCGGGCGTAGTGCCGCATGTCGCACTTCTCGGCCGTGAACCGGTCGGCCAGCCGCGCGTACTCGTCCACAGGAATGCGTTCGCGATTCATCACCCACTCGTGCCGCCCCAGCAGACTGTAGAGGCCGTAATGGATGAACATGCCGAACCTGGCCTGGCGCCACCAGGCCATACGTTCGTTCAGCGACGGAATGCCGTGTGCCATAAGTTCGTCCTTCCCAGCGTCGGACCCTGCATTGCGCGGCCGCCCCATCGACGAATCCGCCAAATCCTTATAGTCCCGCGGCCGTTGAGGGTCAACGCGATTCTCCGGCCCTTCGACCCGCGGCTCCTCGGCCGCTTGACAGAACGCCTGCGCAGCGGCTATCGTAACGGCCACAAGGAGCCCCTGTATGAGCGTTTCGGCGGCAATTCACAGTGTGGCGTCGGTCGGCATCTTCCCGTCGCGGGCGTTCGTCCCGGCGTTTCTGACATCGGTTCTGCTGCGCTGGGGCCACCAGATTCCGATCCTGTCGCACAGCGAGTTCGTGCAGAGCCTGAGTCTGGCCGGCAAGGGGACCACGTGGTTCACGCACGACATCACGATGGTGGTGCTGGGTCTGCTGGCGGCGGCGGAAATCTGGGCCACCAAGGACGCCGACGTCCGCCAGATGATGCAGGGCCTCGACCGGTACCTGAAGGCGGCCATGGCCGTCGTCACCCTGCTGGGCCTTCAGAGCGTGGTGGACGTCGAAACGGTGCAGGCGATCCAACAGGCCGGATTCGCCTCGACGGCCCTGGCGTTGGCCATCGGCGCGGGGGTGTTCGCCCTGGCCGGGCTCCGCAACGCGCTGATGGAGTTCCTCGACGACGCCGACCCGGACGACAGTACAGGCCTGATGAAACTGCTGAGCTGGGCCGAGGACGCCTGGGTGCTGGTCGCCCTGATCATCCTGGTGGCCTATCCGGTGTTCGTCCTGGCGGTCAGCGCGCTGCTGGTGCTGCTGACGGCCCTGCTGCGCAAGCTCCTGGAGCGTCGCGAGGAGAAACGCAAGATCGCCTGCGCGTCGTGCGGCGAGATGATCTACCGCACGGCCGTGACGTGTCCGAAGTGCCGCACCGGGAACCCGCACGTGGAGGCGGTGGGTTTTCTCGGCAGCGTGAAGCTCGGCCGCGCAGCCGACATGGCCGTCCATCGCTACCGCCTGGTCGAGTGGCTGCGGTGCCCGGTGTGCGCGACGCGCCTCCGGCCGCGCCTGCCGCGGCAGACGTGTGCGGCGTGCGGCCACCGCGTGATGGAGGACCGGGATTTCGAGGCCGGCTACGTGGCCTACGTTCAGCAACGGCTGGTCCGCGTTCTGCCGATTTGCTTCGGCATCAGCCTGGTGCCCATGCTCGGCGCCATGGTCGGCATCGTCTACTACCGATTCCGGGTCGTGATGCCGTACCTGCACTACCTGCCGCGATGGCGGAGCATCGCCGCACGGTGGCTGCTGAAGCTGTTCTACCTGCTGTTGCTGGTGCTGCAGCTCGTGCCGCTGGTGGGCGGGCTGATGGTGCCGCTGATGGCCCTGACGAGCCACGGCGTCTACCGCCGCGCCCTGAGGCGGGTCCTGGCCGACCCGAAGTACGACCTGGCCATCGAAGGCAACTCGCAGGCCGGACCACGGGTGTCCGACTGAACGGCAACAGCCGAAAGCCCGCCGACGCGCGGCGCCCCTACCCCACCGCAACCGGTTGCCGCGACTGGAGCCATGCCGCAAAGTCCTCGGCGGGCATCGGGCGCGCGAAGTGGTAGCCCTGCATCTCGTGGCACCCGTGTCGCAGCAGGAAGTCGATCTGCTCCTGGGTCTCCACGCCTTCGGCCAGAACCTTCAGCTTCAGGCTGTTGGCCATGGCGATGACCGCCAGGGTGATCGTGGCGCCGTCGTCGCTGGTCGTCAGGTCGTTGACGAACATCCGGTCGATCTTGAGCCGGTCCACGGGAAATCGCCTCAGGGCGCTGAGACTGGAGTACCCGGTGCCGAAGTCGTCGATCGCCACCCGAATCCCGATGGCCTTCAGTTCGCCCAGGCAGGCCGCGGCCGCCTCGACATCCTCCACAATCGCGCTTTCGGTCAACTCCAGCTCGAGCCGGTTCGGCTCCAGGCCGCTCTCGGCCAGGGCGTCCAGGATCATCCGGTGGAATCCGTGCCGATGGAACTGTGCGGCCGAGATGTTGACCGCCACGGGAACAGCCGACGACGGCGCTGCGGCCGGCCACGTCGCGCACTGACGGCACGCCTCGTGGAGAACCCATTCGCCCAACGGCACAATCAGCCCCGTCTCCTCGGCGACGGTGATGAAATGCCCCGGCATCAGGAGCCCGCGCTGGGGGTGACGCCAGCGGACCAGGGCCTCGGCCCCGATCAGACGACCCGTCCGGGCGTCCACCTGCGGTTGGAAGTGCAGGCACAGCTGCCCGTCCCGGATCGCCGTCCGCAGTTCGTTCTCCACCGTCAGCTTCTCCAGCACCATCGCGTTCATGTCCGACGTGAAGAAGCGGTACACCGCGTGGGCGCTGTCCTTGCAGCGGTACATGGCCACGTCGGCGTGCTTCATCAGCGAATCGGCGTCGGCCCCGTCGTTCGGGAAGACGCTGATGCCGATGCTGGCGCGGACGGCCAGTTCGCGACCATCGACAAGGATCGGCTCGGCCAGCGCCCGCCCGATGCGAAGCGCCACGGCCGCCACGGCCGACGAGTCGTCGGCGTCGGGCACAATCACCACGAACTCGTCGCCGCCCATGCGGGCCACCGTGTCGGCGTCGCGCACGACGTCGCGCAGCCGCTCGGCCACGCCTTGCAGGAGGTGGTCGCCGGTCCGATGACCCAGCGAATCATTGATGTTCTTGAAGCGGTCCAGATCCAGGAAGAGCACCCCGACGAGCGTTCCGTTGCGCCGGGCACGGGCCAGGTATGTCGCCAGACGATCCACCAGCAGCGTTCGGTTCGGCAGTTCCGTCAGTTCGTCGTAGTACGCCAGCCGCCGGATGCGGTCCGCCGCCTGCTTCTGCTCCGTCATGTCCGAGCCCGTCAGGATCAGGTGCGTGACGGAACCGTTCTCGTCGCGAACGACGCCCGCCGTCATCCACGCGAGAAACACGTCGCCGTCCTTGCGCCGCGTCCAGAGTTCGCCCTGCCAGATGCCCTTGTCGTAGGCCGTTCGCCAGAGGTTCTCGTAGAACGCCTCATCGTGCCGGTCGCAGCGCAGGATGCTCAGCGGACGGCCGACGGTTTCCTCGACACTGTAGCCCGACATCAAGGCGAACATGCTGTTCACTGAAAGAATTCTACGATCGGCGGCGGCGATTACGATACCTTCGCCGCTGTTTTCGAACACCTTGGCCGACAACACCAGTTCGGCCTGGGCCTTCTTGCGGTCGGCGATCTCGCGATGAAGCAACACGTTGTTGCGGTGAACGCGCCACGTGGCAATCAGGAACGTGGACGACAGGACCATCAGGAAGATCACGACGCTCGTGCCGAGCCAGCGGTACACGGCGATGGTTTCGCGCCACCGCGTGGCGTCGATGTCCAGCCCCAGCAGCGCCACCACGTCGCCCGTCTGCGGATCGCGGATCGGCGCCAGGCCCGAGACCCACGTGCCCCACTGGTCCTCCAGGGGCCCTTCGACGAACGCTTCGCCCGCCGTGCAGGCGTCCCTCATCCGAGCCGACGCCTCTTCGTACACGTCGCCCGGGGCCGAGTAGTCCTCGGAATCCGCCGGCTCGGCGTCCGCCAGAAAGACCACGTCCCCGTCCCGCTCGCGCACCAGGTACGCAAACCGCAAGCGCGGGTTGCCGCGACGGTACCGGACCAGCGTTTGACGGATAATGTTATAGGAATTGTCGGTAACGTCCTGCGGATCGCCGTGCAAGCGAGCCACATGGGACGCGTCCAGTCCGGCCGCCGCCGTCATGGCGACGGTCAGCAGGTTTTCCTCGGCGATGCGCCGCCCATGGCTCGCCAGCCAGCGGTCAACACTGCCCCAGAGCAGCAGGAACGCCGCCATCCAGGCGACCGCATAGATCGGCCACTTCCTCTCCGTACGGCATTGGAGCATGACAGCAGGTCCCGTGATCCATCCGCCCCCCGCATTGAGCTGCTGGACGCCGTGACAGGGACGCCGCTACCGCGGGTCCGCCCCGGTTCCCGTACACCTGTGACCCTCTGGACAGGAAATGCCCACAGCATGTCGCCCTGGACGATTCCCCCGGCGACCGTGCGGTTGGTGATGCACACATCCCTGCGCCACCGTCGAGAATCGACCGCCCAAGGCTGCCGGCTTGAGCAATTCGCCCCCCGCGCTCCATCCGACGGCAGCGGCGCGGGTATTGACCCCCGGGGCGTCCGCAGGGTACAGTGTGCCGGCTGGATGGCGATTCATGGACGCCGCAACACGCTGGGAGGATTCACGATGCACTCGATACGGAGATTCCGCTCAAACCGTCGCCCCTGCGGCCTCGACTTCACTGCGGCAATGTGTGTCGTCCTGGGCGGCCTCCTGGCGCACGAGGCGGCAGCCGCCCCGCCGCGGCCCGCGACCGCCAAGCCGTGGGCC
>Ga0123328_1001269_pt1 | contig 25095 bp, 17 predicted proteins | sample BioC12SIPDNA_2_FD_89702 | JGI IMG/M metagenome (GOLD analysis project Ga0123328, IMG submission 89702) | Anaerobic biogas reactor microbial communites from Washington, USA - Biogas_R1_A C12 SIP DNA | ecosystem: Engineered > Bioreactor > Anaerobic > Unclassified | place: Washington, USA...
AATATGGGTCATCATTTCGATCCGAACGGCGGGTCGGTGTACGTGATTGATTCGTCGCTTCGCGGTCGGCGGGCGCTGGAGGGTTCGGCGTTCTTGACGCTGGAGGGTCCGGCGTCGTTCGGGGCGGCGATGGCGGCGGTGGACTACAACGGCGACGGTCAGGAAGACCTGGCGGCGGCGTGTCCGCTTCGGGCGGAGGTGTACGTGGTGTACGGGCCTCGGAGCGGCGTGCTGACGATGCCGGAGGACGCGGACGCGGTGATCCGCGGTCCGAGCGGGGCGTTCGGTTCGGGTCTGGCGGCGGCGGACGTTGATGAGCGTGGCTGCGGCGAGTTGGTGGTGTCGGATTACATCAACAATGCGATCTATGTTGTGCCGGGCGGGTTGAGCGGCGAGCAGGCGGTGGAGGATGTGGCGCTGGTGGCGGTCCGGTCGGACGATCCGGACGTGCTGGCGTACGCGGCGACGGTGGCGGATTTGACGGGCGACGGGCGATGCGAGTTGATCGTGGCGGCGCGGCTGGCGAATTCAGAGACGGTGGGCCGCTTGTTCGTGATTCGGGGTCCGCTTCGCGGCGAGCTGTCGCTGCAGAAGGACAGCGTATTGGTGCTGGATGACGTGGATCGCGGTCAGCGGCAGATTTCGGTGGATGTCAGCGGGCCGGTGGACGGCGGTCCGGCGCTGCTGGCGATCGGGCTTTCGGGTCGGCGGCATCTGCCGGAGAGCAACAAGTATGGCGAGGTGTGGGTGATTCCGGGGGATTTGCAGGGTCGGTATGGTCTTAACGACGTCGATTCGCCGCCGTTCGCGTGGCGGCTGAAGGTTACCGAACTGGACGATGCGAGTCTGGACCGGCTGGGGACGGTGGTGCTGTTCGCCGAGACGCAGGAGGCGGGGCGGGTGGATCTGGTGGTTTCGGCGCGGGTCATCGAGAGCGATCCGCAGGATTTTGGGCAGGTGATGGTTTTTTCGTTGGAACGGTAGCGCGTCCTGGGCCGGCGTTCAGGGCGGCCGAGGATACTCCGACGGCTGGCGCGTCGGGAGGATGGAGCTCACGATTCCGGATCGGATTGCGCGGCCTTGCTTCAGTTCGCGGGGAGGATTCGCATGCTGTCTTCGAGCAGGGAGAGGCAGCTTTGGCGTTCGCGGGCCCATTGGTCGTCGTCCCCTCGAACCGGGATGCATTCCTGAAGACGGGCGAGGCAGCGCAGGGCCAGGCGCGGGGCGAATTGGGACCTGGAGACATCCTGATCGTACAGGTATCGCTCCACCAGTCCGGCTCGCTCAAACGGTCCCCAGCCCAACGTGTCGATGGCCCAATACTTGTACTTGGCGAACTGGATGTGCGGGTCTTCGAGGCAGGCCCGCTCGAAGAGCTGGAACCCGGTGAGCCTGCGGCCGTCGTACTTGAAGTTCCAGGTGAGGTTTAGTCCGTTGGAGAAGACCAGCGGCACAGCCACCGCTTCCAGGGCCGGCCGAAGCCGGGCCAGAGCCTGGCGAAACAGCGGCTGGGTCATCCACGGTCCGCCTTTGTCGGCGATCAGGTCGAGCTCCCAGATCAACGAGCGGCGCGGCAGGGTCTTGCTGATGGGGTGTCGCTGCAGCGGTTCGGTCAGGGCGTGCAGTCGCGTGACGCCTTCGATCACGAGGCGGCAGATCAGATCGATCTGGTCGGTCGTCGCGTTCCAGAACGGCAGATCCTCGCCTTCCAGGTGGGTCAGCACGGCCATCGGCCCGACGTCGGGAAAGTCGGGATGGAGGGCGGGGCCGGCCAGGAGCTTCTGCACCGGCAGGCCGAGTTCGGCCAGGATCCCGAGGAGGCGGGCCTGTCGCTCAGCCGAGTCAAGAGGATGGGCGTAGGCATGGACCTCGACGGCTGTGTCTTGTCCGTCCGGCAGGCGACAGTGAGCGACGAGTGGATAGCGATAGATCGGGATCAGCGGGGCGAGTTCTCGAATCTCCGACCCGTTCGGGAGGGCTGAGAGAATGAGTCGGGCCTGGAAGGCGTCCAGGGTGGACGGCAGGTGGGCGACCGGTTCCATCATGTCGGAGACCTGAGGCAGCTTCAACAGGACGGCTCTATCAAACCGCTCATCGGGTGCATTGCCATGCAGCATATCCTGGACCATGTTCAACATCCTTTCCTTCAGTCGGGTTCGCGATGCGCTGAGTCGGTTGTTGACCGTGCCGACGGAGACCTCGAGGAAGTCGGCTATCTGCTTTTGGGAATACCCGTCGATGTAGAACAGGGTCGTCACTTCGCGTTGGGAGTCAGGCAACGTTCGAATGGCTGCATGCACCCGGTCTTTCGCTTCCTCCCGCTCCATCGCGTCATGGGGCGGAGGCACGGCGGATGCGACGTGTGCGGCGTCATCCAAGCCGGTCGCGGGCCGTTGCCTGCGGCGGGTGGCTCGTCCGCACTCGGACCAGACGATCCGGCGAAACCAGCCGGGAAAAGCCTGTGGCTGTTGAAGCTGCCCGAGCTTCCCGAACGCTGTGATGAACGCATTCTGTGCGACATCCTCGGCCAGATGGAAATCGCCGAGGATGGAGTAGGCGTAGCCGCACGCCATACCCCTGAACTGCTCCACCAGCCGGCCGTAGGCTTCGACGCGGCTACGGCAGTCCGGCGCGGAGGCGACCCGAGCGACCAATTCGGCAACCTGTTCCACATCAACACCTCTGCCAGAAGGCCTTCTATAGATAAGAGCCGGTGTGCATTTGCGATCTTTACCGGGAACGGCGGTTTTTCGCGACAGTTTTTGGGTGGTCGGTGCAGTAGGTTGGGAGCGAGGGCTACGGAGGCGATGGCGGGGTTATGCGGTGGGAGCGAGAGTGGTGGGCGGCGCCCGCTCTACTTGTCGTTGAGGTTGAAGAGTTTTCGGGCGATTTCGGCGAAGTGGTCGGCCTGGCCGTTTTGGGCGGCCTGTTTGAGGGCGGATTTGGGGTTGGCCAGGAGCTGGTTGATGGTGCGGTCGAGGAGCTGCCGGATCTCCTCGCGGCATTCCTCGGGCAGCGAGGCGAGGTGTTGGCGGGCGAAGGCGCGGGCGAGTTCGGCGTCTTTGACCTGTCGGGCGGAGGTTTCGAGGTCGCGGATGAGGGCGCCGAGTCCCTGGGCGCGGAGAAGTCCGTCGAATCGGGCGGCGCCGTCGCGGACGATCTGCTGGGCGTGTTCGACGGCTTGGCGGCGGCGTTTGAGGTTCTCAGCGGCGAGGCCCTGGAGGTCGTCGATGTTGTAGAGGTAGACGTTGACGAGTTCGCCGACGGCGGGTTCGATGTCGCGCGGGACGGCGAGATCGACCAGGAGCACGGGGCGGCCGCGGCGTTCGGCGAGGGCGCGGGTCATGGACGGGACGCGGAGGACCGGGTGGGGGGCGTCGGTGGAGCTGATGACGATGTCGGCCCGGCTGAGGTAGTCGTCGAGGAGGTCGATCTGAATGGCTTTGCCGTCGTAGCGATCGGCGAGGGCGCGGCCGCGTTCGAGGGAACGGTTGAGGACCAGGACGTTTCGGACACCGCGGGCGACGAGGTTCTGGAGGGTGAGTTCGCTGGTCTCGCCGGCGCCGACGATCATGACGGTTTTGGCGGGCAGGTCGCGGAAGATTTTTTCGGCGAATTCGACGGCGACGGAGCCGACGGAGACCCGTCCGCGGCCGATGTGGGTCTCGCTGTGGACGCGCTTGGCGATGGTGAGTGCCTGCTGGAAGAGCGGGTTGAGCAGCGGCCCGGTGGTGGCGGCTTCGGCGGCGGTGAAGTAGGCCTGCTTGACCTGTCCGAGGATTTCGGTTTCGCCGATGACCATGGAGTCGAGGCTGGCGGCGACGGCGAAGAGGTGTTCGACGGCTTGGAGGTCCTGTTTGACGTAGCAGTGGTCGGCAGGGTCGGGGTTGAGGGTTTCCTGCGGGTGGCCGGTCAGGATGGTCCAGAGTCGCGGGCGATGGGCGGCGACCAGTTCGCCGGCGGCGTAGAGTTCGGTTCGGTTGCAGGTGGAAAGGAGGACGAACTCGGCGTCCTGGAACTCCCACTTGATCCGCTGGAGGACACCGGGGATGTCGTGTTTGCGGAAGGAGAGTTTTTCGCGGAGGGCGAGCGGGGCGGTTCGGAAGTTCACGCCGGTCATGACGAGGTTCATGTGTTGCCTCCCTGCCCGGAGGCGGCGAAGTCGTGCATGCTGTCGGTCAGGAGCGGGACGCCGACGAAGGTGAAGAGGAGGCAGGCGAGTCCGGCGAGGGTGACGACGGCGGCGCGTCGTCCGCAGTAGAGTCGTCCGAGTCGCAGGTAGAGCAGGACGGCGTAGACGGCCCAGGTCAGGGCGGTGGCGAGGATTTTCGGGTCGGTGAGCCACGCCCTTCCCCAGCCGTTGATGTGGGCGAGGACGACGCCCAGGGCGATGGCGGCGGTGAAGACGACGAAGGCGAGTCCGACCTGTCGGCGCATGAGGGCTTCGAGGGTCTCGAGCGGCGGAAGGGCTTCGAAGGTCTGGCCGAACTGTTTGCGTCGGAGGCTTCGGTCCTGGACGAGGAAGGCGGCGGCGTAGACGCTGGCGAGGGTGAAGAGGGCGTAGCCGAGCAGTGCGGTCAGGACGTGCAGGATGAGCCAGGGGCTTTCGATGCCCGGCTGGACCGGCCGATGGGCGAAGGCGCCCCAGGCCCCGAAGGCGGCGAGGACGGTCACGTAGGGCAAGATGATAAGCCAGAGGCCGCGGAGGTCGCGGCGTCGGGCGGTGAAGAAGAAGACGGCGGTGACGGCGACGACGTAGAAGAGGAGGGCCTGGTGGCGGTCGGCGAGGCTGAAGTGTCCGGATCGGACGGCGTCGACGACGAGGGCGAGCGCGATCAGCAGCGAACCGGCGAGTATGAGGCCGGCCTGCGGTAGCACTCGGTTCGCTCGGCGCAGCGGCGCGGCGACGGCCAGGGCCAAGGCGGCGGCGTAGCAGATTACGCCGGCCATCGTCGTTATCAGCTCAAACGTCGGCATCGCTATCGGAGTCCAATAGTTTCAGATCGATCTTATCGGCGTCCAGCCGCACGGGCGACTGTTTGTATTCGCGGACGGTCCAGAGCTCCAGGTGCTCAGCGTCGGTGAATGGGGCGGCGAGTTCGTCGATCTGTCGGAGGCAATCGTCGCGGCCGGCGCCGTGGAGCATGGCGTAGATGGGCCAGGGCCAGTCGGTGTGGGTGCGGCGCTGGTAGCAGTGGCTGACGCGCGGGCATTCGGCGAGGTGCCGGCCGAGGGCGTCGAGTCGGTCGGCTGGGGCGTTCCAGAGGGTCATGACGTTGCGGTTGGCGGTGAGTTTGGCGAAGTTCCACAGGGCGCCGATCCGTCGGATCAGGCCGTGATGTTTGAGTGTGATCGCGGCTTGGAGCAGGTCGTCTTGGGTCATGCCATTCTGTTTGGCCAGTTCGGCGAACGGCTGCGGGCATAGCGGCAGATCGTCCTGGAGGAGGGCGAGTGCGGTGCGGAGTTGGGCGATTGGCGGCGTCCGCTTGGGTGGTGAGGGGGTTGGCCAGTCGTCTGAGGCCGGGAAGAGGCCGTCGAAGGAGATTTTGTAGTGTTTGGTGGCGTCGAAGGCGCGGATCGGCTGGGCGATGGCCTGCGAGAGTTCCGTGAGGACCTGGTCTGGTGTTGGTCCGGCCGGCGGGCAGGTGAGGGTGAACCAGAGGTTCAGGTCGGCCCCTTCGCGGAGGAAGTTGTGGGAGACTTCGGGTCTGGCGGTGATGAGGGCGGCGAGTCGGTCGGCCTGGTCTGGACGGACGGCGGCGGCGGCGAGGGTGGAGCGACAGCCGAGGCGACGGGTGTTGAAGAAGGCCCGGACGTGGCGAAGACGGCTGGTGGTCCGCCACTGGGCGAGCTTGTTCAGCAGCGAGGGCTGGTCGATATCGGCGCGCTGGGCGACCATCCGCCAGGGCTCAGCGGTCAGAGGCAGATCCTGGAGCAGGCCCATCAGGCGACGGTCCGCCTCGGGCATGCCAGGGGTCAGGTCATTGGTATCGCTGCGGATGGACATGGACCTCCCACACTCGGAACAAAGGCAATTATATCAGTTGTCAGCGGGTCATGAAGGCGAATTTGCCGGGCGGGACGCCGGTGGTTTTCTTAAAGACTTTCATGAAGTAGAACTGGTCATCATATCCGACGGTTGCCGCGACTTCCTTGATCGGGCGGCCCTGGGCAAGGAGTTCCTTGGCGCGGGAGATTCGGAGCGAGGTGACGAATTCGCGCGGGCTGCGGCCGGTGTGGGTCTTAAAGAGGCGGCGGAGGGTAGGCGGGCTGAGGTTGAAATGTCTGGCCAATTCGTCGATGGCGGTCTGGTCTGCGCAGTGGTCGGCGAGGAAGGCGAGGATCGGTTCGATTCGTTCGGGGCCGGCGTTAGCCTGATCCGAGCGGCGGGACGATCGGAAGAGGGCGAGGACCATGTGCAGGATGGTGTTTTTGCGATCGAGGATCTCGGCGAGGTCTTCGCGGTGGATATTGGGCTGGAGTCGCCGGTGGGCGTCGGCGACGGCGGCGAGCGGGTCGTCGATGACGGCTCGGTCTTTTGCCAAATAGCCCAGTTGCAGGAGGTTATGGGCTTCGGGGCCGTTCCAGACGACCCAGCGGGTCTGCCATCGGTTTCTGGGCATGTAGAGGTGGGGTTCGTCGGGGAAGAGGATGATGGCCTGGCCGGCGTGGACGGGGAGGGGGCCGGTGGCGGGGGAGAAGAAGTCGCCTTGGCCGGCGTCGACGCGGACGGCTGCGAACTGGCCGAGGATTCGGAGGCGTTTTCGGCCGTAGTCGTTGAAACTGGCACCGATTCGGTCGACCCAGAGGCCGACGGCGCGTTCGGGTCCGGAGGGGGTGCGGAATTGTTCTTCGCGGTGGACGGGCAGGTCGGATGTGATTGAAAAGTCCATAACGGCGACCGCAAAATCCATTGTTGGTGGAATAAGGCACTTATTATCATCGATTTATGGCATGATATCAAGGGTATGGCGGCCCATTGAGGGCGTTGTGTCTGGTCGAAAAGTGCATATCGGTGGATAAAGGAAAGGACGAGACGGATGAACGCTCGTGAACGTTTCCTCGAGACGCTGCGGTTTGGCAAGCCGGATCGGATTCCGTTTTCTCCGGGCGGCGGTCGGGAGTCGACCCGGGCCCGCTGGCACCGGGAGGGTCTGCCGGAGGGCGAGCAGGACATCACGGGGTATGCGTATCGCGCGGCGGGCGGGGTTGAGAAGCTCGATCCGGGGCTTGGATCGTTCCCGATCAGCGAGCGGATGATTCCGGAGTTCGAGGAGAAGGTGATCGAGCGGAAGGAGCGGACGCAGATCGTGCAGGACTGGAAGGGGAACATCTGCGAGATCAGCAATGAGTTCGACACGCGGTACCTGCGCAATGCGTACGATTTTGTGACGCGGCGGTGGATCAAGTGTCCGGTGGAGTCGCGGTCGGACTGGGAGGCGATGAAGCAGCGGTACGACGCGGAGGATCCGTCGCGGCTGGCGGAGGACGCGGCGGAGTTGGGCCGGCGGATGGCGGAGCGGGACTATCCGGTGGGGTTCCATTTTTCGGGGCCGTTCTGGCAGCTTCGCGAGTGGGTGGGGTTTGAGAATTTGTGCATGATGTTTATTGAGGATCCGGATTTCGTTCGGGAGATGCTGGGTTTCTGGCAGGAGTACGTGGCGCGGCTGATCGAGCGGGGGTTGGAGTACGTCAAGCCGGACATGGTGCATCTGTCGGAGGACATGGCGTACAAGAAGTTTTCGATGATATCGCCGGCGATGTGTCGGGAGTTTCTGTTGCCGGTGTGGCAGCGGTGGGGACAGATCGTGCGCGAGGCGGGCGTGCCGATCTACGCGATCGACTCGGATGGGTACATCGGCGAGTTGATTCCGATCTGGATGGAGGCGGGAGTCAATTGCTGCGATCCGATCGAGGTGGCGGCGGGCAACGACATCAACGAGTTTCGTCGGCGGTTCGGGAAGAACATGGCGTATCGCGGCGGCGTGGACAAACGGGCGATGGCCAAGGGCGGCAAGGCGCTGGCGGATGAGTTGGCGCGGATTGAACCGGTGGTTCGCGACGGCGGGTATATTCCCGGCTGCGATCATGGCGTGCCGTCGGATGTTTCGTGGGCGGACTTTGTGGATTATGTGGGGCGGCTGGCGAGGATGACGGGGTGGATGTGAGGAAGAGAGAATTCTGAATTCAGAAGCCAGAAGGTGGAGGTTATGGGGCGAGGGCGACGGAGCCTCGGGGTAGGGGGGCGGGGTCGATGAGGACTTGTGGGGTTGCGGGCCGGTGATTCTGCACGAGTTGGCCGAGGAGTTCGCCGGCGGTCCGGCCGAGTCGTTGCGAGCAGGTCCAGGGGCACCAGACGGTCAGGGGCGGGTCGAGGGCTTCGGGGAGGTGTTGGTTTTCGCCGGTGACGGCGACGACGCTGATGTCCTTTGGGATGGCGAGGCCGGCGCTGCGGATGGCTCGGTAGGCGTTGGCGGCAACGACGGCGTTGAGGGCGACGACGGCGGTGGGCGGTTTTGGGAGGGCGAGGAGTTGTCGCATGGCGTCGAAGCCGCGGCGGTCGGTGAATTCGGTTTCGAAGCGGAACCACTGTTCGTTGGGTTCGATTCCGGCTTCGTTCAGGAATTCACAGAGGCCTTCGACCTGTTGATCGACGGTCCAGTATCGCGGCGAACTGATGTAAGCGATACGTCGGTGGCCCAGGTCGACCAGGTGCTGGGCGATCTGTCGCGCGGCGAGGCGGTGGTTCAGGACAACGATGGGGCCGTCGAGGTGGTCGAGGGGCTGGCTGAACTGGACGACGGGCAGGTTGATTTCGAAGAGCGGCTGGTAGACCTGGTGGGCATCGGGTTCGTAAGGGAGCGGTTCGACGATGGCGCCGGCGGGTTTTCGGTCGAGGATGCGTTTGACGGCTTCGCGTGCGTGCCGCGGGTCGTCGCCGACGTATTCGACGGTGACGCGGGCACCGGCGGCGACGGCGGCCTCTTCGAGGCCGGCGAGGGCGAAGTCGCCGTGATCGTGGCGGTAGCGACAGAGGACGGACCAGTGGAAGGAGGCAACGGTTTTGGGTGCGGCGTGCTGGTCGAGGATGAAGGTGCCGCGGCCAGGGGTGCGGCGGATTTTGCCTTCGTGCTGGAGTTCGAACATGGCCTGGCGGATGGTGCCGCGGCTGACGCTGTGGATTTCCATCAGAAGGTGTTCGGCGGGCAAGGGTTTGTCGGGGGTGAACTCTCCCCGTTCGATCCGCGCCAGTATCCAGTGCTTGACCTGCTGATACTTGGTCGGAGATCGATCATGATGTTCCGCCTTGTGTTCCGGCCCCGACTGACTCATGCTCCCTTGGCTCGTATCTACAACATTTAAGGTATCTCTACAAGCGGATCGCAGGGGTTGTCAACGAGAAACTGCACATGAGTGCAGATATTGTTGTGGAACAAGGATTTCTGATGTAAATTGGCCTGTACAGCCGGTCTAAATGTATAGACATTTGGTGCGTTGAGAGGTGTTGTTGATACGGAGTAATGGGCATGGAGTTAGCAAGACAGCTTCGGCGGAAGATGGCGTTGGGCGAGGTGGTGTTTGGGACGTTCGTGTGTGAGATGAAGACGGCGGGGGTGGCGGCGATACTTCATCGCAGCGGGTTCGACTACTTGATTCTGGACATGGAGCACGGGTTGTACGACCCGGATCAGGCGGGGCGGATTATTGATTCGGCGAAGCGGCACGGCATTTGCACAATCGTTCGGGTACCGTGGCATGAGCCGGGGATGATCAGCCGGATTCTGGACGCCGGGGCGGAGGGGATTCTGGTGCCGATGATCCGAACGATGGAGGAGGTGGATCGTGCGGTGTCGGCGGCGAAGTACGCGCCGGTCGGTCGGCGGGGGCTGCATCCGATCCGGCCGCACACGGATTTCGTTGCTCCGGCGAGCATGGAAACGTACTGCCGGGAGGCCAACGCGAATTTGATTCTGGGCATTCAGGTTGAGACGTGCGCCGCGGTGGAGCTGATCGAACCCATCGCGGCGAATCCGGGGGTGGACATGGTGTTCGTAGGTCCGGGGGACCTGTCGGCTGAGATGGGGAATTTCCAGGGGCTTTCGCATCCGGACGTGCTCGAGGTGGTGCGGCGGGTCGCGCGGGCGTGCGACGCGCACGGGAAGATCGCGTCGAGTCATTCGGGCAGTTTTGAGGACATTCGCCGGTTGGCCGAGGTGGGGGTGAAGATGATCAGCAATTCGGATGAGATGACGCGGTTCCACGAGGGGGCGTCGGGGTTTATCGCAGGGGCGCGGGAGGCGTTGGGGGGGTAGGAGAGACGGGCAGGTTCGGTCGTTTGCGGGCTTGTGCCGGGCGAGGCCGGGACCGGCTGGTTACGCGTCTGGAGATTCCATCTTGACGCGGGGGTGTGGTTTGCGTTACACTTAGACCGGTTTAATAGGCATATGAGTGGTTACTGTTTCGGTTTATCAAGGTTTGGACGATGATCAGCCGGGCTCGGCTTATCGACGTGGCGCGGGAGTGCGGGGTATCGAAGGCGACGGTGAGCCGGATTCTGAACGATCCGGGCGAGCGCGATCCGTTCAATAAGGTGACGCGTCGGCGGGTGGTGGAGACGGCTCGACGGCTGGGGTATCAGCCGAGCCATCGGGCGCGGGCGTTTGCGCGGGGTCGGAGCGAGGCGATCGGGGTGCTGTACGGGGGTGCGCTGCCGACGGTGGGGCACGTGTACGAGAGCTTCTTTGCGAGCTTTGTGGAGGAGGTGCATCGGCGAGCCTGTCACCTCGCGTTTCTTCCCGCCCGGTACGCGATGGAGGACTGGGATCGTCTGGTGTTACCGGAACGGGTGGATGCCCTGGTGGCGGTGGAGGCCGTTGATCCGGAGTGCGTGGTTCGGGCGGAGCGGGCCGGGTTGCCCCTGGTCACGTGCAACGCGGATCCCTCGGCGGAGCACGATTCGGTGGTATTTGACGACTATCAGGGGGCGTGCCTGGCGACGCAGCACCTTCTGGACCTGGGGCATCAGGACATTCGCTTCTGGCTGGTCGATTCGGGCCATTACAGCGTGGAACAGCGTTGCCGTGGTTTTGCCGATACGATGGCGCGTGCGGGCGTGGACGTTGGCGGCGAGAGGGTTTTTCGGACGGAGAACACGCAGGCATTGCCGTTTGTTGAGAGGTGTCTGGCGTGCCGGCCGCGGCCGACGGGCCTGTTGGTCTACAACCATTACCAAGCGGTCGAGGTGCTGAAGGTGCTGCATGGGCGCGGCGTTCGGGTTCCGCGGGAGATGAGCGTGGTGACGTTCAATGACGCGTATCCCTGCGAGCACGTGATTCCGCCGTTGACGACGGTGCATCTGCCGTTCGACCGGATGGGTCGGATCGCGGCGGAGATGGTGTTTCGGAAGATCGACGACCGGGATTCCCGCTGTGAGCGTGTGGTTCTGCCCGAGAGGCTGGTGGTTCGCGAGTCGAGCGCCGCCGCTTCGGCGGTGCGTTCGGAGGAGGCATCCGATGAGGAGTAGGAGTTTCACGCTGATCGAGCTTCTGGTGGTGATTGCCATCATTTCCGTGTTGGTTTCGCTGCTGTTGCCGGCGTTGTCGCGGGCTCGCGATGCGGCCCGGCAGGTGGTGTGCGAGAACAACCTGCGGACGATGGGCATGGGCCTTCGGTATTACGCGGAGGACTATGAGGACGCGGTGATGCCGTGGCGGATCTTCCGGAGCAGTCCGGCTTCGGGCGATCCGTACGGGAACAGCGAGTGTTGGTATCCGCGTCTGGCGGGATACGTGAAGGACGGGAACTGGTGGGACGTCGATCCGGGCACGGATCCGAGCGTGTGTCCGAGCTGGCCGAGCAATCGGAGTTACGCGATGAACCGGTACAGCGGGCAGTGCTACGATACGGGGGAGAGCGACGGGAGTTGCCCGTGGCCGGGGAAGGTATCGGGGCTGTTGTGCCCGAGCGAGACGCTGTACCTGGCGGACGGCAATCCGCTTCGCAACGGGAGCAACTGGCGGTGGGCGTGCTATGAGGCCCACGAGTGGAATCTTTTGGACCGGGTGGATGATTTGCGTCATCCGAGCGGGGCGGGCATGCTGTACGTGGACGGGCACGTGAGTGTTAATCACGAGGGGGTCACGCGGTTTGACGCCGCGCTGTGGCATTTTCTGAGGAACTGACGGGTGCGGACGGTCGAGGCGAGCCGGTCAGACCGTCCGGTCGTCGGGCCGGCAGGAGCTGGGCGTCGGTATTAAAGGCGGCCGGGCGGAGGTACTGAATGTCAAGTTCACACAAGCTGTCAGCCTCGGACGTTGTTGTGTTCATTTCGCTCGTTGCCACCGTCACATCGAGCGGCCGGGTGGCTTCGGGTGCGACGTTTGTGAAGGGTGAGAGCCAACGGCGGGTGGCCGATCTGTCGGGCGAGTGGGAGTTTCAGCCGGTCTGGCGGAAGCAGCTTGGATATCCGCCCGACGCGGCGGGCTGGAAGACGATCACGGTCCCGAATCCGTGGGGCGCCCGGAGCGACTGGCAGCGTCTGTCGGGCGAGCCGCCGGCGGAGTGGGACGAGACGTACGGTGACGGGTGCTTTGACGGGCCGGGCAACAGCCTTCCGTTTGCGTGGTACAGACGCATTGTGGAACTGTCCGAGACGGCGGCTGAGAGCAGGATGAAGCTTGAGTTCGACGCGGTCGCTCACCAGGCGTGGGTGTATTTCAATGGTACGCCGGTATGCCATCACGTCGGCGGGTTCACGCCTTTTGAGGTGGACGTGACGGATCTGGTCCGGCCGGGCAGGAACGAGATTCTGGTTGGCGTGGGCGATCAGCGGTCGTTTACGAGGGATCGGTATTGGCAGCGTGAAGCGGCGTTCGCTCCGACGGCGGCGATGTATCCCTTTTACGTCGGGATCTGGCAGGACGTTCGGCTTGTCATTCGTCCGGCGGCGGCGATCGACGACGTGTTTGTCATGCCGTCGGTTCGGGCGATGCGGCTTGACGTTGCGACGACGGTGAAGAATGAGGGGAAGGATCGCTTCGACGGGTTTTTGCGGGCGGAGGTTCTTGACGGCGAGGCGCCGGTCAAGGAGTTCGAGTCTTTGGCGGTGTCGCTCGATCCGGGCGAAGCGAAGGTGGTGACGTTCTCGGAGCCGTTCGAGCGGGCGGAGTTGTGGTGGCCGGACCATCCGAAGCTGTATCACGTGAGGACGACGCTGGAGAGGGGCGACGGCGAGGTGGATGGGCAGACGCAGCGGTTCGGGTTTCGGGAGTTCTGGATCGACGGACGATCGTTCGTTCTGAACGGGGCGAAGGTGAGGCTGTGGAACATCTGGGGACACGTTGGGGAGTACAATCGTTCGGGAGCGGCTGAGGGGCTTGAGGGGGCCAAGCGGATGTGGCGGGCGCTGAAGGAGAGCCACATCGTTTCGGCGAGGCTTCACGGCCAGCCGATGGCTCCGTGGATACTCGACGCGGCGGATGAGGAGGGCGTCCTGCTGATCGCGGAGTCGGCCCTTTACGACGGAGGGCACCAGTTTTTCGGCGAGCCGCCGTACGAGGGCGAGCCGGCGGAGGAGCTTTACCGGAAGAACGCCCGCGCGCACCTTCGCGAATGGGTTCGACGGGATCGGAATCACCCGTCGGTGGTTCTGTGGAGCAGCAGCAACGAGTTCGCGTTCTGGACGACGCCGCGGCACAAGAAGGTGACGGAGTTTCTGGTGGAGCTTCAGGACCTGATTCGGGAACTCGACCCGACGCGGCCGGTGAAGCACAGCGCGTACGGGGCGCTGGACGGGAAGGAGATGACGATCGATCTGCACTATCCGCAGGATTCCTCCGTCCCGCCGAATGGTTTTTTCTGGGCGACGCGCCAGACGGGAGGGCGGTGGTACCATGACAACGTCGCGGGCGGCATCTACTGCGAAGTCCACTGGCAGGGCGACAAGCCGCTCTGTGTTGGCGAGGACGTTCCGCGGATGGACCCGTCCATACTGATCGGCGAGCGCGCGGCGCGGGATGAGGGAGAGCGCCTGAGGGGTTTTGCGGAGATGTGGCGGATGCTGGTCAACGCCTATCGTCTGCAGGACATCGCGATGGAGAGTCCGGCGTTTTTCCATTCCGAGGGCGGGAGGATTCCGAATTCGCACCTGGCGGCGGTGAAGGACGTGTTCAAGCCGGTTGGCGTGTTTCCCAAGGAGCACCATACGCGGTTTTTTGGCGGGAGGCGCGTGGATCGGACGCTGGTGGTCTACAACGAGACTTATCGGCCGAGGGAGTTGTCGCTGGTGTGGGAGGTCGGCGAGGACGGCAAGGGGATCGGGCAGGGGGCCAAGACGGTGATTGTGGCGCCGGGCGAGATTGCGGAGATCGGTATTGGGTTTGACTCGCCCGTTGTCCCGGCGGAGACGACCGTTGTGCTGACGGCGATGCTTTGCGAAGGCGAGGACGTGGCGGATTCGCTTGAGATCGCCTATCGAATCTATCCGGTGGCGGACGCGCTTGGTCTTCCATCGGGCCGATTGGCGCTGTTCGATCCGGAGAAGGAGACGGCTGGGGTGTTCGAGAGGCTTGGCGTACCGTTCGAATCGCTCGATTCGCTTGAGGGCGTGAAGGAAGGCTGGGTTGTCGTGATCGGGCGAAACGCTCTAAGCGGGGAGTTTCCTGGTGACCTGGCCCGCTGGCTTGCGGGCTTTGTCGAGGCGGGCGGGACGGTGGTCTGTCTGGACCAGCGTGAATTTCTCCGGTGGCTGCCGGTTCGTCTTGAGCCGGCGAGAGGCTCGCGGGCCACGGCGGCGTTCATCAACGAGGCCGATCATCCGATCGTCAGTGGAATCGACGAAGACGAACTGCGGTTCTGGGCGAGCGACAACTACGTCGCCGCGACGGACCTTTTTCGGAGGCCGTCCGCCGGGCGGTTTGAGGCGGTCATCGCGGCTGGCGGCGGGTCATCGCTTACACCGCTGGTCGAGGTCCCTTACGGGCGAGGGTCGTATCTGCTTTGTCAGATGCCGCTGGTGGCGAAGATCGATTGCGAGCCCGCGTGCCGAAAGTTGCTGGCGGGGATTCTGGCATACGCGATGGAGCGAAAGGCGACGACTCCGGCGGTCTGGGACGAGCAGGATATGGTATCCTTCGCTTCGTATGAGGAGGCGGGCTATCGGCGGATCGACCTGGCTGGGCAGTGCAATCGGGACTTTCGCGAGGAGATTGCGACGGACAAGATGATGTACTCGGGCTGGGTGATCGACCGTTTGGAGACGGTGGGCGATCTTCCGTCCGGAGACGTGACGTTTGAGGGCGTTCCTTTCACCCTTGTGTCGTCGAAGGACAACAACGGGAGGAACTGCATTGCGTTGCGGTCGGCTAAGGCGTTTTACCCCTTTGTGCCAGCGCCGTACATTCAGGACAAAGCCGCGATCGACGTCGGCGGGCGTTTCTCGCACCTCTATTTCCTTCACACGCTCTCGTACAACTGGACCGCGAACGACATGGGGAGTTACGTCGTTCGCTACGTCGACGGTTGCGAGGAGGCGATTCCGCTTCAGGTCGGCTTGAACATCGAGTCGTGGCCGGCGACTCCGCCGAGAGTGATGCCCTGGGCCAAGCCGGTGTGGCGTGGGATTGTTCCGGGGCCGGAGGAGGCCACGCTCTATCTTTTCGAGTGGGCCAATCCGTTTCCGGAGAAACCGATCGCGCGGATCGAGTTTCGCCTGGCACCGTCCACGGCCATTCCGATTTTGGCGGCTGTGACAGGACGGGAGATTGCGCTCAGAGGGCGGTAGACGCCGGCGATGGCGGCCGGCATGGCGTTCTATCTCGGCTCGGGTTCGCCGGCTGCCGGGCGTTCCTGTCGGACTTCGACTTCGCCGACCATGCCGTTCATTTCGTGCGGGACACAGAAGTAGCGGTAGAGGCCTGGGACGGTGAAGGTGTGGCGGAAGGTGTCGCCCGGCTGCATGGTTCCCGAGTCGAAGGTTTCGGCGCCTTCGGGCAGTTGGACGTGGTCTTGCGGGCGGATGGCCTGAGCGGGATCGGCGGTGACGGTGTGCGGGATGTCGGAGGTGTTTTTCCAGAGGACGGTCTGGCCGGCGTCGATGGCGATTCGTTTTGGAATGAATTCGAGCTGGTTGGTCATGCCGACTTCGGGCGCGGCGGGCGTGGTGGCCGGCGAGGGCTCCGCGGCTTCGCCTTCGTCGATGGGCGCGGCTTGCGCGGCCGGTCCGAAGCCGAGCAGCGGGCCCGAGTGCGAGTCGAAGAGCATGAGGATTCCCAGCCACACCTGGACTGCGGCTGCGATGAGCAGCAGGGCCAGGAAGACGGCGACGACGGAGCGGTGGCGTTTGAGGTAGTTGGCGACGAAGATCAGGATGAAGGTCAGGACGATGACGCTGACGCCGACGATGGCGTGCAGCAGGAGTCGCAGGTGCGAGGGCTCGAAGAGCTCTTGCCAGTTGTGTTCGAGGGCGTCGACGCTGATCACGTCGGTCACCGCCCAGATTCCGGCCAGGGCGGTCAGCAGTCCGGCGACCAGGGCAGCCAGCCAGTATCGCCAGGGCCGTGCGATCGGGACTTGCGGTTCGGCGCTGCCGTGTGGCGGTTCGCCCGGCGGGGCGACCTCGTAGCCTCGCTGTTGGATTTCGGCGGTTGCCTGGGTGGCGACGCGCCATGAGACCGCCAGCGATCCGACCGCGATGGCGAGGAGCAGGCCGGCCAGTGTCAGGTGAAGCTGAAGCGACGAGATATAGTATTCGATGCCGGTGGTTTGCGGCGTGGCGGCGTCGGCGGTCTGGTCGAGGGCGGCGACGCCCGTGCCGTAGCGGTAGACCATTTCGCCGCCGTGCCAGGCTCCGACGGTCATCAGAGCCAGCGCGACCAGGAGGGCGATGGTCATGGGCCAGTAGGCCCGTTGCCGCCATTCGCGGTTGCCGCCAACCCACAGGACGATCACCACGAGGAAGATCACCGCGGCGATGCTGTTGAACAGGATGTGGTCGCTGATCAGCTCCCACTGGGCATCGTTCCAGGTGCTCTGTTGGACCACCGCCGACCAGTCCATACCGAGGGTCAGCGGTCCGCGAACGACCTCATCGCGGAAGGCGTAGAGACCGGTGGTAGCGGCCGGGACGGCCAGGAGGGCGCCGAGCAGGACCATCCAGCGTCCCGCTCCGCGAAAGCCCTCCCGGGTCCCGATCAGTCCGAGCCACTCGATGATGATTCCCGTCGTCAGCAGGGCGATGGGAAAGTGGAGCACGATGACGTGCCAGTTCGGATGGATGAACTCGTTGGTCATGGCGATCCTCTTGCCAGGCCCCGGACGACAGGGGCGTTCAGTCTCTGACTTCCACTTCGCCGATCATACCGGTCGTTTCGTGCGGAATGGAGAAGTACCGATAAAGGCCGGGGACGGTGAAGGTATAGCGGTAGGTCTGACCCGGTTGGATGGTTCCGGAGTCGAAAGGCACGGCCCCTTCGGGCAGTCTGACGTGCGCCCGATCAACGGCCCTTTCGGGCATGGCGGTCACGGTGTGGACGACGTCGGAGGCGTTTTTCCACTCCACGGTCTGTCCTCTGTCGATGGTGAGCCTTTCCGGGACAAACCTGAGGTTGTCGGTCATTTTGACCGTGACCATGGTTTCGAGGACTTCGCCGTTTCCGTCGGTCACGGCGCCGTTATCGCTCCACCTTTCGCACCAACTGCATCCGGCCAGCCCCACGACCGCCATCAGCGCAAACCCCCAGAACATTCGATGCATGATACACCTCCCTCGATTGGAACTGAGTACCCCCTGATTGAGAACGAAAGAGAACTCCACGGGCCGTATTGTACCTCGGAAGTGCGTCGTGTCAAAAGCAAAACCCGGCGGGCGCATCGTTGTTGGCGGGCCCGTCGATGGAAGGGCATGAGTCGCAAGGGGAACGGATGGCCCAGGCGGAAAAGACTCGCGCAAGAAAGCGCCTCCGACCGGTCGGCCGGAGGCGCTTGGGACATTGGCACAGGCGCCGCGGTGCGCCGAGGTGCGCGGGCTAGAGGCCCAGGCCGTAGTTGTTCTCGGCGATGTCGCGATCATCGCCGTCGACGTCGCCGTCGCCGTCCATGTCGCCGTCGTCGCGATAGGCGCCGGAGGCGGTTGGGATGTTGGCGTCAATGATGGCCAGGTCGTCGTCATCGACGTCCAGGTCGCCGTCGACGTCGCCGGCGAGGACGATGCCGACCTGGGTGGAGAACTTGGTGGGCTGGGGACCGGCGCTCTGGTAGGTCAACTCCATGAAGTAGGCGGTCCAGCCTTCCGTCGGATAAGGCACCTCGCTGAAGAACATGCCGTAGCCCCAGTAGTCGGCGGTCGTGCTGGTGTAGGCGTCGCCGATCACTTCATGGCGGAAGTCCCGCGCGGTGGGGTTGTTGGCCTGCCACAGCTTGGCGCTGGTGACGTACCCGGTCCACGACCAGACGAGGATCGACCCGTCGCTATCGACGATGGTGAGGAAGGTAGGCAGGGTGGCGCTATTCAGGATGGACCAGTAGAACCCTTCCAGGGCGTTGAAGGCGTCGACATTCAGGTCGTGGTCGGTGTTCTGAACGTATCGGATCCAGCTTGGTCCCTGGAGTTCGTCCCAGTAGAACTGGGAGGAGTCCGGGAGGAAGAAGGGGTCGCCGGCCGAGTTGACGATGTATTTGGGGATATCGATCCGGTCGAGGTATTCGTACGGATCGATGATCTCCATGAGCATGTCGGCCTCCGGCGAGCCGAGGCGGTCGAAGATCCCGGCGTCGACGTAGGGTTGGACGGGCCAGGACCAGGACTGGTAGACGTCGTAGTGGTGCTGGAAGGACTCCTGGAGGTTGAGGGCGTCGAAGACCATCGGAGCGATGGCGGCGACGCGCGGTTCCTGGGCAAGGGCGTCGACGGCGGCGGCGAGCCAGGCGGACCAGCCGCGTTTGGAGATTCCGCTGATGACGAACTGGTCGAGCGTCTTGTTGAGGCCGGAACAGATGGCCTGGGCGGCGTCCATGGAGCGGATGGTGGCCTTGGTCATGGGCAGGTTCGCGGGCCAGTAGTTGTCGACGGAGTTGGCGTCGTAGGCGTCGAAGAACTCTTTCCATGAGTAGGCCAGCACCGCATCTTCATGGCGCCAGGTCCCGGCGGCTTCGCTGAGGAACTTGAGCTGCTGGTTCGGGACCATTTCGCACTGGACGACGATGGACTGGGTGTCGGTGGCGATGCCGGCGAGGATGGAATCGACGGTGGTCGGGATGTTGCTGCGCAGCTCGTACGTGCCGTAGCGGTTGAATCCGACGCCCCCGAGCGGGGAGTCGAGGTAGAGCAGAGCGGTCTCGTGGCTAACGGTGTCGGGCACGATGATGGTCAGCCAGTGCCACCATTCGGTGTGCGAGATTTCGTTGGGGTCTCGCCAGTTCTGGGAGGTCATGTCGTAGACGTAGGCGGTGTAGCCCGTGCCGGCGATGGTGTTGACGAGGGTGTAGGCGAAGCTCTGGTCGGCGGCGGCGACGTAGTCGTCGAGCGCGGTGGCCATCGCGAGTCCGGGGCACAAGCCGGCAACGACCGCCGCTGCGCAGATCATGGCGCCCCATTTCTGAGTCAATGCAGTTTTCATGGTCGGTCCTCCAAAAAGGTGTCGAACAGTACCCCACAGGCACCGGCGTCCGCCGTTCGCGGCTTGGCCGGAGATGCACCGACAAAGCGCTACCTCCGCGCAAGGATGCAGCGTTTGCGCGTCGGCCGATCCATCGATCCATTCGTCTTGCTGCTCCCGTTGTCGCCGGGCGCACCTTCTTCGGTTCTCGCGGTCGCGAAGAAGGGCGCATCCCAACCCAGGCTGCGAAGGAAACGGTTCCGTCGGCTGCGGCATGCGCAGCCGAGAATGCCGTTTCCAGGCACAACGAGAGTCCCATGTCCAGACCGCTGGAGTCTCGCCAGCCAGCGATTGTAAGGTGAGATTCCCAACAGTCAGCCGATACCGTCGTCTCAGTGTGTCTCAGGGATGCCTCATATCGTCCCGAAGGCCACTGCTGGAATTGCCAACATTATACCTGAAGCCTTTGGCGAGTGCAAGGGGAATTTCTGGAATCTCCCGCTGGCGGGGGATGGGCCGGAGGAACGGCGGTTGGGCCGTCGGCGGTCCAAGACCCTGTGGGTTGCCGCGGGCCCAAATGGATGAAAAACCGTGAGATTTGCGCCGCCCGTCGCTATCATCGCTCGCCAGAGTTGGTGACGAGGATGAACGATGAAGATTGTTGATCGCGGCGTTGTGGTTGAAGGCGGCGGCGAAGAGGACCAGCGGTCGTGTGCGTTCGCGGGCGTGTGCGCTTTGCCGGGCGGGCGATGGGTGTGTGGATTTCGGGCTGCGCCGACCAAGGCGGCGACGGCTGGGCAGCAAGCGATGGTGAGCTGGTCGGACGACGAGGGCGCGACGTGGTCGTCTCCGGCGGCGCCGTTCGAGCCTCCGGCCCTTGAGGGGCGGCAGGGGAGTTTTCGCGGTGTTTATCCGACCAGCGTCGGCGCGGGTCGGCTGTTGGCGTCGATCATGTGGGTGGACGTGTCGGACCCGGCGCTGCCGTTTTTTAACGAGCAGACGGAGGGGCTGCTGGATACGCGGGTTTTTCATGCCTGGTCGGCCGATGGCGGAGCGACGTGGACGAGGCCGCAGCCTATGGATACGTCGCCCTTTGACGTTCCGACGCCGCTGACCGGACCCGCACTGGTGCTGCCGGACGGCGAACTGGCGTGTCAGTTCGAGTTGAACAAGCACTACTACGACACTTCGGTCTGGCGGCACAGTTCGGTGCTGATGTTCTCGAAGGACGGCGGGCGGAGTTGGCCGGAGCATTCGATCGTCAGCCACGATCCGGCGAATCGGTTTTTCTGGTGGGATCAGCGGCCGGGCGTTCTTGAGGACGGGCGGATTCTGGTTCCGTTCTGGACGTATGACAATCAGGCGGCGACGTATTTGAACATTCACGCGCGGGAGTCGTTGGATCGCGGGCGGACGTGGTCGCCGCTGTGGGATACGGGCGTGCCGGGTCAACCTGCCCAGCCGGTTTCTCTGGCCGACGGGCGGGTGGCGATGGTGTATGTGGATCGGACGGCTGAGCCGGTGATCAAGGTCCGGGTGAGCGGCGATCATGGGCGTTCGTGGCCGGCTGAGACGGAACTGGTCATCTCGCAGCCGGCGTCGGCGAGTCAGACGTGGAACAAGGGTTCGATGCAGGATGCTTGGGCGGAGATGGGCAAGTTTTCGTTGGGGCTGCCGGCGACGGCGCGGCTGGGCGATGGGGACGTGCTGGTGGTCTACTATAACGGTCCGGCGACCGATCTGACGTCGATTGAGTGGGTCCGGCTGCGGGCGTAGCGGGGCGGTTGGCATCCGGTTGAGAAGGGTATTGACAAGTTCTGTCGTTTGTGGTCCAATTATTTCGAAATAAGTTATTTCGAAATAAAGGCGCTGTTGATGCCCAGACGACTGGCGGCGACGAAGCATTTCCGGCTCTCCCAGCGGCTCCGGCAAGAGTTGCGGGCGATCCCTGCCGGACAGCAAGTGCCGACGGTGCAAGAGCTTAGGGCGTCGCACGGGGTGTCGATCGCGACGGTGGAGCGGGCGTTGCGGCGGCTGGAGCGGGAGGGATTGATCCTTCGGCCGGCGGGTCGTCAGCGGTTTGTGGTGGCGGAGGTTCACGACCGGGCGTTGCGTCGGATCGCCCTGATCCGGCCGGATTACCCTTCGTCGAATGCCGATGCGATCTGTCGGGCGGTGGTGGAGGCGGGGCGAGGGTATGACTGGTCGTTTGACCTGAGCAGTTTCCGCGATCTGGGTGGTTTGGACCTTGGCCGGGCGATCGGGGAAGCCGACGCAGCGGTTTTTTTGCCGTCTTCCGAGGCGTTTCCCGGACACCTGCTGGACGCGCTTCGCCAGCCGCGCAAGCCGCTGGTGGTCCTGCATCAGCACGTGGAGATAGGGACGGCGAGCAGCGTGAGCGTGGACGACCGGCAGGTGGGTCGGCTGGCGGCGCGGCATCTGCTCGCGTTGGGACACCGGCGGATCGCGATCACGCTGGATCAGCCGCACGATTCGACGGTGATGGAGCGGCTGGCGGGATGGCGCGAGGCGATGGCGGAGGCTGGGCAGTCGGGGTTGGATGATCTGATTCTGGATTGTGGCGTGGAGTCGGGCGAGGATGCGCGGCAGGTGGCGTATCGCAGTTTCCTTCGGCGCCTGGAGGCGCCGGTGGCGTTTACCGGGTTGTTCTGCATTTCGGCGTTTGGGGCGATGGGGGTGCTGCGGGCGCTGCGGGAGCGGGCGGTGGCGGTTCCGGATCGGGTGAGCGTGGTGGCGTACGGCGATGAGGTGGGTTTGGGTGCGTTTTTGAATCCGCCGCTGACGGTGGTGGAGATTGACGTGAAGGCGTATGGACGCGCGGCGGCTGAGATTCTGGATCGTCAGTTGACCGATCCGCAGAGTCCGGCCAGACAGGTGGTGATTGCGCCGCATCTGGTGGTGCACGAGACGGGAGAACGACGCCATGAACAGGGATAGAACGTTGAGCATCCGGATGTGCGGCAGCGGTTTGAGCGGCTTTACGTTGATAGAGCTTCTGGTGGTGGTGGCGATCATCGCGGTGCTGGTGTCGATTTTGCTTCCGGCTTTGACGTCGGCGCGGCAGAGCGCGCAGTCGGTGGCGTGCGGGTCGAACCTTTCGCAGATCGGGCGCGGGCTGTTCATGTTTGGGGATGAGAATGACGGGTTGATCCCGATGGGCGAGTACCTGGGCGGCAAGTGGGAGATCTGGTGGCCGGTGTCGGTGCTGTCCATGATGGGGCCGGTGGTGCCCGAGACGACGGCGAATCGCGGGATGTGGGGAGGGTATCTGGCGTGTCCGACGGCTGAGGCGGAGTTCGGCGCGAGCATCTGTTTCTCGTATGCGCTGAACTGCACGCTTCATGATTTGCCCGCGGATCGGCCCGATCCGGTATCGGGGGCGACGGGATTTCAGTGGCGAACGGGACGGATCGGCGAGATCGTCTATCCCAGCCGGTCGCCGGCGGTCATGGACACCTGGCAGCGGCGCGGTCAGGACTATTCTTATCCGCCTTACGCGCAGTTTTTCCATCCTTTCAACCTTCAGGGCAACCCGCCTCCGCGGCACGGCGGCGGGCATTCATCGGATCAGGCGACGTTCAATTCGGCGACCGTGTACGCGGGCGACGGCTACTTCAATATCGTTTACTTTGACGGGCACGTGGGGCGCGAGTCGTACGTTCCCGCATCGTGGCGGGGAACCACTCGCGACACGGTTTATTGAGCGAGCGGTGTTTGACCTTCGGCGACGAGCCCTTTCGGGAGGTATTTCATGAGGACGATCTGGCATCTGGCGGTTGCGGTGTGCCTTTGTGCGGACGTGTGGGGGGCGACGGCTTCGCAGCCAGCGTTGACGGAGGCGGATGGTGAACTGGTTCTGTCGTCTCCGACGGGCATGCTGGTTTTTTCGGCCCGCGACGGCCACATCGTTCGGCTGACGAACGCGGAGGGCGCGGTGCTGGCGGGTCCGTCGGATCAGTCGAATCTGTGGTCGGTGGAGCCGGGCGTGCATCAGAAGAACTTCGGCTGTTTCATGTCGGGTCCGCCGTTGGGGAAACTGAATCGGGCGGTTTACGCGTCGACGTTCGGCGGCGAGGGGAACGGGTTTTCATGGTCGTGGGACCAGGAGGCGGGGCGGCTGACGATGGTGTACGAGAGTCCGCGCGAGCCGGTGCGGGTGAAGGCGGTCGTTTCGTCGACGGCGGATGGATTTCACTTCGAGCCGTGGATCAGCGTGGACGGGCCGCAGTCGGTTGACTTTCAGATGCCCGGACGGATTCGCGTCGACTACAAGACGATCGAGCGGTTCCACGTTCCGAACGACTACGCGGTGGCTTTGACGCCGAAGTTTTTCAAGGAAGGTCGAAGCTTCGCGCTGCGCTATCCGCCGGCGTTTTGCGACCTGGCGATGTGGACGCGGTCGGACGGGGCGGGTCCGGTGGCGATCTATCGTGCGGAGGCGGACCGGCCGATGATGCCGTCGACGTTTTCGCTGCTGGGCGGCGGGGCGGATCCGGACGCGGCGGGTCTGCCGTGCGCGTTTGGGCGGACCTATCACTTCTACGCGCCCGATAGCGCGTGGATACGCTGTCCGGCGTTCGAAATCGCGGTGGGTGCGGATATGCGGGCGATCGGCCGGCGGTACGGCGAGCTGCGGGAGCTTGGTCCGACGGTGGCTGAGAAGCTTCCGAAGGACTTCTACGAGACGCTGATTCGCAGCGTGATTATCAAGTACTGCTCGTCGACGGCGGCGGGCCAAGCGGCGGCGGCGCGGAGCGATTTTCGGTTGATGCGGGAGAATCTGTCGCGGTTCCCGTCGCCGTCGGTGATTCACAACGTCAGCTACATTTACTATGGTTTTGACCGCGGGTATCCGGACTACCTGCCGCCGGCGTGGTCGGGCGGCGGGCAGGAGGAGTTCGGCCCGCTGATCGATGCGATTCACACACAGGGCAAGCTGTGGATGCCGCACACGAACCCGACGTTCTGGAACATGGTTCCGAGTCCCGAGAACCGCACGCCGGGCCAGCACGGTGAGGAGCACTATCTGCGCGACGAGGCGGGCGAGTTTGTCTACAACGGCGGGAACTTCGATAGCACAGCGGGCGGCCGGATCGTCAGCCCGATGCATCCGACGGTGGTCGAGGTCAACCGGCGGATCATGGCTGAGTTTTGCGAGCAGTGGAAGGCGGACATGGTGTTCTGCGATCAGTTGGCCAACCGGTGGGGCGATTTCGATTACAGCCCGGCGACGGGCTATCCACCGCATGGGTACGTTCAGCAGCTTGCGGATTTGGCGGGCGAACTGAAGGCGATCGTGCCGCTGGCGATGGAAGGGGGGTTTGATATCCAGGTTCCGCACGCAGCGGTTTTTCACGCCCTGAGTTGGCCGATGATGGGCGATCCGGCTGAGGAGACCGACTACAACGGCCGATACGGCAAGGACGGCTGGGAGTGGTCGCCGATGTTCCAGTACGCGATCCACGACCGGGTGATCAGCACG
>Ga0123328_1001270_pt1 | contig 25085 bp, 21 predicted proteins | sample BioC12SIPDNA_2_FD_89702 | JGI IMG/M metagenome (GOLD analysis project Ga0123328, IMG submission 89702) | Anaerobic biogas reactor microbial communites from Washington, USA - Biogas_R1_A C12 SIP DNA | ecosystem: Engineered > Bioreactor > Anaerobic > Unclassified | place: Washington, USA...
AGCTCCTTGATCTTGTGCCAGATGGCGAGGTTGTCCCAGCCGAGGCGGTGCCTCTCGCCGGGCACGGCGGCGACGCCGTTGGCGACCCGCCCGTGGAGCTCCTCCAGGAGCTGCTCGTAGTACTCGATGCAGACCTGTGTGCCGCGCAGGGTGACGATGGGGCCCAGGTGGATGAAGGTGTCGAAGGAGTTCATGGGGGCGGGGCGGTGGGCGAGGAGTCCCTGGATCTGGCGCCAGAGGGCGGCGGCGCGCTCCGACAGGTCGAGCACCTCCTCGAACTTGTCGCGGTTGAAGGGCTTTCCGGTGGCGGCCGCGATGGCCTCCATGGCCTCCTCCATCTGGGCGGTCATGTAGTCCACGGCGTGCGGCTCGTCGTCCATCCCGTACTGGTAGGGCGCGTCAATGAAGATGAGCGGCACGTCCCAGATGCGCTGGAGCTCCTGGTACCACTTGGTGACGGTGCCGCAGATGTTGTTGCAGCAGAGGAGGAAATCCGGCTTCGGGAGGCCGCCGATGGGGCTGGTGCCCGTGAAGATCGCGCCGAGGTCCGTGCGCGCGTAGGAGCACAGGTCGCGGCAGAAGCCCCGGTCCTCCGCGGCCTCGCAGAGCGCGTCCGCCATGCGCGAGGCGCCCGCCATGGCGGCGTGGTTCTCCGGGTAGAGCGGGATCACGTCCATGGCGTAGAGCAGCTCCACGGGCGCGCCGCTGGTGATCCAGGCGAGCTTCTGGTCCGTGCCCTCGGCCATCTTCGCGCCCATGTAGTACATGGTCATGATTTCCTTCATGCGGGCGTAGGACTTCAGGGGGACGCGCTGCGTGCTCATGTGTCGCTCCTGTGCCGCGCGCGGGCGCGGCGGTTGTCTGGCCGTCTCAGGTCCGGGCGGCGGCGGTCTCCGCGGCGATCAGCGCCGCGCCGAGGGCGCCCATGGTCTGGGGGGACTCCGGCAGCTCCAGGGGGAGACCCAGGGCCTCCTCCAGGAAGCGCACGACCCCGCTGTTGAGGGCGACGCCGCCGGTCATGACGCAGGGGGCCTGCACGCGCACGCGCGCCGCGAGCGACCCCGCGCGGCCCGCCACGGCGCGGCACACGCCCGCCAGGATGTCCTCCACGGGGCGGTCCTGCGCGAGCAGCGAGATGACCTCGCTCTCGGCGAAGACGGTGCAGGTGGAGGAGAGTTTCGCGGGGTCGGCGCTGCGCAGGGCGCGCGGGCCGAACTCCGCCAGGGGGATCTCCAGCGTGCGGGCCATGACCTCCAGAAAGCGGCCCGTGCCCGCCGCGCACTTGTCGTTCATCTCAAAGCGGCGCACCGCGCCGTTCTCCAGGGCGATGGCCTTGGAGTCCTGCCCGCCGATGTCCACCACACCGCGGGCCTCCGGGAACACCGACGCCACGCCGCGCGCGTGGCAGGTGATCTCGGTCACCGCGCGGTCGCTGCCCGGCACCTTCCCGCGGCCGTAGCCCGTGGCGACGAGGCGGGCCACATCGCCGCGCGCCGCGCCCGCGGCGTGCAGGGCCGCGTCCAGCGCGCGGACGGCCGCGTCGGCCAGGCGCGCGCCGCTCGGCACGACGGCGCTCCCGCGCACGGCGCCCGCGGCGTCTGTGAGGACGGCCTTGGTGGTGGCGGAGCCCGCGTCCACCCCCGCGTAGAGGGGCGCGCTCATGCGCCGCCCCCCCCGCCGAGGGTCTCGAGGAAGGCCTGCACGCGGGTGGTGAGCTGCTCCGGGGGCGTCTGGTGCTGCTCGACGAAGACGGTGACCGAGGGGATGCCGGCATCGGCCAGGCACTTGTCCGCGCGGGGATGGTCAAAGGCCATGGGGTCGCAGAAACTGGTCATGAGGAAGACGACGCCGTCGGCGTTCGCGTTGCGCGCCATCTCCACGAGCTGCCGCCCGGGGTCGTGCCCCGGCTTGTGGAAGGCGGGGCAGGGGCGGCGGGACAGGTAGTTCTCCATGATCAGGTCGAGCGGGTCGTTTCCGTCCGCGTCGGGCAGCTCAAAGGAGCGCGACCCCACGCAGAGGTCGTCGCCCACGATGACGCAGCCGGCGCGCTCGATGGCGTCGGCGAAGTCGCACTGCTGGCACATGCTCCCGGCGACGAGGATGCGCGGGAGTCCTTCGGCATAGGGGGCCCCGGCCTCCTGGGCGAGCGTGTCCAGCAGCGGCTCCAGCAGGGCGAGGTGGTCCGCCTTGTCCATGAGCATGGACGAGAGGACCACGCGGAAGGCGCCGGCCCCGGACAGGAGGCCGGGGTTCATGCGGCGCAGGGCGTAGAGGCGGCGCATGGCGGCCTGGTGGGCCATGCGCAGGCGGACGCTGGACAGGAGGGCCGCGTCGCTCACGGGGCCCGCGAGCTGCTCCACCATGCCGCGGACGCGCTCCAGGTCGGCGCGGAAGTAGCGCCGCGCGGCCGCGCCCTCGAGGCGCGACGGGAGCGAGGTGACCATGACGGGCACGGGGCCGCGCCAGAGGTCGGCCACGTTCTGCATGGTGTCGCAGGTGTGGGCGAACACGGCGACGGAGAGGAAGTCGTACTCGCCCGAGCGCGACGCGTGGAGCGCGCTGCGCGCGAAACTGCACGCGTAGGGCTGGAGCACCTCGTCCGCGCGCCCGGTCCCGCCGCAGTGGCCGAAGACGCGCACGGGCAGGTAGCCTGCGGCGTGGAAAATCTCCTGGGGGGAGTAGGAGCAGAAGAATCCCGCCACGGGGCGGCCCCCGGCGGCGGCCCTCCGCGCGGTCGCGTAATAGTCCGCGCACACCGCGGCGAAGGGTTCCATGAGCAGTGCGGTCCGGTCGGGCATGTCATTCTCTCCCTGTGGCGCGCCCTCCTTCGGGGCGGTTTATCGCCGTGGACGTCTTGGTTCCGGGCGGTCGGTGCCCTTGTTCAGGACCCGGACGTCGTAGCTGTCCCCCGCGAGGAAGACGTCCATGTCCGTGAGCCATTGACTGATGGAGATGGTGCCGCCCCGGTGCAGGGTGTGCGGGTCGTCCTCGTAGATGAAGTAGACCACGTAGTTGCCCCGGTTCACTTTTACGGAGCGGCTGCCGCCGGGGGGGACGGTCATCCGGGTGCCGCCCTCGTCCGAGACGATGGCCACGTCGGCCTCCGCGGCGGCGGTGTTTGTCACCCGGATTTCGTAGGACCCCTCGCGCAGGCGGTGGGAAGTCTTGGGCAGCTGCGCTTTCGGCTTGTACGAGCGGCCCGCGTTCGGGTCGCCGCTTTCCGCCTCCCGCTGGCGGCGGCTGCCGCCGCTCACGCGGACCCGGGGCGGCCGCTCCGCCGAAATGGAGGTGGAGACCGGCCGCGGGGCGGGGGCCTCCCGGAGGTCCGCCTCCTCCGCGGGGAGCGGCTCTTCGACGGCTTCCGGGGCGGGTTCGGCGGCGGCGGGGGCCTCCTCCACGACGGGCTGTCCCTGCTGGACGAAGGATCCGCTCTTGCGGACCAGTTTTCCGTCCTCAAACCGCGCGGTCACGCTGGAGCCCTGTCCGTCGCTCCACCGGTAGATGGCGACGGTCTTTTCGTCCGTCGGCTCCGTCAGGGGCTGCCCCTCGGCGCCCAGCACCTCCAGCACCTCCTGGAGTGTCATGCCCTCGCGGACCTGTTCAAACAGCTCCCGGTCCACCACCATGTCCTCGTCCGACACCTTGGGCCGGTCGTTCTCCGGGTCAATCACGGTCTTGCGGGAAAGGCGGCCGTCCTCGAAACGCGCGAGAAAACTCATCCCCTTCTCGTTCCAGCGGTAGACCGCGTTGTTTCCCCTGGCTCCGGCGATCAGCACCGTTGGCTGCCCGATCACCTCGGAGATTTCCTGCATCGTCATGCCTTCTTGAACCTGCTGCAGCGCCTCCAGGGTCAGCGCGGGCGCCGGGTTGGCCTGTGCGGCGGGGGGCGGGGCCGTGTCGGGCGCCGGGGCCGGGCTGGCCGGACTCTGCGCGGGGGAGGGGAGGGGGGAGGCCGGTGTCTGGGCCGTCGGCACGGGCGCGGGGCCTGTGGGGCTCTGGGCGGCGGGGGCGGCCCCCTTTCCGGGCTGCGCCCCCCCGCAGGAGGAGAAGCAGCCGGGAACCGTCAGCAGGGCCGCGGCCGCGGACAGAAACAGCACTCTCCCGCAAAGCCGGAAGCCTGGGAGCGTGTCATGCCTCATCGCGCGTGTTCCTTCGGTCGGGGCCGCCGTCGGCCACCCCCCTAGTATCCAATGCGGCGCGCGGATTTGCAAGCCCGAAGGGCGGAAATCCGGCGGGCGCGCCCCCGCCAAACAGAACGCGCCCCCGCCGCCGGAGGGCGACAGGGGCGCGAAAGACGCCCGGAGGGAGCGCGGATCACATGGCCGCGAAGAGCGGGGCCAGCACCAGCGCGATCACGCACATGAGCTTGATGAGGATGTTGATGGACGGGCCGACGGTGTCCTTCATCGGGTCGCCGCAGGTGTCGCCGACCACGGCGGCCTTGTGGGCGTCGGAGCCCTTGCCGCCGAAGTGGCCTTCCTCGATGTACTTCTTGGCGTTGTCCATCGCGCCGCCGGAGTTGGCCATCTGGATGCCCACCATGACGCCGGTGGCGATGGCGCCGACCAGCATGCCCGCGAGGCCCGCGGGGCCCATGGCAAGCCCCATGATGACCGGGGCGACAATGGCGAGGGCGCCGGGAAGCAGCATGCCGGTGATGGCGCCCTGGGTGGCGATGGTGACGCACGTGGTGCTGTCGGGCAACACGCCCTCTTTGCCTTCGCGCAGGCCGGGGATTTCACGGAACTGGCGGCGGACTTCCTGGATCATGGTGTCCGCGCACTTGCCCACGGCGCGGAACAGCATGGAGGAGAAGAAGTAGGGGAGCATGGCGCCGATCAGGATGCCGCCGAGAATCTTCGGATTGTCAAGGGAGATGTCCGTGATCTTGGCGGAGAGGATGAACGCGCTCAGGAGGCCGATGGCCGCGTACGCCGCGGAGCCGATGGCGAAGCCCTTGCCGATGGCCGCCGTGGTGTTGCCCACCGCGTCCAGGTTGTCGGTGATCTTGCGGACCTTCGGGTCCATGTGCGCCATTTCGGCGATGCCGCCCGCGTTGTCCGCGATCGGGCCGTAGGCGTCCACCGCCACGACCATGCCCGTCGTGGCCAGCATGCCGAGGGCCGCAATGGCCACGCCGTACACGCCCGCCACATGGTAGGCGAGGATCACCGCAAGGCCCAGCACCAGCACCGGCGCGCCGGTGGAGGCCATGCCGACCGCCGTGCCCTCGGTGACCGCGATGGCCGGGCCGGTCTGGCACCGCTCGGCAAGCCGCTGCACCGGCTTGTAGCTGCCGGAGGTGAAGTACTCGCTGACGAAGCCGACCACGCCGCCGGAGACCACGCCGATGACGCAGGCGTGGGCCGGGCCGTAGGCGCTGTACGCGACGCCGTCAAGCGTGAACCCCGAACCCTTCAGGAAGGCATAGACATACACGCCGCCCGCGGCGAGCAGCGCGCTCACGTAGGTGCCCATCATCAGGGCGCTCTGCGGGTTGCTCTTGGCGAAAATCTTGACGTACATCACGCCCACGATGGAGGCGAGAATGCCGATGGCCGCCGTCCAGAACGGGAACGCGCGGATGTAGTCCGGGAAGTCCGGGCCCATCTGCGTGGACACGACCGCCGCCACGGCCAGCGCCGCGATGATGGACTCGACATAGGACTCGAGCAGGTCGGCGCCCAGGCCGGCCACGTCGCCCACGTTGTCGCCCACGTTGTCCGCGATCACGCCGGGGTTGCGCGGATCGTCCTCGGGGATGCCCGCCTCGACCTTGCCCACCAGGTCCGCGCCCATGTCGGCGCCCTTGGTGAAAATGCCGCCGCCGGAGCGGGCGAACAGCGCGACCAGCGACGCGCCCATGGCGTAGCCGTTGACGATGTTCGGGTCGCCGTTGAACATCTTGTACACGATCACGAGGCCCAGCATGGCGATGCCGACCACGCCCATGCCCATGACCGCGCCGCCGGAGATGGCGATGTCCAGCGCGGCCTTCACGCCGCCGGACTCGGCCGCCGCCGCCGTGCGCGCGTTGGAGCGCGTGGCGATGTACATGCCCAGAATGCCCGCGAGGCAGCTCGCGACGGCGCCGCAGTAGAACGCCACGCCCGTCATCCAGTTAAGGCCGAACTCGGGCTTCGCGAAACCCATGGCGCAGAAGAGGACGAAGATGACGGTCACGAAGCTGAAGACCCACTGGTATTCCTTCTTCAGGAACGCCGCCGCGCCCTTCTGTATCTCGCTGGACAGGAATGCCATCCGCTCGGTGCCCTGCGGCTTGCCCAGCACATAGCGGGCGAGATACGCCACGAAAAGCAGCGCCGCCACGGCGCACAACCCAGACGCTTTCAAGAACATGTCAAATCTCCTTCCGGTTGGGAACCACACACTGTCTGTTGAAAAAACACACGCAACCCGCCGTCCCCGGCGGGGTCATCTTGTCGCCGTCCGTCATGCGGGCTCCGCGCCCGCCGTCCGCAGCGCCTCGCACGCCGCCCGCTGCGCCGCCTCCTTCTTGGACCGGCCGCACCCCCTGCCGGCGGCGCAGCCGTTCACGAAAACCTCGATCTCAAACTCCTTGCAGTGGTCCGGTCCTTCGGCGGAAACCACCTCGAAGCGCGGCAGGCCCAGCCCCGCCGCCTGGCAGTGCTCCTGCAGGCGCGACTTGTAGTCCGACGCCTGCCCGGCCGCCCCGGCGCGCGTGAACTCCGCGCGGAACACCCGCCTCACCAGCGCCTCCGCCGCCCGCCAGCCCCGGTCCAGATACACGGCCCCGATCAGGGCCTCCATGCAGTCCGCCAGCAGGGAAACCCGCTGCCGCCCGCCGGAAATCTCCTCGCCGCGCCCCAGCAGGATCAGGGGCGCAATGTCGAGCGCCTCCGCCACCCGCGCCACCGTTTCCCGGTTGACCATGCCGGCCCGCATGCGGCTGTACTCGCCCGGTGTCTTTCCCGGAACCTTGTCCACAAAATGGTGGGCCGCCGCCAGCCCCAGCACCGCGTCTCCCAAAAACTCCAGGGACTCGTAGTCCCCCCCGCCGCCTTGCACCTCCGCCACGCGCGAGGCATGGGTGAACGCCTGTTCGTACAGCGACAGATTGCGGGGAGATACGCCCAGCCGCGCCGCAAAGCCGCGCAGCTGCGCCTCCCGTTCCGGCGTCACGCCGGACTCTTGGACGGACTCATCCATATCGTGTGTTTGGGAGATGCGCAAAACCGGGGAAATAGTAGCGAGTTCCGGGGTGTGAATGCAATTTTCTGCCATCTGCGCGCCTGAAACCCCGTTTTTCAGGGGTTTCAGGCCCGTTTTTCGCAGTATGCACCTGCGGTGCCGCGGAACCGCGCATCTGCCCCCCGAACAAAACAGCGCGCCCGGGCTGTCCTGTCCAAACGGCGAAAAGCCCGGGCGCGTTCGAATCGCTCAGTTGCCGCCCATCTTTCCCTTGATGTACTTGATGGCGTCGCCCACCGTTTCAATCTGGTTGGCGTCGTCGTCAATCTCCAAGCCGAACTCCTCCTCGAGGGCCATGATGATTTCGGTCTGGTCCAGCGAGTCCGCATTGAGGGTGTTGCGAAGGTTGGCCTCCTCCGTGATCTCCTCCAGTTTCCGGTTCAACCGGTCCGCAATGATTTCCTTGACCTTCAGGATGATCGCATCGTCTGTCATGGCTGGGTTCCTTTTCGTTTGCCGCACGGTCCACTGTGCGGAGTGACTTCCGGTGTATGCCTTTCGCGCGGCGGCTGCCCTGCAACACCGCCCGCCGTCTTCACTCATTCGGGAAAAGTATGTCACCGCCGGACGAAGCAAGTCAAATTGTTTGCCGTCAAACGGTTCGTCCTCAGGGGGCCGCCACCCCGGCGGTGTCCAGGGCGTCCAGCACCCGGACCAGTCCCGGGGAGACGGCGTAGTAGGCGTCCACCGCCTTTCGCCCGCCCGGGGAAGCGGCCAGAATCTTGTCACGGAAGGCCCGCAACCGCGCGGCGGCGGCGCTCGACGAGCCGAATATGCGCGAGAGGAAACAGCCGGAGGCGTTGTCAGAGGGCGTGCATTCCGCCCCCTCCACGAGATGACAGGCGATGTGCGGGAAGAAGCGCGGGAAGGAACCGTAGTTGTCAAAGTTGCGCTCCGGCCGCCCGCAGGTGTGGACGTTTCCGTTGCTCAGCATGCCGGTGAGGCGGTGCTGGTTGGAACGGTTCAGCAGGCCCGATCCCGAAGAGCCGCCCTCCGTGACACCCTCCAGCCAGTTGACGCGGATCTGGTCCTCATACGCTGTGGTGCACAGAAGATCGGTGCATTCATCGTGGCTGGGGTTCACCACGACTCCCCGGCAGGTCTTGAGCGGGGTGCCCGCGGGGTAATGAAACCCCCGCACCTCGTCCCCCGCAACGGGGTCTGACGAGTCCCATCCGGCCCATGCGCGGCCATAGGCCCCGACCGGCGCGGCGTCCAGCAGCAGAAGTTTTCCGTCGTAGGTGCCCGTGTCCGCGAGAAACGCCTCGCAGCCGCTCCGGGGAAGCCCGTCCACCTCCGGCGCCGTGCCGTCCGGGGCGCAGGTGCCGGTGCGGTAGTCCCAGAAGACATCCACGCCCCCCGGCCGGATGAAAGCCCCCTCAAAACAGTGGTGGGCCGTGATGAACAGGGGCTTCAGGTCGGGGGTGCCCGCGCGGTTGAGCAGGGTGCCCGAGCACTGCGCCTGCCCCAGGCCGGTGGCGATGATCAGAATGCCCTCGCCCGTGGAGATTTCCCACGCCGCCGGGTCGGTCTCGCAGTCGGCGGGGGCGGGGCAGGGGTCGGCCTTTTCCGCCTTCTCTGTGAAGAAGGTGAAGAAATGCGACACCGCCTCCACATGCAGGGGCGGCAGGGCACCGTCGGGCGATTCCAGCACGAGCACGGCCTCTTCGCCGGAAACGGTGGGCAGCCACAGGCCGTGGACATCGGCGTCGGCCGCGGTGTAGGGGCCATGGACGCGGCCGCCGGCCGCGTTGGTCACAAAAAGCGTCTGGCCGGGGCTGAAACCGCCGACATCCACCCGCAGACGGACCGCCAGCGCCCCCGCGCTCGCGATGCCCGCGACAAAACGCGTGGTTTCCCCGTCGCGCTGCCCGGCGCCAAACAGTTCATGGGCGTCCAGCCCCAGGGCGACGCCCTCGGCCACCTGCAAGGCGCCCTTTTCCGCCGCCGCCGCCTTGAGCGCCGCGTTCTTTCCCTGGAACGCCGTCACCACGCGCACGGGCCGCGCCGGTGTGAGCAGGTCTTGGACCAGCTCCGGGGGCAGGGGGTGGCGCTGCGCCTCCAGCAGGTCCAGATCGGCCTTTGCCGGGGGAAGATAGACATAGTCCGCGTGTTCCGCGAAGGCAACACCCGCGAGGAGCGCGGCCGCCAGCATCCAGCATGACTTGCTCATGTGATCACCCGGTCCTCTCGTGTCGGATGCCCCCCGGGATGCCCCAGCCCCCCGCATTTTACCCCAAACCCTTCTCGCACCGCAGGTACAGGTCGTTTCCGAAAAGCGCCAGCAGCGGGCGGCGCGCGCACACGCCGGTTGCCAGCCGTACGAGCGGATGGGATGCGAGTTTCCGCGTGACCCGGTAATCGGCCCCCCGCAGGAGGTCCGGGTCCACCCACACCCGCAGTCCGGCGCGGGGCAGCCCGGCCTCCGCAGCGGCGCGCCGCAGTTCGCCCGGGGTGTACTCGTGCAGGTGCACGCGGTCCATGACGGCAAACTGCCCGTCCACGTCGCGCGCCGTGTCCGGCGCCATGCGCCGCAGCAGGGGCCGGGCCAGCGGCCACACGATGGTCCGGAAATGCCGGTTGGGCGTGGTGTGGGCCAGCAGGAAACCGCCCGGCTTAAGGACACGCCACATTTCGCGCAGCAGGAGCACGCCGCCCTCGCGGTCCTGGTGCTCCAGAATGTCCCCCGCAAACACCCGGTCGAAGGTCGCTCCGGCGAAGGGGAGCCGCATGGCGTCGCCCCGGACCAGCGCGGTGCCGGGCGCGGTGTTGCGTGCAATGCGGCAGGCGGCGGGCGAGTAGTCGAGCCCGAACGTGTGCGCGCCGGTCTCCGCCACCGCGCGGAGCAGGTCGCCCCGCGCGAAGCCGATGTCGAGCACGGCCATGCCGGGCGCGGGCGCCAGCAGGGCGAGGTGCTTGGCGCGCAGGGCGGACAGTTCGCCCCTGCGGTGGGCCTCATAGCCCTCGATCGCCTCGCTGAGGTAATAGGCGTCGTCGTAGACGTCCGGGGGAAGCGTGTGCTGCGGGCGCGCGGTCATGGCCGCCTCACGCGAGGCGGCCGGCGAGCCACTCCGCAAAATGCAGGGGCTTCCGGTCCGTCAGATGGGTAACCTGCTGGCGGCAGCTCGTGCCCGACACGATCAGCGCCGTGTCCGCGGGCAGCGCGTTGATCATCCGCACCAGCGGCTCCGCCACCTTCACCGAGAGGGCGTACTTGTCCTTCATCGCGCCGAAGGCCCCGGCCATGCCGCAGCACCCCGAGTCCAGCAGGGAGGCCTCCGTGCCCGGCACGCGGCCCGCCGCGCGGAGGATCACCGCCGGGTCCGACACGGCCTTGGCGTGGCAGTGGACATGCACGGCCGCGCGCGCGGGCGCGCCGGAGAAACGCAGCGCGTCCGGCGACTCCGCCAGCAGGCGGTCCGCAAACTCCTCAAAGAGGACGCAGCGCGCGGCGGTCTCCTCCGCGCCCGCAACGCCCAGCTCGCGGTAGTCCTCGCGGAACATGGAGAGGCAGGAAGGCTCCAGGAAGAGCACCGGCGCGCCGGAGCCGCGCAGCGCGGCGAGGTTCCGTTCGCCGAAGCGCCGGGCCACGTCGAGACAGCCCATGCTGAACGCGGGCCGCCCGCAGCAGGCGTGGCCCTGGATTAGGCGCGGCGCGAAGCCCGCCGCCTCCAGCACGCGCACGGCGGCTTTCCCGATTTCCGGCTCGTAGTGCCGCACGAAGCAGTCGTCCCACAGGAGCACCTCGCCGCGCGGGGCCTGGCGTGCGCCGCCAGTCCGGGCGTGGAACCACCGGTCAAAGCGCTCCGCCGCGAATGCCGGCAGCGGGCGCTCCGCGCTGATGCCCAGCATCCGCTCGGCGGCGAGGCGCGCGGGCCGCCACCGCTGGAGTGCGTTGGCCGCGCCCGGCGCGAGGCTGCACAGTTCGCCGAGCAGGTCCACGCGGCTGAACACCCGCGCGGCCAGGGGCACCCCGTGGCGGCGGTGGCGGGCGTGGAGCAGCTCCGCCTTGAGCAGCGGCAGGTTCACGTTCGACGGGCACTCGCCCGCGCAGGCGCGGCACGACAGGCAGTTGCTGACGGCCTGCTCCAGCTCGTCGGAGAGGAGCGGCCCGTCCGGCGGGGAAATGCGCCCCTCCAGCACGGCACGGATGATGGTGGCGCGCCCCCGCGTGCTCATGATTTCCTCGCCCGTCGCCTGGAAGGTGGGGCACATGGTTGGCCCGTCCTTGCGGCAGCCGCCGCAGCCGTTGCACTGGTCGAGGTTCCCCTGGAACGACTTGTCCTTCGCGGCGAAGGCCAGTTCGGGGTCGAAGGGCAGGGGAGGGGTGTCCCCCTCCCAGCGCAGGCGCGTGTCAAAACGGCACGATCCGTCGTCAATGATCTTGCCCGGGTTCAGCAGGTTCCCGGGGTCGAAGGCCTTCTTGATTTCGCGCATGAGCGCGGAGAGCTCCGGGCCAATCTGGTCCGCGACAAACTCCGTGCGCGCGATGCCCACGCCGTGCTCCCCGGCGAGGGAGCCGCGGAAACTCCGGCACAGGGCGGCGACCTCCTCCGCGAACATGCGGTACTTCGCGCGGTCCCCCGGCGTGCGCAGGTTGAGCACGGGCCGCACATGCAGCAGCCCGGCCCCGGCGTGCCCGTAGAACGACGCCTCGACTTCGGCGCGGGCGAAGAGGGCGCGCAGCGCCGCCGTGTATTCCGGCAGGCGCGCGGCGGGGACGCACACGTCCTCGATGCCGGGGACCGGCTTCGCCAGGCCCGGGCGGCCGGTCAGCAGGGAGAGCCCCGCCTTGCGCAGGCCCCACACCATCGCCATCTCCGCCGCGTTCGCGCAGACCTTTTTTCGCACGCCGGGGAACCGTTGCGCGAGCTCCGCCAGGCAGTCCCCCTCGTTTCCGTAGAACTCGACCATGAGAAAGATGCGGCAGGGCTTCGCGTCCAGCTCCAGGAAATCGCGGGCCGGCTGGAAGGCGCGCTGGCCCCGCGTCTGGTCGAAGAGCACGTCGTCCACGTATTCGATGGCCACCGGCGCGAGGGCCTGGAGGGCCGCCGCCGTGTCAAAGGACTCGGCGGGGTCGTCAAAGAAGAGGATCGCCAGCCCCTTGCCCTTCGGCAGGGGGGTGACCCGCAGGGTCGCCGAAAAGACGAGGCCCAGGGTGCCCTCGCTGCCGCCGATGATCTTGGACCAGTCGGGGCCGCCCGCCCCATGCGCCCGCACATACCGGTCGAGGCCGTAGGCGGGCCAGCGCTTGCAGATGCCGTCGTGGAAGCGCTCCCGGATAATGTCCGTCCGCGCCAGAATCGCCGCGTCGAGGCCCGCCGCCCCGCCGAGCGGCAGCGGCGCTCCCGGGCCAAGCGTCACCACGGTGCCGTCCGCCAGGATTGTCTCCACGGAGACCGTGTGGTCCACCGTGGTGCCGTAGACCGGCGCGCGCGCGCCGGAGGAGTTGTTGCCGAGCATGCCGCCCACGGTGGCGCGCGAGCTGGTGGCCACATCCGGGCCGAATGTCACCCCCATCGGCTGGAGGAAGGCGTTGAGCTGGTCGAGCACCACCCCCGCCTGCACCGTGACCGTCCCTGCCTCCGCGTTGTATCCGAGAATGGCCCGGTTGTGCCGGGCCAGGTCCGCCACGATGCCGTTCCCCAGCGCCCCGCCCGTCAGCCCGCTGCCCGCGCCGCGGGCGGTCAGGGGCACGCCGGCCTCCGCGGCGGCGCGCACGAGGGCGGCCGTTTCCGCCGCGCTGCGGGGGAACGCGACGGCGGCGGGCTCAACGCGGTACACCGACGCGTCGGTGGCGTAAAGGGCGCGGGTCAGGGGGTCGCGGCGCAGTTCGCATCCCGAGGCGCGGGCGATGCCGTCGCATTTCCTGTCAATGTCCATGAAGCGTCGGGTTCTCCTGGTTCGCGGGGCGGTCAGTCCGCCTCCGTGTCGCCCATGCCGAGGTTCTCCACCTTGATCTCCACCCGCCCCTTCTCGCGCAGCAGGCGCGCCTCGTGGATGTGGAAGCCCTCGGCGGCCTCCACCTGGAGGCTGCGGTCGAACTTGGCGAGCAGCTCGTCGAGCTGGGGGCGGTTCTCCGTGTTCAGGCGGCGCGCCACGTCGGGGTGCACCTGGAGGATGAGCTGCCGCTCCTTCGTGCGGCAGAAGAGCCCGGTGAGCTGGCGCATGACGTCAAAGGTCATGGTGGTGACGCTGCGGACCATGCCGCTGCCCTCGCAGTAGGGGCAGGGCTGCGAGAGCGCCTTGAGCAGGTTGTGCTTCACGCGCTTGCGCGTCATCTCGATCATGCCCAGCTCACTCACCTCGCTCACGGTGAACTTGGCCCGGTCGCGCTTCAGCGCCTCGGCGAATTTCTTCATCAGCGTCCGCCGGTTGGCATGGGACTCCATGTCTATGAAGTCAATGACGATGATGCCGCCGAGGTCGCGCAGGCGCACCTGGCGCGCCACCTCCTCCGCCGCCTCCAGGTTCGTCTGGAACACCGTGTCCTCCAGGCCCTTCTTTCCCGTGAAGCGGCCCGTGTTCACGTCAATGGCGATCAGGGCCTCCGTCTGGTCTATGCAGAGGTAGCCCCCGCTCTTCAGGTAGACCTTGCGCCGCAGCGCCTTGGTGATCTCGTCCTCGATCCCCAGCTTCTCAAACAGCGGCAGGCGGCCGGCCTGGAACTTCGCCCGGGGCTTGAGGTGCGGCGAGTAATGCTCCAGGAAGCTGCATATCCGCGCGTGCTCCATCTCGTCGTCCACGACCAGTTTCTCAAACTCGTCGCTGAACAGGTCGCGCACGGCGCGCAGGATGACCCCCAGGTCCTCGCGCAGCAGGGCGGGGCCCTTCGCGGTGTCGAACTTCGTGCGCACGGCCTCCCAGGTGTCCTTGAGGTACTGGATGTCCTTCTCGAAGGCCTCGCGGCTCTTGCCCTCGCCCGCCGTGCGGCTGATGAGCCCCAGCCCCTCCGGCTTCAGCTCCTTCATGAGCTTGCGGATGCGGTCCCGCTCCGCCTGCCCGTCTATCTTGCGCGAGATGCCCAGCGTCTTCACCGTCGGCATCAGCACCAGGAAGCGCCCCGGCAGGGTGATGAAGTTGGACAGGCGCGGCCCCTTCGTGCCCAGGCGGTCCTTGAGGACCTGCACCATGATGTACTGGTCCTTCTTCAGCATGGTCTCGATGGGCTGCTGGCGCGCGCGCTTCGCCCGCGTTTTCGCGCGGGGCACCCCGTCCACCAGCTCGATGTCCCCGGTGCCCTCGGCGCCCGCGATGTCCGACACGTACAGGAAGCCGTTCTTCTCCGTGCCGATGTCTATGAAGGCCGCCTGGATCCCCGGAAGCACCGCGTCCACGCGTCCCCGGTAGATGTTGCCGACGATGCTGCGGTTTTCCTCGCGCTCGACCATGAGCTCGGCGAGGCGCCCGTCCTCCAGCACGGCGATGCGCGTCTCGAGGGGGTTCACATTGATGGCGAGATGTTTCTTCATTTCTTGGTCCGTTTTTCGCGCGCGCGCGTCCGCGCTCAGCCGACGGCGAGGCCAGGGCCGCGCGCGCGCACGTTGAACAGCAGGCCCACGCCCGCCATGGTGGTCATGTAGAAGTTCCCGCCGTAGCTGAGGAACGGCAGGGGGATGCCCGTGACCGGCAGCAGGCCGGCCGTGATGGCTATATTAACAAAAACGTGGAAGGCGAGGACCGTCACGGTGCCCGCGGCCAGCAGCGTGCCGGTCATCTCCGGGCAGTCGCGGGCGAACATGAGCCCCCGGAGCAGGAACAGGAGGAAGACGGCGATGACGGACACGGAGCCCACAAACCCGAACTCCTCGGCGAGGAGCGAGTAGATGAAATCGGTGTGGTGCTCGGGCAGGTAGTTGAGCCGCGTCTGCGTGCCCTTCAGGAACCCCTTGCCCGCGATGCCGCCGCTGCCCACGGTGATCCGGCTCTGCATGGTCTGCCAGCCGCTGCCCTCGGGGTCGTGCTCCGGGTGGAGGAAGGTGTAGATGCGCTGCTTCTGGTAGTGCTTCAACTCGAAGAACACCCTGGGCTCCGCCGGCTTTTCGGGGTCAAACCCGCTCATCTGCCACCAGAGCGCGGGGAACACCGACAGCCCGATGAGGACCACGAGGAGAAGGTGGCGGATGCGGCAGCCCGCCACGAAGAGCATCACCAGCACCAGCGGCCCCATGCAGGCGGCCGTGCCGAGGTTGGGCTGCTTCAGGATGAGGCCCATGGGCAGGACGGTCAGCAGGAGCGCCAGGACGAACCAGGGAAACCTCCGGATGCGCGGCCCCAGGCGGGACAGGTACCACGTGAGGAACAGCACCATGATGAGCTTGGACAGCTCGGAGGGCTGGAGCCGCGCGGGCCCCAGCACGAGCCAGCGCTCGCTGCCCTTGGCCTCCGTGCCGAAGAAGAGCACCAGCACCAGCGTCAGGAGGGCGGCGGCGTAGAGCAGCGGCGCCGTGGCGACGATGAAGCGGTAGTCGAAGCAGGCGATGAACAGGGCCGCGCCGCTTCCCGCCAGGAAGTAGGCCATCTGCCGCTTGAAATAAATGATGTCGCTGCTGCGGCTGGCGCTGTACAGCAGGGTGAACCCCACCGCCGCCAGCAGCAGCGTGGCCAGCGTCAGAAACCAGTCCACCCGCCTGAGCGCGCGCCAGTCGAAGACGCGCACGCTGATGTCCTGGTACTGGATGAGGGGGTTCCCGTGCATGGTCACTCCTCCGCGGCCGGGGCGGGGGCGGGCGGTTCCGGCCCGCGCTCGCCGTAGAAATAGCTGATCACGTCCTTCGCGTGGGGCGCGGCCACCGAGCTCCCGTGGTGCCCGTGCTCAATCAGGATGCACAGGGCGATGCGCGGCTCACGGTCGAGCACGCCCGCGACAAACCACGCGTGGTCGCGCATGTGCCAGGGGATGTCCTCCTCCGTCGCGTACTGCTCGTGGTGCGCCAGCGACATCACCTGGGCCGAGCCCGTCTTGCCGATGATGTCGAAGCCGGGCATGAACGCCGCGTGCCCCGTGCCCGTCGGCGGCGGGGGCCCGTCCTCCACGCAGCGCCGCAGCCCCGCGCGCACGGTCTCTATGGTGGCCTCGCTGAACATCGGGTCGGAGACCAGCGGCCCCGTCTCCTGGGCGAGGAAGGGGCGCACGCGCCGCCCGCCGTTGACGATGCCGGCCATCATGACGGCGTTCTGCAGCGGCGTGGTGCAGGCGCTGCCCTGGCCGATGCTGAGGTTGACCGTGTCGCCGTTGTACCATTTCCGGTCCCACTCCTGCTTGTCGGCGAACACCCGCTGCTTCCACTCGCGGTCGGGGATCAGCCCCGCCGCCTCCCCGGGCAGGTCCAGCCCGGTGGGCTCCCCCAGCCCCATGGCGTGGGACCACTTGGATATCTTGTCCACCCCGAGCTTGAGCCCCACATTGTAGAAGTACACATCGCAGGAGAACGCGAGGGCCTCGTCCACCGAGGCCGTGCCGTGGCCCGAGCGCTTCCAGCAGTGCCAGTAGCGGCTGGCGCCGTCCAGCGCGAAGCGGCCCGGGCAGAAGAAGGTGCTCGACGGGGTCACCAGGCCCTCCTCGAGGGCGGCCGCCGCCAGCACGATCTTGAACACGGACCCCGGCGGGTACACCTCGCGGAAGGCCCGGTGCGACATCCGGTTGGGCTTCGTTCCCGACAGCAGCTCCGCCCGCTCCTCGTTGTGGCCCCGGGTCACGAAGACCCCCGGGTCGTAGCCGGGGCTGCTCGCCATGGCGAGCACGCCCCCCGTGTCCGCCTCCAGCACGACAACGGCGCCCACCTCGCCCCGCAGCAGCTCCTCGCACCGGCGCTGGAGCCCCAGATCCAGCGTGAGGTGGAGCGCCCCGCCGGATTTCGGGCGCACGGGGGGCGCCTCCACGTCGAGCAGGTGCCCCCGCGTGTCCCGCCGGGCGATGTACGGGCGCCCTGTTCTGTCCGTGCGCAGCTGCGGCTGGCCCGACGCGTACTTGGTCACCAGCATGTAGCCGTCCTGCCCGTGCAGCACCTTCTCATACTGCCGCTCCAGGCCGTCCTTGCCCACGAGGTCCCCCAGCTTGTACCCCTCCTCGCGCCAGCCCTCCAGCTCCGTGTCGTTGATCTCCCCCAGAAATCCCAGCAGCTGCCCCGCCGTTTCGCCGTAGTGGTAGCGCCGCTGCGGGCGCACCACCGTCGAGAGGCCCGGCAGCGCGTGCTGGTGCTCCTCCACCCGCACGAAGTCCGCGCGCGTCAGGTCGCGCTTGAGGATGATCTGGGTGAACGGCGCCCCCCGGAGGTCCGCCACGCGTTTCAGCAGCCCTTCCGGGTCCACCCCGATCAGCTCGCAGATTTTCGCCGCCACCTCCCCCAGCCGTTCCTTGGGGCATTCCCCCGGCACGAAGACCGCGTCCGCGCAGGCCCGGTTGTCCGCGAGGATTTCCCCGTTCGCAGCGCAGATGACGCCCCGGTCCGCCGTCAGCCGCTTCTGCGACACGCGGTTCTGGTCGGCCATGCGGGCAAACTCGTTCAGGTTCACCACCTGGAGCCACCAGAACTGCGCCCAGAGCAGGGCCATGGCCAGCGTGAGGCCCACGCCGATCCACTGGACGCGGCCCTCCACCCCCTCGTAACGCTGGGGTTCGTTCCGTGACGGCATGGCTCAGCCCAGTTCCCGGGTGAACGCGTCCCGCTCCGGACGCCCCCACACCGCGTCCAGGAGCATGAGGACGATGGGCGTCACCAGGGCCGTGTAAAAGGCCGAGGGCACCGTCACCGCGCCCAGGGGGTAGAGCAGCCCCAGGCCCGGCTGCTGCACGTACTGGATCAGCGTGAAAAGCGCCCCCTGCACCAGGGCGCCGGTGAAGACAAAACCCGCCTTCACCGCCGCGTGCTCCGTCACGAGGCGGGTCGAAAGGCGCCCGACGAGGAAGCCCACCAGCACGTAGCACAGCACATGGTGCCCCAGCACGGAGCCCACGGCGATGTCCTGGTAGAGCCCCCCGATGACGCCGGTGAGCATGGCGCGCTCCTCGCCCTCGTGGATGGCGAAGAACACCACCATCACCAGCACGAGGTCCGGCATCACCCCCTCCAGCCGGAGCAGCTCCGGCCAGTTGGTCTGGAACAGCGCGAAGAGCACCGCCCAGGCGAACCACCACAGGTTCCGGCCGATGGACCCGCCCCGCCACCTCACGGCGCGTACCTTTCCTGCAGCGGGCGCGTGTCCGGGGTTTCCGGCGCGCGCGACGCGGCCGCGTCCGGCGCGGGCGGCAGGTCCAGAAAGTCGCCCGCGGGGCCGCCCACGTATTCGGGGTCGTCCACCGCGCGGCGGATCAGAAACACCTCGTCCACGGCGTAGGGGTTCACGGCGGGAACCACCTCGGCGCTCTTCCACAGCGCGCCCCCGTCGTGCACCGCGCCGATGCGGCCGATCAGCAGCCCCGGGGGGAAGAGGCTCTCCGGGCTCGTGACCACCACGTCCCCCGGCCGGATGTCCTCCTTCATGTCTATGTATTCCATGGTGCAGATGCGGTTGAAGTCGCTGCCGTTCGCCTGCACCACCCCGTCGTAGGCGCGCACCCGGTTCCGCAGCACCATCGCGCCGATGCGGCAGTCCACATGGTGCAGCGTCGCCACCGTCGAGGTGAAGTCCGCCGTCTCCGTGACCACCCCCACCACGCCCTGCGGGCCCACCACGCAGGTGGCCGGGCGCACGCCGTGGCGGCTGCCCCGGTCAATGCGCAGCATGCCCTTGTAGGTCTCCAGGATCGCGGCGGGCTCCAGCGTCAGGCGCGGCGTCTCGCGGAGGTAGCGGGCCATCTCGCGCAGCCGCGCGTTCTCCCGCTCCAGCATGGCCAGCCGCGCCGTGTCCAGCTTCAGCTTCGCCGTCTCCTCCCGGAGACGGGCGGCCTCCGCCAGCGCGCCCTGGTAGTCGGAAACGTAGCGGTAGGCGCTGCCCAGGCGGTCCGCCGCCGCCTTGCGGGCCTTCTGGAAGGGGTAGGCCGTCGTGGTGACCACGCGCATGACCCCGCGCCGCACGAGGGAGGATTCGGTGCCCCGGACGAGCGACACCGCGCACGCCAGCACCAGGGCCGCGAGCACGACCACCGGCCGGTGCTCGCTCAGTATGCGCCCAATGTTCAGCAACGGGGGGATTCTCCACGCGCCCGCGGGCCGGGGTCCGGCGCGGGCGCCTCAGGCGCGTCAGACTTCTTCGGGCTTGAAATGCTTCAGCTCCTCCAGGAACTTGCCGCCCCCCAGCACCACCGCCCCCAGCGGGTCCTCCGCCACCGTCACATGCAGGCCCGTCTCCTTGTGGATCAGCTCGTCCAGCCCGCGCAGCAGCGCGCCGCCGCCCGCCAGCACCACGCCCCGGTCCACGATGTCCGCCGACAGCTCCGGCGGCGTCCGCTCCAGCGTCACCCGCACCGCGTCCACGATCGCGCTCACCGGCTCCTGCAGCGCCTCGCGGATCTCCTCCGACGTGATGGTGATCACCTTGGGCAGCCCCATCACCTGGTCCCGGCCCTTCACCTGCATCTCCAGCTCCTCCTTCAGCGGGAACGCCGACCCGATGGCGATCTTGATGTCCTCCGCCGTCCGCTCGCCCACCATCATGTTGTAGGTGCGCTTCAGGTGCTGGATCACCGCCTGGTCCATCCCGTCGCCCGCCACGCGCACCGACTTCGCGAACACGATCCCGCCCAGCGAGATCACCGCCACCTCCGTCGTCCCGCCGCCGATGTCCACGATCATGCAGCCCTGCGGCTCCTGCACCGGAAGCCCCGCCCCGATCGCCGCCGCCATCGGCTCCTCGATGATGTACACCTTCTTCGCCCCCGCCTGCACCGCGCTCTCCACCACCGCGCGCCGCTCCACCGCCGTGATTCCCGAGGGCACGCTCACCGCCACCCGCGGCCACGCCAGCCGCCGGCGGTTGTGCACCTTGTGGATGAAGTAGCGGAGCATCACCTCCGTGATCTCGAAGTCCGCGATCACCCCGTCCTTCATCGGCCGGATCGCCACGATGTTCCCCGGCGTGCGGCCGATCATGTGCTTCGCCTCGTTCCCCACCGCACGCGGAAGCCCCGTGTCCTTGTTGATCGCCACCACCGACGGCTCGCTCAGCACGATGCCCTGGCCCTTCACATACACCAGCGTGTTCGCCGTGCCCAGGTCAATGGCCATGTCATGCGAAAACAGGCCCGGGAGATAACGGAGTATTCCAAACACAATGCGCCCTTTCAGCAAAACGCGCCGCCGCCGCAGGCGCGGCCGCGCCGAGTGCAAATCTAAATCATGGAAAGTAAAGGACTTAACGGGTCCCCGCCGGAGGGCCGATTATACCAGAAAACAGGGGGAAATCCAAACCTCCGCCCCACCGCGCCCCGCGCCGCCCAAACCCGCCGAAACCACGGCAAGGCAACGGCCCGCACCCCCCGCCCGGATGACACCCGCCCCCGTCCGTCACCCCCCGGGCGAAGAGGGCGCGGCAAGCAGCGCCCCTACGTGCGCATGCCCAGGGCGCGAGCATGTAAGGGGCGCCGCTACCTGCCCATGCCTGGGGCATGCGCGAAAACACCGGAATCACCGCCCGTAGGGGCGCCGCTTGCCGCGCCCTCTTCGCAGACATGGTGACCACGGTCCAACCGACGGCCATGCCTCATCGGCCGACGTGCATGAAGGTCAGCGGGCCGGTGTTTCCGCCGCGGCGGGCGCGGGGGCGTACCACTTCGCGTAGCACTGGTCAATGGCGTTGCGGAGCATGCGCTGGTGGGTGGCGGCGCTGGGGTGGATGCCGTCGCCGGCGAAGGTGCGGCCGGCGAACTCCACCCGGTCAAACGCGGCGTCGGGCATGGGGTAGTCCGGGTTGCCGCCGGGGAAGGGCGTGTAGTCGGGCGGGCCGCCGGGGGCGGGGGCGCCGGGGGGCGTGTTGAGGGCGTGTTGGGCGAGGCCGAAGTTGTGGACGTATTCGCAGCCCTCGATGCGTTTCGCCATCTCCATCTTGCGCCGCTCGACGGCGATGAGGCAGTCGTTCACCTGGCGCTGGGTCATGCCGTCAAAGGTGAAGCTCTGCCCGAGCAGGGCGAGCACCTCGCGGGCCGTGTCAGGGTTGAGGTAGTCGTAGCCGCCGATGACGACATGTTTCACCTGTGGCTGCTCCAGGCAGAACCGCACGATGGTCTCCACGTCCGCCGCGATGCTGTCCCACTCCTTTTCGCGCTGCTCCTCCGTCCACTCGGTGCACACGTTCCGGTCCTTGATCCGGCCCAGGATGTCGTTGCCGCCGATGATCAGGTGGATGCTGTCCACGGTGGGGTAGTGCCGGAGCTCCGACAGAATCTTCCGCTGGTACTCGCGGGTGGCGAACTGGTCGGCGCGTTTGCCGCCGAGGGCGGTTTTCTCGCCCACGCTGGTCACGCCGGGGATGCCGGCCCCGGCGAGCGCCGCCTCCATGACGCGGCCCTCCCAGATCCCCTGGGCCCAGCTGTCGCCCACGATCAGGATGCGCTCATCGCCCCGCGCGCAGGGAGCGCACGCCGCGAGGTAAACGCCCAGGGCGGCGAGCACCGCGCCGAGAAACACGCGTCGCACCATGGGGGGCCTCCTGCGGGCGGGGGCGGCGTCAGACGCCGGCCGTGTTGCCCAGCTGGTCAATCATGTTGATGAGGGGCAGGAAGAGGGAGACGAACAGCACGAGGACGGCGACGCCGATGATGACGGTGAAGACGGGCTGCAGCGCCTCGCCGAGCCCGGCGACGGCGATGTTCACCTCCTCCTCGTAGATGTCGGCGATCTGCCCGGCCACGGCGTCCACGCGGCCGGACTCCTCGCCGGTGACAAACATGTCCACCACCACCTCGGGGACGGCGCCGGAGGCGCGCATGGGCTGCTCGAGCCCGCCGCCCTGCTCCACGGAGCTGCGCATGTCCTGGAGCGCGCCGGCGACGAAGCGGTTGTGGATGGCGTTGCGCGTGAGGTCGAGGCTGGACATCATGGAGAGGCCGCTTCGCAGCAGGAGGCCGAGGGTGCGGCACATCTCCACGACGGCGTTCTTGTGGATGATGGGCCCGATCAGGGGGATGCGCAGTTTGGCCCGGTCGGCGGCGAGGCGGCGCAGGGGGCTGCGCACGAACCACAGCCGGTACGCGAAGACCACGGCCAGCAGGGCGGCCACGGGCGCCCACCACCCGGCACGGACCACCGCGGCCGCCGCGATGAGAAAGCGCGTCGGCCCGGGGATTTCCAGCCCCGCCCGGCCGAAGAAGTCGGCGAACACGGGCACCACGAAGGAGGAGATGACCAGCATCGCGCCGAAGCACGCGACCACCAGCAGGACGGGGTAGATCATCGCGCCGCGCACGCGCCTGCGCAGCAGCTCCCGCTTCGTGCGGTAGTCCACGAGGCGGTGAAGGACTGTGGTGAGCGTGCCGCTGGCCTCGCTCGCCTTCACCAGGCTCACAAACACCGTGTCAAAGTGGGCGGGATGCCCGTCAAAGGCCGTCCACAGCGGGTTGCCCTGCTCCACGGACGCCGCAATGTCCGCCACCAGCGCGCGCGCCGCCGGACGGCTGCCCCGCTCCTTGAGCGTGTTCAGCGCCTTCAGGATCGGCACCCCCGCCTCCAGCAGCATGATGAGCTGCCGCAGGAACACCGTCACGTCCGCGTGGCGCACTCCGCCCGAGGTGGCGAAAAATCCCGCCGGACCGCCCTTGGCCCCGCCCGAAACCGCCGCCGGCGCGGCCTTCTTCCTGCGTCCCAGCACGCTCCCCTTGCGGGGGGTGTCCTTTTCCTTGCCGCCGGATGTGTCCGCCATGGGAATCAGTCCTCCGTCACCGCGGGGGGGCCGCGTAGGGTTCATCCGTTCCATTCCAGTAGACAAACGAAGTCCCGCCGCCGTCCACCAGCGCCACGGCCTCCACCGCTGCGGGTGTCCGGTCCCGTTCGCCTCCCGCCGCCGCTTCCACCAGCGCCGCCCGCGCCGTGATGCGGAAGATCCGCCCCTCCGCCGGGGCAATTCCCCGGACGGCGTCCGCCGCCGGGTCGTCCGCCGCACCGGCGGCCGGGTCCATCTCCGCCATGGTCAGGCGCACGCGCACAAAGGTGTCGGGCAGGGGCTGCGGTGTCAGCGCGTTCCCCCCGGTTCCCCGGCCCGTCCGCGTGAGCGCCTGCACGGGCATCCGGAGCGTCCGGTCCGCCAGCCCGTCCAGCCCTCCGCCCGCCGCCAGGGTCCGCCGCAATTCTTCCGCCGCGCCGCGCACGGCCCCCGCCGCCGCCTCCTCCGTGCGGGCCTGGCGCGCGCGCAGGACGGCCGCGTCGTCCTCCAGGGTCATGGCGCGCACATAGGCCGCCCCCAGCACCGAGAAGAGCGCCAGCATGCCCAGCGCCATGAGCAGCGCCGCGCCGCGGCGGTTGGTTCCGGTATGTGGGCGCGGAGCGTTCATTTCACATGCAGCTCAAAGGTTGCGGTGCGGCTCAGGCCGGCGCCGGGGTCCGCCGGGTCCGCCATGCCCAGCGACACGGCGACCCATTCGGGCGGTTCCGGGGCGTTCCAGCCGCAGGTCATGTCCGGCGGATCGCCGCACATGACGCTCATGCTGAACACCCCCTCGGCGACGACCACGGAAGTCCCCGCCTGCGTGTCCGCGTCCGTGCCGCGCACCCTGCGCAGCAGGCGCGGCAGGGCCGTGTGGCGGTCAATCTCATACGTCACCACGGCCCGCTCAAAGCCCCCCGTCGCGGCGTTCTTCTGGACGATGGGAAAGGTGAGCTTGTCGTCGTTGGCCGCGGCCTCCGCCGCGCCGAAGGAATGGCGCGTCGTCTGGCACACGGACGAGAAGGCGCCCGCCCCGGTCCGGGGGGAAAGCATCCGGTCCAAGTCCTCCCGGATCGCGTCCAGCGCCGCCGAGGCCTGCGTGTCCAGCCGCTGTGTCCGGATGGCGGCGGTCCAGTGGTCCGCCACGCGGAAAAAGGCTGTCACCCCGATGGTGGACACCACCCCGAGCAGCGAAAGGGTCACCAGCAGCTCCATCAGCGTGAATCCGGCGCGGCGGCGGGTCATTGCGCGGCCTCCCCGTTCGCCGTGTCCGGCACCCAGGCGGTCAGCACGACGGCGGGGGAAGTCCCCCCGGCCCGCACGACCACGGTGACCTCGCGCACCGGCAGCGGGTTGTCCGGCGCGGGCTTCTGGACGAAAAGCCGCCAGGCGTACCGGCTGTGCCGCGCCTCCATGCGCTTCTTGGCCGCCTCCCCCGGCAGGAGCACCCGGGGCGGATTTGCCTGCGCCTTCCTCTCCGCCGGCAGCGCCACCTGCTGGAGACCGTCGCCTTCCGGCCACGGGTAGTCTCCGGGGTTGCGGGCCACATCGTCCAGCACCGACCGGGCGAGGTCCAGGCACGCCGACCGGTCGCGGGCATTGCGCGAGAGCGCGAGCGCCATGTCAAAGAAGCCGACAAAGACGGCCACGCCGACACTGATAACGGTCAGCGCCACCAGCATCTCAAGCAGGGTAAACCCCCTCCGCCGCCGAAAGAACGGCACCGATGAGAGGTTTTCCGCTGTGCCCGGGTGATGCATGAGTGTTCTGCCCAAACGCTTTCACAATCCTGCCGACGCCATCATAGGCAAACCCGCCCAAAATGTCAAAACGGGCGTTGGTCCGCTGATTGCCGGATAAGACGTTGTGAGAACCGAAGCCGTGGCGGGCACGAGATCGCCGCAGTCGCTGCGCTCCTTCGCGATGAGTTGGTATAAGCGGTCATTGCGAGCCCCAGACCGCCCCCGGGCGGGGATGTCGTTGAAGAAAGGCGTGTCAGGCATCAGATGTCGCGGGAGCCCCCGCACGTTCTTGGCGGGTCCGTCTGTTATGTGGAG
>Ga0123328_1001272_pt1 | contig 25065 bp, 18 predicted proteins | sample BioC12SIPDNA_2_FD_89702 | JGI IMG/M metagenome (GOLD analysis project Ga0123328, IMG submission 89702) | Anaerobic biogas reactor microbial communites from Washington, USA - Biogas_R1_A C12 SIP DNA | ecosystem: Engineered > Bioreactor > Anaerobic > Unclassified | place: Washington, USA...
ATTGCCGACGTCTTCGGCGCCGGCGCCGGCGGCGAGACGGTCTCGGAATGCGGATGGCTTTTTTCGCCCGCGTCGTCGTTCAACTCCTCCGGTTTGGTATCCTCCGGCGGCATGGCCGCGGTGACCATCTGGTAGGTCTTGTATCCGCCGGTCAGGTTGCGGCAGGCGAAGCCCTTCTGCATGAGCGTCCGGCAGGCCAGATAGCCGCGCAGGCCGACCTGGCAGAATGCCACCACCTCCTTGTCCCTCGGCAGTTCGTCGAGACGAGACCGAAGTTGGTGCAACGGGATGATGGTTGATCCGGGAATGGTCCCTGCCGCCACTTCCTCGGGGTTCCGCACGTCGAGCAGCACGCGGTCCTCGTCGGCTTCGCTCAGTTCCTCGGCGTAGATGTGTTGGACGTCGCCCGCCAGCACGTTGGCGGCCACGAAGCCAGCGTAGTTGACCGGGTCCTTGGCCGATCCGAACGGCGGGGCGTAGCAGAGTTCCAGGTCCTTGAGGTCGTCAACGGTCAGGCCCGCGCGGATGGCCACCGCCAGCACATCGATCCGCTTGTCCACTCCGGACGTTCCGACCGCCTGGGCGCCGAGCACCTTGCCTTTCGGGTCGAACAGCAGCTTGAGGGCGATCGGGTTGGCCCCGGGATAGTAGCTGGCGTGGCTGGCCGGGTGGACGTAGACCTTGTGGAACGGCACCTCGCGGCGTTTGAGTTCCTTTTCGCTCAGGCCGGTCATGCCGACCGCCAGGTCGAAGACCTTGCAGATGGCGGTGCCCTGCGTACGGCGGTATCGGCTGTCGCGGCCGAAGATGTGGTCGGCGGCGATGCGGCCCTGGCGATTGGCTGGTCCAGCCAGCGGGACCAGGGCGGGAAAACCGCCCACAAGATGCTCGACCTCGGCCACGTCGCCCACCGCGTAAATGTCCGGATCGCTGGTCTGCATGTGCGGATTGACGGCCACGCCGCCGGTCTGGCCCAGTTTCAGGCCCGCCTCACGGGCCAGGCGGTTCTCCGGGCGGACGCCCGCCGCCAGGATCACCAGGCCGCAGTCGATCGTCTCGCCGCTGCTGAGTCGCACCTTCAGTTCGTCCGCGTTTTCCTCGATGCCGGTGACCGAGTTGTTCAGGTGCAGCTTAACCTCATGCAACTCCAGGTGCTTCTGGACGGGCATCGCCATCTCCGGGTCGATCAGGTTCATCACCTGCGGCGCGAGTTCGACCAGATCAACTTGCAAGCCGCGCTCGCGCAAGGCCTCGGTCATCTCCAGGCCGATGTAGCCCGCTCCGATCACGACCGCCCGGCCCGTTGGCATCGTTTCGATGCGTTCTTTGATCGCGTCCATGTCGGCCAGCGTACGCAGGGTGTGGACGCCGTGCCGGTCGGATCCGGGGATGGGCGGCCGCAGCGGCTCGGCCCCGCTGCTGATGACGAGCTTATCGTAGGATTCGGTGTCTTCATGTCCGGTAGCCACGTTTCGGAAAACCACCCGCTTGTGCCCGCGGTCAATCCGCACCACCTCGGTTTCGGTGCGAACGTCGATGTGGTAGCGGTCGCGCAGACCCTGCGGCGTCTGAACCAGCAGCTTCTGGCGGTCCGCAATCTGTCCGCCGATATGGTACGGCAGGCCGCAGTTGGCGAACGAGACGTATTTGCCCCGCTCGAACAGAACGATCTGGACGTCCTCGGAGAGCCGCCGGACCCGCGTGGCCGCTGACGCCCCGCCGGCCACTCCGCCAATCACCACCACCTTCACCCTACCGTTCGCGATCATTCCTATTCCTCCCTATGTGTCTTCTTGCGACTCGCAGGTGCTGCGGATGCACTCCAACAGCTTGGGCAATCGAGGCGAGGCGATCCGGTAGTACACCGTCCGCCCGCGGCGTTCGCTGGCCAGGAACGCGTGGCCCTGGAGCAGTCGCAGGTGCTCGCAGGTCTGATGGGGGCTGGTCCCACACAGTTCGGCGATCTCGTGGACGGGAAACTCGCCCTGCATCAGCAAGTCCACGATCCGCAGGCGCACCGGGTGGGCCATGACCTTGAGGCACTCGGCTGCACACCTGAGCTTTTCTTCCGGCAACAGCGTCATTTCACGATCCATAATCATCTCCTCATAAATCCATATATCGAGACATGTCGATATGTCAATACATAAAATCAGAATTTTTCCGAGAAAGGCACACACCGCCAGCGCCGACCACACGAGTACGATCCGCAAGGTCCGATCACTACTCGCGGAAGAAGGACATGACCTCGGTTCGGGTGGCCAGGTTGGTCTTGAAGGTACCGCGAAGGGCCGAGGTGATCATCTTTGAGCCGGGTTTGCGCACACCGCGGATGGTCATGCAGGTGTGTTCGGCGATCAGGACGACGGCCACGCCCTTGGGGCTGAGCCTGTCCATCAGGAGGTCCGCGATCTGGGTGGTCAGGCGTTCCTGGACCTGCGGGCGGTTCGAAAGCGTCTCGATGACCCGCGCGAGCTTGGAGACCCCCACCACCTTGCCGTTGGGCATGTAGGCCACGTGGGCCCGGCCGATGAACGGCAGAAGGTGATGCTCGCAGACCGTGTGGAACGGAATGTCCTTGAGGACGACCATCTCGTCGTAGCGCTCGGAGAAGGTGGTCTTCAAGTGCGTTCCCGGATCCTCATCGATGCCGGAGAACAGCTCAGCGTACATCCGGGCCACCCGCTGAGGCGTGCGGGCGAGGCCTTCCCGATCGGGATCCTCGCCAACCGCCAGGAGGATCTCCCGCACCGCGTTCTCGATCCGCTCGTGGTCCACCTTGGCCCGCGCCATGGTTCGCCTTTAACTATAGTAGAGCCCGATACTACTTGTTCTGCGTCAGCAGCCGGATGGACAGCTCCGTCAGTTGCTTTTCCGGAACCGGCGACGGGGCTTCGGTCAGCAGGCACTGGGCCCGCTGGGTCTTCGGGAACGCGATCACGTCGCGAATGCTCAGGAAGCCGGTCAGCAACATCACCAACCGGTCGAGGCCCAGTGCGATGCCGCCGTGCGGCGGCGCGCCGAACTTCAGGGCGTCCAGCAGGAAGCCGAACTTCAGCCGGGCCTCGTCATCGCTGATGTCCAGCAGACGGAACATTTTCTGCTGGACGTCCTGGCGGTGGATACGGATGCTGCCTCCGCCGATCTCGATACCGTTGAGCACAATGTCGTAGGCCTTGGCCCGCACGGCGCCCGGGTCGGTATCGAGCTTGGCCACGTCCTCGTCCTTGGGCGAGGTGAACGGGTGGTGCATGGCGGCCCAGCGTTTTTCCTCTTCGTCGTACTCCAGAAGTGGGAAGTCCAGAACCCAGCAGAGCTTGTAGGTGTCCTTGGGAATGAGGCCCAGTTCCGCCCCCAGCCGCAGGCGCAGGGCGGCCAGGGCGGCGTGGGTGATCGATTCCTTGGCTGCGATGGCCAGGATCAGGTCGCCCTCGTTGGCGCCGGTCCGCCGGACGATCTCCTGCTGCTGTTCTTCGTTGAAGAACTTGGCGATGGTCCCGCCGAGCTTGCCGCCCGCTTCGACCCGCCACCAGGCCAGTCCCTTGGTCCCGAAATCGTTCTGGAGCCACTTGTCGAGCTGGTCGATCTGGGCCCGCGAGACCTTCTCGCCGCCGTTCGGAACGGCCAGGCACTTGACGATGCCGTGTGAGGCCACCACGTTGGTAAAGACCTTGAACTCGCTCTTTCCGGCGACGTCGGTGATGTTGTGCAGGAACATCTCGAACCGCATGTCCGGCCGGTCGATGCCGTAGCGGTCCACCGCCTCCTGATAGCTGATGCGCGGGAACGGGCGTTCCACATCCACGCCCTTGATCTCCTTCATGAGTTTGACCATCAGGGCCTCGATGACGTTCATCACGTCGTCGGCCTGGACGAACGACATCTCGACGTCGAGTTGGGTGAATTCCGGCTGGCGGTCGGCCCGCGAGTCCTCATCGCGGAAGCATCGGACGATCTGGAAGTACTTCTCGAACCCGGAGACCATCAGGAGTTGCTTGAACAACTGGGGCGACTGCGGCAGGGCGTAGAGCGCGCCGGGCTGCAGGCGGCTTGGCACCAGGAAGTCGCGGGCCCCTTCCGGCGTGGATTTGGTCAGGAACGGCGTTTCGACCTCGAGAAAGCCCAGTTCGTCGAAGTGGTCGCGCATGATCTTGCAGATCCGGTGGCGCGTGATCAGGGCCTTCTGGAGCCGCGGGCGGCGCAGGTCCAGATAGCGGTACTTGAGCCGCAGGTCCTCGCCGACCTCGATGTCGTCCTTGATCATGAAGGGCGGGTTGTCCGACTTGTTGAGCAGTTCCAGCGAGCTGGCCTCGACCTCGATTTCGCCGGTCCGCAGTTTTGGATTGATCATGCCCTCGGGCCGCGGGCGGACCTTGCCCTCCACCGCGATCACGTCCTCGTGGCGCAGGGTGTCGGCCAGGTCGTGGGCCTCCTTGGCGGTCTCCGGGTCGAAGACCACCTGAGTGAGCCCCTCGCGGTCGCGCAGGTCGATGAAGATGACCCCGCCGTGATCCCGGTACGACTGGACCCATCCGCAGAGCAGGACCTGCCTGCCGACGTCCGCCGCCGTCAACTGCCCGCAACTGTGCGTCCGCTTGTTGTACGCGATAGCCACTGCTTGGACCTCCAATCCGCTTGAACTCGCCGATAAGCCTTGAATTGTATAATGCTTGCCCGTCAAGGTCCATGCCAATTTCGACGTTGCCGAGGCCTCGATTCGTCCGCTCTTGAATCCGCCGGCGTATTTCGGCATACTGCGCGGCCAGTTTTTACCGCGTCCAGCGATGGAGGCTGCGATGTCCGAAACCGACCGCACGATCCTGCGGGACCTGGCCCGACGGTACCTGGAGATTTGCCGCGATCCGGTTCAGGAGGAGCGCCGCCGCCTGTGGCGCGACCTGAACAGCCGCCGGTCGACCCGCCCGCTGATCTACGTCCGGGCCTTCGCGTGGAGCGAGATGGCCGAATCCGTCTGCCGGTGCCAGGACCCGCTGCTGCGGCAGTACGAGGATTTCTTTCGCAGCCAACTCTTCCGCTGGGAGTTCGGCGACGATTTCATCTTTGAGCCGTGGGTGACCCTGCCAGCGGTTCGGCCGACGCACGTGGAGGGCATCTGGGGCGTGCGGACGGGCATGCACCGGCCCGATGGCGAGGGCACCGCCGGTGAGTACCTGGCCCCGATCAAGGCGCCCGAGGACGTCGTCAGGCTGATCGCTCCGGATCACGTGGTCGATGAGGCGGCCACGGCGCGTCTGGCTGGGCAGCTTGACGAGGCGATCGGCGACCTGATCGCGATCAGCATCGACCGCGGCCCGGTACACCAGATGTGGCAGGCGGACATCTCGACCGAGCTGGCCCACCTGCGCGGGCTGGAGCAGTTCATGTACGACATGGTGGACCGGCCGCAGTGGCTGCACGAACTGCTGGCGTTCATGCGGGACGCGATTCTCAAGACCCACAGCCAGGCTGAAGCCGCAGGCGACTGGCGCCTGGCCCACCATCAGAACCAGGCCATGCCCTACGCGCACGAGCTGGCCGATCCCGCCGCCGACAGCCCGCCGGTGCGGCGCGAGCAGCTTTGGTGTTTCTGCGCGTCGCAGGAGACCACACTGGTCGGCCCGGAGATGTTCGAGGAGTTCATGCTCCGCTACCAGATCCCGATCATCGAGCAGTTCGGGCTTTGCGCCTACGGCTGCTGCGAGGACTTGAGCCGCAAGATACCCCTGCTGCGGAAGATCCACAACCTGCGGCGGGTCGCGGTCTCGCCGATGGCCGACGTGGCCAAGTGTGTGGAGCAGATCGGGACGGACTACGTGATGAGCTATCGGCCGAGCCCGGCCGACATGGTCGCCTACGGGTTCGACGCCGATCGCATCGGCCGCATTCTGGAACGCGACCTGGCGATCTGCCGCGGCGGCCACTTCGACATCACGCTCAAAGACGTCGAGACGGTGCAGGGCGACGGCGACCGCATCCGCAAATGGACTCAGCTTACGCGGCGGATCATCGACCGGATGTTCTGACCGGTCTACAGGTGCCCCATCAGCAGCCCCTGGCTTCGTGAGTCCAGGGCTGAGAATTGCGGCACGTCGTAGCGGTTGCCTTCCACGTCGGTCAGCAGCAGCCGGCCCGGAGACGGCTGAACCAGGTTCTCCCGCAGGTTTCGGGTGGTGAAGCGGACCTCGCCGCGGTCGGTCTCGACCTGCCAGTCAACCGTTCCGAACCACTCCTTGACCGCAATGACCCGGCGGATCACCGGGACCAGGTAGCGGCGGTCGAGTTCCTCCTCGACCAGACGCCGGCTGGCCTCATCGAGCTTGCCGGGGTCGGCGATCACACCGATCTCGCGGTTGCCGGTATCGCGGACGCTCAGGTGCCGTTGCGGCTGAGAGAGCGGAAACGCCCGCAGCACCTTCACCGCCGGATAGGAGCACCGATCCCCCACCGTCAGTCGCAGTTCCACACCCGCCCGCGCAAAGCGCAGCTCTTTCGGATCGAGGATCGTCAGCGTCGCGGCGTCGGGTTTTGCATCGCTTGCGGTCATCGGCCTGTCCACCGGGGGGCGTTCCACTTTCCGGCCGGCGCCGGCTGCTGTCGTCTGGCTCATCGTTCCACCGCCTTGATCCGCGACATTTCTTTCTGGATTTCCACCAGCCGGTGGAATTCCCCCTTCTTGGCCAGCAGCTCATCGTGCGTGCCCAGTTCGGCGATCCGGCCGTCCTTGAGGACCACCAGCCGGTCGGCGTTGCGCAGCGTGCTGAGACGGTGGGCGATCGCGAAAGTTGTGCGGCCCTTGACCAGCCGGGCGATCGCCTCCTGGATCTGGCGCTCGGTGTCGGCGTCGACCGACGAGGTCGCCTCGTCGAGGATCAGGATTCGCGGGTCGTGCAGGATGGCCCGGGCGATGGCGATCCGCTGGCGCTCGCCGCCCGAGAGCATCTGGCCGCGTTCGCCGACCACGCTGTCGTAGCCGTCGGGCTTGCTGACGATAAAGTCATGGGCGTTGGCCGCCTTGGCCGCGATCATGACCTCCTCGAGGCCCGCCTCCGGTTTGGCGTAGGCGATGTTCTCCAGGATCGTGCCGTTGAACAGGAACGTGTCCTGGAGCACCACGCCGATCCGCCGTCGCAGGTCCTGCTGATGGATGCGGCGGATGTCCACGCCGTCGATCAGAAGCTGCCCCTCGTTGACGTCATAGAGGCGGCAGATCAGGTTGATCGCGGTGCTCTTACCCGCCCCGCTGTGGCCGACCAGACCGATCATCTCGCCCGGCGCCACGTCCAGCGACACGTCTTTGACCACCGGCTTGTGCTTATCGTAGCCGAAGGTGACGTTTCGCAGTTCCACCCGCCCTTCGATCCGCGGCATCGGCACGGCGTCGGCCGCCTCACGGACGTCCGGCTGGGTGTCGAGGACCTCGAAGACCTGCTGGGCCGAGGTCAGGGAACGGGCGAGCCAGTCGCTGATCCGGCTGAGGAACTGCAGCGGACCGTAGAGCATGGTCAGGTAAGTGACGAACGCCATCAGCGTTCCCGGCGTGACCAAGCCGCTGATGACCTGCTTGCCGCCCACGTACCAGACGATGATCGCCCCGAGGCTCGTGACGAACCACAGGATCGGAAAGAGCGTCGCCCACGTCCGCTCCGCCAGGTAGGTCGCCTCGAAGACCTCGCGGCTGTGCTCCGAGAAGCGTCCGGCCTCCTTGCGCTCCTGGGCGAAGGCTTTGATCACCCGGATGCCGGAGAGGCTGTCGTTGACCCCGGCGTTGAGCCGCTGGCGATAGTGGAAGAACCGATGCCACAGCCGCATCAGCCGACGACCGAACGCACGCGACAGGACCACCACCGCTGGGGCCGGAACCAGCACCAGCACCGTGAGCTGCCAGTTCATCCAGAACAGGACCGCGCATATTCCGATCAGTGTCAGTACCTGCACCGCAACGTACGGGACCATATCGATCAGCGCGTGCTCCAGCGAACTGGTGTCCTGGGTCACCCGAGCCACGATCGCTCCGATTTTTCGCCGGTCGAAGTAGCCCAGCGAAAGGAACTGCAGGTGCGAATACAGCTCGGTCCGCAGATCGTGCGACAACCTGGCGCCCAGCCACGCGACCGCCCGTCCCTGAAGAATGCCCAGCACCTGGTGGCCCGCTCGGGCCAGCAGCATCGCCAAAACCAGAAACCCCAAGAGCCGGATCCGCTGGCCCGCCTCCGCCGCTTCCGTCGGCACCAGCACCTGATCCATCAGCGGACGGGGCAGGTACGGAGGGATCAGGTTCAGCCCGGTTCCCGCCAGCATCAACACCGAGACGTACATCAATTGCCAGACGTACGGCTTGAAGTAGCCGGCCAGCCGGCCGATCACCTTGTGCTTCCGCAGGCACGCCGGACATACCTTGGTGCCCTCGGCCAACAGCAGCTTGCAGCGAGGGCAGCGATTGTCTTCCTCCTCGTCGGCGTGAATTTCGGGTGGCTTCTTCTCCGTCGAGCCTTTGGCCAGTTCCCGGCGATACTCGACCAGCTCATTGAGGAACTTGGCCGTCCGGCTGAACGTCCGCTCGCGGGCGTTGGTATAGCGGACCAGTTCGACCATCCGGCCGTCGACCGCCGCCGAGAGCGCCCCGCCCCCCACCAGCGAGTCCGCACTGACCGAGACGATCTGCTCCAGCGGCAGATCGAGGCCCTGCCCGTCGGCCCCCATCACCCGCACCCGGTCATCGGTGACTACCAGCCACTCCTGCCCGAACCGCCCGGTACGGGTCAGGTCGGCGTAGATCACCACGTGGAGGCCGTCGGTCCCGCCGTTCGGGCACAGATGCTCGTGCACACGGGTTGGAATTTGCTCTATAAGTGCCACTGATATCCACCGTCTCCTGTGGCCAAGGAGCCTGGCCCACAGATGTCCGCCATCCCACAGCGACTATCTGAATCGCCCCTGCGACCCACAGTGTGTAAGGGCATTATACATGCTGCGGCAGCGCTGTCAACGCCCCGGCGAAAAGAATTTATACAAGACATCCATGTTTAGCCAAAACCATTGCCATCCACACTAAAAAGCTTAAGAAAAGTTTTGACATACCACCTAGCTTTCCATTATAATGAGTGTATGAATTCACAGGCGGCAACCGTCTATAACAGCAAGGCGCTTCGCGTGGCGGAGCGGTTCGAGCAGGACATCCGCTCCGGTCAGTACCGGGAAGGCCTGCTGCTTCCGTCGGAGGGGGATCTGGCCCAGAACTATGGCGTTTCGCGGATGACGATGCGGAAGGTGCTGGCCATCCTCGCCGACCGCCACGAGGTCGTCAAAGTGCCCCAAAAGGGGGCGATGATCCCGCCGCGGAATGGCCAGGATGAGCCGGAACAGCTTTCGACGAGCATGTCCGGACCACAAACCCAGACCGCCATCGGGGCGGTGTTCGCAGCCGAGCCGGACGCCCACCTGGTGGGCATCCGCGAGGGGATCAAGCGCTATACCGCTGAGCACGGCCTGCACTTCCAGATGTTCCTCAATACCCACGGCCATGAGCAGGCCCTGCACGTGCTTCGGCACGTCGAGGACTACCCGGTTCAGGGACTTCTGGTCCTGCCGTACGCCCATGAGACGTATCTCGACGCGCTGCGGCGGCTGAGCGACGCGGGTTTCCCGATCGTCTGCCTCGATCGGGTGGTCGGTGAGTTGCCAATCAGTTCGGTCCAGGTGGACAATGCAGCCGGGGTCTATCAGGCCACCTCGTATCTGATCGAGAAGTACCACCGGCCGGCGTACTATCTGTGCACGGCCATCGAACACAAGACGCATCGCGACCGCTATCAGGGCTATGGGCGGGCGATGGTCGACGCCGGTTTCGGCGAGTTGGTCGAGCGGTATACCTTCAATTCGCAGGTAAGCGACGGCGATCCGGATTTCTGGCCCAACGACCGCAAGCTGGCCCCGGTTGCCGAAGCCGCTGAGCGTCTGCTGGCTGAGAATCCGCCGCCGTTGAGCGTGTTCTGCCTGAACGATTATCTGGCGGCCGGCCTCTATAGGGCAGCTGAGCAACGAGGGCTGAGGGTGGGGACCGACCTGAACGTGGTCGGGTTCGACGACATTCCGCTGGCCAAGTTTCTCAAGCCCGCGTTGACCACGACCCGTCAGCCGCGGCAGCAGATCGGCTACGACGCGGCCAAGCTGCTTCACCAGTTGATTTCCCGAAACATCACGCCGCCGGTGCACATCCACCTGCCGGTGGAACTGGTCATTCGGGAATCGGCCTGACAAAACGGAAGTCCAACGCCCTGGTCCGGATGGACGTCAGCAGGAGGTGTCTGAAATGAATCGCCACGCCAGCGTAAAAAAGACCGGTTTTACACTGATCGAACTCCTCGTGGTCGTCGCCATCATCGCCGTGCTGGTCGCCATGTTGCTGCCCTCGTTGAACGCGGCGAGGGAGATGGCCAGAGAGGTCAACTGCGCGTCGAACGTCAGGCAACTGGCGACGGCCTGCCTGATGTACATGGATGACTGGGAGGGTTTCCTGGTTCCGTTCAACGCTGCCTCGCCTTCCGATCCAAGTCCGGACGCTGAGATGAGACGCTTTTACACCAATCTCCTGGTCTACGGCCGGTACGTCCCGCCGGTGGCGCGGTGGAAGAGCGAGGAGTGGGGAGACGTTATCGAGGGAATCTGGCGGTGTCCCGCAGTGACGGATCAGCGAATCCAATGGGGCGGCGGTTACGGCGTGAACGGAGGATACTGGCCCCATAGTGCTCACCTGGTGGGAGCTCGCTGGACGACGCCGGCGTCGCAGATCAACAGGGCGTCAGAACTCTGGATGCTCGGCGACGCCGAAGGCAATCTCTACTATGGAGCAGCATTCCGCACGACCAAGCCCTATGTCGAATGCCCGGTGGAGATCAACTGGGACGACCCCGTCAGCGACTACAAGTGCGCCGCTCCGCGGCATCGCGGTGCGAGCATGGTGTGCTTCGTGGACGGTCACGTTCAGCCGGTTGCGTACGAGGACCTCAAGGCCAACAAGGGCGACATATTCGCGCACTATTCCAAATGAGGACATAGGGACGGATGAACCGGCACTGTGAAGGTTGTGACAGAACACGCAAATCATCTTCTTCTCAAAGGTACAGCATGAGACAGGCTTTCTCGACGTGTCCGGTGGTGTGCATCCTCTGGGCGTGGATGGCGATGTTTCCCGCTGAAGCGGCCGGGGCGGACGAGAATTCAGTCGCCAACGGCGGGTTTGAGGAGGGCATGGCGGGCTGGGCCTGGCAACTGTCAAACGACGTGCAGGCGGCAGTGACCATCGATGAGAGCGTAGCACGTTCGGGAAAATACTCGCTGAAGCTGACGAACGCATCGCCCTTCGGGCCGCACGTTTACGGCCGGCTGTGGCGGCAGACGGCGGCGTTGGCGCCGCACACGAACTATCGCATTTCGATGTGGTGCAAGGGCGAAGGCGTGGGTTCAACGGTGTGGATCGGCGGCGGGCCCGGCTGGCGGCTTCGCCAGCGTGCTCCATCGGGCACGTACGACTGGACGGAGGTATCGGTCGAGTACACAAGCGGCCCGGCCCGCGGACCGTTCGAGTTGATGATCGTGACGGAAGACCCAACGCAGGCCATCTGGATCGACGACGTATCGATGGTCGCGGTGGGCCGGGTGACCGACCCGCAGGTCGGATCGCCGGAGGTGGCGGCGGGCCTGACGGCTGAGGCGAGGTTCTATCCGGCGCCGTGGGCGGGATCGAAGCTGGACCCGCCAGTGGTGTCGATCCGGGCGGCGGACGATCCGGCGTTCGGGGCCGACGTGCGGATGCAGTGGGATGATGAGGGGTTGATCCTGAGCCTCGACGTTCAGGACGCGACCGAGGGCGAGGTGACGCCCGGCGCCTGGATGTGGCAAGGCGACAGCGTGCAGGTGGCGATCGACACCGCGCCCGAAGGCCGCAAGCACGGCTATACCGAGACGTGTTATGAATTTGGGTTGGCGCCGGACGCATCGGGCGAGCCGCTGTGTTTTGCATGGCATGCGGGTGGCGGCGAGTTCGAGTGGTCGCAGGTGGCCAAGAGCGTGAAGCGCACCGCGACGGGCTACGTGCTGAACGTCAGGATTCCGTGGCGATGTCTGTCGGTGGACGCCGCCGACCCGCCGCGGGTGATCGGCATGGACGTCCTGATCAACGATTCGACGCGCGGCCGCCGCTACGTGGAATGGACGCCGGGAATCGGGTCGTCGAAGATGCCCAACGAATACGCGCAGGTCGTGTTGATGGGCAAGGACGAGACCCGATCGGCGGCGTGCATTCGGCTGCAGGGCCATCACTATGACGCCGAGGACTGGGTCACCGGCCGGTACGCTGACTACGCAGTGGCGCGGGCTTCGGAGGAACAACTGCGGATATCCGCCGCGACGGAATCCGGAGCGGTCGTCGCGAACTGGTTTACCGCGACGCTGCCGGAGTGCGGCGCGGGACAGGTGCGGACGCTGGAGTTTTCGGTTCCGCTGTCGGCGTTGACCGAGGACGGTCGATACGCGGTTATCTCGGAGACGTCGGCCGATGGAAACGCGTGGCGCCAGACCGCCCGATGCGGATTTGAGCGGGCGAATCTCAGGTCGAAGGCGAGGGAGATTCTGGCCGGGGCGAAGTCTGAACTATCGGCGACTCGGGAAACGCTCAAGTCCCATACGGCGCTGTCGGACGATTCGTACATCCGGCTTGGCATTGCGGTCGCGGAGCGGTACATCGCCCGCGTCGAGGAGGCTCGCGACGGGGCGGAGTGGGAGTTGATGCAGGCCAAGGAGGTGGCCGAGGTGGTCCGGCGGACGCAGGCCGATCTGGCCGACCGCCTGGAGCGGCAAACGGGCCCGATCATCGTTCCACGTCCGACGGGCGGCCCGGTGGCGGTCCGCGACGGCGTGTTCGTCACGGAGATGTCGGCGGGCGATGCGAGCCAAGCGGAGGAACTCCCCTGCTGGTTCGTCGGCTATGGCGCCTGGGCGACGGCGGAGCATGACTTCCCGAATTTCCCGTCGCTGGGCGTGACGATCGTTCAGCAGGAGCGCGGCCCGTCAAACATGAATCCGGACGGCACGGTGGGCAACAGCGTCCAGGGCATGGTGGACACGTTGAAGCGGGCGGCGCAACACGGGATCAAGGTGGACCTGCTGCTTTCGCCGCACTACTTCCCGGGCTGGGCGGTGTCGGAAGCGCCGGACGTCACGGAGATCGTCCGCACGGGGTTCCTCTACCACAACATCGACCATCCGAAGGCCCGCGACGTGATGGGCCGATGGATCGAGGCCCTCGTTCCCGCGGTAAAGGACGAACCCGCCCTGTTCAGTATCTGCCTGTCGAACGAGCCGGTCTACGCGACCAGCGGACACGACCCCTACAGCCGTCCGCGGTGGATCGCGTATCTGAAGGAACGGCACGGAACGCTGGACGCACTGAACGCACTGTACGGGACGCAGTACGCGAACTTCGAAGATGTCCCGCCGTGGCGGCTTGAGATACCAAGCGAACTCGGCGAACAACGGGCGTTCTACGACTGGGCGCGGTTCAATCAGAAGAACTTCGCCGACTGGCACGCGTGGATGAACTCGCTGGTCAAGCAGTACGCTCCGAACGTCCCGACGCACATGAAGACAATGGCGCAGGCGTTCAGCCGGGGCGATTTCGGCCTGGGCGTCGACGCGGAACTGATGTGCGGCGTGACCGACCTGGCGGGCAACGACTGCTTCGCGGCGTTGACCGGCAGCCCGTACGCCTACGGCTGGCAGCACGAACAGATGTGGTACGACCTGCAACACTCGTTCAAGGGCCAGCCGGTGTTCGACTCCGAGAACCACTTCATCCCGGATGAGTATCCGCCCGAGCACATTCCGCCAAGCCATATCCGCTCGGTGCTGTGGCAAGGCGCGATACACCACCAGGGCGCAACGGTGATGTGGGTGTGGGAAGACTCGAAGGGTCCTTCGCTGTCGGGCAGCATCTTCTTCCGGCCGGCCAACGCCTACTCGGCCAGCCGGACGATGCTCGATCTGAACCGTCTGTCCAGCCAGGTCGCAGCCCTGTCGACGGCCAAGCCGCGGGTCGCCCTGCTATACTCGCAGACGTCGCTGTTCTGGGAGCCGGATTACGCGGACGTTACCGCGAGGGCGTACACCGGCCTGACGTTCATGGGCCAGCCGGTCACGTTCGTCAGCGAGCGGCAACTGGCGTCAGGGACCGCGGCGAAGGTGGACTGGATCGTCGTTCCGCACGCGACGCACCTGCCGAAGGAGGCAGTGGCCGGATTGCGGCAGTTCGCCGCGGACGGCGGACGCGTGGTCATGCTCGGCGAGGAATGCCTCGAATGGGACGAGTACCATCGCCGGCACGCCTCAGCGGACGTAACCGGCGCCGTGAAGCTCGCTCTAGCCGACGAGAAACCCCTGGCGGCGTCGCTGCGTGGAACCCTTTGCGACGGCGGGTTCGAGATCGTCAGCCTCGCCGACGCGGAGAGCGGCAGCGCAGCGTGGGGAGTGGAATACCGCGTCGTACCCTACCAGGGAAAGCTCCTGGCGGGCATGATCAACCATCTGCCGAAACCCGTCACCGTCCGTCTGGCGGTCGAGGGCCGGGCGACGGACCTGATCGAGCGGCGCTCGGTGGAACTGGACAACATTTCGCTGCAGCCGATGAGCCCGATCCTTCTGGAGATCGAGACGGCTGGACAACCATAATCACCTCTGAGAGGACCGAACCATGGTCAGAACATGGATAAAAGCGTTTACCTTGATCGAGCTTCTGGTCGTCGTGGCGATCATCGCCGTGCTGGTGTCCATCCTGCTACCGGCCCTGCAGCAGGCGCGCAATGCCAGTCAGAAGACGGTTTGCCTGGCCAATTGGCACAACGTCGGCGTGGCAACCGGTCAGTACCTGATGGATAACCACGAGAAGTATTTCCCGACGCACTGGAACGACTGGCGTGTGGTCTGGGACTGGGACTACCCACCCGCCTGGCCCGAGAAGTTCTTCGGCTTCGGCCGGTTGCTGCCGTACGTACCGGCCGAGTGGCTCGGCAGAGTTCCGAGCGACAAACGCGGCATCTTGAGTTGCCCAGGAAATGTCTTCTTCTCCGACCCCACATTTGCCAACGTGCTTTACGTGCTGCCTTTCAGCGCGGCCACTGCGGGACCGGGAAGTCTGTGGCAGTGGCCACCGGAACTTCAGCCCGGCGAATCGGCAACCACCGTGGTGGGTATCTGTTTCGTGAACGGCAATCCGTGGGACTATCGTTATCTTACACCCGGTTCGCACGCGGGTGAGGGCGTCAATGCGGTCTATCCGGATGGCCACGCCGGCTGGGTGCCCGCGAGCAAATTCGTTGATGCCTCGCCGGAGACCAACAACCCATGGATTAAGATGAAGCTGTTTAATGGAGACTGAGTGCGGTTCTCAGGCCCGATCTGCATGCCGATTCTCGTGGCCCGCGTTGAACGACGTCTGTGCGATGGAGCTTCTGCTCATAACTGGCCTCACCGTCGGCGACTGCCGATCAGACCGGCAGTCCCGCCGTCTGGCCGATCTCCACAAAAAATCCCGCATGGCCTTGTCTTTCCTTGACTTGAGGGGCCGTTACTGTTAAATAAATGGCTATGGCGGCAGGATTTGTCCGCCCGCCAAGCGATGCGAGGTTTTTGGCCCGTATCAACTCAAGGGTGTATCGCCTGCAGTTTGAGTCGAAGGAGTTCAGAGATGGCAAGTTCGATGTTGGGCGTGATCTTCGGCATTCCTCCGTACATCTGGTACCCGCTGATCGTCATTCTGCTGATCGTCCTGCTCGTCTTCTACGTGCGCTATCGCCGCCAGATGTCCCAGTAGCTCAGCCGGGAATTCCCCTGACGCAGGCGGATTCCATCCCAGCCGATTCGCCCGGTGACCGAGGCGAACCGGTAATGGTATGGTTGTTTCGTGCGGTCGCCGGGCGGCCTGACTTCAAGACGGCAAACCCGGAAGAAGGCATAGGGATGGTATGCGCATTTCGGTGACCGGCGCTTGTCGATCCCGCCTGCTATCGTTAGGATAGTGCCAGTTGGATCCAGCCATAGGACTTGGCGCAAGGGGGACAGGTGTGGGGCTGTCGGGGTGAGGCACGCTTTTCGAGGGGCTGACGATGACGGTGATCGTTTTTGAGGACAGCGGGTTCCGGACGTTACTGCCTCTGACCTACTGGAGGCCAGTGTTTGAGCTTCGCTGCGGGCGGCTGAGCCTGCTCGAGAAGATCCGGCAGCGCAAAGGGATGCAGCATCCGATCGTGTTCGTTCGGCCGGAGCTGGCCGACATCGTCCAGGAGCACAGCGAACTTCAGGTCAATCCGGATCTGCGCGAGCTGAAGGGCGAGGTCCTGCTGGTCAACGGGCGGTGGCTGGCGGATGGCGATCTGCCGGAGCTCGAGCCGGACAGCTATCTGTACAAGGGCGAGGCGGTGGCGGCGGCGCGGCTGAGCGAGCCGATGGCCCGCCTCCTGACCTCGAACGTTCTTGCCCATCAGGACCTGCGGCGGACCGTGTTCAGCACCCTCAAGGCCGTCGCGGCCGGACCCGAGGTCAAGCTGGTCAACTACCCGTGGGATCTGATCGTCCACAACCCAGCCGAACTGCTCCGCGAGTGCAACGACGGCGTAAAGGGCGCGGGCGTTCACAGCGCCGTCCATCTGATCGGCGAGAAGGCCATTCACATCGGCGAGTCGTGCCGGATCATGCCCGGCGTGGTCATCGACGCCGAGGAAGGCCCGGTGTGGATCGACGACCGGGTGAAGATCGGGGCCAACGCGGTCATCCAGGGCCCCTGCTGCATCGGACCCGGCTCAGTGGTCCAGCCGATGGCGATCATTCGCGAGAACACGTCGATCGGCAGGGTCTGCAAGGTCGGTGGCGAGATCGACGCCAGCATCATCCACGCGTACAGCAACAAGCAGCACCACGGGTTTCTCGGCCACAGCTACGTCGGCGAGTGGGTCAACATCGGAGCCGGCTCGGTCAGTTCCGACCTCAAGAACACCTACGGCAAGATCACCACGTCGCTGGACGGCCACGACGAAATCAACACCGGATTGATGTTCCTGGGCCTGGTGATCGGCGACCACTCGAAGGTCGGGATCAACGTCTGCTTCGGCAGCGGGTCGGTGGTCGGCACCTGCTCCAGCGTGATCCTGAGCCACATTCCGCCCAAGTTCGTCGGTTCGTTCCGATGGCTGACCGACCAGGTCCAGACCGACTACGACGCCGCCCAGGCTGCCGAGGTCGCCCGGCGGATGATGGCAAGACGCAACCTGACCCTTTCCGACAGCGTCGCCCGTTTCTTCCAGGCTTTGCCCGAGATCGTCAAGAAATACGAGCGCCGCCAAGCCGCCTCCGCGTAGGGCGCATCGTCTCGATGCACCATCGCCCTGCGACTTGCTCAGAAGAATGGAATTCCAGGAAACCAGCCGCGCCCGATCCGCGATCAGAACTGCTGGAGGAAGCGAACGTCGTTTTCGGTAAAGAGCCGGATGTCGGTGATGTTGTGCTTGCGCATGGCCATCCGCTCGATGCCCAGGCCGAACGCGAAGCCGCTGTAGACATCCGGATCGTATCCGACCGCCCGGAAGACGTTTGGATCGACCATGCCGCACCCGCCGAGTTCCATCCATCCGCCGGAGCAGAGGTTGCAGCCTTTGCCGTGGCAGATCATGCAGGTCATGTCCACCTCGGCTGACGGTTCGGTGAACGGGAAGTAACTCGGCCGCAGGCGGATATTGATCTCCGGGCCGAAGTAGGCGTGGCAGAACTGGAGGATCGTGCTCTTGAGGTCGATCATCGTCACGTCGCGATCGACGTACAGGCTCTCGATCTGGTGAAACATCATGTGATGGCTGGCGTCGATGGTGTCCGGCCGGTATACGCGGCCGTAATGCACCACGCGGACCGGCGGCGTCCGCTGCTCCATCACGCGGATCTGCGCCGTCGAGGTCTGCGAACGCAGAAGCCGCCCTTCGTCGACGTAGAAGTTGTCGAGCGGATCGCGGGCGGGATGGCTTTCAGGGATGTTGAGGGCGACGAAGTTGTGGCGCTCGTCCTCGACCTCGGGCGCGTCAATGACCTCGAAGCCCATGCGGCCGAAGATCTCGGACAACTCCCGCATGGTCTGGGTCAGGACGTGCGGCCGGCCGACCAGGGGCTTGACGCCCGGAAGCGTCACGTCGTAAGCTGGCCCGGAGACGACCTGGCCCTCGAGATGGTCCTTCTTCTCCTTGAAAGCGGCTTCGACTTTGGCCGCCGCCTCGTTGATCAGCTTGCCGGCGCGCGGACGATCTTCAGCGGGGAGTTTGCCGATCGAGGTTCTCGCCTCGGTGAAGACACCCTTGCGGCCAAGGTATTTGAGGCGAAACTCATCGAGGGCCTTGGCGTCGCCGGCGCCGGCGAGCTCCGCCAGCGCCGCGTCGGCCAGGGCGGGTAGATCGTCGATCGCCCGGTCCGTCATGGCTCTAGCTCGCCAGAGATTGTTTGGCGGTGTTGACGACCGCTTCGAAGGCCACCGGGTCGTGCACGGCCAGCTCCGAGAGCATCTTGCGGTTGAGCACGACGTTGGCGGACTTGAGACCGTGGACCAGCCGGCTGTAGTTGATCCCCAGCGGCAGGCACGCCGCGGTCAACCGGGTGATCCACAGCGACCGGTAGTCTCGCTTCCGCAGCCGCCGGCCGGCGCGGGCGTAGTTACCCGCCCGCATGACGGTTTCGCTGGCGGAGTGCAGAGTGCGGGACCGATCGGAATGGTATCCGCTGGCCGACTTCATCAGTCGCTTGACTCGTTTGTGCCGTGGAACGGCTGCGCTTACCCTGGGCATATAACGTCCTCTCCGTTCGTGGTTGCTGCCTTACGTGGACCTGGGCCGAAGCTACGGGGCGATCTGCTCCCGGATCATCTTGGCCATGTGATCCGGCACGGTCATGGGCTGACGCAGGCCGCGGAGCCGCTTGGAGCTCTTGTTCGAGAGCAAGTGGCTCTTGCCGCCACGTCGCCGGGTGACCTTGCCGGTGGCGGTGATCTTGACTCGCTTGGCCAAACCTTTGTGTGTTTTCGCTTTCAACTTCGCGGCCATATGGTTTCCTTTTACCGGCCCCGGAACCGCGGCGAGCGGGTCGCGAGGCCCCGGAGACTCCGGTTGCCTGTCGAACTTGGGCTAAATCATATTTTATACCAATGACCCCAGCCGATTTTCAAGTGGAATTCAAAAGAATCCGACGTCAAAGACGCCCGCCGCCCCCTTTCGCCGTCCCGAATCGCCCACCGAAAGTCAAACTGATACAATATAACCTAATCCGTCTCTGGGAGCGGATCGTCCTCCGCGGGCTCCTCAAGGAACTCGGCGATCAGGACGGAGGCCCGGCTGGCCTGGTCGGAGGGGACAAGGACCTCCAATTGGGCGAAGGGCAGCGAACCGTCGCCCCAAAGCCCCACGCTGGCCCGGTTGGCCAGATGGGCGTTGACCTCGTTGTCGCGGAGGAACTGGACCAGCAGGTCGGCCTGCCACTCCGTCTGCGGCCTGTGTACGCATACCGGCTGAAGGTCGCTCATCGCATTCTCCCGTGAGTTCGATAAACCACTACAAGTCTAGCAGGTCGTCTTCCTCCGGTCAAAGAGCCGCTGGTCAGTTCAGGTCCAGCAGGACGCGAATCGAGATGGACGACCAGTCATACCCGGTGTTCCACCTCGGCCAGGTGCCGAACCCACCCCACTCGCTGACGTATACCAGATGGATATCGGGAGTGCAGTAGGTTTCGGCCGAGCCGGTGCCGGGGTAGTTCTTGCCCGCCCCGAAGTCGATGTAGTACGGGTCGTTGATCGCCAGTGGCACGTTAATCACAGACAGGTTTCGTTTGCTTTCGCCGAACGGCGGCAACGGGCCACGGTCGCAGGCATCCCGATCATCGCGAACGTCCTTGTCGACGGCCGTGCATTCCAGCAAGCGGGTTCCGTCGGAGGAGAAGGTCCCGGTGAGCTTGATACCGGCAAACTCGGTGGTGAAGCTCGCACCATTCCACTGGATGGCGACATCATAGCCCGAAGACCATGCTCGATCGTTATCGTAGCCACATTCGTCCCGGAGCGGCATGTTGCGAGTCTGCGCGTCCCTGTCATGGTAGTAACACTCCCAGACCAGGTCGCCGGAGAACACCACCGTGATCGTCTCGCAAGTCTTGATCTTTTTGAGCAGTTCGCTTTCCTGCGGCTCCTGGAGGGTTCCCTTCAGGGCGTAGGGTATGCTCTTCCACGACGAGGAGGCATTGATGACCTGGATGTAGAGCACGTCGCCAACCGCGGCGGTGAAACCGACCTCCGTCTGCGACGGATTCAAGCGGACGATGAACTGGCTGGCGTCGTAGGAGTCGTTCGGGAAGCGGTAGGCGACGATGGTGACCCCTTCGGGCAGCGCGTCCATATATTCCTTGTTGACGCCCAGGCTCAAGTCATAGCTCTTGCCTTCCGCGCCGTCAACCACCACACGGTAGAGAACCGAACTGTAACGTTCGAGGCCCAGGTGGCGGTTGAAGTCCTCGATCGTGGGAATGAAAGAGGGATCGTTGATGAACGCCGCGTTGGCGAATCCTCCCGCCTTGAGCGTCTGGTGAACCGGACTCTGCGAGCCGAATATCCAGTGTTCGGCGAATTCCCGGTAGTACTCGGGCAGGTTGCCTTTGAGGTAGGTTTCGAGGACCGAGAGCGTATTGAACGACCACGACTTGGCGACCTGCGTCCACATATCGACGAAATCCACCCCCTTCATTCGCACCATGAAATCGATGAAGAAGGCCGTGGTGTACTCGTGATAGAGGTGCGGACTGTTAAGCCCGATGAAGTTGCCGGAGGCGAAATCCAGCGGCATTTCCAGGTACCGGGGGTAGATCATCTCTCCGCCCATGTACGGCGAGTCGGCATTGGCGATCCGGCCCGCGGCGTACTCGGCCGTCGCCTCGATCCACCACTTCCTGGCGGTCATCCCGAAGCAGTTGTAGTACCGGTTCTGAAGGGCGTGGAACAGCTCATGGGCCACGACATAGCTGAGCAATTGCGGGCCGGACGCACAGTCCAGCGAGACGCGTATGTCGCCGGTGATCTTGCTGCGGTACGGAGAGCCCGACCCGCCGACGGTGACGGCAATAGGCAGCCGTTCTATCCCCGGCTCGTCATGGATCGTGAGGAGTGGACGGAGTTTCAGACTCTCCTTTCCGGTGAAATCCTCGTAGGTTTCGCGGTGCTTGTTGATGAAGTACCAGACGTCCTCAACGTAGTCGGGAATCCCGGCGCTACGGTTGGTCACCGCCGGCTCGGGCTTGGTATACCACCCGACGGTCGGCCCGGTTTCCGCCTCCACCAGACTGCGCACGTAAGAAAGGCCGAAGATGTCATTCTGGATGTATCCAGGGGTGATGCGCTCGACTCCCGCGAAGCGCGAGAGGTGTTCGGTCCGCAGCGTCAGGGTGTTGGTCAGCGGGTCGATCCAGGCCGGAGTGTTGATCCACGTCTCGTCCACCGGATCCCAGTAGACCCCGGAGAACACCCGCTCGGGCGAGTCGACACCCTCCAGGCTATTCGGATCGTAGATCATCCGCACCTCCAGCGGCTGGTCCAGATCGTGCAGGTCGCCCAGACTGACGTCGCAGATCACGGCGATCCGCTGCTGGGTCGGGTCGTCCGGAGCGGGCGGAGTCGAAACCTCCTTGATGGTCAGGATCTGAGCCTCCTCCAGCAGGCCTCCGGGGATTGTCACCGACACCCCGCCCTTTTCGACGATCTGGTCCGCCTCGGACGGCTGGACCGTCTGTCGGACCAGGATCTCGGTTTCATCCTCGTCGAGGAAGCCCTCGACCAGGCAGATTCCTTGTCCCTGCGAGCCGCTGTTCTGGCTCCACGTATCCGAGTCGGAATCCTCGATGGTGTACCTGCCCGCGGGGATCAACACGTTGGGTTCGCAGTCCCAATAGGCGTTGGCGACGCCGCCACTACCCTCAACACCCTCGGCCTGCCAGGGGCCATAGACCGCATCGTTTTGCGCCCGCAGTGAGATCGTGCCGACTTCCTCCGTGCCCGCCCCATTGTTCCAATGGTAGTTGCGAATCAAGGTCACCGTGCAGGGGCAGTCCAGAACCAGCACCGTCGGATTGGTCGGGTAGTTGTAGACGGTATTGATGTTTCCGTTATCGAAGACAATCTGGGGCAACTTGGCTGGTTCGTTCGGGTCATTCGGATCGTTTGGGTCATTCGGGTCACCGGGAATGCCGCTGGAGTCGCAGCCCGAGACAAGGACCAGAATCAGAACACAAAGCCACCCAACGAACGCCGCTCGACGTGCCGCCATGATAGCCACCCATTAATAAGACTTTGTTTTTATTATAATGAATTCTTCTGGTCGGTACAATGCCGTGGTTGATGAAAAACGCGTGAAGTCGGGCCGATTTCGTTTGACCGGTGCGGGGGTAGAACCAAGAATTGGCATTGCGGCAAGGCTGTTCGACGGAGAGGCAATTGATGACGCGAGAGACCATACTGATTCTTGATTTCGGCTCACAGTATTCCCAGTTGATCGCTCGGCGGGTGCGCGAGAACCACGTGTTCAGTCTGCTGGTCGCGCCCGAAACGCCGATCGAGAAGCTCCAGGAGTACGAGCCGAAGGGTCTGATCCTCTCCGGCGGGCCCTCCAGCGTGTATGAACCGGGCGCGCCGCGCTGCGACGAGCGGGTGTTCCAACTGGGCGTGCCGATTTTGGGGATATGCTACGGCATGCAGATCGGTTCGCAGCTCCTGGGCGCACAGGTCCAGGCGGCCAAGGCGCGGGAGTACGGCCGAACGCATCTGACGGTCAAGAACGGTTACGACCTGCTGTGCCACGTGCCGGAAGAGACCAGCGTGTGGATGAGCCACGGCGACGTCGTCCAGACGCTGCCGGAGGATTTCGAAGCACTGGCGGAGACCCGCAACACCGCGTGGGCCGCGGTCCGCCACAAGCGCCGTCCGTTTTTCGGCGTGCAATTCCACCCTGAGGTGAGCCACACGCCGATGGGGGGACAGATTTTGCGGAACTTCCTGTACGACGTCTGCGGCTGTCAGGGCGCATGGCGGGTCGGGGACATCGCCGAGGAGGCGATCGAGCAGATTCGCGAACAAGTCGGCAAGTCGCGGGTGATCTGCGGGCTTTCCGGCGGCGTGGACAGCTCGGTGGTGGCGGCGATCGTGCACAAGGCGATCGGTGATCAGCTCACGTGCATCTTCGTGGACAACGGGCTGCTGCGTAAGAACGAAGCCGAACTGGTCGAAGCGACGTTCCGCGACCACTTCCACATCGATCTGCGGGTGGCGGACGCCTCGCAGCGGTTCCTGGGCGCGCTGGCTGGAGTGTCGGACCCGCAGGAAAAACGGCGGATCATCGGCCACGAGTTCATCGAAGTGTTTCGCCACGAGGCGCGGGAGATCGAGGACGCCCGATTCCTGGCCCAGGGCACGCTGTACCCGGACGTGATCGAGTCGGGCCACAGCATCGCGGGTAAAGCGGCCAACATCAAGCTGCACCACAACGTGGGCGGGTTGCCCGCCGAATTGGGCTTTGAACTGATCGAGCCGCTGCGGGACCTGTTCAAGGACGAGGTGCGTGCGGTGGGCGAGCACCTGGGCCTGCCGGAGGAGATCGTATGGCGCCATCCATTCCCGGGCCCGGGGCTGGCGGTGCGGATCACCGGGCAGATCACGCCCGAACGGCTGGACATTCTCCGCGACGCGGATGAAATCTTCATCGAGGAAATCCGGGCGGCCAACCTGTACCGGACGATCGGCCAGGCGTTCGCGGTGCTGATCCCGGTGGGCACGGTGGGCGTGATGGGCGACGGGCGGACCTATGAATACGTGATCGCCCTGCGGGCGGTCGAGACGCGGGATTTCATGACCGCCGATTGGGTCCGCATTCCGCACGAGACGCTGGCCACCGTCGCCAGCCGCATCGTCAACGAGGTCCGCGGGGTCAACCGCGTGGTGTACGACATCTCGACCAAGCCGCCGGCAACCATCGAATGGGAATGAGCTCCGGCGCTGAAGCCTTTCCTGGCGGCTAGCGGAAGTCGAAGGCGGCTTTGACGACGCCGGAATGCCGGCGATCCCGCAGATCCGCCAAGGCCCGCCGATAGTCCTTCTGGCGGTAGAAGGCGAGTTTCAGCGGAGCCGTGTCGATCCGGCCTTCCTGGAGCAATCGCAGCACGTGGCGGTAGTTGTGGGCCGCTTCCCGATCGCCCGGGAACATCTGCACGGCCCGGCCGGTGGTTCCCACCACCTTGATCTCGTGGAGCCACAGCGGCGTCAGGTCGGTGATGCCGATCTGCGGCGTGCCCACCAGCACCAGCGTTCCTCGCGGCCGAACCAGCCGGGCGGCGTCGGCAAAGGCGGAAGCCGCTCCGCTGCAATAGTAGACGCGGTCGAATCCGCCCTGGAGGAAGTGCATGCCGAAGGGCAGCGTGACCGTACGAGCCTTGACGATGGAGGCCAACTCGCGGAACGACTGCAGACGGTCGCGTTTCCAGGAGATCATGTGGTCGGCGCCGTAGTGTCTGGCCAGATCCGCCTGGAACGGGTGCTTGACGGTGACGGCGATTCGCAGACTCGGCTCGACGATGCGAAGCAGGGCCGCGGTGGCCAAGCCGATGATCCCCGCTCCGAACACCAGCACGTTCTCGCCGGCGGCCGGCAAGTCGTCGAGGATCGCGTGGAGACTGCACGCCAGCGGGTCCACGAGAATGGCCTGCTCGTCGGCGACGCCGTCAGGAACGACGTGAAGCTGGGACCGGTGCGCGACAAAAAACGGCGACCAGCTTCCGCCGGTAAATCCGTTATAGCCGAGCCCGATCGCGGTCGGCATGTTCCCCAGATCGAAGTTCTCGCACACCGACGGCCGCCCCTGCCGACAGGCCGAACAGGGCGGGTCGATCCCGCGAACGAGACAACCAAGCGGCGGATCGACCACCACGCGCTCGCCCGCCCTGGCCGTGGCGACGTCCGGACCG
>Ga0123328_1001273_pt1 | contig 25058 bp, 15 predicted proteins | sample BioC12SIPDNA_2_FD_89702 | JGI IMG/M metagenome (GOLD analysis project Ga0123328, IMG submission 89702) | Anaerobic biogas reactor microbial communites from Washington, USA - Biogas_R1_A C12 SIP DNA | ecosystem: Engineered > Bioreactor > Anaerobic > Unclassified | place: Washington, USA...
CAACTACACCGAAGGGGACGGGGCCGTGGCGGTGGACGGCGGCCTGACCATCAGCGACGTTGACGATACCGACCTGGAAGGGGCGACGATCAGCATCACCAACTTCGTCGCCGGCCAGGATCTGCTCTCGTTCACCAACCAGCTTGGGATCACCGGGAGCTGGAATGGGACCACCGGCGTCCTGACGCTGTCCGGGACCGCCAGCGTGGCCAACTACCAGACGGCCCTACGATCCATTACCTACACCAACAACTCGGACAATCCCGACACCACCACAAGAACGGTCGAGTTCATTGTCTCGGACGGCACGGACACCTCCACACCGCAGACCCGAAGTGTGGCCATCGCGGCTGACAATGACGCCCCGGTCTTGACGCCGACCGGCAGCACGCTTGACTACACCGAGGGCGATGGAGCGGTCGCCGTCGATACCGGCCTGACCATCAGTGATGTGGATGACACCAATCTCGAAGGCGCGACGATCAGCATCACCAACTTCGTGGCGGGGCAGGACCTGCTCTCGTTCACCAACCAGCTTGGGATCACCGGAAGCTGGAACGGGACGACAGGCGTTCTGACGTTAAGCGGAACGGCCAGCGTCGCCAACTACCAGACGGCCATCCGCAGTATCACTTATACGAACACTTCCGAGAACCCGAACACGACGACCCGAACGGTCCAGTTCGTTGTCGATGACGGCACGGATACGTCCACACCGCAGACCCGCAGCGTGGCCATCGCCGCGACCAACGACGCGCCGACGGTTACACCCACCGGCAGCACGCTTGACTACACCGAGGGCGACGGGGCGGTCGCCGTCGATACCGGCCTGACCATCAGTGACGCCGACGATACCAACCTCGAAGGCGCGACGATCGGCATCACCAACTTCGTCGCCGGTCAGGACCTGCTCTCGTTCACCAACCAGCTTGGGATCACCGGAAGCTGGAACGGCACGACCGGCGTCCTGACGCTGACCGGCACCGCATCGGTCGCCAACTACCAGACCGCCATCCGCAGCATCACTTACACCAACACCTCCGAGAATCCCAACACGACCACTCGAACGGTTCAGTTCGTCGTCGATGACGGGACCGCGAATTCCACACCGCAGACCCGCAGTGTGGCCATCGCGGCTGACAATGACGCCCCGGTCTTGACGCCGACCGGCAGCACGCTTGACTACACTGAGGGCGATGGGGCCGTTGCCGTTGATAGCGGATTGACTATCTGCGACGCCGACGATACCAACCTCGAAGGCGCGACGATCAGCATCACCAATTTCGTGGCCGGGCAGGACCTGCTGGCGTTCACCAACCAGCTTGGCATCACCGGAAGCTGGAACGGGACCACCGGCGTCCTGAGGCTGTCCGGGACCGCCAGCGTGGTCAACTACCAGACGGCCCTACGATCCATTACCTACACCAACACCTCCGAGAACCCCAACACGACCACCCGCACCGTCCAGTTCATTGTCTCCGACGGCACGGATACCTCCACGCCACAAACCCGCAACATCGCCATCGCAGCCGCCAACGACGCCCCGGTGGTGGCGGATCAGTCCTTTGAGATGGAAGAGACCGCTGAGAGTGGAACGTATGTCGGAACCGTCGCGGCTGACGATCCCAACACGAGCGATACGCTGCGGTATTCGATCATCAGCGGGAATACGGGCAACGCCTTCGCCATCGACTCCGCCACCGGCCGGATCACGGTCGGCGAAAGCGGCTTGAGTTCTGCGGCACAGGACCGCTTCGAGCTTGTCGTACAGGTTGAGGATGACTATGGCCTCTCGGACCAGGCCACGGTGACGATCGCGGTCGCCGAGGTCAACGAGCGGCCCTACGGCACGTCCGACTCGTACACCACGTCGCAGGACGGCGCGCTGACGGTCACGGGCGGCGTGCTGAACAACGACGGCGACGCCGACGGCGATGCCCTGACGGCTGTGCTGGTCGAAGGGCCAAGCCACGGCGCGCTGACGCTCAACGCCGACGGATCCTTCACGTACACGCCGGATGAAGGCTTCTACGGCGCCGACGGCTTTGCGTACAGCGTCGACGACGGCGAAACGACGTCCGATCCGATCGCGGTTACGATCGAGGTCGCGAAGGCCGAAGAGCCGCAAAAACCGGAAGAACCGGAGGAACCGCAGGAGCCGGCCGAAACGACGGTCAACGAAGAGCCGAGCCCACAGCCGGCCTATTCGCCGGCCGATACGCCGACCAGCGGCAATGAGCCCATTGCCCCGAACACCCCGGCGCCGGCCGCTCCTCAGCCGGAACCGCTCGGCGATATCGACTCTCCGGTGCCGCCGGCGCCCGTCGAAGTCGCCGACGATGTCTTCGATGACGAGGAGATGACCAACCCGAGCTCGGCGATCCCCTCCGACGGCGACGGCGCGACAGCGGGAGAAGACTCACCGTCGGAAAACGGTTCGGGTTCAGAGAGCGAGCAGGCCGTCGATCAGCAGCCTCAGGAAGCCGCCGGACAAGGCGTCTCTGAAGCACGGAACGGCGAGGCGCCCGAAATCGCGCCGGCCGGAAGCCTCAGCGAAACCGCGACCGCCGACACCGCCCCGCCCGCACAGAACGCTCCGGCGCCCCAGAGCGACAGCGATCCTGCGGTCATCGTGGAAAGCCCGGCCCTGCAGGAGGCGATCAGCCGGATGGAATCGCAGATGGACTCCGAACTGACCCTGGCCCAGGACCGCCAAGCCATCCAGGTGGGCGCGGTAACGGGCGTAAGTCTGCTCCTCTCGGCGGGGTACGTGACCTGGTGCCTTCGCGCAGCGTCGCTGCTGACCAGCCTGCTGGCCACCACGCCCCTGTGGCGGTGGTTCGATCCCGTGCCGATCCTGGACAACTGGAGCAACAAGAACGTCCTTCCCGCCAACCGGCCAGCCGCCGGACCGGATGGCGGACAGGACGACAGCGAAGACAGACTGCGGCGCCTGGTGGACTAGCCGTACCGCGGTCCGACCGGGTGTGACGCGTTGAACAGAGGACAACGGATATGAGACGCCTCACGGCAACAAGTCGACTGACCATCGGGCTGGTGAGCCTGACGATCAGCCTCGTCCTGGGAGCTGAATTCCTCGGCCTGATCCCGGACCATTCCAGGGCCGCCCTCGATAGCAGGAAACAGCTCTGCGAGTCCCTGGCCGTCTGCTGCGCCCTGGCCATGCAGACCGGAGACAATCGCGCGATCCAAGCCGCCATGGATGAACTCGTCCAGCGCAGCTCCGAGGTCGTTTCCGTCGGCCTGCGGAGCTCAGCCGGCGAGCTCCTGGACGAATCCGGCGACCACCGCCGACACTGGCAAACCATGTCCGGCGACAGGTCGACCGCGGAGCAGGTCCAGGTGCCCCTCTTCCGCGACAAGCAGCGGTGGGGAACCCTCGAAATCCGTTTCACGCCCCTGGCGGGAACCGGCGTATTGGGCATTCTGGGCCGTCCCATCATTCGACTCGCCCTTTTCATCGCCGTCGCGGGTTCCATTCTCTTTTTCGTGTACCTCAGGCGAACGCTCCAGCACCTCGATCCCTCATCGGTCATTCCCGACCGCGTCAAGGCCATGCTCGACACCCTGGCCGAAGGGGTCCTGGTGCTCGACGAAAAGGAGCGGATCGTACTGGCCAACGAGGCTTTTGAGCGGCACGTGGGCGAACCGTCAGCCGCCCTGCAGGGGCGGCAGGCGTCGCGGCTGGGCTGGAGCGACGCGGGACTCGAATCGTCCGTCCAGACGCTTCCCTGGCTCCACGTCCTGACGACGGGCGCCGCCTGCACCGGAACCCAGCTCCATTTCTCCGGAAAACCCGGCGATCGGAAATTCGCGGTCAACGCCGCCCCCATCCTGGGCGAGGACGGAAAGCAGCGGGGCGTCCTGGTGACCTTCGACGACATGACGCACATCGAGGAGAAGAACGCCCAGCTTCGCCAGACAATGGCCCTGCTCAGGGAATCGCGGGACAAGGTGGCCCGACAGAACACCGAACTCAGCGCCGCCAAACAGGCCGCCGAATCGGCCAACCAGGCCAAGAGCGCGTTCCTGGCCAACATGAGCCACGAGATCCGCACGCCCATGACCGCCATCCTCGGCTTCGCCGACATCCTGAGGGAGGCGCAGGGCGACCAGGAGAAGCGCACGGAGTGGATCGACGCCATTCGACGCAACGGCGAGCACCTTCTGACGGTGATCAACGACCTGCTCGATCTCTCGAAGATCGAAGCGGGCAAGATGCAGGTGGAACTGATCGACACCAATCCGGCCCGCATCGTCGAGGACGTCCGGTCGCTGCTCGACGTGAGGGCCAGGGACAAGGGCATCGCGCTGGAAATGGAGTTCCACGGACCGGTTCCCGAAACGATCCGCTGCGATCCGACCCGGCTGCGGCAGATCCTGGTCAACCTGGCCGGCAACGCCATCAAGTTCACCGACAAGGGCGGCGTGACGATCGCCGCGGCGGTGGAAGGGCCGACCGCGGAGGACCGGGCGGTGCTGCGGTTCGACGTGAAGGATACCGGCCTGGGCATGACTCCGGAACAGTTGGATCGGCTCTTTAAGCCGTTCAGCCAGGCCGATCAGTCGACGACCCGCAAGTACGGGGGCACCGGCCTGGGCCTCGTCATCTCGCGCCAGTTGGCCCGCCTGCTGGGAGGCGACGTGACCGTCGCCAGCGAACCCAAACGCGGAAGCACGTTCACCGTCCGGATCGACGCCGGAACCTACTCCGAACTCCGGATGGTCGACGCCGGCAGCGCGATCGACGCCGCCAGCGCCGAAGCGCCGGCGGCCTCATCGAGCCTGCGGTGGTCCGGACGCGTGCTCCTGGCTGAAGACGGCCCCGACAACCAGATGCTGATTTCGCTGCTGCTCCGCCGAGTGGGCCTCGAAGTGGACATCGTGGGAACCGGGGCCGACGCCGTGGCCCGCGCCGGCAACGCCTGGGAGGCTGGACGGCCGTACGACCTGATCCTGATGGATCTGATGATGCCCGAACTGGACGGCAACGACGCCGTGGCCCAACTGCGGGCCCGCGGCTATGAGATGCCCGTGATCGCCTTGACCGCCCACGCCATGGCCGGGATCCGCGAGCAATGCATCGCCGACGGCTTCAACGACTACGTGAGCAAACCCATCAACCGGGATGCGCTCTTTACGACGATAGGCCGGTACCTCCAGCCGCTGGAAGAACAGCCGGTCGCCGCCGACGGTGCAGCGGTCGAACGCCCGCCCGACGCCGTCGAAGCCGAAGCGGCAACTCCCGCCGACGAACCGGCGGCAGGCAACGTCGTGGACATCGCCGGCATGATCGATCTGGTGGACGGCGATGTCACCTTCGTGCGGGAACTGATCGAAACGTTCATCGCCAACGAAACGAAGCTGATGGAAGAACTTCGACGGGCCGTCGCCGATTCGGACGCCGAATCGCTGGCCCGCTCCGCCCACGCCCTCAAGGGCTCCCTGGGCGCGCTGCGGGCCTGGCCGGCCTTCGAGGTCGCACGCGAAATGGAGGAACTGGGCCTCTGCGGCGATGCGGTCGAGGCGACGGCCACACTGACGAACCTGGAGAACGAGCGCCAGCGGCTTCTGGCGGCTCTGACCTCAGCCATGGAAGGCGACGTGCTCGCCACCAACGGGTGACGGATCGCCAGCCATCGAGCGGCGCCGCGGCGCGCCCCTCATTCCCCCGCGCCGGAGAATCCCAGCTCACGGTCAAGCCAATCGTCGGCGGCAAGGACGGCTTGACGCTGACGCCGCGCCAGACGTTCAGCCCGACGCTGGGCGCCATCGAACAGCCGTCCCGCCAACGCGGAAACCACTTCCTCTCCCGCCCCGCCGTACCGCCTTCGCAGCATCATCGACGTGCGGGGCGCGTAACGGCACACCAGCTCATCCTCGAGGCTGGCCATCGTCTCGGCGCTTCCCGGATCGCCCTGGCGGGCGCAGCGGCCGAAAAGCTGCCGGTCGATCCGGCGGGCCTCATGCCGCTCCGTCGCCAGAACGTGCAGCCCGCCCAGCTCGCCGACCCCTCGACCCAGCTTGATGTCCGTGCCGCGACCGGCCATGTTCGTCGCCACCGTGATCCGGCCCCGCTGACCCGCCTCAGCCACGATCCGCGCCTCCTCGGCGTGGTACCGGGCGTTGAGAACCTGATGGGGCAAACCCCCCGCCTCCAGCAGCCGGCTCAGGTGTTCGCTGGCCGCGACGCTTCGGGTTCCGACCAGAATGGGCCGGCCCGTCTGATGCACCGCCCGAACCCGCTCGACCACCGCGCGGAACTTCGCCTCTTCCGTCCTGAAGATGCGGTCCGTCAGCCGCTCGCGAATGCACGGGCGATGCGTCGGAACCGGCACGACGGGCAGCCGGTACACCTGCCAGAACTCCCGCCAGGCCTCCGCCGCCGTTCCCGTCATCCCGCAAAGCACCTTGTACGATCGGAAGAACCGCTGAAAACTCATGCGGGCAAGCGTCTCCTTCGGCGGCTCGATCGCCAGCGACTCCTTGGCCTGGATCGCCTGATGCAGCCCGTCACGCCACTGGCGGTCCGGCATCAGCCGACCGGTGAACTCATCGACGATGACCACCTTCCCGCCGTCGACCATGTACTGCCTGCCCGGCAAATAAAACTCCCTCGCCGTCAACGCCTGGACGATCAGTTCCTCGCGCCGGCGCGCCCCCCGCCAGAACGCCCCAAGCGCCGTCGCCAGGGCGGCCAACCGCTGCTTGCCGTATTCGGTCAGGCCGATCTCCCGACGGCGACGATCGATCCGATAGTCCCGGCCCGCGACCAGGTGGTCCGTCAGGCCCGATGCCTGGCCAAACGCCTGGACCTGATCGGGATTCGGCGAGTCGCCGCAGAGGATAAGCGGCGTGACGGCTTCGTCGATCAGCAGGCAGTCGGCCTCATCGACGATGGCGCAGTGCAGGCCGCGCTGGACCACCCGATCCGTCACGCTCCCGCCGCCGGGCTCCTTGGCCAACAGAATCGCCCCGAGGTCCTGCCGGCGCCCCAGCACCAGCCGGTCCCGCAGATAGTCCGCCGCCACTTCCTTGTTGGTGCAATATGTGATATCGGCGTCGTACGCGTTGCGCCGCTCGTCGGGCGGCATGCCGTTCTCGATGTGCGCGACTCTCAGACCGCAAAACCGATAGACCGCCGCCATCCACTCCGCATCGCGCCGGGCCAGATAGTCGTTGGCGGTCACCACGTGGCACCCGCGGCCGCGCCAACCCATCAGCGTCGCCGCCAGCGCCGCCGTCAGCGTCTTGCCTTCCCCCGTGGCCATCTCGACGATGCAGCGGGACGCCAAGGCCAACCCGCCGGCCAACTGAACGGGAAACGGACGCTGCCCCATCTGACGCCAAGCCGCTTCGCGGACCACCGCGACCGCTTCGTATGCGTCCTCCTTCGTCTCGCGACCCAGACGGAAACGCTCGCGAAGCACCTCCGCCCGGGCCCGAAGGCGGGCGTCGGATATCCCAGCCAACCGCCGCTCCCACGCCAGCACCGAGTCCGCCTGACGGAGAAACCGCTTCGTCCGCGGCATGGCCCGATCCACCGCCCCGGCCACCGCGTGCCAGACCGCGTCCAACCCTTGCGGCATATCGTCGCGCGAAGGTGGATCGGCAAGCATTCGCCATGTAGCGCCCGGTATGGCTGTCACGTTAGACGTGGAACCTCCGCTGGAACAACTGAAGCAACGACCGCCAACCCTGAACCATCAACGGCTCAGCCGGCATCTCGAAACGAACCACGACCCGCTGCCCGCTCAGCAGACGCACGTCCGAGTCCGCGTCGGGGCGGATGCGGATCTCAAAAAACCGCTCCGCCGACTGAATCCCCTCGCCGCCGTCGGGCAACGTCTCGACCGATCCTCCCGCACCATATCCCAAAGCCGCCGATGGAAGCTCCTGCCTGCCCGCCGGCAGTACCGCGTCGATCGTGCCCCGCAACTGCCGATCCGGCGCGCCTTTGACCCGGATATCGACCAGCCCGTTCGCCTCCGCTGCAATCCGCGCCGCCATGTGCTGCCCAGCCACCACCCGTATCAAAAGCCCCGCGTCGCCGATCACCGTGCCGATCCTGTCGCCACGGCGCACAAACGCGCCCTTGAGGCGATCGACGTCCGGACAGACCCACGTGCCCGGCAGTTCCGACTTCAGGGCCAGACAGGACAACTGGCCTTCCACCCGTCGTATCTTGTCATCGAGCGCCCGAAGCCGCTGGCAGAGCACCTGCGCCGTCCCGGGATCCTCGGTCAAAGCGATCCGCCGCTCAGCCGTGGCTCCATCCCGCTGCGCCAGCAGGGCCTTCCGCTCGGCTGCGAGCTCGACGTTGGTCGACTCCACCAACACCTGATCGCCCGCGCCGACCGTCGAACCCGAAGCCAGATAGTCTCGAACAAACCCATCCGCCGCAGCGTAGACGACCGCCATCCGCACCGGCTCAGCCACGCCTTCGGCCCGCGCACGCTGCGGCATCGGGATCAGCGCTCCCGCAGCCAGAACAGTCACAAGAACCGCCAGCGTCGATCCGACCGCCCAACCTCTGACCCGCGATACCTCGCCGCCGACCAGAAGGTAGTGAGCCAGACGGCCCAGCGGAACGCCCACCCACGCCACGACCGCGCCGGCGGCCAGCAATGAACCAAGGACAAACAGCTTGTCCGCGACGAACAGCACGATCGCCACGCAGACAAACGCGCGATAGACCACCGAAAGCGACGCATAGGCGCACAGCCACGCCGCCTCGCGACGGCTCCGCGCCGGGTTGTGCGCGTGCAGCACCTTCCACCCGTATCGCTTGACGAGGTACTGTACGCACTCGGTCGACCGCTGAGCCAGGTTCGGAATCTCCAGCAGGTCCGACAGCATGTAGTACGCGTCGTACCGCAACAGCGGATTGCCGTTGAACAGCAGCGACGACACGCCCGCGACGAACATCAGGTTGTAGCAGACCGCGTGCAGACCCGTTCCCTGCGCCGTATGGGCCCACACGACGGCGGCAACCGCCGCCGCCGCCAGCTCCACCATCATGCCCGCCGCGCCCACGACCACGCGATGCCACCGGCTGCGAAGCGTCCAGGCGTTGGACACGTCCACGTACGGAATGGGCGTGAACACCAAAATCATCACCCCCATCGTGTGTATCTCGTCGTTGGCGCCGGTGTCGCCGGCGAACCTCTTGCACGCAAAGGCGTGCCCGAACTCGTGAAGCACCTTGAGCCCGATAAAACACAGATACAGCAGCGGCAGGTTCTCCGGATCCAGCACCTCCGACGCCTGACCGGCCACCGCCTCCGCCCGGCCCGCGACGCAACACAAACCGATCGCCACCAGCCCGATCCACACCGCCGCGCCCCAACGCGAAAACACCCGGCCGAACACCGCCGTCCACCGGTCCAGAAACGCGTTCGGATCCACAAGCGGCAATCGGACAAACAGGAAATTCATCAGCAGGCCGCCGACCTCCCGCCGCTTCTCAGCCTGCTGGCGCCGCAAAACGCCTTCCACGTCCGGCGACAGATCCGAATGCAGCAGGTTCTCCCTGTAGAGCTGCGCCAAAATCTGAATCGCCTCGCCCTGCGTCGGCGCCTCGTCGCCCAACTGCTCGCTGCAAATCCGCCACGCGTCACCCACCGTCCGCCGTCCGTCAAGCAGCGCCACAAACCGGTAGCCCGCCTCGCTCAGGCGAGAAAACCGGTCGCCGGACTGCTCGTGGACCACGTGCCACAGCCGCCCGCGCGAACGCTGGCGGTAGGTCCGGGCCGTTGACTTCAACCGCGGCGCCGAATCCGCCACGCGATACCACGATTCGCTGAACGTCGGACGATCCACGGTCATGACCATCCCTGCATCTACAGCCACAGTTTCATGCGAAGCCAGTCGGCCAGGTCGTGCGTCCAGAGCCAGAGGCAACGCCGCCGGCCCGCCGTGATCTTCGCCAATCCTTCCATCCCCGGACGCATCCAGTCGGGCCGTGCGTCCAGTTGTCCGCGCACCTTGAACACGTTCTTGCCGTTGACCACCTCCGCGACCGGATTGATCGATGTCACGACAAACGCAATCCGCTGCTCCGGATACGAAACCGCCGCCAGTTCGCCCCGCTGGCCCGCGCCCACGTCCGCGATCCGCTCTTCCGGCACCGCCATCTCGACGTACAGCGAATCCAACGCGGCGATCTCAAACAGCACGTCGCCCGTCTGCACCGGCGCGCCGAGATGACGCTTCATGTCGCCCGTAATCACCGAACCGCTCAGCGGAGCGACGATCCGGGCCTGACTGACCCGGTACTCCAGCACGTCGATCATGGCCTCGCACCGGGCGGCCTGCGCCTGGGCGATCTGCGCCTCAGCCGTCTTGTCGTCCCGCATCGCGCGATCCGCCTCCCTCAGATACCGCAGCCGCTCGGCGCGGGCGCCGGCCAGTTCCAGATGGACTTCCGCCGTATCCAACGTCGCCAGCACCGTCCGACCCGCGGTCACCGCGTCGCCCGGCGAGACGAACACCTCGTTAAGGTACCCGTCGAACGGCGCCGGCACGACCCGCTGCCCCGTCGCCTTCGTCACCAGCGGAGCCTCCACCCGATACTCCCCCCTGGCCAACAGCAAAAACAGCACCGCGACCACGCCCACCCCCGCCGCGACCTTCCTGCCCGTATGCTCCGGATAGCCCAGCCGCGCCGCGGTCGCCCGCACGCCCGCCGCCGCCCTGGCGCCGATCCAGCGATCCTGTTCGTAAAGGGTCATCAGGTGCGGCGCGCACAACTCGCAGACCAGCCGCAGCGTCTCGATCTCCGCCAGATCGAACGGCCGCTCCGAAGGCCGCTCGAGAGTCACCACAGCCGCCGACCGACCGTCCCGCCGCAGCGGCACACTCAGCACCGTCGCCGTCCCATGGCTCTTCGCCAACGCGCACGCCGACCGATTCACGCAGGTCGCGCCCGGATCGCACGGATAGAGAACCTCCTGGTCCTGATCCAGGCATTCCTCCATCGCCGATTCGATGGCCTGTGCCAGCTTCGTCTTCCGGCTGAACCGTTCCGTGTGGCTGATCGCCCGCAGCTCGACGTACGCCCCCTTCAAAACCCCCAGACTCACCCGCTCGCACGCAAACTCCGAAGCCGCCTCGTTGCACATGACCATCGCCGACGCGTCAAACCGTCTCGGCCGGTGCACCGCCGACAAAAGAAGCATCGCCTTCTGCAGCCGTTGCGAATGGACCTGACGCGCGCGAACCGACAGGCGCGCCTCGTACAGACCCAGCAGGCCCGCGGTCAGTTCCAGTTGTTCGCAGCGGACCGACAAACTCGCCGGGTCCTCCACTTCGACCGGAAACACCGCCAGCCCTTGCGCGCCGCCCAACGGACGAAGCGGAACGATCAGAAGATACCCTTCCGTGGACTGGCCATCGGCGCCGTCCAAAGCGGGCAGCGGCCTGACCGCGACCCGCCGGGCCGCCAGAACGTCCCGCGACAGGATCAACGATCCGTCCAACCACGACGGCCTGGCCGACTCATTTGCCGGCCCCGGATAAACGCCAATGACCTCCGCCGCGCCCTGCCGCACCCGCAGCATCGCCCCCTCACACGCACCCGCCAGCCGACACTGGCCCTCCAGAAGTCGGCCGAGAAACTGCTCCGGCGGCCCTTCGAAGCGGCCCAGTTCGTCAATCAGCTCGCTCGCCACCGACCCCGGGCAGGCCCAAGCATGCGTCATCGTCTCAGCGTATGTCGTGCCCAAAACCGCTCGCTCCTTTACGGCGACAACCGCTATCGGTCCTGCCGCGCCGGCTGAGTCTGCGTCACCGGAAAATCAACCCACACGTGCTCGCCCGCCGGCCGAAGCTCGGAATTCGGCAACTCCACCCGCACCGCCAGCGTGTCGCTGCCCGCGTCGGCGACCGCCGCAACGTGGACGATCCGACCTTCCGCCGTCTCCGTCGAATCGCCAAACCGGACCTGCGCAACCCCGGACAGCCTCAGGCCTCGCGCCCGCCAGAGCGGAACCGGCACGTCGATCCACAGCGGGTCGATCACCACCACCCGGACCACCGCCTCCAGTTCATCCACCGACTCCCCCGGCTCGGGAAGGATCTTCTCGACAATCCCGTCGCCCAGACTCGCCAACTGCATCTGACCGACCAGAATCTCCGCCTCCTCCCACTTGAGTTTGTCCTGGCCGTGCTCGAACTCAGCCAGCGCCAGCGAAAGCTCCGCGATCGTCAGATCGACCCGGGCGTAGATGACCTCCAGGTCCGAAGCCGCGTTGTCCTTCGCCGCCGCCTCGATCCGCTTGAGATCCTCCTTCTTTCGGATCAGCTCAGCCCGCGCCATCTCCAGCTTGTGCGTACTCTCCGACTGCGCCTTCAGTTGCGCCAGATGGGCACGCTCGGCCCGATCGTCCAACTGGACGAGAACCTGACCGGCCCCGACCGCCTCGCCCGGTTTGACCAGCACCTGAGTTACCCGCCCAGCCCGCACGAACGAGAGGGCCGCGTCGCCGCTCGGTTTGGTGATCGCCTCGACCGAATCGGCAAGACACACCGGCCTCGCGCCCGCCACAACGATCAGAACGCCCGCCCAAAACAGGACGCGCTCCTTGCCTCTTGCCCTCGCCCAGCAGAGTGATGAATCCGCCATAGCTCACGCTCGCTTCACAAAACCGTTGCGCGCTCGCGCACTCGAAACGACACCCTGCTTCCTTCCCCGCCGAGAGCCCGCAAAGACCCTCTAATAGAATATCGAACCGAACCGCAGACGCTGTGAGGGGATTCCGCAGGGGCGAATACGCGCGAGCTGCAGGCGCTGGCACAACGACGGCCGACCGGCGGGCAAGGCTCCTGGTGTCCTGCAAGTATTTGTAAGGCATGGACGTGCGGTCAACGGGCGGCGAGGCCCCCGCCCAAACGCCAAGCCCCAACCGCATCAACGGCACAACCGCAAAAAGGACACGCCGCCTTTTTTCACCCGACCCGCCGAGCGCGTCCGATAACCAAGCCGCCGGCAAACCGACGTCCACGCCATCACGGGCGTGCAGCCCTACGGCTTTAGATACAGGAAAAGGAAACTCAACCCCACGTACAGCGTCACGCCGATCGCCAGCGACCACCAGATTCCGATCCGATCGCACAGCATCACCACCGCCAGCACGTACATCAGCCACGGCGGAATCGTGTAGAGAAAGCCCTTGGCGTAGCTGATCACCGGCGCCTTGCCGCCCGCCTGGTAAATCAGAAAAAAAGTCAGGACGGTCATCGAAGGAAACTGGCTGACGAACGCCGCCAGAAACCCGTGCCCCCGCGCCCCCACCATCACCGTGCCGCTGACCACCAGCCCGCCGATGACAAAATACATGAGAAATTCGCCCATGGTTCGTTGTCCGCAAAAAAACACCGATTCGACAAACCAAAGGCCGTAATCATACCTCTTTCCCGCCCGCACTCAAGCCCATCTTGCCACGCGGCGCGAACAAGGCCGCGGAAGGCGGGAATCTCCGTCCTGCAACCGGAAGATGGTCGCCGCACGCCTCGTCTGACACAGCTGTCCACCGCCGCGCCCGCGCCGGTTCCTACGCCGGTTCAAGCTGCGGTTCGGCGGTCCGCCGGCGCCAGAACTCACCGACCCGCTCCGCCGTGCGAACGAACGCCACGTAAAGCGTCGGCACGACCACCAGCGTCAACACGGTCGCGAACGCCAACCCGTAGATCACCGCGATCGCCATCGACGCCCACCACTCGCTCGACTCGCTGCGCGTGCTCCATGCGAAACTGTGAAAGTCGTAGCTGATGCCCGTCGCCATCGGGATCAGACCCAGAATCGTCGTGATCGCCGTCAGCAGCACCGGCCGCAGCCGCGTCGCGCCCGCCTCCACCGACGCCTCGATCAACCCCATCCCCCGGTCCCGCAACTGCCGCGTGTAGTCCAGCAGCACGATCGCGTTGTTGACCACGACCCCAGCCAGACTGATCACGCCGACCCCGGTCATGATGATCCCGAACGGCATCGAGTGAACCAGCAGCCCGCCCAAAACCCCCACCAGCGACAACACGACCGTCGTCATAATGATGCCCGGCACCAGCAGCGTGTTGAACTGGGCCACTAAAATGAGCACGATCAGCAGGATGGCCACAATGAACGCCTTCGAAAGGAACGCCTGCGCCTTGTCCTGCTCCTCCTTCTCCCCCGCGTAGCGAATCTGGTAGCCCAACGGCAATTCATCACTCAGCGGGGCCAGACGCGCCTGCACGTCGGCCAGCACCTCCGTGCCCAAGCGACCTTCGGCGTCCGCCGTCAGCGTGATCACCCGCTTGCGGTCGATCCGGCTGATCGTCCCGAACCCACCCGTGTAGTGAAACTCGCCCAGCGAGCTCAACGGAATCGCCTCGCCCCGGGTGTTGGGCACCCGAAGACGAAACAGATCGTCAATGCTCTCCCGCTGCTCGACCGGCAGCCGAACCGTGATGTCGTACTCGTCCTTGAACTGGCGGTACTTGCCCACCTCGCTGCCGAAAATCGCCGTCTTCAGGAAGTTCCCGACCACCGCCGTGTTCACCCCCAGCAGCATCGCCCGACGACGGTCGACCCGGAACGACAGCTCCGGCCGGCTCGCCTCGTGGTCGCTCCGCAGGTTCACCAGGCCCGGCACGTCCGCGATCAGGTGACGCGCACGCCCGCTGATCCGCTCCAGTTCCGCAAAATCCTCGCCCACCAGGCGCACCGTGATCGCCGCCCCGGTCGGCGGGCCTTCCTCCTCCTTGGAAACCTTGATCTCCGCCCCGGGAATATCCGTCAGGGCCGCCCGAATCTCAGCCATCGCCCGCGCCGAAGGACGCGGGCGCGTCTCGTACTTGTGAAACTCCAGCGTCACCGCGGCCAGGTGCTCGCCCGAACTGCCGCCGCCCAAGTGCCCGTCCGAACCGGCGCCCGACCCGACGTTCGTGATCACCCGCTGAAAGTCCGAAGCAAACGGCCCGAGCCGCTCCTCGACAATCCGGGCCAACCGGTCGGTCTCGTGGATGTTCGTCCCCTGCGGAGCTCGGAGGCTGATGATGGCCCGGCGAGGGTCGATGTCCGGAAAAAACTCGATGCCGTGGCCACGCTTGCCGTACAGCACGCCCAGACCGATCAGCAGCAACACGGTCAGGCACACCGTGGCGACCCGGTGGGCCAGGGCCGTCTCCAGGAACCGCCGGTAACCCGCCATGAACCGGCTCGGCCGACCGTCCTTCTGCCGCCGCGCCGTGACGAACACCGAACTGAGCGTCGGGTTGATCACCAACGCCACAAACAGCGACGAGATCAGCGTGATGATCAGCGTGATCGGCAGGTACATCATGAACGAGCCCATGATGCCCGGCCAGAACAGCAGCGGCGCGAACGCCGCCACCGTCGTCAGCGTCGAGGCAATCACCGGCCAGGCGACCTCGGCCGCCCCGTCCATCGCCGCCTGGACCCGATTGCCGCTCAGCGTGTAGTACCGGTAGATGTTCTCCACGATCACGATGGCGTTGTCAACCACCATGCCGACCGCCATCACCAGGCTGAACAGCACGATCATGTTCAACGTGTAACCGAGCAACTGCAGCACCACGAATCCCAGCAGCATGCTCAGCGGAATCTCGACCGCCACGATCAGGCTGGGCCGCCAACCCAGGAACAGCAGCAGCACCACGATCACCAGCACCATGCCCGAGGCCAGGTTGTTCTCCAGGTCCGCCACCATCGCCCGAATGTCGTCCGACTGATCCAGCGTGATGTCGAACCGCACCCCCGCCGGCACACGGGCCCGAAACTCGTCCAGAACGTACCGCACCGCTCCGGCGATGTGCAGGATGTTCTCCCCCACCCGCTTCTGAACCGTCACCGTGATCGTCTCGCCGCCCGCCAGGCGGACCACGCCGTCCGGACCGGCCGCCGGAGTCCACAAACGCGAAAAACCCTCGCGGTCCTTGAACGTGTCGCGAACGCGGGCAACGTCCGTCAGGTGGATCGGCTTGCCCTCGCGAACCGCGATCACCAACTGATCCACCTCCTCCGGCTGAACGAACTCCGCCGGAACCCGAACGTTGAACTTGGTCCCCGGAGTCTCCAACCCGCCCGCCGAAATGTTGACGTTCTCCGAGGGAATCAGGCTCAGAATCTCGGGAATGGTCAACCCGTAGGCGCTGAGGCGGTCCTGGTCGATCTCCAACCGGATCTCCCGCTCCACCCCGCCCAGCACGTCGCAGTTCAGAACGCCCGGAACCGTCTCCAACGCCTCCTCCAGGTCGTCCGCGATCCGCTTGAGCACCACCGGCGATACGTCGCCCGACACGTTGATCATGATGATCGGGAACTCGGCGATGTTGATCTCCATCAGACTCGGCTCTTCTGCCTCGTTGGGCAGCTCCGCCTTGGCCCGGTCCAGCCGGTCGCGAACGTACTGCATCGCGTCGTCCACCTTCACGTCCGGCAAAAACTCGATCGTGATGATCGACATGCCCTCGGCGCTGGTCGATTGGAGCTCCTTGACCCCCTTGAGGCCCGCCAGCTCCTTCTCGATCTTCATCGTCACCGACGACTCGACGTCGGCCGGAGCCACGCCTTCATACACCGTGGTCACCACGATGAACGGCACCGGCACGTCCGGCGACGCCTCGCGCGGCAGCGTCACGTAGCTGTAGATCCCGAACACGGCGATCAGTACGGTCAGCACCGCGACGGTGATCCGATTGCGAATGGCGGCGTTCGAGATCATCATGGCGCGTCTCCCGCCGCCTTCACGGTCTGCAGGGCGCTCTGCGTGCTCGGGTCCGCCGGCACGATGTGGACCGGCTGGCCGGGACTCGCCAGACGCTGGCCCGCCACGATCAGCAGCTCGCCCGGCTCCAACCCGCTTACCGCCTGAATGTTCAGGCCCCGGATGATCCCCAACTCCACCGGCCGACGCTCGACCTTGCCCTCCCGAACCACGTAGACCTCCTTGCCCTCCTCAAGCGGAATCACGCTCGCCAGCGGAACCATGATCACGTCCTGAAGCACCCGGCGGGTCAGACGCACGTTGACGATCTGGCCGCTCCGCAGGCGGTACCCGCCCTCCCCCGATCCGGCCTCCGCCTCGATCCGGTTGGGCACCGTCACCTCAATCCGCGTGGTGCGCGTCGCCTCGTCGGCCACCGCGTTGATGTACGTGATCGTGCCGGTAAGCGGCGCAGCCTCTTCGCCGCGCCGAAGGACCTCGGCGGTCTGGCCGACTCGCAGGAAGTCGGCGTCCCGCTCGGACACGTCGGCCTGCACCTTCACCGTGTCGATATCGACGATCTCAGCCACCACCTCGCCGGGCGCAGCGTACTCGCCCGGCTCCATGACCCAATCGTTGAGGATGCCGCCGATGGGGGCGGTGATCGTCGTGCGGGCCAGCATCCGCTGCGCTTCATCGAGTTGGGCCCTGCTCACGTCGCGACGGGTGCGCATCTCGTTGAGCTCCGTCTCCGACGCGACGTTCTGCTCGTGCAACCCCCTGATCCGCTCAAACTCCTGCTGGTCGTACGCGTGCTGCGCCGCCACACGCTCCCGCTGCGCCTCCAGCAGCTCCCGATTCAGAATCACCAGCGGATCGCCCGCGCTCACCGGCTGACCCTCCGCGATCTCGCTGCCCGCCGGCAAAACGCCGCGCGGACCGCTCGCCTCCGACGCCCGAACCCCGTAACCCTCGATCCGCCCCGAAACCTCCGCAGCCACCTTGACCACCGCGTTCGGCTGAACCACCGCGGGCAGCACGAACGTGTCCGCCAACTCCGCCACCGGCGAAACCGGCCGCACCGTCACGTTCACCGGAACCGGCTCGACCGGAGGAACGCTCTCCTTCGCCGTGGGAATCGAAGCCACCAGACCCACAAGCACGAGCCCAGCCAGCACCAGCCCCGCCGCGATCCACCGCCCGCGCCGTCCGCTCCGCACGCGAACCGCTGCGGCCTCCGTGGTCGATCTCTCGTTGTTCTCTGTGGTGGTTGTCATCTGTGGTGCTCTCCATGTCCGCTGACCCCGTCGCGGGCGCTCGGCGCGTCCGGCTCGGACGGCCCTGGCTCCCGCAGTACCCCTTGCAGGATCGCCCGCATCATCGTCTCACGCAAGTTCTCCGCCCCCCTCCAGTGAAGCCACCGGTCGTCCTCCGGCCGCGTCACGTGCAACGCCGCGATCCCGTGAATGCACGCCCACAAGACCTGGGCGACCAGTTCCGGATCGGCCTGCAACTCCTCCCGAATCTGGCCCAAAGCGATGGCCTCCTTGATGTTCTGAACCAGAAACGCGTACGCGTCCCGCTGCGGATCGCCCCGGCCCCGCTCGTCCAGCTTCCGCTCGTCCGTCTCCATCGTCTCCGGCGACGGCTTGGTCATGAACATCAGCCGGAAGTGATTCGGGTGCTCGATCGCGAAATTCAGGTACACCGCCCCGCACGACCAAATCCGCTCCACCGGGTCCGGCTCGTCGGCCGTCGCGAACATCGCGTCCGCGAACGACTCAAAATCCTGACCGCAGAGCTCCTTCATCAGGTCCGCCTTGTCCCGGAAGTGAACGTAAATCGCCGCCGGCGAATACTCAATGGCGTCCGCGATCCGCCGGATCGACACCGCCTCGTACCCCTCCTGGACAAACAGCTCCCGCGCGGCGTCCATGATCTTCTGACGCACCGCGTCCTTCTCCCGTTCCCGTCGTTCCCGAGTTCCCATATCGAACTCCTCAATTGATATGGTAATCATACTAATCACTGTTCATTTTGTCAACGACGTTAAGCGAATTATTGCACTGTGTTAACAGTTGCCTTCGCAACGCGAGGGAGGAACAGCACACGCTCTGACCTATAGACGAGGCAGGGGAACGAAATCAGGGCGGTCGTCGATGATCAGTTTGGCCAGGAGTTCCGAGAAAGGAACTTCCAGTGCGCCTAAGTTGCGGCTAACCATGAGGTTAGCAGCCAGGCCCGCCGCTTCCCCCAGGGCCATCATCGTCCGACTCAAACGGCACGTCGAGCCGGCGATGTGGCTGAAGCCCGCGCAGCGGCCCGCTGCCAACAGATTCTCCAACCCCTTGGGAATCAAGCACCTATACGGCACGCCGTACGGCCGGTCAAGCCACTGGTGCAGATGCCCCTGACCGTGGACATCCAGCGGATGGTCGCAAATCGCAACCATGTCCGCGTGATCCTGCCGGTCGTACCCGGTCATCACGTCGTGCTCGGTCAGCGTGTACTCGCAGACGATCCGCCGCGTTTCGCGAACGCCGATCTGCGGGGCGGTGCCCATAAAACGACAGCGGCGATACCACGGATCGCGGCGGCGGAAGTAGTCGAAGTGCGAGAGCGACCGCCGCCTGGCCTCGGCCAGCAGCGCGCCGCGGTCCTCGTCGATCCAGCGGATGCCCGCCATCGAGCCGCACGTGTTGATCGTCCGGTAGCCGGGCGGGCACTCCAGGACGTGGGCGTCCTTGTCCAGCAGGCCGGGTTCCACGTCGTCGGGCAGGTCGAAGGGGACGTCTTCGCCGGTGTATTGGACGGCGTAGATCAGGTCAAGGGCGTTGAGCCGCCGCTGAGGGGTTTGCGGGGCGTGCGGTTCGTTGAAATCGGATTGGGCGTCCTCGCCCAACCGCCATTGGCAGCCGGCGGCGACGCAGAGATTGCCGTCGGCTGAGGAGTCGATAAATACGCGGGCGGCGATGCGGTGCTGTTGTCCGTCGCGAACCACGACGATGTGCCGGACGCGCGTGCCTGCGACTTGGGCGGCGACGAACGGGGTATCGGTCAGCACCCGCAGGTTGGGGTGTTGACCGAAGAGTTTTTCGACCGCCCAGACGTACAGGTCCACCGGAAACGGCAGCGACCAGCGGACCTCCGGCGGCGCGCCGCGGAGGGTGGATTCGTAGGGCACAAGCGGATTGGGATGGTGCGGCAGCATGGTTTGCCAGATGGTTTTGGCCAGGCCGCTGCCGCCGGCTGAGGGTTCCCAGCCGTTGATCCAGGCATTGACCGCCGTCCCGCCGATCCGCTGGTTCTTCTCGATCAGGATCACACTGGCCCCGGATTCGGCGGCGCGTACGGCGGCGCCGATCCCGGCGCTGCCCGCGCCCACGATGCATACGTCGCAGTCGTACATGAATTATTCCTACAGCGGGCTCACGTCCTGGACGAGCGGCCAGACGATCATCTCCTGGACCACCAGGTGGGCCGGCAGGGCGCAGACGTCGGCCACGATCCGGCCCAGTTCGTCCGGTTTGATGCACTTTTCGGCCACCTCGGGCGAAAAGCCTTCGAGCTTGGCCGCCCGCAGGAATTCGGTATCGCCCCATGAGGGGATCACGCAGGTCGCCCGCGCCCCGTGCGGGCGAAGCTCGACGTACAGCGAGCGGGTCAGTTGCACCAGGCCGGCCTTGGCGGCGGCGTAGACGCCCCACTGCGGCCAGGCCTCGACCGCGCAAACCGATGAGACGTTGACGATCGTGCCGGATTTTTGCTTTCGCATCTGGGCGGCGGCGCGGCGCGAGCCGAAGGCGGCCCCGGTCAGGTTCACGTCGATGCAGGAGCGGATCTGCTCGTCGGTCTGATCGGCGATTTCGGCGATTTGCACACCGGCTCCGGCGTTGTTGACCAGGATGTCCAGCCGCTTCGACTTGTCGAGCACGGCGGCAAAGAGCCGGTCCCAATCGGCTGAGCTGGTCACATCGGCGGCGATGGGTTCGGCTCCCACGTCGGCGGCGACCCGTTTGAGGTCGGCTTGGCTTCGCGCGGCGATCCAGACCCGCGCCCCGCGCATCGCCAGCATCCTGGCGATGCCCGCCCCGTATCCGCGTGACGCCCCGGTGACCACCGCCGTTTTGCCCTTGAGCGATTCGTTCATAGCCCGTCCTCCAGATGGCGTTGCGTTCGATCATACCGGCGCACAGCCCCGGCCGCCATGAACGGCGGACCGAGAAAGCTGGACGATTCCCAGGCCGGCGTGCGGAACCCGCTCGGGCACCATCGTGTTGCAGAGGTATAGGCGATCGAGCGAGTCGCTCCTAATTGGCACTTAATAGTATAAATTAAATTAATGTATTTACCGATGCAGACCCGATTCGTATGGCTTCCATCACTGATGGTGATTTTTTCCTTGACTCAACCTGTCACATATAGTACATGTGACAGGTAATCATGAAGCTGGAACCGCTGGCGAAAACGAGTCTTCTGGATGACACGGTGCATACGCTTCAGCGCAGCATCATCGCGGGCGGCTACGAACCGGGCAGCGTGCTGAGCGGCGAGGGCAAGATGGCCCAGGAGCTGGGGGTGTCGCGTACGGTGGTCCGCGAGGCGATGCGGGTGCTGGAGGCGCGGGGGTTGGTGGAGATCGCCCAGGGCAAGGCGCCGCGGTATCGGGGCGGCAATCCCGAGGCGGTTTCGGCGAGTCTGGAAGTCCTTCTGATGCGGAAGGATCACGGCTTGATGGACCTGCTGGAAGTTCGGCGTCATCTGGAGACCGAGATCGCCGCCCTGGCGGCTGAGCGGGCGACGCCCGAGCAGATTGAGGCGATGCAGCAGGCGATCGACGATCTGCGGTTGGCGAAGGATGATCTGGACGCGATGGTCGAAGCGGACATTCGGTTTCACAACCTGCTGGCCGAGGCGACGGGCAACCTTGTTTTCCGCATCATTCTGGAACCGCTGATGGGCGTGTTGCAGGCGGCGCGTCGTCAGACGCTGACGGTGTCGGGGGCCGCCCATCCCGCGGACCGGCATCAGATCATTCTCGAGGCGATCAAGCGGCGTTCGCCCGATGAGACCCGCGAGAACATGGCCAGGCACCTGGAATTGACGGCGCAGTTCGTCGCCCGGCATTACCGGCCGGCGGATTAGCCGAGACGTCACATCGTTCGTCTTGACCGGGGTATTGCGAGCGGCACCGAGGAACGTGCCTCGAAACAGCCGCTCTGGGCTTTCTGTAAGGAGGAAGAACATGTTCAAAGGCAGCGTGCTTGTCTTGGCAATGGTATTGTTGGGCGCGTTGGGCGCGTCGGCCCACGCCGACGGGGTGATCAGCATGAATATCGTCACCGTGAGTGAGAACTTCCTGAGCCCCGAACTTGTACCAGGCAACAGCTTTACGGCCGGTGTGGTCCCCGCGGCCAAGTGGAACGATTCCACCACCCCCTCGGGCGCCTGGATGGGCATGCACGACGATGCCGGTACTTGGAACGGTGCGGAATTCACCATGTATTACACCACGAATTACACGCCTCAATCACCGTGGCCCGGATATTCCGCAGCCATGGCCAATGAGGCGGACAACAAACTCCTGTCCGGGCACGTCTATAACCAGTCGGGAACCGATACCCTCGCTCAATTCCGTTATATCCCCTACGCGGCGTACGACGTGTACATCTACTACAACAGCGCCGCCGTGACAAACAACTATCAGACCTTCGCGATCGACGGCACGTCGTTCTCGGCGGTCGGATCGGAATTGACGATGGGAGCGGATTCCGCGTTCGTGCTGTCCGACGGGACCAACGACGCCAACTACGTGAAGTTCTCGAACGTGAATCTGGCTGAGTTCACCCTTCGGGCTTCTTCGACGGGCAGTTCGTACAGCTACTTCAACGGCTTCCAGATCGTCGAGGTGCCCGAGCCCATGACGATCGGCCTGCTGGCCTTCGGCGGCCTGCTGCTTCGCCGACGGGTTTAGCCGGGTTACTCTCCGCTGAAAAGGCACGCGTGGAAAGCGGCTGATCCCAAAACGATCGGCCGGCGTTCCACGCGTCTTTTTGTTTTTACCGGTTCAATCCAGTCCCATCGACGCCGGATCGAAAGACCTGGACAATCCGCAGGTCCGGTGATAGAAGATCCTTGGGCGCCGGCCGGTTCGATATATGCCGAAACACCGCTGCGAGGACATGTTGGACGAGGTTTTGGGGGGGACGAGTTTTCGTCTGTACAAGGCGTCGTGGGAGACGATCGAGCGGGAGGAATCGTACACGGTCCAATCGCCGTTCGCCCGGCTGCTGTGGATCAAAGAGGGCGACGGGGCGGTCCACCTATTCAGCCGGACCATCCCCTTGAAGGCCGAGCAGTGCGTTCTCGTGCCGACCGAGACGGCGGCGCGGTTCGAGAAGCCGGCGGGCCTGAGTTTCTACTGGACGTACTTCCGCGCGGACTACGCCGGCTGCGTCGATCTGTGCGAACTGCTGGCGCCGTCGCGTCTGACGGTTCGGATCGCCGACGGCGAGCAGCGGTTCGGCGAGCTGATCCGGTGCTTTAACCGCGACGAGGCGGCGGCGCGTCTGCGGAGCACCGCCGTTCTGATCGATCTGCTGGCGCGTTTTTTCGAGGGCTGCCGGCTCGACGCGGTTCGGGAGAAGATGTCGCGGATGTCCCGGCTGGTCGGGGTGATCCGGTTCATCGACGAGCATCTCGACCGGTCCATCGGGATCGGCGAGCTGGCCGCCCGGCTGCATTTGAGCGAGAAGTACTTTTCGAATCTGTTTTCATCGGTGATGGGCGAGCCGCCGACGGTTTACATCAACCGGCGGCGGATTGTGCGGGCGAAGCGTCATCTGCTGTTCTCGTCGCTGCCGATCGAGGCGATCGCGGGGAAGGTCGGGTTCGCCGATCCATTCTATTTCTCGCGGCTGTTCCGCCGGTACGAGGGGGTTTCGCCCCGGACGTATCGGCGTCAGCAGCTTTCGCGGTCATGAGAGGCCGAACGGCGGGTGAACCTCGCCTGCGGCGAGAACCTCCCGCCCTACCATTGCCCGTCAGAGCGTCACGCGGGTTCCGCTTTTTTGCGATTGGTAGGCGGCGGCGACGACGGCGAGGGCGGCCTGGCCGTCCTCGAAGGCGACGGCGGGTTGACGGTCACGGACCAGGGCGTCGATGAAGTCGTCGAGGCATCGGCCGATGGAGTAGTACCAGAGGGGATTGTCGTTGTCGGTCGGCACGGTCGGGACGGCGACGGCGGAGCGCTCGATCGCCTGGCACCGGACAAAGCCGTCGTCGCAGACGGCTTTCTTGGCGGCTTTGACCAGCGTCAGCGGACTGGCGCCGCTGTCGTCGATGACCAGGGTGCCTTCGGTTCCGTAGATGGTCTTGGGTTCGGTCCAGGGCAGTTCGGTCATGGCGTACGAGGCGGCCAGCGTGCCGACCGCGCCGTTTTCAAACTCGATGGTGACGAACGCGCTGTCCTCCTCCTTGTGGGCGGGCTTGACCATGAAGCGTTTGGTGACGGCGGAGACGCCAGCCGCCTCGCCGAGCAGGAACCTCATCAGGTCGATGTGGTGGATGCCCGAGTCGATCAGCACGCCGCCGCCGGACTTTTCGCGGTCGCCCTTCCAGTGGTCCGGATCGTTCATGCGGTCGATTTCATTGCCGAGGATGAAGCTGGTCATGAACATGGGGCGGCCGATCGCCCCCTGGTCGATAAGCCGTTTCGCCTGTTCGTGCATGGGCATGAATCGCTGATTGAGCACGCCGAAGAGCCGCCGTTTGGCGGAGTGGGCGGCGGCGATCATCCGCTGAGTCCCTTCGACCGAGAGGGCCGGCGGTTTTTCGCAGATCACGTGCTTGCCCGCCCGCAGCGCCTCGATCGAGACGCCCTCGTGCAGGTGCGAGGGGAGGCAGACGTCGATCAGGTCGATGGCCGGATCGTCGATCAGTTGTCGGTAGTCGCTGAGGCCGGAGAGGCCGTAGCGCCCGCAGAGGCGCTGGCGGGCGGCGTCGCTGATCTCGGCGACGACCACCTTCGCGACGTTGGGGTTCTTCGTGTGGGCGTGGACGTGCGGGTAGCTGATGGAACCCGCCCCGACGAGGCCGATCGTGAGCGCCATGGGTCGTTTCCTTGTTTAGAGCATGCCTTTGATCATGCGGTTGTAGTGCCAGGTCACGTAGTCGACGATCTCGTAGCCCGAGCCGATGTGTTCGATCGACAGATACCCGTCGTAGCCGGCCCGCCGGAGTTCGTCGATGATCCGCGGCAGGTCCAGCTCGCCCATGCCGGGGGCTTTGAAGTTGGTCCACTTCGGTTCGAGCGTCCGCTGATACTGTTGCCAG
>Ga0123328_1001286_pt1 | contig 24914 bp, 24 predicted proteins | sample BioC12SIPDNA_2_FD_89702 | JGI IMG/M metagenome (GOLD analysis project Ga0123328, IMG submission 89702) | Anaerobic biogas reactor microbial communites from Washington, USA - Biogas_R1_A C12 SIP DNA | ecosystem: Engineered > Bioreactor > Anaerobic > Unclassified | place: Washington, USA...
GCGGCAGCGCTTCCCTGAGCCACCGAGGCGGGGATATCCTTGGGACCCTGGGCCGCCCCCGCAAGATAGACGCCATCGGTAGGAGCGTCCACGGGGCGCAGCTTGGGGTGGTACTCCATGAAAAAGCCGCTCGGGCTGCGGGCCAGGGTGAGCTTGGCGGCCAGATCATCGGCGTCGGGCTGCGGAATGGCCGCGGCCGAAAGGCAGACCATCTCGGCCTCCACCTCGACCACGCCACCCAGGGCCTGGTCCTCAGCCTCTATGATCAGATTCCCTGTGTCGGGATCTTCGCTAACGAGCGAGGGCCGCCCTTGGATGAAACGGATGCCTGCCTCTCGCGCTCGAGTGTAGAACTCTTCGTACCCCTTGGAGGGCGTGCGGATATCGATGTAAAAGATGGTGATATCCATGGCGTGGTGCATCTGCTTGAGCAGGATGGCGTTCTTGATGGCGTACATGCAGCAGAACCCGCTGCAGTACTCGTTGTAACGCTTGTCCCGCGAGCCCACGCACTGGATGATCGCCATGCTCTGGGGGGGCTGGCCGTCGCTGGGGCGCACCAGCCGTCCGACGGTGGGGCCAGCCGAGTTTGCCAGACGCTCGAGCTCCATGGCTGTGATGACATTGGGGTAGCGGCCATAGCCGTACTCTGGGATGACCGACGGATCAAACGAGGAGAACCCCGTGGCCACCACAATGGTGCCCACCTCGATGTTGGTCTCCTGAGGTTGCTGGGCAAAGTCGATGGCGTCCAGCTTGCCGCAGGCGGTCACGCATTTGTAGCAATGAATGCAATGGTCCATATCCACCGCATAGACCAGCGGCACGGCCTGTCCGTGCGGAACATCGATGGCCTTGCGCGGGGCAATGTTCAGCTCAAAGGGATTGGGCACCTCGATGGGGCACGCCTGGGCGCAGGCGCCGCAGCCGTTGCAGCGATCGGCGATGACGTACCTGGGCTTTGTGATCAGGTTCACCGAAAAGTTGCCGATGAATCCGTCGACGTGTTCGACCTCGGTGTTGGCGAGGATGGTGATGTTGGGGTGACGCGCCGCGTCAACCATCTTGGGTGCGAGAATTCAAATGGAACAGTCCATGGTGGGGAACGTCTTGTTCAGCTGGGCCATGACGCCCCCGATGGAGAGCTCTTTCTCCACCAGATAGGTGTGGGTCCCCATATCGGCCAGATCCAAAGCGGCACTGATGCCCGCCACGCCGCCGCCGATGACCATCGCCTTTTTCGTCACGGGGACGGTGATGGGTTGCAGCTCCTCAGCGGCGCTGACCTTGGCCACGGCTGCGGCCACCAGCTCTTTGGATTTGAGCAGCGATGCCTCGGGGTCATCGGCGTGCACCCAGGTGACCTGCTCGCGGATGTTGGCCATCTCCATGAGGAACGGGTTCAGGCCCGCCTCGGATACGCAAGCGCGAAAGGTCGGCTCGTGCATGCGGTGGCTGCAGGCCGCGACCACGACTCGGTTCAGCTTGTGTTGGCGGATGTCTTGCTGAATCAGGTTTTGCCCAGGATCGCCGCACATGTACAGGTTGTCGCGAGCGATGACGACGCCAGGCAGATGCGAGGCGTAGTCGGCCACCTTGGCTGGGTCGATCACACCACCGATATTGGATCCGCAACTGCAGATATAGACGCCGATGCGGAGATCCCCGTTCTGTTCCATTCACGGCTCCTCTTGCCGATGATAAGCATGCAGCAACGCACCAACCCTTCAGGGCTGGGCGTTGCTGTATGGGGTGCTACTCTAGTTCCTCGAGCAAACGAGCGACCACGTCGCGGCGGGCCTGCTGCCTCAACACCTCAGGAGTGGCGATGGACAGGGCGTCCCTGGGGCAAAAGCGCACGCAGGCGGGCCCCTCTGGCAGGTCAGAGCAGAGGTCGCAGATCTCGGCGTTGTTGGTCGCGGGGTTCAGGACGATGGCGCCGAACTCGCAGGCTTCCACGCACCAGCCGCAGCCATCGCAGAGATCCTCATCCACCAGGATGATGCCGTTCTCTTCCGAGCGCGACAGGGCCTTGACGGGGCAGGCCAAGATGCAGGGGGCGTCCTCACACAGCCGACAACTGATGGCCGTCATGGTGATGGGTTCGATGCGCACCACGCGAATGCGCGACAGCGTGCCATCAAAGCGTCCGTGCTTGGTTGCCGAGCAGGCATACTCGCATAGGCGGCAGCCGATGCATTCGACGGGGTCACAAACGATGTGCTGGTAACCGATGTTTGCCATTAGCGGGCCTCCTCGGCCGAAAAGGCTGGCTCGGGCGCGGGTTCCACGCCGATGGCCTCAGCCACATCGTCCAGGCCGAGTTCTATCAGCTTGGCTTTGGGGATCAGCCCCTCGGGCGTCCATCCGCGCGCCGCATAGTAATCGTCGATCTCCATGCGCAGTTCCTCGGCGGTGATGACGGATCCCTTGGCGGGGCCAGAGGGAACAGGGTCCTCTAGCGCTCGCGCGGGGAGCCAGTCATCGGCCTTTTTCCAGCCTTCGCGGATGTTGAAGGCTTTCTTCAGGTTCCAGACTCGCTCGCCCACGGCCGCGATCCCTTCTGCGGTCATGGGGATGCCCGTAACCATGGTATAGATCTGCGCTACCTCTTGCTCGAAATCGTCAAAGCAGTTGCGCAGGAACTTGCAGATGACCATGCAATCCAGAATGCAGGCAAAGTCTTCCTTTTCCTTGGCCAGGCGTCCTCGCTCGTGGTCGACGGTAAAGCGATCGACGGTGCCCTTGATATCGAGCTCATAGGCCAGGGAGCGGTTATGGCAGGCGCCGCGCGTTCCCACAGCCAGCCCCATGGCAAAGGTCTTGAGGCTGCGCACATCATAGCCAGGGAGCTCTAGCCCCTTGGAGTGCATCGCAAAGCGCTCGCTGCCCTTTCCGACCTTGGCCGAGGCGCGCCTGACGCCCTCTGCCAGCAGGTCGCCGATCCCTTCGCGGTGGGCGATCTTTTCCAGGAGGGCCAGTGCCGCCTCGTCGTTGCCAAAGCGCGGCTCGAGGCCGTCCATATCTTCCTTGGTGAGGATGCCACGCTCGTAGCATTCCATGGCCCAGCTGACCACGACCCCGCCGCTCATGGCGTCTAGGCCCAGGTCGTCGCAGGCCTGGGAGAGCCGAATGATGGCAGGCATCTCGCCGATGCCGCAGTTGGGGCCCAACGCAAAGAGCGGTTCATAGTCCAGGCCCGCGATGGCGCCCTTGTACTTGCCCTCCTTGACCAAGGCCCACTGCTCACAGCCGATGGAGCATCCCGAGCAGCCCACCTTTTTCACGGTATGGTGCTCGGCCATGTACTCGCCCGAAACCTTTTCGGCATGCTCAAAGACTGTCTCGCTAAAGTTGCGCGTCGGCAGAACGCCGAGCTTTTGCATGTTGAGCACGTTGGCGGGCGTTCCCAAGCTGCGATATTTGAGCGTGCCTGGCCCTTTGCTGCGCTCGATGAGCTTGTGGGTGGCTGCAAGCACCCCCTCCATGTCGGCCACACGGATGGGCTGGGAGCCACGCATGGCGATGGCCTTGATGCGCTTGGAACCCATCACTGCGCCGTTGCCGGTGCGCCCAACCTGCCGGCCGTCGTTGTCCATCATGGCGTAGCGGACCAGGTGCTCGCCGGCCGGGCCGATGGAGGTGATGCGGATATTCTCGTCACCCATCTTTTCGCGGAGGGCGATCTGTGTTTCGACGCATCCCATACCTAGGTAGGGTGAGGCGTCCATGAACCGGACATCATCGTCGTCGATAAAGACGATCACCCAATCGGGCGCTCGCCCCTTGAAAACGATGCCATCCCAGCCCGCCCGGCGTAGCTCCTCAGAGAAATGGCTGCCCGAGAGCGAGTCTCCGATCAGGCCGGTCAGCGGCGACTTGGAGGCGACGCCATGCTTGGTGCCAACGGGAAAGGTGGTGCCGGCAAAGGCGCTACAGGCAAAGCAGAGCGCATTGTCGGGTCCAAGAGGATCACAGCCGGGCTTGACGTTTTCCCAAGCTAGCCGCGTGGCTAGGCCGACGCCACCGATATACTTGGACAAATAGTCGGCGTCGACATGCTGGACGGACGTGGAGCTGGATCCCACATCCACGTGAAGGATCTTGCCGGTATACGCGAACACGATCAACCTCCCGCTTCTACGAACATCAGGATCACGCGCTCTCCGGGCGTGGGATGCTCCGAAAAGTCATGAACCGGCCGTAGGTTGTGCCGCACCATGGTATAAGCAGGGGTAAGGGATCCGGTCGACGAGTCGATGATCTCGTCAGAAAGCGCGGGGAAGGCGCGGGCCAGCGAACGCAAGAGGTCACCGTAGGTGGCATCGTTGCCGATCTCCAGCTCGTGGGTCGAGCGACCCACCAGCCTTCGCGCGTGTCCGAGGAACTCGACTGTGAGTACCATTGTTTGGATCCGCTGCATATGCTATATGCACCCAGCGCCGAGTATAGCACCCTCCGGGGGGATGCTCAAATTCTCAAGCCTTCTGGGGAGCCGCGCACACGAGCGCTGGGGAACTGGATGATTGGCGGCACCCTGTCGGTGTGGTAGAATGGACGCCGTGTTCGGCTCGTTCGTGCCACCTCAGAGGTAACAGGTGCAGCATCGATGTTCGCTACTGGCGCTGTGCGCCGTGGTTCTCGTGGCAGTCACCGGATGTGGCGGAACGCTTCCCAGCTCCCGCGGCTATGTGCTGGCCCGGCCTGGCGATAAGGGCCTGGTGGCTCTAGCCAGTGACGATCCCACCTATGATACCTTTGACAGCGAGGTGATGACCGATCCCCTCATCGCCCACCTGATGTCGCTCTTTGATGGCATCTCTGGTGCCTTTGCCGCCACCAGTCTCAGCTCGGATGCCCCTCAGACGCTGCGCAACTATCCCATTATCGTGGTCTCCCACGGGCAACCCGGATTGCTCCGCAGCGCGCAAGTGCGAGGATCTGGACGCCATGCCCGCGTTGAGTATGCTATCGCTCTCGGCGTAGGCGAGGGAGCGGATCTGGGGCGGCAGGCCCGCGAGGCCCTCCCTGGGCTGTTGGCGCAGCTCTTGCTGGCGGCCGCTGGTCACCAGCCGCCCGACGGCCTGCTGGAGGCAGCAAGCGACTGTGCTTGTGTCGATGGCGACGTGGCTCTCTGGCAGGGATACATGACGCTGCAAGAGGCCCGCCATGCCAACGGGGCGTGGGCGCTGGATGCCGAACTTAGCGGCCAAGGGCCCTTGGCCGAAAAGGGGGCTGGCTACTGGGCATGTTGCCCCGCCCAGGGTCATCTCTCAGGTGAAGACGCATGTCTGTGCGGGCGGGGGATGGCTGGGTTTCTGGCGGAGCTGTTGGACGAGATGCCCGCGGCGTACCCACAGCGGTATATGCTCTGGTTTGCCAACTATGAGTCAGCCGAGGCGCGCGAGGCCAAGCTGTTGCTGGCTTTGGCCCGGATGGCGGGCAATGGCGGCGACGCGTTGGAGCGGTTCGTGGGCAGCTATGCCGATACCTTTCCGGCCGAGGCCGACCACGTTCGCGACTCGGCCACTCTATGGCGTGAACGCATGGCTGCGGGCAAGAGCTGAGTGCACATGAGCGACGATGCAGCGAGCTTGGGACGTTGCGATAGAGACTCGGAGAGATCGCGATGAGCGAAAACCGGGCTCGGGCTCAGGCGAGAGCAGACTATAGCCGGGCGACGCGACAGGCGCGCTTGCGGCGCATCTGGTCCAGCCTGCGAGGCCAGGATAACCGCCTAGTCCGGTTCGAGGACGTCAAGAGTGCGGCCGGCTTGGCTGAGCAGCACTATCGCGGCGTCCAGCCGATCCGGGTCGATCGCATCATCGGCAGCCTAGGCCGCAGCGATGATTTTGACCGCGCGTTTCTACCCAGGCGCAAGCATACTTCGGGTAAATGGGTGAGCGTAGATGCGGCCGTACAGGAGGGCATTCAGCTCCCACCCATCTCGGTCTACAAAGTGGGCGATGCTTATTTTGTGGTGGATGGTCACCATCGGGTCTCGGTGGCGCGCCAAAACAACCAGGTGTATATCGATGCCGAGGTGATCGAGGTCGAGAGCAAGGTCCCCGTCACTGCTGACCTCACACCTGAAGACCTGGACGTGGTCAAGGCTCGACGCGAGTTCCTGGAGCAGACCAGACTGAATGTCTTGCGGCCAGATGTCGACATCAGGCTATCGATGCCGGGCGACTATGTGCGGCTCATCGAGCATATTCGGGTGCACAAGTACTTTGTGGATCAGGACCGCCGCGAGCCACTGTCACAAGATGAGGCCGTGGCGCATTGGTGCGATCAGGTCTATACGCCGCTGGTCCAAGCCATCCACCGCAGCAAGATTCTGGATGACTTTCCCGGCCGCACCGAGGCCGATCTCTACATGTGGATCGTGGAGCACGCTTACTATCTGTCACAAAAGCTCAGCCGAACCATCGATCCGTGGAAGACGGTAGGCGACTTTGCGGAACGCTTTGGCCAACGTCCTCGGCGATGGCTGCGCCGCCTGATGCACAAGATCCGCGATGTGCTGATGCCCGAATCGCTAGAGGCAGGTCCTAGCGCGGGGGCTTGGCGGCACGAGCGGCTGGAGCCTCATCCGCAGCCGCATGTTTTCCCCGACATTCTGGTTACCATCACTGGGGCCGAATCGGGCTGGTTGGCCCTCAGTCAGGCGGCCGAGATCGCCCGCCGCGAGGCCAGCACCTTGCACGGCTTTCACGTGGCTCGGTCCGATGGCGAAGAGGATCGGGTGCTGGCAGAAAAGCTCTTGGAAGAGTTCCGCTTCCGCTGCGAGAGCCTCGGCGTGCCTCACACGACGTCGTGGACCGTCGGTGACCCGGCCCGCGAGATCGTCGATCGCGCCCGCTGGAGTGACGTGGTCGTGATCAACCAGCGTCGCGAGCATGGACGGCTCGCCGAGCGTCCGCTGGGCACCATCTTTCAGGTGGTGGCCGAGCAGAGCGCGCGGCCGATCTTGGCGGTGCCAGGCACGGCGGTGCGGGTTCCTCAGCGAGCCTTGCTGGCCTTTGACGGTAGCCCCAAAGCGCGCGAGGCGCTGTTCGTGTTCCGGCATGTCCTCTCTTGCTGGGGCGTCGAGGGCTCAGTGATCACCGTGGGCAACGGATCGGACGACCAGGCGGTGCTACAGAGCGCGCTAGACTATATGGCGGAGGCGGGGATATCCGATGTTCCGGGTAGGCTGGCGCAGGGCGAGCCACACCGGGCTCTGCTACAAGCCATGCAGCAAGATGAGGCTGACCTACTGCTGATGGGCGGCTATGGCTATCAACCACTGCTCAAGGCGTTCCTTGGCAGCACCGTCGATCGCGTGCTCCGTGAAGCATGGTTTCCGGTGCTCATATGCCGGTAGAGTTCGGCGCGAAACGAGGCGTCTCCGTCTTGGTGGCCTTGGCCCTCGTGCTAGGCCTGCTCGCGGCGGGCGCAGGTGTGGCCCGGGCCGAGGGGCTCGACTATGAGGCGCCGGCCGAGTGGCTGCTCCCTTGGCGCGGCGGCGATGTCCATCGCGTGACCTGGGGCCCGGAAGACCATTGGGCCAATGGCAAGGCGACCGGGATCGCCTTTGACGTAACCATGCTCGAGGGTGTGCCCATCTATGCACCCGCCGATGGCGTTGCTCACTTTCGGCAGGATGCACGCCTTCTGAGCACCACCCTGGGTAACTATGTGGATCTGCGTACGGAGGATGGCTGGCTGGTGCGTTTGGCCCATCTCCGTGACGAACGCCTGGAGACGCGTCCGGTCAAGGCCGGCGAGCTGCTGGGCTATGCCGGGATGTCTGGCGTGTCGGCCAGCCATCTCCACGTGGAGGTGCTGATCCTCGAGGACGGTACCTGGCGATGCCCCGATTCCACCCAACTGGATACCCTTTTTGGGCGGCCGTTGGGCGCCTTTGTGCCTGGCGCTCTGGTCGTTAACCATGGATGCGCCGGTATGTTGGTGAGCGATGGCGAGGCGCGTACGCTGACACCCTCTGTAGAGCTGGGGAATGAGGCGCTGGTGCTGGTGCCGCTGGGCAACGAGGGTGATCGGGTGCTCGACCTGACTGGCGCTCAGTTGGTAATGGAGAGCCCTCTCGGGGAGACGATACTGGCCGACGCGGAGGGCGACTGGAGGTTCCCGGCGCGGAGCCAACGTACGCTGGCGCTGCGCGTCCACCCCGATCTAGCCGGCGTTTGGCAGGCCACCGGGCTGCGGTACGTGGCTGGGCAGCAAACCTGCGCGCTCGATCTAGAGGGGACCTTTATGGTCGAGGCGCTCCCCATCACGACGACGTCTCTGGATCTAGTGTCTGCCGCGATCGTGGGGTCGCCGTTGGAGATCGCGCTAACGCTGTGGAACACCGGATCCGACGCGCTGGAGGCCGATGATCTGCTGGTTTGGGGAGAGGCTCCGGATGGCGCCATCTGGCAAGCGACCCTCGGTGAGCCGGTGCGGCTCGAAGCGGCCGGCTTGACGGATCTGCTGCTGCGCAACGGGCCGGTGCTGGGCGAGGTGGGCCCGTGGCGGACGAGTGGCGTCGCCTTGGTTCGCGAGGGACGAGCCTATCGCGTTGCTATGGCCGAGGCTGAGATCGAGGTGTCTGGCCCGCAGCTCGCTATCGAGTCTCTGAGCGTGCACGCAGCCGACTGGGGGCCGATCATCCTAGTTCGCCTGGCGAACCTGGGCGATGAGCCGATTCGTGACGCGCGCCTGGAGCTCTGGGGCTGGTATGGCCTAACGGGCGGCGACGTGGCCAGCGCGACTACCTCGGTCGACGAGCTGTGGCCAGGACAGTCCAGCATGCTGAGGCTTCAGGTCCAGGCCACGCTTGGCCAGGGCGAATGGCGGCTCGCAGGGGCGGGTTACTGGCTGGATGACGCGTATCTGCCGCTGACGCTGCCCGCTGCGCCCCTGACGCTTGTGTTGGACTAGGCGGGAGAGACGCTCTATGGAAGCTATTCGCTGCGAGGGCTTGACTCGCCGGTTTGATGCCAAGGTTGCCGTGAGGGCGATCGATCTGGTGGTGCAGCATGGTGAGGTCTTTGCCTTCCTGGGCCCCAATGGCGCCGGCAAGACGACCACGGTGCGAATGCTGGCCGGCCTGCTCCAGCCTTCCGAGGGCGATGCCTGGGTGCTTGGGGCCGACGTGCGATCGGCCGGGGCCGAGATCCGTCGGCGGATCGGCGTCCTCACCGAGACTCCCTCGCTTTATGGCAGCCTCACCGCCCGACAGAACCTGGCCTTTTTCGGCGACCTTTACGATCTGAAGCCCGCACATCTGCGCGGCCGCGTAGACGAGCTGTTGGACCTCTTTGAGCTGGGCGAGGCCGCTGACCGACCGGTGGCAGGGTTCAGCAAGGGGATGCGTCAGCGCCTGGCTATCAGTCGCGCGATCTTGCACGACCCGGAATTGCTCTTTCTGGACGAGCCCACCTCTGGGCTGGACCCTGCGGCGGCGCAAGGCGTGCGTGATATGATCCAGAAGCTTAGCCAGCAGGCGGGGCGGACGATCTTTTTGTGTACGCACAACCTCGACGAAGCTCAACGCCTGTGTGACCGGATCGGCGTCATCAGTGAGGGCGAGCTGCGGGCCGTGGGGCGCCCTGCCGAGCTGGCACAGCGCTTCTGGGAGGGTCTGTGGGTCGACATCGAGCTCGCCGGCCTTGAAGAGGACGCCCTGGGCAAAGCGTTGGGCCCCATCGTCGCTGACGGCTGGGATCTGGTGGAGGGCGGGGTGCGCGTACGCCTCTCGTCTCGCCAAGAGATCCCTGGTCTGGTGGAGGGGTTGGTCAGGGCGGGGGCGCGGGTGTATCGTGTGGCTCCCAAGGAGTGGTCCCTGGCCGATATCTACTTTCGCATTCAGCATCAACCGGCTGGCGCCAATACCGAGGGAGATGGGGCATGAACTGGCGAGCCATCCGCGCTGTTATGATCAAGGATCTGCGCGTCGTCTTGGCCAACCGGATGGTGTGGGTGCCCATGGTCGTGGTGCCGTTGGTGCTGATGGTGCTGCTGCCTCTGGGCCTGGTGCTGGCGCCTACATTGGATCCCGACACCTTTGGCAGTGGCGAGATGATGTTGGAGGACTTTGGTTCCATGCTCCCCGCGTTGCCAGAGCCGGTTCGGCAGAAACTGGCTGGCATGGACCCGATGCAGCAGTGGGTCTACCTGGCGACTACCCATCTCTTTGCGCCCATGTTCCTGATCCTGCCCATCATGCTGGCGAGCATCGTAGCCTCGGATAGCTTTGCCGGGGAGCGCGAACGTGGCACGCTGGAGCCGTTGCTCTACACACCGATCTCTGATCAGGAGCTCTTCGCTGGCAAGGTGCTGGCGGCGCTGATGCCGGCGGTGGGGCTGGGGCTGGTCGGGTTCGTACTGAACGCCGTGGTGGTGAATGCCGCCGGCTACCGGCTCATGGGCGGGCTTTTCTTTCCCACCGCCGACTGGCTACTGCTGGTGCTCCTCTTGGGGCCGGCCTGCGCTCTGATAGGCTTGGGCGTTACCGTGCTGGTATCTTCCAAGGCCAAGACGGTGACTGGTGCACAGCAGGCCTCTGGCGCGCTGGTTCTGCCGGTGGTAGCGCTGATGGTGGGGCAGATGGCGGGAGCGTTCTACTTTGGCGGAGCGGTGATCTTGGGCGCAACAGTGGTGGCTTTGGTCATCGGGTTGGCGCTGGTGTGGTTGGGGGCGCGGACCTTTCAGCGAGGCGAGCTGGTGGCGCGGATCTAGGCTAAAGCCGCGGATCCCGGCCTAGTAGGCGTGCTTGTCGCCTCGCAGGATGTTCACGATGGTCCTCAGGATGATCTTGAGGTCAAAGAGTAGCGACCAGTTCTCGATATAGTAAAGATCGTACTTTGTTCGTTCCACGATCGACGTGTTGCCTCTGAGGCCGTTTACCTGGGCCCACCCCGTCATGCCGGCCTTTTCCTGGTGTCGCTCCATGTAGCGGGGCACTACCTGCCGGAACTGCTCCACAAAGATCGGCCTCTCCGGGCGCGGCCCCACCAGGCTCATCTCTCCCACCAGAACGTTGATCAGCTGCGGTAGCTCATCCAGCGACAGTTTGCGCAGCACCGAGCCGATCCGCGTTCGACGGGGATCGGCCTCTGATGCCCACACGGCGCCGGTAGCTGCCTCTGCGCCGGTTCGCATGGAGCGGAACTTGAGCATCTTGAACGGCTTGCCGTCTAGCCCCACCCGCACCTGGGAGTAGAACACCGGCCCCGGCGACTCGATCTTGATCATGAGAGCAACCAGCATCATCAAGGGCGAGAGCAGCAAAAGGCCCACCGCCGACACGATCAGGTCCATGCCGCGCTTGAGCGTCAGCTTCCAGCCGCGAAGGGCCACATCGCGGACCGTCAGGAGTGGCAGTCCATCCAGGTCGTCGATGGTGAGGCTGGTGGCGATGATCTGGAACAGGTCGGGGAACAGCCGAACGGCCGTGTTTGAACGCTGGCACGCGGCGATCAAGTCCAGCGTCTCGTCGTGCGAGGCATTGATGGTGATGACCACATCGTTAGCGTCCTGGTCGCGCAGCACGCGTTCCAGCTCGGTGCGACTGCCGAGTACAGGAACCCCAGCGATCTCTTTGCGGTCGATGTCGTCGACGAACCCGATCACGCGGTATCCCAGATCGGGCGACTGGAGGGTCTTTTGTAGGATCATGCGGGCGACGTCGTTGGTGCCCACCAGGATGAGACGATCAGGATTCGATCGGCGCGCCAGCCGGTGCAACCAGCCCGTAAGAACGCGCCCCAGACCCGTCAGGATGATGGCCAAGAACCAGGCATAGATGATCAACCCACGGGTGAGGTCGGTGCTCTCCGAGTAGAGCAGATAGGTGAGGGCGGTCGTTCCGATGGTGGCGATGGAGACGCCCGAGAGGATCGAGTAGAACAGGTCGATCCGCGAATAGCTGCGCCCCAGATGGTACAGCCGGTACCAGAAAAAGGTCAGTACGACGGCCACCGCCAGAATGATCTGGATCCCCACATAGTTGCGAAAGGGCCCCAAGCGGATGGCGGTGGGAAAGGGCACAGTTTGGCGCAGCCAGTAGGCCAGATACATGGCGGCCGCAGCCATGGCGGCGTCCACCGCTACGGTAATGAGGACGAACAAGGATTCGAGCCGCCGAGACATTGGTGAGGCCCTCCTATGCCGAGGCGACGTGCTTGCGCTCTGCCGGGCGGAGCCGGTTGCGCGTCAGGGCCATCCACTTGAGCAGGGTCACACCTCCATCGATGGCCCAGTTGATAGGCGCGGGCGTCTGCGTGCGATAGTGCTTGTCGTGAAAGATGCGCATGGCGTCGTAAAAGGCCGTGATGGCGCGGTCGCTGGCTTTGCGGCTCGAGGCGCCCTTGACGTGGAGCACAGTGACCTGCGGGTGGTATACGATCCGCCACCCGTGTTGCTTGATGCGGTAGCAGAGGTCAATATCCTCGCCGTACATAAAGAACGTCTCATCCAGCAGACCGGCTTGCGCCAATGCTTGGCCGCGCATGAGCATAAAGGCGCCCACCACCGCATCGACGTCGGCCTCTTGGTCCTCGTCGAGAAACGTGAGGTTGTACTGGCCGAATACGCGGCTGCGCGGAAAAAGCTTGCTTAGCCCCACGATGCGGTAAAAAGAGACGGCCGGTGTGGGAAAGCTGCGGCGGCAGGCCTTGTCCAGCGTGCCATCCCGGCGCACCAGCTTGGGGCCGCTGACGCCGATGTCGGGATGGGCATCCATGAAGCCGACCATCTGCCCGAGCGCTTTTGGCGGCAGTAGGGTGTCTGGGTTGAGCAGCAGGGCATAGCGCGGCGGCTCGCCTCCCTCACCAAAGCCAGCCTCGCGCAGGCCGACGTTGTTGGCGTAGGCATAGCCCCCGTTGCGGTCGGTTACCATCACCGTCGCCCAAGGAAAGCGCTCTCGGGCCATCTCGGCGCTGCCATCGCTGGAAGCATTGTCGACCACGATGGTTCGACAGGCCAGCCCCACAGCGGCTCCGGGGATGGTCTCGAGGCAGCGGGCGAGATCCTCGCGCGTATTATAGTTGACGATGACTACGGTTAGGTCTTGCATGCTTGCTCCGGCGTTGAACGTGCGCCAACCATTCTACCACACCGAGGTGGGTGCACCAATGGGAGCTAGCTATCGGTGGAGGGCGAGCGCTCGCGTAGGTGGCGGCGGCGCCACACGAGCCCGACGGGATAGCCAGCCATTTTGGCTAGGTCACCCGTGATGACCAGAATGGGCAAAAGGGCTGCCATGCCCAACCGCTCTCGCCAGCTTGACGCGGCCAGCTCTGGCCACAAGCGGCGCAGAGGGCGCCAGAACATGCCGCCAGCGCCCAGCGCCAGGGCGGCCAGCCACCACGGTGAGTGGACGCAGGCCAAGACCAGCAGCGCCGGGGCGGCTACCAGGTAGGTTGCGTAGCGGATGGCATGGCGTCCTCGCCACAGGTCGGCTTTGCCGTCACCCCGCGCGTAGCGATAGTACTGCTTGGCGAAAGCGCGTAGGCTGGAACGCGGCCGAAAGTGGACCCGCGCACCGGTGGCAAGGGCAAACCGCGCTCCCTGTCGGCGCATGGCCAGGTCAAACACCAGATCCTCGCAATAGTCTAGCCACTCGGGGTAGCCCCCGACGCTATCCCAGACGGCTTTCGCAAAGGCCACCGAACGCGAGGACGGCAAAAAGCTCTGGGCATCCAGCTCGTCCAAGCGTGGCAAGGTGATGGCCCCCAGTGCGCGCTCAAAGAGCGAACGCGGCGCCGACACAAAGACCCCTCCCACCACGTCGGGCGGGGTGTCCGATGCCAAGGGAGCGACGAGACGCTCCAGCCAGTCGGGGGCCAGCCGCACGCCGGCATCAGTGGCGGCGATAACACGATGGCTGGCGGCGGCGATGGCGTGGTTCCTGCCGGTCGAGATATTGGCGCCAGGCAGCGAGAGCGCCCGCAGCGGAAGCGAACCCGCTCGCATGGCTGTCTTGAGGAGCTCCCACGTGCCGTCGGAAGAGCCCCCATCCACGATGACCACTTCATCGGGAGGGCGCGTCTGCTGTGCTAGCGAGCTCAGCAATGCCTCAATGCTCTCGCGCTCGTTGAGCACCGTGGCAATCACCGAGACGCGAAACGTTGGTGATCCCTGAATGATCCCCCCTCTCCTGGCTGGGGTCAGACGTCGCTGTTCTGGTTGATGTCCGCCTATGCCGGGACGATCTCTCGCCGCGTGTTTCCGTCGTGTCCGGCGATCTCCAGGGCCCAATACGGCGTCCAGAGCAGACCAAAGGCTAGGAGGTCGATGTCTGAGCGTCGCGCACTCTGGGTGCGCGGGACGATCTGGGTCGGCACCTCATCCCACTTGCGCCGCTCGTTCTCTAGTTCTCGGTCGCGCTCATTTACCAGTTCCTCGCGGTCGGCACGGAGTCGCTTCAGCGCGTCTTCACGAGCGTCCATGGCCTCACGCGCCTTGGCGGTCATGCGACGCTTGGTCTCGGCCTGTGAAAGGCCGCGGCTGCGCTTTCGACCCAATAGCAGCCCGACGATAGACTCGCCTGCCGACAGAACCTCCTGTCGCTTGCGACTCTCCCACTCAACCTCGGCCTGGCGCAGGTTGGCCTCTTCTTTGGCGATGCGATCGTCGAGCTTGTCGATGGCCTGGGCGTGTTTGCTCTCGAGCGTTCGGATAGCTTCCCGCGATTTCTGCAACGCCTCAGCCCGACACCGCTCGGCAAAGGCGAGCTCTGACTCTCCCGGCAAAGAGGTAAGCCCCAATGCGTCGTTATGCCACTGCTCTAGGCCGATGTCATGATAGACAAAATCCTGAAACGCGTCACGGAAGCGGGTATACGGCGGCGAGTCGTTCATCCCATCAGGCAGCCCCTCATAGTAGGCTCGGCCGGTGGGCCCTGTCTCCAGATCATCCAGGCCCTCTACGATCTCGGCAAAGGCGTCCCACTGGACGGTGCGGAACGCCTCTGGCAGCGGCAAACGGCAGGCTACCTGGCGCTCCTCGCGGGCGTCGGAACTGGAATCCACAAAGCGCACCCGCGCCCACCCGAGCAGCTGGGGCCGATAGATGAGCGACGCGTCTACGAGCTCGCCGCCGAGCTTGGCCGCCGCCCGCTCTCGGGGCACGCTCAGCGCCGCATAGTATTGTGTCACCCGCGAGTTCACCGAGGGCGGCGTGGATAGGAATCCGGCCGAGGTGAGGGCTGACTCGCTGACCAACGAGCTGGCCTTGGCTGCGGCCGCCGTGCGCTGCGGCGTCTCTGCCGGCCGGCGATCTTTGTAGGGGCGCATCAAGTCGGCAACTTGGGTGCGGGTCATGGGCCCGCGGAGGTACGACATGGCCCACCGAGTGCGGTAGAGCTGGGGTCCATCACCATGGACATTGTGCAGCACGAATACGCGTGATCCCAGCGACGAGATCATGCGGTCCATGTAGCGGCGATCCAGCAAGGTTCCCGATTGGGAGACAACCCCCTCCATGCCGTCCAACAGACGAGCTTTGTCGCGGTCGGTCTGCAGCTTGCCCACGAACCAAGTTCCTGCGTTTGAGAGCCCCTTGTAATCCAGGTCCATCGGGTTCTGGGTGGCCAGCACGACGCCCAGCCCAAAGGCGCGGGCCTGCTTGAACAGCGTGAGCAGAGGTGTCTTGCTGGGTGGGTTGGCGGTGGGCGGGAAGTAACCAAAGACCTCGTCGAAATAGAGCAGGGCGCGCAGCGAGGTGGTGCCAGGCTGCTTGCGCATCCAGGATACGACCTGTTCCAGCAGGAGCGTGACAAAGAACATGCGCTCGGCATCGCTGAGGTGGGCGATGTAGCAGATCGAGACGCGCGGCTTGCCCGATGACGTCCAAAGTAGCCGACCGACGTCGAGGGGATCGCCCTCGCGCCAGGCGGCAAAGCTGGGCGCCGCCACGAGAGCGTTGAGCTGCATGGCAAGGCTCATGCGATCGCGACTGGGGTAGAATGTCTCCAGCTCGAAAACGCCCAGGCGCTCGATGGGTGGGTTCTGCACGTCGACGATCAAGCGGCCCAGGTCCACATCCTCGCCGTTGCGCCAGGCGCGCTCTAGCAGGTTGGAGAGCAGGATGTGCTCGCGGCTCTGTACGGGATCGGCCTCAATGCCAATGAGCCCGAGCAGGGCCGATACGGTGCTAGAGATGGCCTCGCGCAGCGACTCGGCGTCGTCATCCCAGCTCAAATCAGGCGCGTCAAAGCTTTGAAGCACGCTCAGGGGCACGCCCGACTCGCTGCCTGGGGTATAGATAGTGAACTCGGCGGCCTCTCTCAGGCGGCGGATGCGGTCGCCGTCCTGATCCCACTGCCCGAGCCCATCGGACCAGGTCTGCGCCGTCTGCTGAGCGTACTCGGCGATGGACTGACCCTTGCGGCGAGCGTCGTCGACATTGATCCACGGCTCGAAATCGGCAGGGCGCAGCTCGGGGAACGTCAGCAGCAGGTTGGTCATGTCCCCTTTGGGGTCGATGATGATGGACGGGATGCCGTCCAGCGCCGCCTCTTCCAGAAGCGTGATGCAGAGGCCCGTCTTGCCGCTGCCCGTCATCCCGACGCAGACGGCATGGGTGGTGAGGTCACGGGCATCGTACATGATGGGATCATCCACCTGATCCTGGCCGGAGTCGGGATCGTAGCCGCGGCCCAGGTAAAAGGCCCCCAGTCTCTCTTCAACGGCCATTCGCGCAACCTCCTTGTTCGGATCAGCGGCTCCATGCTCGGACTATTGACGAAGGGTCGAGACCAATCGCACGGGATCGATGAACAGGTCCAGGGCTTGCGTGATGGTGGCAGTGACCAGATCGGCCCTCTTCAAAGCGCTGACTGCCACTCCCTCGTCTCCCAGAACGGCGATGCCGATCCGCGCCGCCTCTAGCATAAGGGCATCGTTGGCGCCGTTGCCGATGGCTGCCACCCCCTCGCCGCCCAAGCGGCGGGCCAGGTTGGCCTTGGCTTCTGCCTCGCCTCCCGCAGGAACGCGCTGGACGGCAACGCCAAGCCTCTCGGCCAGGGCGTTGGCGGTGCCTCGGGCGTCCGCCGTCACCAGCGTGATCTGGAGCGCCTCGCCCAGCCGAGCGATGCGCTCGGCCACCCCAGGGAGCAGCGTGCCAGCGGTCGTGAGTGTGCCGTTGACGTCCAGCAGCAAGTGTTCGATCTCAAGGCTGCCGACGCCAGGAACGATCATCCGTATCATAGCGGTTCCTCTTGAGCGTGACCAGCGAGTTGACAGCCCATCAGGGAGATGGTATACTCTGACATGTACCCAAGGGGGGTATCCTATGAAGCCGCCCTCTTGTGAACAGTCCAGGCCTTGGGCCAAAGGAGACAACATGAGCGACCAGGTCAAGCATGTGACGGATGCCAGCTTTCAGCAGGACGTACTGGAATCGGACACCCCAGTTCTGGTGGACTTTTGGGCCCCTTGGTGCGGTCCCTGTCGGATGATCGCGCCCGTCGTCGAACAACTAGCTGAAGAGTATGACGGCCGTCTGGCGGTTGTCAAGATGAACACCGACGAGAACATGGAGACGCCCACGGGGCTGGGCATTCGTGGCATCCCGACGCTGATCCTGTTCGCCGACGGAGAAGAGGTGGAGCGGATCGTGGGGGTCACGCCAAAGCCGACGCTGAAGCGCAAGATCGACGCCCTCCTCGAAGCTGAGACGGCGTGAGACAGCTTTTGGCGGAGAACTGGTTGACGCTGCTGGTCTTGGGCGCTCTGGGTGCGGCCTACTTGCTGTTTCGCACCAGCCCGTCCGACCTAGCGTCGCTGGAACAGGTCGATCAGCTCATCGGAGCGGGCCGCCCCGTCGTGATCGAGGTCTATACCAACACTTGAACGGCCTGCTTCCTAGCCAAGCCCGTCGTCGACGGGATCGAGCGATCGTTGGGGGAGCAAGGTACGGTGCTGAGAGTCTCCGCCACGGGAACGGTGGGGAGGGCTCTTGCAGCGAGGCTCGGCGTGCGCGCCGTTCCCACGTTGGTGGTGTATGACGCTCAGGGCGAGGAACTGCTCCGCCAGGTAGGATCCCTGAAGCAGTCTGAGGTGATGGCAGCGTTAGGTCTTGACGATTAGTGGCGAGAGATATGAGAGACGAGTAGGAATCCACTATGCCCATCTATGAATACGAATGTGCCGAGTGTGGGACGCGCTTTGACAAGTTTGTGCGCAGTGCCACGCGCCCCGTGGAGGTGGCCTGCCCAACCTGCAAGAGCCAGAACTGCCGCAAGGTGGTTTCGGCCTTTGCGTCAACAGGCAGCCAGTCTAGCGGCGCCGACTGCGCCCCGTCGGGTGGTTGAGGACTCTCACGACGAGGCTAGTTAGCCTCCTTTCAGGATACGATCGGTAGGAAGAGCCATGACGACGCTAGAGAGCGCCGCGCGAGACGATCTGGTTCTGCGGCTGCGCCGCATCGAGGGCCAGGCCAAGGGGATTCAGCGCATGCTGCAGGAAGGGCGGAGCTGCGCCGAAATCCTGGATCAGCTCGCCTCTGTGCGCGCCGCTACGCGCAGCGCCAGTATCGCGCTCTTGCGGCACTATGCGGCCACCTGTGTCGAATCGCCCGAAGCAGAGGTGGACCTGGGCGGAATCCTCGATCTTGTGTTTCGGGCCACCGACTAGAGGCAGCGGTTACGGAGGGGGCCTGCTGCGGCCCTCTCCTCTTTTGACATGCCTCCCCTGCGCCGCTAGGATCGACTCTGCAGAGCAAGGGGATCGGGCATGAAATGGCGCACCATCGAGGCAGCGCGAGCGCTGCTACAGACAGAGGACGGAGCGGTCATCCAGGACTGGGGTGGCCGCGTCCCCATCGCCCTCGTCTTTCCCAACAGCTATGCGGTCGGCATGTCGAGCCTCGCCATGCATGGGCTCTATCATTGGCTCAATGCCATGCCCGACGTCGCTTGTGAGCGCGCCTTTGCCAGCCTCGGACGACGAGAGGATCGGAGCGAGCCCGTCGTCACCCTCGAATCGCAGCGCCTCCTGCGCGAGACCAGCCTGATCGCCTTTAGCATCCCCTACGAGATGGACTATGGCAACGTCGTCGAGGTGTTGCGACGGTCGGACATCCCCGCGCTGGCCCGCGAGCGGACCGTGCACGACCCGCTGGTACTGATGGGAGGGCCCGCCGTTTCCGCCAACCCAGCGGTGATGGGACCGATGGCCGATGCCGTGATGATCGGCGAGGCGGAAGAGTCGCTCGAGGGCATTGTCGAGGCGGGACGCCTCCAGATGGGCCGTCAGCGCGATCAAGCTCTCGACTGGCTGTCGAGCCTGCCTGGGATGTGGGTGCCGAGGCGACCCCAGCAAGAACTGGTGACGCGGCAGTGGGTGCCAGACCTCGGGCTGCGGCCGTTCGCGTCCTCGGTGGTGTGCCCTCAGGCCGAGTTCGGCGACATGGCCATGATCGAGCTGGCACGAGGCTGCGCCCATGCCTGCCGCTTTTGCCTGGCCACGCGCTGGTATCGACCCTTTCGCGAACAGAGCCTGGATCAGGTGCTGGCCCTTGCCCGTCGAGCGCAGGGGCGCTGGCCCAGGGTGGGGCTGGTGTCGGCGGCGGTTTCGGACTATAGCCAGATCGACGCGCTCGTGGAGGGTTTGCGCCTAGAGGGGATTCAGTTCTCCGTGTCCTCGCTGCGGGCGGCGCCCCTCTCGGAGACGCTGCTGCGAGGGTTGGCTTCTAGCGGTGTTCGCACCCTGACCATCGCGCCCGAGGCGGGCTCGCAGCGGCTACGCGATACCATGCGCAAGGGGATCTCACGCGAGGATATCATGCGCGCCGTGGCGGCTGCCAACGCATTAGGCTTTGAGACGCTCAAGCTGTACTATATGGTTGGCCTGCCCGATGAGACCGAAGAGGATATCGCGGCACTGATCGACCTCACTGACGAGATCGCACGGCAGTTTGATCGCTTTGTGGTGGTGGGAGTCAGCCCCTTTGTGCCCAAGGCGCACACGCCGTGGGAGCGGTGTGGCATGGCGCCCGCTGAGGTGCTGGATGCTCGTCTAGCCCGCATTCGCGCATCGCTGCAATCTCGATCGGTGAGCGTGCGAGCCGAATCCACCGCGCTGGCGCGGGTTCAGGGCATTCTGGCCCGCGGCGGTGCCGAGGTGGGCGAGGCGCTGGCTACGGCCAGCCGCGCGGCTCCCAAGCGGGTGGAGTCGCTCCTCGCCAAGGCGGGCCTGGACGTTGAGGGCTATCTGGCGCGATGGGCCCCGCAGCGGCCTCTGCCCTGGCGGATGGTCGATGCCCGTGGTTGTCCATCAACGGGCAAGGGGGCGCTGTGAACGTGCCGCATGATGGCCTGGTGGCTTTTCGGTCTGCTTTGCTGGCCGATGAACGCATTGAACACGCGGTGATGGGCCGCCTGGGTGGGGTGAGCCAGAGCCCATATCGCAGCCTGAACGTGGGCGGCACCGTTGGCGATGATCCCTCGGCCGTGGCAGAGAACCTCCGCCGCATCTATGCCGCCTTGGGATGGGATTCCGAGCGCGTGGTCAGCGGCCATCAGGTGCATGAGGATCGGGTCCATCGAGTTTCCGACGACGACGCGGGACAAACCATCGCCGCGACGGACGCACTCATCAGCGATGTCCCAGGGATTCTGCTGATGGGGCGGTATGCTGATTGCGTCCCCATACTGCTGTTCGACCCCCTCCGCGCAGCGGTGGGGCTGGCCCATGCGGGATGGCGAGGGACCGTCCAAGGCATCGCGGCCAAGACGGTACGAGCCATGGTAAGCAACTATGGCAGCCAGCCCGCTGACCTGATCGCGGCGATCGGCCCGAGCATCGGGCCGTGCTGCTTTGAGGTGGGCGCGTCGGTTCGCGACGAGTTCCGCCAGGCCTTTTCTGATGCGCAGGGCGAGGTTGTCGATGCTGATGGTCGCTATGTGAACCTCTGGCGAGCGAACGCGATCCAGCTGGAGCGTTGCGGAGTGAGAGCCATCGACGTGGCCGCCTTGTGTACCAGCTGCCATGTGGATCGCTTTTACTCTCACAGGCGCGAAAAGGGCAGAACGGGGCGGTTCGCGGTGGCCATCGGGCTGCGTTCCCGATAGCTGCGGCAGCCACGGAGGTGCGTATGGTGGATCTAGCCATCAATGTGGAACAGGTGCGAGAGCGCGTTGCTGCCGCGTGTCAGCGAGCTGGCCGCACCCCCCAAGACGTGACCATCGTGGCCGTTTCCAAAACCCGCTCGCCTGAGGAAATGGCGGCAGCGTACGCGTGCGGGTTGACGCACCTGGGCGAGAACCGCGTGGAAGAAGCCGAGGAAAAGATACCTGCCGTGATTGAGCGGCTGGGCGACGGCATCACCTGGCACATGGTGGGGCATATCCAGAGCCGCAAGGCCAGTCGGGTGGCCGAGTTCGCCGACGTCATTCACTCGCTCGACTCGGTCAAGCTGGCTCAGCGACTAGACCGAGCGGCCGCCGATGCGGGACGGGTGATCTCTGTACTGCTCGAGTGCAACGTCTCGGGCGAGCCCTCCAAGTACGGGTTCGATGCAGCCGACGAGGACGGTTGGAGCCGTCTGGTGGAGCCTGTCCAAGAGATCGATTCATGTCGGAACCTGCGGCTGTGCGGCCTCATGACCATGGCTCCCATCGCCGATGATCCCGAGACTGTGCGGCCTGTGTTTCGCAAGCTGCGAACACTGCGTGACACGCTGCAGAGGAACGTGACGGGGGTATCGCTGTCAGAGCTCTCCATGGGCATGACCGATGACTTTGAGGTGGCTATCGAGGAGGGGGCGACCATGGTGCGGATTGGTCGCGCCATCTTTGGCCCCGCAACATACTAGGAAGGAGCCGCGGTGTCAGATCAGCCACAGCACCAGGTGATGGCTTTTGTCGGTGGCGGGACCATGGCCGAGGCGCTCATGGCCAGGCTGCTGGCCGGAGAGCGCTTTGGGGCCGAGCAAGTGCGAGTAGGCGAGCCGCTGGCGGAGCGCCGCGACGCACTTCAGCAGCAGTATGGCGTGTTGACCTATGCGGATAACCGCGAGGCGGTTCGGTCCGTTTCTTTGGTGGTGCTGGCGGTCAAGCCGCAGGTCTTGGATGGGGTCCTAGATGGCCTGCGCGGAGCTATCGCCGAGGGTGCTCTGGTGCTCAGTATCGTCGCTGGGGTCACCATTGATCGTATCGTGGCGGCCCTGGGGGTGGAGGCGGTGGTGCGGGCCATGCCGAACACGCCTGGACAGGTGGGTGAGGGTGCGACGGTGTGGACGGCGACGCCTTCTGCCTCCGATGCACAGCGCGGGCTGGCGCGAGAGGTGCTGGGAGCTTTGGGCCTGGAGATCGAGGTCGCGCAGGAACGCTATCTCGACATGGCCACAGCGCTGAGCGGGTCGGGCCCCGCCTATGTGTTTCTGTTCATTGAAGCCCTGGTAGAGGCGGGCGTGCGCCTGGGGTTCGCGCGGCCAGTGGCGGAGCAGCTGGCCCTGCAGACGGTGCGCGGCTCGGCCGCCTATGCGCAACAGGCGGGCATCTCGGCGGCGGATCTGCGCGCGCGGGTCACCTCGCCTGGCGGCACCACAGCCGAGGCGCTCTATCAACTGGAAAAGGGTGGCCTTCGTGCCGCCGTTCTTGATGCCGTCCAAGCGGCCTATCACCGTGCCCAGGAACTGGGGAGGGCGAACTCGTGATCGTATTCATCAACTTTATCGATATACTGGCGAGGTTGCTGAGCCTGGCCATCCTGGTTCGTGTGCTGTTGTCTTGGATCCCCATCGATCGAAGCGGCCGCTTTGCCGAGATCATCCTGCAGATCACCGAGCCCGTGGTCGGGCCCATCCGCAAGGTGCTCCCCTCGCTTGGCGGACTCGATTTCTCGCCCATGGTCGCGATGATCCTACTGGAGATGGTGCGGACGCTCCTAATCAACCTCCTCCTCGGCCTGGCCTAGCGAGCCATCGCCGCTGCCGATGACTCTAGCGGCCCCAGCACGGGCTCTGCTCGATGGCGTTGCCCAGGGTGAGGTTCAAGCGACGCCCCGTGGCTAGGTCCAGCGTATAGATGTCCCAGCCGCCATCACGGTTCGAGTAAAAGGCGATGCGCTCGCCGGTGGGCGCCCAGGTCACGCCATGGTCGTCGGCGTAGACGTCCTGGCTGAGGTTTCGCACATCGCTCCCATCGGCATCCATGGCAAAGATCTCCATGTTGCCATCACGGTAGCTCTCCCAGGCGATTTGCTGTCCGTCGGGTGACCAGGCGGGCGACTGGTCGGTGGCGGGATCGGTGGTAAGGCGCTGCACCGACAGGTCGGCTAGCGAGAGCAGGTGGATGTCGAGATTGCCCGTGCGGTTCGACACAAAGGCGATCTCGTCTCCCGTCGGTGACCAGGCGGGGCTATAATCGGCGGCGCTGTGAGACGTGATCCGCCGCTGGCTGGTTCCCTCGGCCGTCATCAGGTACAGCTCCCAGTGGCCATCGCGAAAGCTGGCAAAGGCGATCTCGGTACCATCGGGTGACCACGATGGCGTCCAATCATCGGCTGCGTTGCGCGAGAGGTTAGTCTGGTCGGAACCGTTACGGTTCATGACATAGACCTCGCGGTTGCCATCGCGGTCCGAGACAAAGGCGATCTTGCGGCCGTCGGGTGAGAGGACGGGCAAGGTCTCGTTGCTGGGGGTGTTGGTCAGTCGAACGGGATCTGACCCGTCGCTGCGCATGATATAGAGGTCCCAGGGCTCGTCGGGATCCTCTTTGGCTTGGTAGACGATATAGCCCTGTGCTAGGCCCGCCTCGGGCGTGGGAAGCGCTTCGGATCCCTCGGACTCGGCTGTGGGGGGGACGTCCAGCGTCGGGCGATGCATCCAGACGACGGTCACATCACGCGACCGCCACACCCACGCGATGGCGACGACGAGCAGGATGACGGTGCTCCACAGGGCGATGCCTGCCCAGTCGATCTGGCGGCGACGGCGCGTGCTGGGCACCTTGACACGACGCGAACGGTAGGTGCTGCTGGAAGCGATGGTGGCATCGAGCGGGTGGGTGCGGCGCACCCAAACCCGCATGATATCGGATGCCACGCGGTAAGTGGGCCCTCCTAGCTCGTCCAGGATCCCGCGAGCGTGCAGTTCGGTCAGCCCGTGATTCACATCGCCTCGGAGCAAGCGCACGCTGGCCGCTAGCAGACGGCTGGCATCGCCAGGAGTGCAGATCCCATGCTGCCCCGTGGTCTCGCACATGGTAGAGAGCACTAGCCGCGCGCGGTCGCTGAGCGGGTCCCAAAGCTCTCGAAAGTGCTCCTCTGCCGCTTGGAGGACATCCTCCGAGAGATGGCTGCCGCCATTGGCGGGCACCCAACCCATCTTGGCATAGCGTTGGTGGCAAAAGGAGCCAAAAAGCTGGAGCAGATAGGGATCGCCGCCCGTAAGCACGTACGACGCGCGGATGATCTCATAGCCCAGTGCTAACTTGCCTCGGAGCGGGATGCTCAGGAGCTCCTCGGACTCGTGCTCGTCAAGCGACGACAACTCGATGACGCTGACTCCCTCGAGCAATGCCTGATCGAGATCGGCAGGGTGTCCCTCGATGCAGAGCAGCAGGGCCAACTTGGCCGATGAGGACAGCGCTCGCTGCACCGACTGCATGATCGCCAACCAACTGCTCTTGCGCTCGGTGAGGTCGGCCGTTGTGATCTGATCTAGGCAGACCAGGCAAGGGCGCTCCGTCTCCATCCTGGCCTCGATGGCTGACCATGCCTCGGTCGATGGAGAGACCTCTGCCTTCTGGGACTCCTGCCCCGTTTCTCCGAGCCTTTGCGCGATGGTCTGGATCAGCCCCGCCTCTGAATGGATCTGGGTCGTGGCCAGGTCGATCTGCATCACCTGCCAGCGCGGGTGTAGGCGGAGGGCGAGCTGGTTCACAAAGGATGTCTTGCCCAGATGGTGGTGCC
>Ga0123328_1001287_pt1 | contig 24910 bp, 21 predicted proteins | sample BioC12SIPDNA_2_FD_89702 | JGI IMG/M metagenome (GOLD analysis project Ga0123328, IMG submission 89702) | Anaerobic biogas reactor microbial communites from Washington, USA - Biogas_R1_A C12 SIP DNA | ecosystem: Engineered > Bioreactor > Anaerobic > Unclassified | place: Washington, USA...
TATGTCCTCGTGGGCTACGGCCGCTGGGGCTCCAGCATTCCTTCGCTGGGCGTGCCGGTGCAGTGGAGTGACATCTCCGAGGCCCGCGCCATCGTGGAGTGCTGCCTGGACCATTTCCGGGTGGATCCCAGCCAGGGCACGCATTTCTTCCAGAACATGACTTCGTTCAACGTCGGCTACGTCAACGTGAATCCTTTCGCCCGCGCGGGAGAGTGCTTCGACGCGGCGCGGCTGGATGCCATGCCGGCGGAGTTCGAGACCGTCTATCTGCGTCAGGTGCATTTCGAGAAGGATCTTCAGATCTGCATCGATGGGCGCACGGGTAAAGCATTAATAAAAAATCAGTTATGAAACGATTGCCATTCATTGTCCTCCTCTTTTCCATCTGCCTGGCGGCGCACGCCCAGGTGGCGAAGGACGTGCAGTATGCCACTTCCGCTTCGGATGCCTATGTGCAGGAGCGATGCAAGCTTGATGTCTATGCCCCCGAAGGGGCCCGGGACCTCCCCGTGGTCGTCTGGTTCCACGGCGGCGGACTGACCGGCGGCGACAAGCGGAACATCCCGCGCGACCTGCTCACCGCCGGTTACGTGGTCGTGTCGGCGAACTACCGCCTGATCCCGAAGGGGACCATCGCCAACTGCATCGAAGACGCCGCCGCAGCCGTGGCCTGGGCCTTCCGGCATGCCGCCGAGTATGGCGGTTCGCCCGAAAAGATCTTCCTGTCCGGGCATTCCGCGGGGGGCTACCTCATCGACATGGTGGGCCTGGACAAGCATTGGCTGGCCGCGCATGGCATCGACGCCGACCGCGTGGCGGCGCTGATCCCGTTCAGCGGGCAGGTGATTACGCATTTCGCGCACCGCCAGACCCTCGGGATGACGCCTTCCCAGCCCATGATCGACGAGTATGCGCCGCTTGCGTTCGTGCGTGCGGATGCGCCGCCGATCGTGATCATCTCCGCCGACCGCAATCGCGAGCTGTACGGCCGCTATGAGGAGACGGCCTATTTCTGGCGCCTCTTCCAGATGGTGGGGCATCCCGACGCCACCATGTATGAGCTGCAGGGCTTCACCCACAACAACATGGCAGACCCCGCCGTGCAGATCCTCAAGGACACGGTCCGCCGCATCCTCCGGAAATAAGCCCGATGCTTTGATATGAAAACCCTTGGCAATTTACTCTGGCTCATCCTGGGCGGCCTCCTCGTCGCCCTGATCTACTATCTCGTGGGCCTGCTGATCTGCATCACGATCATCGGCATTCCCTTCGGCGTGCAGCTCTTCAAGCTGGGGACGTACGCCCTGTGGCCCTTCGGCCGCGACATGGTCTTCGGCCCCGATCAGCCGGGTTGCCTGTCGCTGGTGATGAACCTTATCTGGATCCTGCTGGGCTGGTGGGAGATCGCCATCGTCCACGGGGTGTTCGGCCTCGTCTGCTGCATTACCATCGTGGGTATCCCATGGGGCTTGCAGCATTTCAAGATGGCCATCGGCGCCCTCTTCCCCTTCGGGAAGGTCATCAAGGAACGCGAATAAGGTCATGCTGCGGAAGATCCTGTCGCTGGGTGTGTTTCTCACCGTTTTCCTGTGCCCCGTGCGGGCGCAGGTGCAGTACGTGTCCACGGCGGAAGACATCGCCCTGGGCGGCCTGGTGCTGAAGGAGCTCGCCTCGGCGGCTGGGCGCGAGGACGGTCCGGAGCTCATGGTCCGCGCGGCGAAGCGCCTGCTGGACCAGAAATACGTGGCCGGCACGCAGGAAGGCCGGGATGAGAAACTCCGCATCTTCCTGACGCAGACGGACTGCATCCTCTTTGCCGAGACCTGCCTGGGACTGGTCAGGACGGCGCAGCGCTGCGGCGCGGACGCCACGTTCGAGGACCTGGCCGAGACGCTTCTGCTCTCGCGCTACCGCGACGGGGTCGTGGACCGCTACGAGTCCCGCCTGCACTATGTCACGGAGTGGGTGGCGCAGGGGGAGCGGACCGGCCTGTTCCGCGACCTGACCGCCGGACTGGGCGGCGTCCCGGACCCGCGCCCCATCAATTACATGACGACGCATTCCGGCAGCTATGCCCCCCTGGCCGGGGAATCCGGCTACGCCCGGGACAACCGGGCGCGGATGGCCGCCATCGAGGAGCGCATCAGCGGGATCGCACGGACCTATATTCCCAAATCGCAGATCCCTTATGTCGAATCGCAGATCCGCAGCGGCGACATCCTGTGCTTCACCACCGCCATCGAGGGGCTGGACGTCTCGCACGTCGTGATCGCCTACCGCGAGAAGCCGTCCGACCGCCTCGGCTTCATCCATGCCTCCATCAACGAGAAGAAGGTGATCATCGACCCGCGTACCCTGGAAACGGCGCTGGCCGCCTCCCGCAACATCACGGGCATCAAGGTGCTCCGGGTGCAGCCGTAGCGCACATCTTTGCGCTTTGGCGTTTTTTTCGTACCTTGCCGTCCGTTAGACAGTATTGTATTATGACGGAAGGCAAAGCCATCATCCTGCTGCATTGTCCGGACCGGCAGGGGATCATCACCGACGTGACGGGATTCATCACGCGCAACCACGGCAACATCGTCTATCTCGACCAGTATGTGGACACCATCGACGGGCACCTGTTCATGCGCATCGAATGGGAGCTCAAGGGTTTCTTCATCCCGCGGGAGCACATCAAGGAGGTTGTGGACGAGCTGTTCGCGGAGCGTTACGGGATGGTGTCGAGCATCTTTTTCAGCGACGAGCGGCCGCGGATGGCCATTTTCGTGAGCAAGCAGAGCCACTGCCTGTACGACCTGCTGGCCCGCTACCGGTCGGGGGAGTGGGACGTGGACATCCCCTGTATCGTGAGCAATCACGAAGACCTGCGCTTCGTGGCCGACCAGTTCGGCATCCCCTTCCACGTGTGGAGCATCGCTCCGGACAAGAGCAACCGCACCGAAGTGGAGCAGGCGGAGATGGACCTGCTGCATGCCGAGCGGATCAGCTTCATCGTCCTGGCGCGCTACATGCAGGTGAACAGCGACGGCATGATCGCGGAATACCCGCACCACATCATCAATATCCATCATTCCTTCCTGCCGGCTTTCGTGGGGGCGAAGCCCTACCACCAGGCCTACGAGCGCGGGGTCAAGATCATCGGCGCCACGAGCCACTACGTCACGCGCGAACTGGACGCCGGCCCGATCATCGAGCAGGACGTCGTGCGCATCAGCCACAAGGACACGCCCGACAGCCTCGTCCTGAAGGGCCGCGACCTGGAGAAGATCGTGCTCAGCCGCGCCGTGACCAAGCACATCGAGCGCAAGATCCTGACCTACAAGAACCGGACGGTCGTCTTCGGCTAGGCCAGGCCCGGCTTGCAGGGGCGGCCGATGCCGCGCCGCCAGGCATAGAAGAGCTCCTCGGTGGCGAGGGCCATTTTGGTCACGGAGAATTTCTTTTCCTCGGGATAGATGTACCACGTGTCCTTCAAGGTGTTGAGGTCCACGCAGTCGCCGTATTTCCCGAGATATTCGTATTCGATATGGCAGGAGTACAGGGACGGGACCTTGAGGATCATCTCGAAGGGGTCGCCGTCCACGTCGGTCCCGCTCACGTGGAAGCCGTCCATGTCGTGCACGAGCGTGCCCTGGCCCAGGCGGATGAAGGCTTTGGCGTTGGGCAGCGAATCCACGTGCACGTGCAGCGGCCCCGTGCAATAGCGGCCTTCTTCCACCTCTCTGCGGACATTGGCCCGCTCCCACTCGTACCAGTCGGGGATGTGGGAGAATTCCGTCTCGCCGCTGTCCGCTTTCAGCTCTCCGAGCGGGTTCATGATCCAGCTCTTGCCGCAATGCCTGCAGTACAGCCGGGTGCCTTCGGAGGCCATTTCGTATTCTGTGCCGCAGGCGGGACACTGGTACAGCACCTTGTGCAGCCCTTCTGCGCGGCGCTTGAAAGGGGTGAGGATGCCGCGGGCTTTCTGCCAGGCGAAATCATCGTACTGAAAGGCCTGTACGAGCCGTTCGTTGATCTCGTCCACGCTGGCGGCCCGGAGTTCCTCGGCGGTGTACTGGAGCGTGAAGTCGGCTTCCGTAGGCTTCACCTTCCGGTCGTGGAGGTTCCAGAAAGGGGAGTTGACATGGTGGCCGTGGCAGATGAGCGTGGCCACGGGGACGCCCATCATTTTGCACAGTTTGCCCAGCGACTCGGGCAGCACGGCCGTGGTGCCGCAGAGCGAGTAGCGCGCCTCGGGATAGACGACGGCGATGTCGCCGTTGTCGAGGACCTTGCGCAGCTGGCGGACAAGGGTGGCGTCGTTGGTGAATTTACGCTTGCAGATGCAGCCGACATTGCGCAGCAGCCATTCCCGGCCGATGAATCCGTCGATGGCGACGACGTAGTTGGCTTTGTTGGGGTAGATGACCTTGGTGGCCACCTTGAAGTCCATGAATGCATTGTGGTTGCAGAGCAGCAGGTACGGCGGCTTGAGGCCTTCCGTGCCGTGGCGGTGGATGACCGTTTTGTGCCTGACGATGGCGGGAAAGCTGAGCAGGGCGGTAATGGGCTTGAGGAACCACCGTGTGCGGATGGGATCCCTGGCCATGTCGAATCGGGCGAACGGCTTTTTCATGGAGGTTACGGGTCTTAGTGCGCCCGAAAGTTAGCAAATATTGTGTATATTTGCAAGCGTATGTCCACCCGCGAATTCGGTACCTGTTTCTTCGAGCGCTATGCTCAAATCTCGCTCTCGGCGCTGCTGGGAAGCGAGTTCGACAATCTGGAGAACCGCGACCGGCCGGATCTGCAGAGCGCCGACGGACGGACGCTCGGGATCGAGGTGACGCGGGCGATGGAAGAGAGCAAGAAAGCCGCCGATGAAATGCTGCTGGACGTGGCGGGAAGGACCCCGTCTCCCCGCAACGAGGAGCTCGAGCAGATCCTGGAATACGGTTATGCTTTCGGCTTGCAGGAGGGCAAGTATATCGGCGTGAAAGAACTGGCCTACTGGAGCATGGCGATGCCGCTGCGGCGGATCCTGGAATGCAAGGTGGGGAAGGTCGGGAACGGCTTCTACGGGCGTTTCGACAAGATGGGGCTGTTCGTGTTCTCGCGCGAGAACCTGGGCCTCACGGAAGCCCTGAAAGCCATGAATTACACCATCTCGCTGCAGCAGGACCAGGACAGGCGCTACAACCGTCTGTACCTGGCCGACGTGAACGACCTCTTCGTGTGCAACCTGGACGACGGCCTGAAAGAAAGCTCCCGGATGCTGCGCTACCGCATCACCCAGGAGCAACGGAGATCTTTTTATCTGGAGGCTGTCCGGCGGAAACCGGACGGTCCTACCGTGCGGCAGCGCTGAATCGGGCGCCGTCCCAGACGAGGGTCGTAACGTCCTCGTCTCCACTCTCGGAACGTTCGATCAGACGGATGTCCTTTCCCTGTCGGGGAAGTTCGATGCTGTCGTACAGGATGAAATCATAATCCTGCCCGCAGATCTGCCGGACCGGAACGGGGCGCCAGATCAACTCGTCGCCCAGGATGCGGAAGAATGCGATGTCGTTGAGGCTGACGAAGAGTTCCTCCGACGTATCGTCCAGGTTGTACTCATAGCCCTGGAGGGCCACGGCGATGAGACGGGATCCGTCCTTGCAGTTCCAGTAGCACATCTGCACGGAAGGGGAGGTCTCCGTGCCCAGCTCGGCGAGAATATATCCGTTCCGCTCGTCCAGCACGTACTCTGTCAGGGCGTCGTCCACGCCGAGTCCCAGCATTTTGCTCACGACCATCTGGAAGAGGTCGTTGGGATAGGCGTAGGCCAGACCGGTGAAGTAATTCTTGACGGTGGGCTTATCGTCCCAGCCGGCCGTGTACAGGCCCTGGCCGTGCCATTCTTTCATGACAAGCTGGAGGGCGACGCCGTGGTCGGCCAGCTCGGGGAACTCGTCGTCCTGCGCCCAGGTGCTTGCACAGATGCAGCACAGTGCCGCTAGAAGAAGTACTGTCTTTTTCATTTTCTGGAGATCAGGTATTCTGCGATCTGCACCGCGTTCAGGGCGGCGCCTTTCTTGATCTGGTCGCCGGAGAGCCAGAGGGTGATGCCGTTGTCGTCGGCGAGGTCCTTGCGGACGCGGCCGACGTAGATGTCGTCCTTGCCGCCGGTGAACAGCGGCATCGGGTAGGTCTGCGTGGCGGGGTCGTCCTGCAGGGTCACGCCCGGGGCTGCCGCGAGGGCGGCCTGGACCTGCTCCACGCCGAGCGGCTTTTCGGTCTCGATCCACACGGCCTCGGAGTGGGAGCGCAGCGCGGAGATGCGCACGCACATGGCGCTGCACTTCACGTCGGAGTGGAGGATCTTGCGCGTCTCGTTGAACATCTTCATCTCCTCCTTGGTGTAGCCGTTGTCGGTGAAGACGTCGATCTGCGGGATGACGTTGTAGGCCAGCTGGTAGGCGAATTTCTTGACGGTAACGGGCTTCTGCTCAACGATTTCCCGGTACTGGTTCTCCAGCTCGAGCATCGCCTGGGCGCCCGCGCCGGAGGCGGACTGGTAGGACGCCACGTGGATGCGGGTGATGTGGGAGAGGGCCTCGATGGGCTTCAGCACCACGACCATCATGATGGTGGTGCAGTTGGGGTTGGCGATGATGCCGCGCGGGCGCACGAGGGCGTCTTCGGCGTTACACTCGGGCACCACCAGCGGCACGTCGGGATCCATGCGGAAGGCGCTGGAGTTGTCGATCATGACGGCTCCGTGCTTCGTGATGGTCTCCGCGAATTCTTTGGAGGTGGAGGCCCCGGCGGACACGAAGGCGTAGTCCACGCCCTTGAAGTCGTCGTTGTGCCGGAGCAGTTTCACTTCATATTCCTTCCCGCGGAAGGTATATTTGGTCCCGGCACTCCGCTCCGATCCGAAGAGTACCAGCTCGTCCAGGGGGAAATTCCTTTCGTCGAGGACCCGCAGGAACTCCTGTCCCACGGCTCCGCTTGCGCCTACGATAGCTACTTTCATCTGTTATTTATTTGACTATTGTTATCTTATTGGAGAGTAGATAGATACTCTTTGAATTCTTTGTAATCTTTCCCCATCGGGACGCTCTGTTTGGTGCCTTGCATGAAGGCGGACAGGCGGGTGGGGATGTCCACCGGGGTGCCGGTGGCGCGTTCCACGGTGTCCTTGAATTTCGCGGGGTGCGCGGTCTCGCAGAGCAGGGCGCGTTCGCCCGGATGAAGATGGTGATACACCGCGTAGAAACCGCAGGCCCCGTGCGGGTCCAGCAGGTAGCCGTATTTTTCCCGGCACTGCCGGATGACGGAGACGATCTGATCGTCGCTGCACACGCGTCCCGAAATGTCGGCGGTGAGCGCCTTCCAGTCGTGGCCGTAGAGTTCGAAAATGCGGGCGGCGTTGCTGGGATCGCCCACGTCCATGGCGTTGGCGAGCGTCGGGATGCTCGGGCGCGGCTTGTACTCACCGGTCTGCAGGTACTCGAAGAACACGTCGTTGGCGTTGTTCGCCGCGATGAAACGCTTGACCGGCAGGCCCATGCGCCTGGCGAAGAGGGCCGCGCACAGATTGCCGAAATTGCCGCTCGGCACGCACACGACGAGCTGTCCGCCGAGGCCGAAGCGCTTCATCTGGGCGTAGCCGTGGAAGTAGTAGAAACTCTGCGGCAGCAGCCGTGCCACGTTGATGCTGTTGGCGGAGGTCAGGCGCAGGCGCGCCGTCAGCTCCGCGTCCATGAAGGCGCTCTTGACGAGGGCCTGGCAGTCGTCGAAGCAGCCGTCCACCTCGAGCGCGGTGATGTTCCGGCCGAGCGTGGTGAACTGGCACTCCTGGATGGGGCTGACCTTGCCCTTGGGGTACAGGACATGCACGTGGACGCCCTCGACGCCGAGGAAGCCGTTGGCGACGGCGCTGCCGGTGTCGCCGGAGGTGGCCACGAGCACGTGGATGGTGCGCGCATCGTCGGAATGCTGCGTGAAATGGCGCAGCAGGCGCGCCATGAAACGGGCTCCCACGTCCTTGAAGGCGAGGGTGGGTCCGTGGAAGAGCTCCAGCGCACCGATGCTCCGCGTCACGGGAACCACCGGGCAGTCGAAGCTGAGGGTCTCCTCCACGATGCGGTGCAGCTCCGGGGCGGGGATGTCTTCGCCGAACAGGGCGTCCGCGACCGTGCAGGCGATCTCCTGGAAGGTCATGGTCTGGATGTTCCGGTAGAACTCCTCCGGCAGCACGGGAATGCGCTCCGGCATATACAGGCCCCGGTCTTCGGCGAGGCCGCGGACGACGGCCTTCTCGAGGGAGGCCAGGGGGGCTTGTCCGTTGGTGCTGTAGTACTTCATGGGCCTATGCGATGAGTCGGGCGCCCTTGTTGGACACCTTGACGACGTAGGTTTCGGAAAGGATGCCCTGCTGGGCGAAATGCCGCTCCATGATGGCGCCGACGCGCTGGGCGATGTCGGCGCGGCCCGCAAGGGCGAACACGGAGGGGCCGGAGCCGCTGATGTTCATCGCGAGGGCGCCGGCGCCGAGCAGCTTGGCGCGAAGCTCGTCGAAGCCCGGGATGAACTGTTTGCGGAAGGGCTCCGCCACGGCGTCGCGCATGGCGCGGCCCACCAGCTCGATGTTGCCGGTGCACAGGCCGGCCACGAGTCCGCCCACGTTGCCCCACTGGGTGATGGCGGTGTGCATCGGGATCTCTTTGGGGAGGATGCTGCGCGCCTGCTTGGTGGAGACGGTCAGGTGGGGGTGGATGACGGGGCAGTAGAGGTTGCCCGGGACGGGCAGCTTGATGATGTCCAGCGGGTCGTAGCCGCGGATGAGCGTGATGCCGCCCATCACGGCGGGTGCCGCGTTGTCGGCGTGGTAGCCGCCGCTGGCGAGGTTTTCACCTTCCATGCTGCACACGACCACGTCCTCCTCGGACAGGGGGGCGCCGAAGAGCTCGTTGATGCCGAAGGCGGCCGCGGCGCTGGAGGCGGCGCTGGAGCCGATGCCGGATCCGGGGAAGATCTTCTTGAGGATGCGCACCTGCACGCGGCCGCGGTGACCGGTCATCCCGAAGAATTTCCGGATGACGGGGGTGATGACGTTGTCTTCGGGGTCCGTGGGGAGCGGCACGTCGGTGTCGTTGAGGATCTCGATGCCCTCGGCGCTTTCGTCGAGGGTCATTTCCAGCACGTCCCCGACTTCGTCGAGGGCGAGGCCCATGATGTCGAATCCGCAGCCGAGGTTGGCGATGGAGGCGGGGGCGAATACCTTGATCTTTTTCATGGCGTCAGATGTTTGCGATGCTCATGATGTCCGCGAATACGCCGGCGGCGGTCACGTCCGCACCGGCTCCGTAGCCCTGGATCAGCATCGGGTGGCGGTTGTAGCGCTCGGTCGTGAGCAGGATGATGTTGTTGGAGCCGTCCAACACATAGAAGGAATGGTCGCGTCCGACCGCGCGCAGGCCCACGGACAGGCGGCCGTGGTCGTTCTGCGCGACGAAGCGCCAGTGCTTGCCTTCGGCTTCCAGCTGCCGGCGGCGCTGCTCGAAGCCGGCGTCGAGGGAGGGGAGCTTCGCCCAGAATTCCTCTTCGCTGCACTCGAAGAAGTCCTGCGGGATGAACAGCTGGGCATCGACGTCTTCCTGGCTGACCTCATAGCCCGCTTCGCGGGATAGGATGACGAGCTTGCGGATGACGTCCTTGCCGGAGAGGTCGATGCGCGGGTCGGGCTCGGAAAAGCCTTGCTCCTTGGCCATCCGGACCGTCTGGCTGAAGGGAATGTCGGCGGACAGGGTGTTGAAGATGAAGTTGAGCGTGCCGCTCAGCACGGCCTCCATCTTGAGGATGCGGTCGCCGGAGTTGCACAGGTCGTTGATCGTGCCGATGATCGGCAGGCCGGCGCCCACGTTGGTCTCGAAGAGCCATTTGACCCCGCGCTTGCGGGAGAGCTCCTTGAGGGCGCGGTAGTTGGCGTAGTCGGAGGAAGCGGCGATCTTGTTGGCCGCCACGACGGAGATGCCGTGGTCGATGAAGTCGCCGTACAGGGCGGAGATGTCGGCGTTGGCGGTGCAGTCCACGAACACGGAGTTGAAGATGTTCATGCCGAGGACCTCGTCCCGCAGGCGTGCGGGATTGATGTCGATGGCGTCCCGCTTGAAGACCTCTTTCCAGCCGGCGGGATCGATCCCGCCCCGGTCGAACAGCGCCCGCTTGCTGCGGATGATGCCCACGAGGTTGATCTTCAGACCGCGGGTCTGCATCAGGCGTTCGCGCTGCTGCGCGATCTGGTCGATCAGGCGTCCGCCCACGGTGCCGGTGCCGCAGAGGAAGAGGTTGAGCTCCTGGTACTCCGACAGGAAGAAGCTGTCGTGGATGACGTTCAGCGACTTGCGCAGCTGGGTCCGCTCCACGATGAAGGAGATGTTGGATTCGGCGGCGCCCTGGGCCAGGGCGATCACGCTGATGCCGTTGCGCCCCAGGGTGGTGAAGAGTTTGCCGGCGATGCCGGCATGCTGCTTCATGTTTTCGCCGATCACGGCCACGGCGGCGAGCTCGCTGCGCACTTCGATGGGATTGATGGCGCCGCTGGATATTTCGCGTTTGAAGGCCTCTTCGAGGACGGCGCGGGCGCGCTCTCCGTCGGAGCGGCTCACGCCGATGGAGATGCCGGTCTCGGAGGCCGACTGGCTGACGAGGAAGGCGCTGATCTGCTCCTGCGTGAGGGCGGCGAAGATGCGGGCGTCCACACCCACGATACCGACCATGGAGGTGCCGGAGAGCGTGATGAGGCTGATGTCCTCGATGGACGAGATGCCCTTGATGGACGTTTGGCCGGGAGCGACGTTTTGCTTGACGATCGTGCCCGGTGCTTTCAAATTGAAAGTATTCCGGATCAGGATCGGAATGCCCTTCGCGCAGACAGGGTACAAGGTGGGGGGATAGATCACTTTCGCCCCGAAGTTGCACAGCTCCATGGCCTCCTCGTAGGTCATCTCGTCGATGACGTAGGAGGTCTTGATGATGCGCGGGTCGGCCGTCATGAAGCCGTCCACGTCGGTCCAGATCTCAAGCAGCTCGGCATTGAGGGCGGCGGCGAGCAGGCTGGCGGTGTAGTCCGAGCCCCCGCGCCCCAGGGTGGTGATCTCTCCGCTGACGGCGTCGGAGGCGATGAATCCGGGCACGACGACGGTCGGGGAGGCGGGGGTCCAGTCGCGGAAAGCCTTTTGGATCAGGGAGAATGTCAGGGTCTGGTCGATGTCGTCGAGGTTGCCGTGGCGGCGCGTCTTGATGAAATCGACGGCGTCTTTGCGCTCGGCGTTTTCCAAGGCGGCCGCGATGATGCGCGAGGACAGCCGCTCCCCGAAGCTCATCACTTCATGGGCGGTTTTGGGCGGGAGGACCTGCAGCAGGAAAATCCCTTCGCAGATGCGCTCCAGCTGGTCCAGCAGCGTGTCCATCCCGGCCTCGAGGGCCTTGCGGCGGGCGGCGTCCGCCACCACGCCCGCGCACACGGCGCGGTGTCGGGCGCGGAGCTCCGTGAGCTCCCCGCGGAACGCCGTGTCGCCCGCCGCCGCCAGGGTGGAGGCGCGGATGAGCTGGTCGGTGACGCCTCCCAGGGCCGAAACCACGACGATGGAGGATTCCGCACGGGAACTGACAATCTGCTTGACTCTGAGGATGCTCTCCGGATTGGCCACCGAAGAGCCGCCGAATTTGAGGATTTTCATGACTAACTAACGCGTTTTACCATCCCAAAGTAAAGCATTTTTAAGAAATTTTCAAAATATTTTACAGCGTTCCTTGCTTTTTCCGCAAAAAAACCCGAGATTCGTAACCTAATATGGGCCAGAAGGCCCTCAGTTGGTTATGAAATTACGTAGTAGTGTTACCCTCGAGGGCCGGCGGATGGCCGGTGCCCGGGCGCTTTGGATAGCAGACGGGATGCAGCGCAGCCAGTTTGGCAAGCCTGTCATCGCCATCGCCAATTCCTTCACCCAGTTCGTCCCCGGACACACCCACCTCCACGAGGCGGGCCAGATCGTCAAGGCCGAGATCGAGAAGCTCGGCTGCTTTGCCGCCGAGTTCAATACGATCGCGGTGGACGACGGCATCGCCATGGGCCACGACGGAATGCTGTATTCCCTGCCGTCCCGCGACATCATCGCCGACAGCGTGGAATACATGGTCAACGCCCACAAGGCGGACGCGCTGGTGTGCATCAGCAATTGCGACAAGATCACGCCGGGCATGATGCTGGCCGCCATGCGTCTCAACATCCCCACCATCTTCGTGTCCGGCGGCCCGATGGAGGCCGGTGTGCTGGGCAGCGCCCGGCTCGACCTCATCGACGCGATGGTCAAGTCCGCCGATCCGTCCGTGAGCGACGAAGACGTGGCGCGGATCGAGTCCGCGGCCTGCCCGACCTGCGGCAGCTGTTCGGGCATGTTCACGGCCAACTCCATGAACTGCCTGACGGAGGCGATCGGCCTCTCGCTGCCCGGCAACGGCACCGTCCTCGCGACCCACGCCCTGCGCGTGGAGCTGTTCCGCAAGGCGGCGCGCCAGATCGTGCAGAACGCCTATAAATATTATAGGGACGGGGACGGTTCGGTGCTGCCGCGCAGCATCGCCACCCGTGCCGCTTTCCTCAACGCCATGACGCTGGACATCGCGATGGGCGGCTCGACCAACACGGTCCTGCACCTGCTGGCCGTGGCCTCCGAGGCCGGCGCCGACTTCAAGATGGCCGACATCGACGCCCTTTCGCGCCGCGTGCCCTGCATCTGCAAGGTCGCGCCCAACACGGCGAAGTACCACATCCAGGACGTGGGCCGGGCCGGCGGGATCGTCGCCATCATGGCGGAGCTCGCCGCCGCCGGGCTCGTGGACACTTCGCTGCCCCGCGTGGACGGGATGACGCTTGCCGAAGAGATCGACCAGTGGAACATCCTCTCCCCGAACTGCACGGAGGAGGCCCGCAAGTTCTTCCGCGTGGCGCCCTGCGGCCGCTTCAACATTGAGCTCGGCTCGCAGAAGATGTACTACGACAGCTTCGATACCGACCGCGCCGAGGGCTGCATCCGCGACGTGGCGCACGCCTATACCCGCGACGGCGGACTTGCCGTCCTGTTCGGCAACATCGCCCGCGACGGCTGCATCGTCAAGACCGCCGGCGTGGACGGGAGCATCTTCCATTTCTCGGGCCCGGCCCGCGTGTTCGATTCCCAGGAGGCGGCCTGCGAGGGCATCCTCGGGGGCAAGGTCGGCAGCGGCGACGTGGTCGTGATCACCTACGAGGGCCCCAAGGGCGGCCCCGGCATGCAGGAGATGCTGTATCCCACTTCGTATATCAAATCGATGCACCTGGGCAAGGAATGCGCCCTGCTGACGGACGGCCGTTTCAGCGGAGGCACGTCCGGCCTGAGCATCGGACACATATCGCCCGAAGCGGCATCCGGCGGCGAGATCGCCCTGGTGCGCGACGGGGACATTATCACCATCGACATCCCTTCCCGCCGCATCGACGTGGCGCTTTCCGACGCGGAGCTCGCGGAGCGCCGGCGCGCGGAGGAGGCCCGGGGCCGCAAGGCCTTCACGCCGCCCTTCCGGCAGCGTGCGGTCTCCAAGAGCCTCAAGGCCTATGCCGCCATGGTCAGCAGCGCGGACAAGGGAGCGGTCAGAATCATTGAGGACTAGCGTATGGGGCAGCGACTGACAGGCGCGGAGATTCTGCTGGAATCCCTCATCGCCGAGGGCGTGGATACGGTCTTCGGCTATCCGGGCGGTTCGATCATCACCGTCTATGACAAAATGTATTCCTACTCCGACCGCCTGAAGCATATTCTGGTGCGTCACGAGCAGGGGGCCATCCACGCCGCGCAGGGTTATGCCCGCGCGACGGGCCGTCCCGGCGTCGTGATCGTGACCTCGGGTCCGGGCGCCACCAACGTGCTCACCGGTGTGGCCGACGCCATGGTGGATTCCACCCCGGTCGTCGTGATCGCGGGCCAGGTGGGCAATGCGATGCTCGGCACGGACGCCTTCCAGGAGACGGACGTGGTCGGCATGACCGGTCCGATCGACAAATGGACGTATCAGATCCGCAAGCCCGAAGACGTGGCTCCGGCGGTCGCCAAGGCCTTCCACATCGCCTCCACGGGCCGTCCCGGTCCCGTGGTGCTGGACTTCACGAAGGACGCGCAGGTGGGCGTGGGCTGGTTTGAATACGAGAAATGCACGCACATCCGCTCCTACGCCCTCCCGGCACCCGCCGACGAAGCGGCGATCCAGGCGGCAGCGGAACTGATCGACGAGGCGGAGCGCCCCTTCGTGGTGTTCGGCCAGGGCGTCGTCATCTCCCACGCCGAGGAGCAGCTCAAGGCCTTCCTGAAGAAGGGCGGCATCCCCGCCGCGTCCACGATGCTGGGCCTGAGCGCCCTGCCGTCCGATTTCCCTTATTATGTGGGCATGGCCGGCATGCACGGCAATATCGCTTCCAACATGATGACGCAGAAGTGCGACGTGTTGATCGCCATAGGCATGCGTTTCAGCGACCGCGTGACCGGCGTCCCTTCCACCTACGCCCCGAACGCCAAGGTCATCCACATCGACGTGGACCGCACGGAGATCGGCAAGATCATCCGCGCCGACGTCGGGATCCTGGGCGACGCCGCCGAGGTGCTGGAGCGCCTGACCGCCCGCATCCGTTTCTCCTTCCACGACGAGTGGGCCGCAAGCGCCCGCAATTATGACCGCGTGGAGGACGAAAAGGTGGGGAAGGTCGAGACCGCTCCCGCCGAGGGGCCGGTCAATATGGGCGAGGTCGTGTCCCGGGTGGCGGAAATGTCCGGCCGCCAGGCCATCATCGTCACCGACGTGGGCCAGAACCAGCTGATGAGTGCGCGCTATTCGCGTTTCGTGCAGACGCGCAGCTTCATCACCTCCGGCGGCCTGGGCACGATGGGTTTTGGCCTGCCGGCCGCCATCGGCGCCAAGGTGGGCGCTCCGGACCGCCAGGTCGTCCTGTTCGTGGGCGACGGAGGCATCCAGATGACCATCCAGGAGCTGGGCACCATCATGCAGGAGGGCACGGCCGTCAAGATCGTCCTGCTCAACAACAACTGGCTGGGCAACGTCCGCCAGTGGCAGGAGCTCTTCTTCGGCGAGCGTTATTCGCAGACGCACCTGCTCAACCCCGACTATTCCCTCATCGCGCAGGCGTACGGCATCCGCTACCGCTGCGTGGAGGAGCGCGCGGAGCTGGAGGATGCGGTGCGCGAGATGCTCGATTCGGAGCAGGCGTACATCCTCGACGCCCATGTCTGCGAGATGGGCATGGTGTATCCGATGGTCCCGGGCGGACGGCGCCTGGACGAGATCCTGTTGAACAAAGATGAATGGTATCGCGATGGAAGGTAGCAGCATGTATATCATCTCGGTGTATTCCGAGAACCAGGTGGGTCTGTTGAGCTCGATTTCCAACATCTTCACCCGCCGCGGCATCAATATCGAGAGCCTGACGGTGTTCCCGTCGGAGTTCCCCGGCATCCATCATTTCACCTTCCGGGCCATCACCACCGAGCGCGCCGCGCGGCAGGTGGTGGGCTTCATCGAGAAGAAGGTGGAGGTGGTGCGTGCGTTTTATTTCCCCGACAACATCACGAGCTCCTCGGAGCACGGGATCCTGGAAGATTATTTAAAGAATAGAAACCAATAAAACAGAGAAAGTATGGCAAAGATGAATTTCGGCGGCGTGGTCGAGAATGTGGTCACCCGCGATGAGTTTACCCTCGAAAAGGCACGTGAAGTCCTCAAGGACGAGGTCGTTGCAATCATCGGCTACGGTATCCAGGGGCCGGGACAGGCCCTCAACCTCAAGGACAACGGCATCAATGTCATCGTCGGCCAGCGCGCGGGCAAGACCTTCGACAAGGCTGTCGGCGACGGCTGGGTGCCCGGCAAGACCCTCTTCAGCATCGAGGAGGCCTGCGAGAAGGCCACCGTCATCCAATATCTCCTGTCCGACGCTGCCCAGATCGAGCAGTGGCCCGTGGTGAAGAAGCACCTGACGGCCGGCAAGGCCCTGTATTTCTCCCACGGTTTCGGCATCACCTTCAACGACCGCACCGGCATCGTCCCGCCGAAGGACGTGGATGTGATCATGGTGGCTCCGAAGGGCTCCGGCACCTCCGTGCGCCGGCTCTTCCTGCAGGGCCGCGGCATCAACTCCTCCTTCGCCGTGTACCAGGATGCGACGGGCCGTGCGCTGGAGCGCACCCTCGCCCTGGGCATCGCCATCGGCTCGGGCTACCTCTTCGAGACCGATTTCAAGCGCGAGGTCTACTCCGACCTCACCGGCGAGCGCGGTACGCTGATGGGCGCCATCCAGGGCATCCTGTCCGCTCAGTACGAAGTGCTCCGCGAGCACGGCCACAGCCCTTCGGAGGCCTTCAACGAGACCGTCGAGGAGCTGACCCAGTCGCTGATGCCGCTCTTTGCGGAGAAGGGCATGGACTGGATGTACGCCAACTGCTCCACCACGGCGCAGCGCGGCGCCCTCGACTGGATGGGTCCGTTCCACGACGCCACCAAGCCCGTGTTCGAGAAGCTCTACAACGAAGTCGCCTGCGGCAACGAAGCCCAGCGTTCCATCGATTCCAACTCCAAGCCCGACTACCGCGAAGGCCTGGAAAAAGAACTGAAGGCCATGCGCGAGAGCGAACTGTGGCGCACCGGCGCCGCCGTCCGCGAACTGCGCCCTGAAAACAAGTAATATGGAAGGCAACCGCATCTATATTTTCGACACCACCCTGCGCGACGGCGAACAGGTCCCCGGGTGCCAGCTCAACACCGTGGAGAAGATCCAGGTGGCGAAGGCGCTCGAGGAGCTGGGCGTGGACGTGATCGAGGCGGGTTTCCCGGTCTCGAGTCCCGGCGACTTCAATTCCGTCGTCGAGATCTCCAAGGCCGTGACCTGGCCGACGATCTGCGCGCTGAGCCGGGCGGTGCAGAAGGACATCGACGTGGCCGTAGATGCGCTCAAGTACGCCAAGCACAAGCGCATCCATACGGGTATCGGCACCTCCGACTCGCACATCCGCTACAAGTTCAACTCCACCCGCGAAGAGATCCTGGAGCGGGCCGTGCGTGCGGTCAAGTACGCCCGGCAGTTCGTGGACGACGTGGAATTCTATGCCGAAGATGCCGGACGCACGGACAACGCCTTCCTCGCACAGGTGGTCGAGGCCGTGATCAAGGCCGGCGCGACGGTGGTCAACATCCCCGACACCACGGGCTATTGCCTGCCGGCGGAATACGGCGCCAAGATCCAGTACCTGGTGGAGCATGTGGACGGCATCGACAAGGCCGTCATCTCCACCCACTGCCACAACGACCTGGGCATGGCCACGGCCAACACGATGGCCGGCCTGCTCGCCGGGGCGCGCCAGTGCGAAGTCACGGTCAACGGCGTAGGGGAGCGCGCGGGCAACACCGCGCTCGAGGAGATCGCGATGATCCTGAAGAGCCACTCCGACATCCCGCTCACGTCCAATATCAACACGACGCGCATCTATCCGGTCAGCCGGATGGTGTCGAGCCTGATGAACATGCCCGTGCAGGCCAACAAGGCCATCGTGGGCCGCAACGCCTTTGCGCACTCGTCGGGCATCCACCAGGACGGCGTGCTGAAGGAGGTGAGCACCTACGAGATCATCGACCCCAAGGACATCGGCCTGGACGACAACAACATCGTGCTGACGGCCCGCAGCGGCCACGCCGCCCTGCGTTTCCGCCTGGAGACCCTGGGCATCAAGCTCACGGACGAGAAGCTGGACGCGTTCTACCAGGAATTCCTCAAGCTGGCGGACAAGAAGAAGCAGGTCAACGACGACGACCTGCTGGTGCTCGCCGGCGCCGAGCGCGCCGCCGTGGCCCACGTCAAGCTGGACTACCTCCAGGTCACGAGCGGCAAGGGACTCAAGCCCGTTGCCAGCATCGGCCTGGACATCGCCGGGGAGAAGTTCGAGGGCGCAGCCCAGGGCAACGGCCCGGTGGATGCGGCCATCAACGCCCTGAAGTCCATCGTCAAGCGCCAGATGGTGATCAAGGAGTTCACGATCCAGAACATCACCAAGGGCTCCGACGACGTGGCGAAGGTGCACATGCAGGTGGAGCACGAAGGACACGTCTATTACGGATTCGGCGCCAACACCGACATCGTGACCGGCTCCGTGGAGGCCTATATCGACTGTATCAACAAATTCCAGCACTGATGAATACGCTTTTCGACAAGATCTGGGACGCCCATGTGGTCTCGCTCGTCGAGGACGGTCCGACGCAGCTGTACATCGACCGGCTCTATTGCCACGAGGTCACGAGTCCGCAGGCCTTCGACGGCCTCCGGGCCCGGGGCATCCGGTGCCTGCGTCCGGAGCGGATCTTCTGCATGCCGGACCACAATACGCCGACCCACGACCAGGACAAGCCCATCGAGGATCCCGTGTCCAAGGCGCAGGTGGATGCGCTTGCGCGCAACGCCGCCGAGTTCGGCCTGACGCACTACGGGATGATGAGCCCGGACAACGGGATCATCCACGTGGTGGGCCCGGAAAAGGGACTTTCGCTGCCCGGGATGACCATCGTCTGCGGCGACTCGCACACCTCCACCCACGGCGCGATTGGCGCCGTCGCCTTCGGCATCGGCACGTCCGAGGTGGAGATGGTGCTGGCCTCGCAGTGCATCCTGCAGCAGAAACCCAAGTCGATGAGCATCCGCATCGAAGGAGCGCTCGGGAAGGGCGTGACCGCCAAGGACGTCGCCCTGTACCTGATGAGCAAGCTCACCACGAGCGGCGCCACGGGCTATTTCGTGGAATATCGCGGCAGCGCCGTGCGTTCGCTCTCGATGGAGGGCCGCCTGACGCTGTGCAACCTGTCCATCGAGATGGGTGCGCGCGGCGGCTTCGTCGCCCCGGACGAGACCACGTTCGCCTACCTGAAGGGACGTGAGTATGCCCCGAAGGGGGAGGCGTGGGACAAGGCCGTGGCCCATTGGCGGACCCTGCGCAGCGGCGAGGATGCCGTCTTCGACCGCGAACTGGTCTTCGACGCGGCGGACATCGCCCCGATGATCACCTATGGGACCAACCCGGGAATGGGAATGCCCATTGATGGAAGCATTCCTTTAGATGCCACGCCCAAAGCCTTGAAATACATGGGATTCGATGCGGGTCAAAGCTTGCTCGGACACCCGGTGGACTATGTGTTCCTGGGAGCCTGCACCAATGGCCGCATCGAGGATTTCCGCGCTTTCGCCTCGCTGGTGAAAGGCCGGCGGAAGGCGCCCGGCGTGACCGCCTGGCTGGTGCCCGGCTCCTGGGCCGTGAAGCGCCAGATCGAGGAGGAGGGGCTGGACCGCGTGCTCGCGGACGCCGGTTTCGAGGTCCGTCAGCCCGGCTGTTCGGCCTGCCTGGCGATGAATGACGACAAGATCCCGGCCGGGAAGTATGCCGTCAGCACCAGCAACCGCAATTTCGAGGGCCGCCAGGGCCCCGGCTCCCGCACCTTGCTCGCCAGCCCGCTTACGGCGGCGGCAGCGGCCGTGAGCGGAGTGGTAACCGATCCGAGAACCTTATTATGAAACAGAAATTCGATATCATAGAGAGCACCTGCGTGCCCCTTCCGCTGGAGAACGTGGACACGGACCAGATCATCCCGGCACGTTTCCTGAAGGCGACCACGCGCGACGAGAAGTTCTTCGGAGACAATCTCTTCCGCGACTGGCGCTATGCCGCCGACGGCTCGCCCAAGGCGGACTTCGTGATGAACGACCCGCGCTACGGCGGCTGCATCCTCGTGGCCGGCAAGAATTTCGGTTCCGGGTCGAGCCGCGAACACGCGGCCTGGGCGATCGCGGGCGCGGGCTTCCGCGTGGTGATCTCCAGTTTCTTCGCCGATATCCACAAGAACAACGAGCTCAACAATTTTGTCCTGCCCGTGGTGGTCAGCGAGGATTTCCTCTCCGAACTTTTCGCAAGCATCGCCGCGGACCCTTCGATGAAGGTGCGCGTGGACGTGCCCGCGCAGACGGTGACCAACCTCGCCACCGGGCGGAGCGAGCGTTTCGAGCTGAACGGATATAAGAAGTATTGTTTGACCAATGCTTTAGATGATATAGACTATCTTCTTGAGCAAAAGGATAAAATAGAATCATTTGAGCGTGCAAGACAATCGGATTGAAATACTGGACACCACGCTTCGCGACGGCGAGCAGACCGCCGGTGTCTCGTTCAACCCGGACGAGAAACTGGCCATCGCGCAGCTCCTGCTCGAGGAGCTGAAGGTCGATCGCGTGGAAGTGGCGTCCGCCCGCGTGTCGAAAGGGGAGAGCGCTGCCTTCCGGCGCATCTGCGCCTGGGCGGAGGGAGCGGGCTGCCTGGACCGGGTGGAAGCCCTGGGATTCGTCGATGACGGCGTCTCCGTGGACTGGATCGCCGATGCGGGCGGCAAAGTGGTCAATATCCTGGCCAAGGGATCCCTGCGCCACCTGGAGAAACAGCTGGGCAAGACGCCGGAGCAGCACGCCGAGGATCTGATCCGCGTGATCGCCCATGCCGGCGTGCGCGGGGTCACGGTCAATCTCTATCTCGAGGACTGGTCCAACGGGATGGCCGATTCGCGGGACTACGTCTTCGGACTGCTGGAGCGCCTGCGTTTCCAGCCCATCCAGCGCGTGATGCTGCCCGACACGCTCGGGGTGCTCGATCCCTGGGAGGTGGACAGCTACGTGCGCGCCATGCTGGAGCGATTCCCGATGATGCGCTTTGACTTCCACGCCCACAACGATTACGACCTGGCCGTGGCGGACACGCTGGCGGCGGTCCGCGCCGGGGTCCGCGGCGTCCATACCACCGTCAACGGCTTGGGCGAGCGCTGCGGCAACGCCCCCGTGGCCAGCGTCGTGGCGGCGCTCCGCGACCAGCTTGGCTGCGAGATCGGGGTGGACGAGACGCGTCTGACGCACGTGTGCAAATACGTGGAGAACATCTCCGGCATCCGCATCCCGGACAACCAGCCGGTGGTGGGGGAGAACGTCTTCACGCAGAGCAGCGGCGTGCATGCCGACGGGGACAACAAGGCCGACCTGTATGCCAACCGCCTGCTGCCGCAGCGCTTCGGCCGGGAGCGCAGCTACGCCCTGGGCAAGATGAGCGGCAAGGCCAACATCATCAAGAATCTGGACAAACTGGGCATCCGCCTCACCCCCGAACAGGTCAAGCTCGTGACGCAGCGCGTCGTGGAGCTGGGCGACAAGAAGGAGGCGCTGGCTCCGGAGGACCTCCCGTTCATCGTGGCGGACGTCCTCAAGACGGCCCACGGCGCCACCCAGGACAATATCCACATTGTCAATTATTCCCTGCAGCTGGCCCGCGGCATGCGCCCCGTCGCCATCGTCAAGGTCAGCATCCACGGCGAGGAATACGAGGCCGCAGCACCCGGAGACGGCCAGTACGACGCCTTCATGAAGGCGCTCTGGATCATCTACGACAAGCTGGGCAAGAAGCATCCCGTCCTCACGGACTACCAGGTCACCATCCCTCCCGGCGGCAAGACCGACGCCCTCGTGGCGACGACCATCTCCTGGAAGGACGGAGGCAATGAGTTCAAGACCCGCGGCATCGATTCCGACCAGACGGAAGCCGCCATCAAGGCCACGGTCAAGATGCTCAACATTATCGAAAACATGGATCTAAATCAATTGAAATGAAACTGAATATCGCCCTTCTTCCCGGGGACGGCATCGGCCCCGAGGTCATCTGTCAGGCAGTCAAATGCGTGGATGCCGTGTGCCGCAAGTTCGGCCACGAGTCTTCCTATCATTTTGCGTATGTGGGCGCCGGCGCCATCGACCGCTTCGGCGACGCTTTCCCGGAGGTTACCTACCAGACCTGCCTGGAGGCCGACGCCGTGCTGTTCGGTGCGGTGGGGGACCCCAAGTACGACAATGACCCGACGGCCAAGGTACGGCCGGAGCAGGGACTGCTGGCCATGCGCAAGCAGCTGGGCCTGTACGCCAACCTGCGGCCCGTGGAGACCTTCAAGTCCCTGGTGCACCAGTCGCCCCTCAGGGAGGAGCTGGTGGACGGGGCGGACTTCCTCGTGATCCGCGAGCTCACCGGCGGCATGTACTTCGGCGAGAAGGGACGGCTGGACGGCGGCGACACCGCCTATGATACCAATATCTACCACCGCTATGAGATCGAGCGGATCCTCAGGCAGGCCTTCGAGTTCGCCATGCGGCGGCGCCGTCACCTCACCGTGGTGGACAAGGCGAACGTGCTGGAGTCTTCCCGGCTCTGGCGCCAGGTCGCCCAGGAGATGGCCCCGCAGTACCCGGAAGTCGACACGGACTATATGTTCGTGGACAACGCCGCGATGAAGCTCATTACGGGTCCGAAATTCTTCGACGTGATCGTCACGGAAAACACCTTCGGCGACATCCTCACGGACGAGGCCAGCGTGGTGTCCGGCTCGATGGGACTGCTCGCCTCGGCCTCCATCGGAGAGCACACCGGGGTGTACGAACCGATCCACGGATCCTGGCCCCAGGCGGCCGGACAGAACATCGCAAACCCCCTCGCGGCCATTCTTTCGGCCGCGATGATGTTCGAATATGCCTTCGGCATGATGGAAGAGGGTAAAGCAATTCGTAAAGCAGTGTCTGATAGTATAGAAAACAATATTGTCACATCCGACTTGGCCACTTCTTCGAAGTCATTTTCGACCTCGGAAGTGGGTGATTGGGTGGCTGCACACATCTAAAATTACGAATTATAAGATAAAGTTATGGCACAGATTGATTGGGATTCTTTGGGCTTTGACGCCTATCGCACCCGGACCGTGGTCCTGGCGCATTACCGGGATGGAGCCTGGTCGGACATCCGCACGACCGAGACCTTTTCGTTTACCATCGACCCTTTCACGCAGGGCCTCCATTATGCAATCTCCTGCTTCGAAGGGCTGAAGGCTTTCCGCCAGAAAGACGGCGGCATCATCATCTTCCGTCCGGAGAAGAACGCCGCCCGCATGGCCCGTTCGGCCCGTTTCCTGGGACTGCCCGAGCCGTCTGAGGAAATGTTCATCCGGATGTGCGAACTGTGTGTGAAGAACAACATGGAGTTCCTGCCGCCCTACGGCCACCAGGCTTCGCTGTATCTCCGCCCGCTGCTTTTCGCCCCGCATCCGCAGATGCAGCTGGTGCCGTATCCGGAGGTGATCCTGGCCGTGATGTGCGCTCCGGCGGGCTCCTACTACGGTGCCCACCTGCGTTCGGCGGCCGCCGTGATTCCGGGCGACTTCGACCGCGCCGCGCCCAAGGGCACGGGCAGCTACAAGCTGAGCGCCAACTATGCCGGCACCTTCGTGCCCTACCAGATCGCGCATGCCCAGGGGTATGCGGAGCTGCTGTACCTGAATTCCGCGACCCGCGAGTACGTGGATGAATTCGGTTCGTCCAACTTCTTCGGCATCAAGGGGGATACCTATGTCACGCCGCTTTCCGACAGCGTGCTCCCTTCGATCACCAACCTCACGCTGCAGGAGTGCGCGGCGGATTTCGGCATGAAGGTCGAGAAGCGCCCCGTCCCCCTGGAAGAGCTTTCCGAGTTCGAGGAAGCGGGCGGCTGCGGCACGGCCGTGGTGATCACCCCGATGTCCCACATCGACATGAAGCCCGTACTCGCCGCCCCGGAGGTGTCCCGTTCCTTCCGCTATGAGGAAGACGGCGCCGTGGGGCCCGTGTGCACCAAACTCTACAAGCGTATTACCGGTATCCAGTTCGGCGAGATCGAAGACACGCACGGCTGGTGCCACAAGATCCAGGCATGAGAATATTCAGCGAAGCGCTGCTCGCCGAGGCGTGCCGCGAGAACAACATAGCCGACCTGTCCACGGCCACCATCGGGGAAATCCTGCTGGCGGCCCAGTACCTGGAGCGCAAGACGGGGATCCCCTTCATCCGGATGGATCAGGGATCGCCCGGCCTGCCGGTCAACCGTTTCGGCGTCGAGGCCGAGAAACGGGCGCTGGACAGCGGCGTTGGCTCGCAGTATCCGCCCGCTGCGGGCGTGCCTGAGCTGAAAGAAGCCGCTTCCGCCTTCATAAAGGCCTTTATAAACGTGGATTTAAGCCCGCGCGGGTGCGTGCCGACCACGGGGTCCGTCGCGGCCTCTTTCGGCGCTTTTATCGCCTGTACGCAGCGCATTCCCGGCAAGGACAAGGTCCTGTTCATCGATCCGGGCTTTCCGATCCAGAAATCGCAGCTGCGCGTGCTGGGCATCGCCTGGCGAGAGTTCGACATCTATGCCTGGCGCGGCGCCGGCCGGCTCCGCCGGAAACTGGAAGAGGAGCTGGCCGCGGGCGATATCGCGGCGATCGTGTACTCCAACCCCAACAATCCCGCCTGGATCTGCCTGGAGGAAGAGGAATTGAAGGTCATCGGCGAACTGGCCACGGAGCACGACGCCGTGGTGATGGAGGACCTGGCGTATTTCTGCATGGATTACCGCCAGGACCTCGGCCATCCGTACCAGGCCCCGTTCCTGCCCACGGTGGCCCGCTACACGGACAATTACATCATGATGCTGTCGGCCTCCAAGATCTTCAGCTACGCCGGCCAGCGCATCGCCCTGTGCTGCATCGGCGACGCCCTCTACGACAGGCGCTATCCCGCCCTGGCGGAGCGCTATCAGGATGCGGGGGTGTTCGGCGTCACGCTGACCGCTTCCATCCTGTACATGATCACGAGCGGCTGTACGGCGAGCACGCAGTACGCCTATGCCGGGATGCTGCGCCTCTCCTGCGAGGGCACGATCGATTTTGTCGAAGATACCCGTGAGTATGAGCGGCGCGCCGCCCGGATGAAGGA
>Ga0123328_1001291_pt1 | contig 24825 bp, 23 predicted proteins | sample BioC12SIPDNA_2_FD_89702 | JGI IMG/M metagenome (GOLD analysis project Ga0123328, IMG submission 89702) | Anaerobic biogas reactor microbial communites from Washington, USA - Biogas_R1_A C12 SIP DNA | ecosystem: Engineered > Bioreactor > Anaerobic > Unclassified | place: Washington, USA...
GATCGACTGCGAGATGTCCTTCGTGGAGCAGGAAGACGTGCTCAACACCTTCGAGGGCATGATGCGCCAGATGTTCAGGAACGCCCTCGGCGTGGACATCCCCGACCCGCTGCCGCGGATGAGCTGGTACGACGCCATGGACGCTTACGGCTCCGACAAGCCGGACATCCGCTTCGGGATGAAGCTCCGCGAGGTCACGCCGCTGGTGCAGGGCTGCGGTTTCTCCGTGTTCGACAGCGCGGCGTACGTCGGCGGCATCGCCGTACCGGGCTGTGCGGAATACACCCGCAAGCAGCTCGACGAGCTGACCGAATGGGTGAAGCGCCCGCAGGTGGGTGCGAAGGGCCTGGTCTATGTCCGGCTGAACGCCGACGGCAGCGTCAAGTCCAGCGTGGACAAGTTCTACACCCCGGAGCAGCTGAAGGCTGTCGCCGAGGCCTGTGAGGCCCGGCCGGGCGATCTGGTGCTCATCCTATGCGGAGAGAAGCGCAAGACGCAGACGCAGCTGGGCGTGCTCCGTATCGAAATGGGCGGCCGCCTGGGCCTGCGCGATCCGCAGGTCTTCGCCCCGCTGTGGATCGTGGACTTCCCGCTCCTGGAGTGGAGCGAGGAGGACCAGCGCTTCTACGCGATGCACCACCCCTTCACGGCCCCCAAGCCTGAGCACGGGAAGTGGTTCTATTCCGACAGGAAAGAGGACCTGGAGCGCGTCTGCGCCAATGCCTACGACTTCGTGCTGAACGGCACCGAGCTCGGCGGCGGTTCCATCCGTATCCACGAAGCCGCCATGCAGGAGCGGATGTTCGAGGTGCTGGGCATCAGCAAGGAGGACGCCGAATACAAATTCGGCTTCATCATCAACGCCTTTAAGTTCGGCGCCCCGCCCCACGGCGGCCTGGCGTTCGGATTCGACCGCGTCTGCGCCCTGTTCGGCGGGCAGGAGACGATCCGCGACTACATCGCGTTCCCGAAGAACAACCAGGGCCGCGACGTGATGATCGACTCCCCTTCCCGGATCGACGACGTGCAGATGGAGGAGCTGTATCTCGCTTCCACCTACACCCCGCCGCAGCCGTGAGGATCCAGTTGAACTACGATTTGCACGCGCAGAATACCTTCCGCATGAAGGTGTCCTGCGCGTGCTATGTGGAATACGAGACCGTCAAGGAGCTGGAGGGGCTCAATTTCGACCGCCTCCCGAAGCCCCTGCTGCACATCGGCGCGGGGAGCAACCTCCTCTTCACCGGGGACTTCCCGGGCACGGTCCTGCACTCCAACATCGAGTTCATCAAATACATCGACATGGGCCTCGACGAGGTGCCGGTGATGGTCGGCGCGGGGGTGGTCTGGGACCATTTCGTGGCGGAGACCTGCCGCCACGGCCTCTGGGGCGCCGAGAACCTCTCGCTCATCCCGGGCGAGGTGGGCGCCGCGGCCGTGCAGAACATCGGAGCCTATGGCGTGGAGGCGGCGGACCTCATCTCCGGGGTGGTTTGCTTCGACTTGCAGGAGCGCAGGAAGGTCAAGTTCTCCCGCGAAGAATGCCGCTACGGCTATCGCGATTCGCTCTTCAAGCAGCCGGAGGTCAAGGGGCGCTACGTCGTCACGAGCGTGCTGCTGCGGCTGACGCGCAGGCACAGTCCCCGGCTGGACTACAAAGGCGTACGCGATGCCCTGCAGGGCGCGGAGCCGCAGACGCCGCAGCAGGTGCGCGACGCCATCGTGCGCATCCGCCGGCAGAAGCTGCCCGACCCCGAGGAGATCGGCAGCGCCGGCAGCTTCTTCAAGAACCCGGTCGTGAGCCGGGAGCAGTTTGCGCGCATCTCCCCCGACGGGACTGCGCCGCACTACGACCTGCTGGACGGCACGGTCAAGGTGCCCGCCGCCTGGCTGATCGACCGGTGCGGCTTCAAGGGGGCGGCGGAAGGCGGCGCAGCCGTCTATGAGCGCCAGCCCCTGGTCATCGTCAATGCGAGCGGGACGGCCTCTCCGCAGGAGGTCCTCGCGCTCGAGCAAAGGATCATCAACGGGGTGCAGGAGCGCTTCGGCGTCACCCTCCACCCGGAAGTAGAGCACATATGAGCAGTTTTGTCATCGAAGGCGGGCACCGCCTGCACGGCGAAATCCTCCCCCAGGGCGCGAAGAACGAGGCCCTGGAGGTGATCAGCGCCGTCCTTCTTACCGCAGAGCCGGTCACCATCTCCAATGTCCCGGAGATCCTGGACGTGAAGAACCTCATCGCCCTGCTGCAAGGCATGGGCGTGGGCGTGGAACGCCGCGCCAAGGGGGTGTACACCTTCACGGCGAACCACGTCAACGAGTTCTACATCCACAGCGCGGAGTTCGTCCAGAAGTGCGCCCAGCTGCGGGGTTCCGTGCTCGTCGTGGGCCCGCTGCTCGCGCGTTTCGGCAGCGCCTTCTTCCCCAAGCCGGGCGGCGACAAGATCGGCCGGCGGCGGGTGGACACCCACATAGAGGGTTTCATGCGCCTGGGCGCGAAATGCGCCTACGACACGGACAAACGGGCCTACAACCTTTCTTCCGGCCACTCCATGAAGGGCAGCTACATGCTGCTGGACGAGGCTTCCGTGACCGGCACGGCCAACATCGTCATGGTCGCCGTGCTCGCCGAGGGCACGACCACCATCTACAACGCCGCCTGCGAACCCTATGTGCAGCAGCTCTGCAAGCTGCTCATGGCGATGGGCGCACGCATCGAGGGCGTCGGCTCGAACCTGCTCACCATCCACGGGGTGAAATCCCTCCACGGGGCGGAGCACCGGATCCTGCCGGACATGATCGAGGTCGGCTCCTTCATCGGGATGGCGGCGATCACGCAGAGCGAGCTCACGATCAAAAACGTGTGCTGGGAGCAGCTGGGCATCATCCCGGAGTGCTTCCGCCGCCTGGGCGTGAAGCTCGAGCAACACGGTGACGACATCTACATTCCCGCGCAGCGGAGCTACGAGATCGAATCCTTCATCGACGGCTCCATCATGACCATCGCCGACGCCCCCTGGCCGGGCCTGACCCCGGACCTGCTCAGCGTGATGCTGGTCGTGGCCACGCAGTGCAAGGGCAGCGTGCTCATCCACCAGAAGATGTTCGAGAGCCGCCTGTTCTTCGTGGACAAGCTGATCGACATGGGCGCGCAGATCATCCTGTGCGACCCGCACCGCGCCGTGGTGATCGGCCACGACCACAAGATCCGCCTCCGGGGCGGCCGCATGACTTCGCCGGACATCCGCGCCGGCATCGCGATGCTCCTCGCGGCGATGTCCGCCAAGGGCACGTCCACCATCGACAACATCGAGCAGATCGACCGCGGCTATGAGGACATCGAGAGCCGCCTCAATGCGCTCGGCGCCCATATTGAACGCAAATAAAGATGCAGGTACTCAAATTCGGAGGCAGTTCCGTGGCGGATGCCACCCGCATGTCTCAGGTAATCGACATTGTGCTTCCGGCCGTGGCGCGCGAGCGGACGATCCTGGTCTGCAGCGCCGTCAGCGGCTGCACGGATGCGCTGATCGCCATCGGCGCCGAGACCGATGCGGAGCGTCGGGCACAGCAGATCGAAACGCTCCGCCGCAGGCACCACGGCATGGCCCGGCGCCTGTTCACCGGCGCCGAGCGCCGGGAGATGACGGAGGAGCTGGACGGCCTGTTCGCGGAGCTGTCCGCCGCACCCGGCGAGGACTGCGTGACCTTCGGCGAGCTGTTCTCCACGCGGATCCTCGCGCGGAAATTCGCCTGCGAGGGCGTGGCAACGCAGTGGCTGGATTCCCGCGAGCTGGTGCGCACCCTCGGAGGTGTGGTGGCCGAGGGGCTGACCTACGCCAAGATCCTTTCTGCGGTGGACGGCGCCCCGGATTGCCGCCTCTTCGTGGCTCCGGGCTTCATCGCCTCCGACGGCGACGGCCGCGTGACCACGCTGGGACGCGGCGGCTCCGACTACAGCGCCGCCCTGTTCGCCGCCGGCGCCAGGGCTTCCACCCTGGAGATCTGGACCGACGTGCCGGGCATCATGACGGCCAACCCGAAGGTGGTCCCGGCCGCCGCGACCATTCCCGACATCTCCTACAAGGCCGCCCTGACCCTCGCCGAGAACGGCGCCAAGGTGCTCTATGCGCCCACGGTGAAGCCGGCGATGGAAGCGGGGATCGCCTTCAGCATCCGCAACACCTTCGACCCCCGGCACCCCGGCACGCTCGTATCCGGGCGTCCCGCCGTCAAGGAGGGGGAATGGATGGGCGTGACGAGCCTGACGCATGCCGAAAAGGGGGAGACCTCCGTGTGCCTCGTGGGCGAAGCCATCCCCGGCCGCGCCTCCGCGGCGGGACGCATCTGTGCGGCGCTTTCCGAGGCCGGCATCCAGCCTCTGGGCGAAGTGACGGGCGAGGGCGACGCCTTCTTCATCCGCGTCCGTCCGACCGTGGAGCAGGCCGCCGTGGCGGCCATCCACCACGAGTTCTTCGAGTCGCGGGCCGTGACCGTGATTCCGGTGTTCGTGGCCGGCTACGGCGCGGTGGGACACGAACTGGTGCGCCTGATCGGCCTGAGCGCCGAGCGCATCGCCACCCGGCGCGGCCGCTCGATCCGCATTCTCGGCCTGTCCGACAGCCGCCGTTTCGTGGCGGACCTGCGCGGCATCCGGCCGGAAGACGCCGAAAAGCGCCTGGAGGGCGGCGAGAACGCCGCAGAAGGCGCATTCATCGACGCGATGCTCGCCTGTGCGCCGCGCGGCGCGGTGTTCGTGGACTGCACGGACGACATGCAGCTGCACCGGCGCTATGCGGAGATCTTCCGCGGCGGGATCAGCATCGTGACCTCCAACCGCCGTTCCCTGGCCCTGCCCTATGTGCAGTATGCCGCACTCAAGGCGGAAGCCCGGCAGAACGGCGCCTTCTTCCGCTACGACACCACGGTAGGTACGTCCCTGCCCATCCTGGAGTCCATCGCGAGCGACGCCAACTGCAGCGACGGCATCGAGTCCATCGAGGCGGTGGTGTCCTGCACGCTCAACTATATCATCACCGCCTATGACGGCGCCAAGCGCGACAGTCTCGGCACCCTGCTGCGCCGGGCGCAGGACGTGGGCCTGACCGAGGCCGATCCGCGCACGGACCTGGGCGGCCAGGACGTGCTGCGCAAGCTCCTGATCCTGGCACGCGAGGCCGGCGTTCCGCTGGAGGCGGAGGACGTGGAGATCGTCCCGATGCTGCCCCGGGAGTTCTTCGACTGCCCGCTGGAAGAGTTCTACGGGAAGCTCGCGGTGTATGAGCCGCAGTTCGTCGCCCGCGAAGCGGAGCTGGACGCCGCCGGGCAGCGCCAGCGTTTCATGGCTTCGCTGCGGCGCGATCCGTCCGCGCGCCTGGGCTACCGGGCGGAGATCAAGATGCAGCGCGTGGGCCCCGAGAGCCCCTTCTATTGGATCAGCGGCACGGAGAACGTGACCGTCGTACACAGCGAATATTCCGCCCCGCTCGTGATCAAGGGCGCGGGCGAAGGCGTCCGCCTGGCCGCCACCGGCATTATCAAAGACATCCTGATGTAGCGTATGGAACTGTTTCGCCAAATCCTGTCCTTCGACTCCACTTCCGGCAAAGAGCGGGAACTGGGCGAGTGGCTCGCCACCCACCTGGAAGCCCCTTCCGTGCAGACCTTCGAGGTCGGCGACGGCACGCTCAACGTCCTGCTGTGCTGGAGCGACACGCCCCGCGTGGTCTTCTGTTCCCACATGGACACGGTCCCGCCCTTCATCCCCCCGACCTTCGAGTCGGACCGGGTGTGCGGACGCGGCAGCTGTGACGCCAAGGGGCAGTTCTATGCCATGTACCAGGCCTGCCTGCGGCTTGCCGAAGCCGGCCACAGGGACTTCGCCCTGCTCATCCTGAGCGGCGAGGAGACGGGCTCCTGGGGGGCCAGGGCTTTCGCCCGGACGCCCTTCCGCGCGCCCCTGCTGGTCGTGGGCGAGCCCACGGACAACAAGATGGTCAGTGCCTCCAAAGGCACCAAATCCTTTGAGCTGGGCTTCACCGGCCGCGCCTTCCATTCCGGCTATCCGGAGCACGGCGTGAGCGCCGTGGACCTGTTCGTGGACTTCATGGAGGAGCTTCGCGCGGCGGATTTCCCGGAGGATCCGGAGCTCGGCCCCACCACCTGGAACGTCGGTCTGCTGCGCAGCGACAACCCCCAGAACATCCTCAGCCCGTCCCTGGGCTGCCGGCTGTATTTCCGGACCACCTTCGCCTCCGATGCGAGGGTGACGGAGTGGGTGCGCGCCCGCGCCTCCCAGTCCCTGAAGATCGTGGAGCGGGGCGGCGACGCTCCGGCCCGCTACCTCACCCTGCCGGGCTTCCCGACGGGTCCGGTCGCCTTCGGCAGCGACGCCCCGCACCTGACGAACTTCGCGCAGAAGATCATCTGCGGTCCCGGCTCCATCACCGTCGCCCACCGCGACGACGAACACCTGTCCCTGGCGGACTTCCAGCAAGCAATCGACAATTACATCCGTATCTATGAAAGTTATCATTAGCGGCTACGGCAAGATGGGCCACATGGTCGAGGCCGTCCTGCAGCGGCGCGGCATCGAGCTGGTGTGCGCGTCGGAAGATGTCTGCGCCATCCCGAAGGAAGTGGCGCGGGCGTGCGTGTGCATCGATTTCACGACCCCGGAGGCCTTCCGGGCCAATTATAAGACCCTCGCGGAGAACTTCAAGGCCGTCGTGGTCGGGACCACCGGCTGGAACGACATCGCCTCCGACGTGTTCGCCGCCTTCGAGGCCGCCGGCACCCCGATGATCTGGGGCTCCAATTTCTCCGTCGGCGTGATTGCACTTTTCGCCGGCGTGACCCGCGTCTGCGAGGTCCTGAAGGGCCACGGCTACACCCCGCACGTGGAGGAGGTCCACCACATCCACAAGCTGGATGCCCCCAGCGGCACGGCCAAGAGCATCGCCGCCCTGATCGGGCAAGGCCTCGGCGAGATGCCGGAAATCGGCGCCCGGCGCATCGGGGAAGTCCCCGGCACCCACACCGCCGAATTCCTTTCCGGGGTGGATAAGATTACGCTCACGCACGAAGCCTTCTCCCGCCAGGGCTTCGCCGAGGGCGCCGTCGACGCCGCCCTTCTCACCGAAAGTGTCCTCGGCGTCCACGAATTCAAGGACCTGATTCTGTCCCCTATGCCATAGGGATACCGAAAAAGTTTTTTATCTTTAGGGCTTGTTAGTAGTTAAAAGTGTTGTCCCATGAAATCTCTCGTTCTGCAAGGATGCGGCACGGCGCTGGTGACCCCGTTCACCGCGGACGGTGCCGTGGATTATGAAGCCTACGCCCGGATGGTGGACCGCCAGGTCGCCGCGGGTGTCCATTTCCTCGTTCCGCTGGCAACCACCGGCGAGACGCCCACCCTGTCCGCCGGCGAGAAGACGGCGATCTTCCAGCTGGTCAAGGAGCACGCCAAGGAGCTGCCGCTGCTGGTCGGCGTCGGGGTGAACAGCATCCCCGACACGCTCGGCAATATCAAGCTCGTGGAGCCCCTGGGCCCCGACGCGCTGCTCGTGGTGGTGCCGTATTACAACAAGCCGACCCAGCAGGGTCAGTATGAATATTTCAAGGCCGTCGCGGCCGAGACCGACCTTCCGGTTATCATCTACAACGTCCCGGGCCGCACGGGCGCCAACATGCTGCCGGACACGGTGATCCGCCTGGCGAACGACGTCCCCAACATCCGGGGCATCAAGGAAGCCTCCGGCAAATACGACCAGGTCAGCGAGATCCTCCGCCGCGCCCCCGAGGGCTTCACGGTCCTGAGCGGCGACGACGACATGACCCTTGCGTTCATGGCGACGGGCGCCCACGGCGTCGTCTCGGTGGCGTCCAACGTCGCGCCGAAGGAGGTCACGCAGATGGTCGAGGCCATGCAGCAGGGCCGTCTTGCAGACGCACGTGCGCTGCACCACCGCCTGTTCCCGCTGTTCAAGGCCTGTTTCGCGGAGTCCAACCCGATCCCCGCCAAGGCCGCGCTCGCGCAGCTGGGGATCATGCAGGATGCGGTGCGCCTGCCGCTCGCGGCCGCTTCGGACGCGACCCGGGCGCTGATGGAAAAAGTATTGGCAGAATTATGGAAGTAACGATAGAGCAATTTGAAGGCGTGATGGCCGACCTCGAGGCCGGAAAGCTTCGGGTAGCGGAAAAGGTGGACGGCGTCTGGCAGGTCAACACCTGGGTCAAGAAAGTGATCCTCGCCGGCTTCAAGCTCGGCGTGATCGCGGACATGTCGCAGGGGCAGTTCCCCTTTTTCGACAAGGACACCTTCCCGGTACGGAAATTCACCCGGGAGGACGGCGTGCGCATCGTGCCGGGCGGCACGAGCATCCGCCGGGGCGCCTACGTGGCCCCGGGAGCCATCGTGATGCCGCCGGCCTACATCAACGCCGGCGCTTACGTGGGCAGCGGCACGATGGTGGACAGCCATGTGACCATCGGCTCCTGCGCCCAGGTGGGCAAGAACATCCACATCTCCGCTTCCACCCAGATCGGCGGCGTGCTCGAGCCGGCCGGCGCCATGCCGACCATCATCGAGGACGGTGCCTTCGTGGGCGGCAACTGCGGCATCTATGAGGGCACCATCGTGCAGGAGGGCGCCGTAATCGCCTCCGGGGTGGTCATCACCGCATCCACGGCCCTGTTCGACGCCACGACCGGCGAGTTCGTGCCGCGCAATGAGGACGGCCGCGTGGTCGTGCCCCGCGGCGCCGTGGTCGTGTCCGGCAGCAAGCCGCTCAAGCGCGGCCCCGGTGCCGGCAGCGGCGTTGCGCTCTACTGTCCGGTCATCGTCAAGTACCGCGACGAGAAGACGGCCGGTTCCGTGACCCTCGAAGACCTCCTCCGCTGATGGTGCAGCTGCACAAATATTCGGGTGCAGGCAATGATTTCGTGGTCCTGGACGGGCGGACGGAGGACGTCTCCGCCTATCGCTCTCCGGAGAAGATTGCGGAGCTGTGCGACCGCACGGCCGGCTTCCGGGCGGCGGACGGCCGCATCGGCGCCGACGGACTGATGATCCTGACCGACGGTCCGGACTGTGATTTCCGGATGGAATATTACAATTCCGACGGCTCCGGCGGCATGATGTGCGGCAACGGCGGGCGCTGTATCGTGGCCTTTGCCGACGCGCTGGGCCTGCAGCCCGCCGACGGCCGCGTGTTCCGCTTCGTCGCTGCGGACGGCGAACACACCGGCGAGATCCTCGCCCGCGAGGGCGGGTGCAAGACGGTGCGCATCCGGATGATCGACGTGCAGGATTTCCACCCCGCGCTGGACGGCTGGTTCCTCGACACGGGCACGCGCCATTTCGTGCGTTTCGTGCCGGACGTCGAGGCGGTCGATGTTGAGGAAGAAGGGCGCCGGGCGCGCTGGGACCCCGTTTTCGCGCCCATCGGCGCGAATGCCAATTTCGTCTCCGTCGATCCCGACGGGACGCTGCGCGTGCGGACGTTCGAGAAGGGCGTGGAGGGCGAGACGCTCGCCTGCGGCACCGGTATAACTGCGTCTGCCATCGCTGCGTTCCTTGCATCCCCGCGGGCGGCCGGAAATTATTTTTCGGACAGGTTTGCCGAAAAACCAATTTCCGCTCCGCCCTCCACAACGCCAACGCACGCCCCGTCATTCGCCGACGTGACCGGCGAATCTCCCATGCGGTACTCCATCCAGGCGCGGATTGCGCGGCTGGGTGTCGAGTTTGTCCCGGGCGACGGCTGCTTCACCGATGTTTACCTGACCGGGCCGGCGGAGGAAATATTGCGTGATGTGTAAAATGTTGAGAATAAGAAGGTTGTAAAGTACAGGGGTGGTGTTTTAGGGGAGCCCTGTTCTTCTTATTATATTGATAATTAGTGATTTGCTCATCACGCTGATATATGGATTTGGAGTACGGTAAGTTTTTTTCCAGCGATGTAGGGTCGTTCATGCGCTCTCCGGTGCGCGAGATCTTCAAGAAGGTGGACCTGTCGGCGATCTATTCTTTCGCCGGAGGCTACCCCGACGCGGCAACCTTCCCCATCGAGGATATCCGGCGCATCAGTGCGCAGGTGCTGGAGAAATATGGCGCCAAGGCGCTCCAGTACGGAGCGACGCAGGGCGTGACGGAGCTGCGCGAGGTGATCGCGCGGCGCTATGGCGTCCCGGTGGAGAACGTGCAGATCACGACCTCTTCGCAGCAGGGCATCGATGTCTGCACGCGCGTTTTCGTCAATCCCGGCGACGTGGTCCTGACCACCGCCCCGACCTATCTCGGCGCCCTGCAGTCCTTCAAGTCCTACCGCGCCGAGATCCAGACCCTGGAAGATTTTTGCCTCGCTGTCGGCCGGACAACTGCCCCAGCGGGGGCTTGCCGCCCTCGGCAAGGGAGAGGGGGGACCACGTCAGTGGTGGGGTCAGAAGAAATCGGAGATTTTTGCGATTCTGCAAAAATATCCGATTCTTGTGACTCCCCGCGGGGCAGTTCGCCCGGCCGCAAGAGGCCGAAGTTCTGCTACGTGATTCCGGATTTCCAGAATCCGAGCGGGGAGACGATGACGCTGGAGGAGCGTGAAAAGCTGGTCCGGATGGCGCGGGAGCAGGATTTCCTCATCGTGGAGGACAGTCCGTACCGGGAGCTGCGCTACAGCGGCGAGCCGGTGCCGACGATCTATTCCCTGGCGCCGGAGCGGACGCTCCACCTGGGGAGCTTCTCCAAGATTTTCGCCCCGGGTTTCCGGCTCGGCTGGATCCTCGGCCCCGTGGAGCTGCTGGAGCAGATCTACGTCTGCAAGCAGTCGCTGGACCTCTGCCCGCCCATCCTGGACCAGTACATGGCCGCGGAGTTCATGGGCAGCGGCGCGCTGGACGCCAATCTGCGCAGGAGCATCGCGCTGTACCGCGCGAAACGGGACAAGATGCTCGGCCTGCTGGAGAAATATATGCCGCAGAGCGTGTCCTGGACGCACCCCGAGGGGGGCCTGTTCCTCTTTGTGACGCTGCCGGAGGAGATCGACACCGTGGCGCTGTACGACCGGGCGCTCGCCGCCGGGGTCGCCTACGTCGCGGGCTCTTTCTTCTACCCCGACGGCTCGCACCGCAACACCATGCGGCTCAACTTCTCTTTCCTCGACGCTTCCCGCATGGAGGCCGGCGTCAAGCTCCTCGCCGAGGTCGTCGCCGGCGCCCGGTAGTTGGGGATGTGCCGGGGAATTATTATCTTTGTCTTGATATAACCAGATTTGATATGAAAAAGTATTATTTATTTGCGATAATGGCGGCTTTCGCCCTGGTGTCCTGCCAGAATGGAGGCAAAACCTCCCCGGACGTACATACGTTCGGCCTGACCGGTGACGTGAAGGAGGTCTATCTCTCCGAGCTGGCCGTTTTCGATTCGATGGAGGAGGACGAGGGAGATTCCATGCCTGACGATAATGTGCTGGAGTTGTCCTTCGACGAGCAGGGCCGTGTGCTCCTGGACGAATATGTCAACGAGTATGCATATGACGACGAGGGCAATTTCGTCGGCAGGACCGAGTGGACGGAGCTCACGCGCGACGCGCAGGGCCGGATCACGAGTTTTTACAACCCGGTCCTCGATGAAGACGGGGAGTTCCTCGACGAGGACATGGATGTCGTGGAGCATTGCCGTTTCGAATATACCTATGACGCGCAGGGCCGGGTGGCTACCGAAGCATACAGAGGCTGGGAATGGGGTACCGACTATGTTTACGAGTACGACGGGAACGCCTTCTATCCGAGCGTCGTCAGCTTCGAGGGCTACGATGCGGGTTACAACGAGTCCGGCATCATCGAATATGAATACGTCAAATTCGACGACAGGGGCAATTGGACCGTAAGGACCGTCACCAAGACCACGGACAGCTGGGAGGAGGCCTGGGACGACAACGAACCGGAGGTCGAGACCAGCACGTCCGTCACCCGGCAGTACCGCAAGATTACGTACTGGTCTGACGGGAATTAATCCTTATCCGGAGGTGTAGAAGATATGGCCGGCAGCAACGAAAAGAAGCTGGATGCGGTGTCCGCGCTCCTGGAAGCGCTGAGTGCGGAATACGTGCCGCGCCTGGGCGGCGACGAGGAGATCGCCGCCGGGCTGCAGCGCCTGGCCCGCCGTGCGCAGGAATACCGCCACGGCTCGTTCATCATGCTGGTGGTGGGGCCCGTCAAGTCGGGCAAGTCCACCCTCGTCAACCTGCTGGCACATCGCTATGTGAGTCCGACGGACAAGCTCGAGTGCACCCTGCGCCCGACCATCATCTCGAGCGTGGAGGCGGACGCCGAGCCGGCGATCGAGATCTATTCCTCCAAGGACGAATCCCGCAAGGAAAAGGACCTGGACCTGATCATCGACAAGCTCCGCGGCATCATCGGGGACGATGCGGAGCTGCGCGAGCACCTCACCAAGGAGGCCTATCCGCTCAGCGACGAGAACATCGAGAACTACATCGCCCCGTCCTACAGCAGGCAGGACAACTCCATCATCACGGCCATCACCACCCCCGGCAGCAAAATGCTCACGGGGACCGGCAGCGGCAAGATTTTCCTGGCGGACATGCCCGGCTTCGACGGCAACCGGATCAACCTGTCCAGCGCCCTGTACGACGCGATGTCCCGGCGGGTGGACCTGATCCTGTTCGTCCACAGCTCCGTGTCGGCCTTCAACGTGACCTCCAACGAGTACCTCGACAAGCTGCGCGAGTACAATGGCACCGTGCCGGTGTACTTGATCCACAACATTTTCGACGCATCCTGGTGGCAGGACGACGCGCAGCGGCGCGCCGAAGTGGAGCGCCAGAGCAAGAGCGAGTACGAAGAGATCAAGCGCAAGGGCTTCAACATCGAACCGGACTACGTCAGCTGCCTCAACCTCGGGATGGTCTCGGACCACCTGCGGGGTGCGGTGCGGCCGGGATGCGAAGCCGCGCTCGGGCAGGAGTACCGCGCCTTTGAGGAGGTGGAGGACCGCCTCTACGGGAAGATTACTTCCCAGATCGGCTCGCAGCGCCTGGAGCGCTGCCTGGAGCGCACGGACAAGCTGCGCGACGACCTGGTGAAAAAGATCTGGTCGCGGACGGAGGAACTCTCCGCCCGGCGGCGCGACCGGGAAGCCCTGCAGCAGCATCTGGACGGCCTGGAGAAGAGCCTGGGACTCTCGCAGGCCGACACGGACCAGCTCATCGACAACATTTCCGAAGACGCCGACCGTTCGCTGTTCAAGACGCTCGCCAAGAGCATGGTCAACAAATCCATGTCCAGCAAGGAGTGCCTCGCGCTGCTCAAGGAGATCCTGGCGTCGTTCCTTTTCGATGTGGACGAGAAACTGACGGGACGTCTGCACCGCCTGTTCAGCGACCGCCAGCGCGACAGCTTCGAGGCAATCAGTGCCAAACTCGACGTGCCCCTGGAGCCGCTTGCCCCGCTGGAGCCGGTACGCGCACAGAGCGAGCAGAACATTCCGGAAGACAAGGTGAAGCGCTTCATGCGGGCCTCGCTCTTCCCGCTCAAGGCGGAGACGGTCCGCGAGAGCATCTCCAACATGGAGCATTATTTCTACGGGGATCCCGACAACCGGACCATCCAGAACCTCAAGCGGCTGCTCACGGCCGAGATCGAGAAGATCCAGGCCGGCTACCTGGAGCAGATCCGCGGCGGCTTCTCCGAACGGCTCCGGCAGATGACCCATCCGGAAGAGGACGCCCTGCTGGACACGCTCGAGGCCCTGCTCGGACAGCTCAAAGACATCATCATATGAAAAAGCCGCTGATCGCCCTGGGCACTTCGCTGGCGCTGGTCGCCGTGATCCTGCTTGCCGGCAATGTCATCATCATCGGCGACAAGCTCACCGCCGCTTCCCCCGTGCTCGCCTGGGTTTTCTACGGCCTGCTGCTGGCGGCGCTGTGCTGGCTGGTCATCGTGCCGACCTGCCGCATCCTGTTTGCGAAGCCTTTCCCGAAGCTGTCCGTGGACGATTCCGCGGAGGATTCGCCCGAGCTGCGCACGGAGCTGAAGTCGTTTGCCCGTTCTCTCGCCGACAACCTTTGCGACCTGCCGGCGGACGAGGCGGCGGCGCGGCGCAGCGAACTGCTCGCGCAACTGGACGGTTTCTATGACCTCGCGGAGTTGCGCGGCATCATCCAGACGGAGCTGGACCGCCGTTTCGACAAGGCGCAGGAGCATATCCGGCAGTGGGCGAAGACGGTCTTTCTCGTGACCACGGTCTCGCAGGTCGGACGCATCGACGCCATCACTTCGCTGGTGATCAACTGCCGGATGATCGCGGACGTGATCCGCTGTTCGGGCTACCGCCCCACCTGGGGCCAGCTCGGCAAGCAATATGCCCGCATCCTTGCGACCTCGCTTTTCAGCTACTATCTCTCCGATTCCCTCGACAAGGTGGAGGTGGATCCGGAGATGCTGCATCTCAAGGCGCTCGCCAACATCCCCCTGGTGGGCACGGTGACCAAATCGCTGGTGGACGGCACGGCCAACACGCTGCTGTCGCTGCGCATCGGTCATGTCACGCTGGCCTACCTGCGCGAGGGGGCACAGGCCCTTTCCGGCAAAGCCGGGGCCAAGGTCCGCCGCCGCGCGATGCTGGACGCGGTCAAGTCTTTCCTGGTCCTGTCCAAGGACACCACCATCGCCGGCCTGTCCGCGATGGGACAGAAACTGGACGCCTGGATCAACGGCGACAAGGAAGAACCGGCGGATCAGCCCGCCGAAACCGTGCAGGGATGAAAAGAATCCCGGTCCTGCTGGCGCTGCTCCTCTTGGCAACCTGTTGCCGCGGCCCCTCGCTGCAGGAACAGCTTGCCGCCCGTATCCAGGCCTTGAGCCAGACTTCGGAGCTCGGCACGGTGGAGTACACCGTCCGCAAGGCCGTGCGCGCCCGCGACGAAGGGGATTGGTTCAAGATCGGCAACCGCCGCATCCTGTTCACCTGCACCGCCTACCTCAAGGCCGGCATCCACCTCGACCGCATCCCGCTGGACAGGATCGTGGTGGACGAGGAAGCGCGTTCCGTCGCCATGGTGCTGCCGCATGCGGCGGTGCTCTCGATCAACATCCCGCCGGAGGAGATCCGCCTCGAGTACGAAGACGTGACCGGCTTCCGCCAGAAGTTCACGGACCGGGAGCGCCAGGCCCTGCTGCGCCAGGGTGAGCGCGATATCGTCCGCGACCTGCCGAACCTGGGCATCCTCGACGAGGCGGAGGCCAATGCGCAGGAGTTTTTCCGCTCCATGCTGGAGCAGATGGGGTTTGACAATATCCAGATCGTGTTCGAATGAAAAAGGAAGCCCGCCGGAAACCCCGCCTGTCGCGCTATGCGCTGATCGCCGCCGTCCTTCTCGTGCTGCTGGGCCTGCTGTACCTGGGACTCCGCCGCCAGGTCAGGCAGGAGCGCGGCCTGCGCATCGACCGGACGGCCGCGGTCGTGGAGCAGGTGCGCCGCATGGGCGAGCTGTCCAGCGCCGGTTTCTATGAGGAGCTGGTCCTGACGGACCGCGACGATTCGTATCTGGGCGAACTGCGGCGCGTCAGCGGCGTGCGCCGGCTTGCCGGCAGCGGCGATTTCGTGATCATCTGCAAGGGGCGCGTGCGCGCCGGTTTCGACCTGACGAAGATGAAGCCGGCGGACTTCTCCGTGTCGGGGGACACCCTGCGGGTGACGCTGCCGCCGGTGGAGGTCCTGGACGTGATCATCAACCCGACGGACTACGAGCATTTCTCCGGCCACCGGACGCACGAGGAGACGGTGGGCATCATCCTCCAGGCCAAGCAGCGGCTGCGCGCCGATGCCGTCCAGGCCGGAGTCCTGGAGCAGGCCGAGGCCTCCGGCGTAGCCGGTCTCCAGCGCCTCTTCTCCTCCCTGGGCTACAGTGAGGTCGTCATCACCCTCAGCAAGGAATATCCCCTCCCGCGCCCGACAGGATAATCTTTTTTGCATATTCGAAAAAAGTTGTATCTTTGCAATCCCAAACGAGGCTTTAGCTCAGCTGGTTCAGAGCGCTTGCTTGACAGGCAAGAGGTCAGCAGTTCAAATCTGCTAAGCCTCACTAAATGAAAATCAGAGACTTACGACGGTCTCTGATTTTTTGTTTCAACCTTTCCCTTTACTTAGATAGGACGAAATGCTCGAGTTCGCACAGGGACCGGTCGGGGGTGGCCGATTCGAAGACGAAGTAGAGGGCATGCTTGCCCCGGAGTTTGCGCGCCTTCGGCACGCGGGCGTATTTCTCCGTGATCTTCTGCTGCTCCCGGCCGCTGAGGCGGATCACGCCGAGCTTCGTGCCGTGGCGCGGGTGGTCGGCCATGATGACGATGCGGCCCTTGACACCCTGCGGGACGAGGGTGAGCCGCAGCCTCTTCGCCCTGGCGGCGCGCAGGCCGTCAAAGTTGAAATACTTGTAGCCCACCACGGACCCGGCGGTGTTGTTCACGACCGGGTTGTGGTTGATGCTGAGGTCATAAGGATCCGTTTCTCCGTCCCAGGCGGGCCGTAAGGGCTGGATATAGGAGCCGGAGAAGCGGTTGCCCAGATTGTCTTTTTCAGCGGGGCGGGGGCCGGTGTAGTAGCAGGCGATGCCTGCGGAGTGGGGCACGAGCGGGTCCAGCCCGCCGAGCTCGAAGCCTTCGGAGGTGTATTCCGCCTCGGAGATCTCCACCTTGCCGTCCGGGCCTTCCGTCACCGTCACTTCCACGGGGGCGACCATGGCCTGCCGGTCGAAGCCGCCCAGGCCCGCCTGCCGGTGGTAGAAGATGTACCACTGCCCGCCGATCTCGCAGAGGCTGCCGTGGGTGTTGCCGCCGGGGGAGGCGGTGTAGATAGGTTTCCCGTCTTCATCGACGTCGCGGCCGCGGGCGTCGATGATGGTGCCGCCGTAGGTCCAGGGCCCCAGCGGGGAATGGCTCCAGGCATAGGCGAGGGTGTTGTTGGCCTCGGGGAGGCCGAATTCGCCGTCCGCCGTCCAGCGGCTGTACACGAAGACGTATTTATCCTTGATCTTGCGCAGCGAAGAAGCCTCGAAGAAGCGGAAGTCGCCCTCCTGGTTGAGGTGGGAGACCATGTCCCGGATGGGCTGGGTGCCTTTTTTGACCGTGCACATCGTCTCGGGATCCAGTTCGGCGCCCCAGCTCTGCTGGAAGCCCCAGTAGCCATAGACGCGGCCGTCGCCGTCGATGAAGACGGCCGGGTCGAAGCCCAGCACGCCCTCGGTCGTCCGGGGATTCGTCCTGCTCCAGTTGCACACGGTGAAGGGGCCGTCCGGCCGGTCGGAGCGGGCGACCATCGAGTTGCGTCCGGCCGCCTGGGTGTTGGGATACAGGTAATAGGTCTTTTTGCCGTCTGGCGCGACCTTTTCCACGACGTCCGGGGCGTAGAGGATATCGCCCTTGCCGTCGGCGTTCAGCGGCCTTCCGTCCGCGTCGAGCACGGATTCGAAGATCACCCCGTCGTAGCGCCAGTGCTGCAGGTCGTCCACGGGGGCGGACCACACGACCTGGTTGCGTCCGCAGTAGGCGGAGCGCTCGATGTCGTGGGAGCCGTAGATGTACACGCGGAACTGTCCCGGGTGGTCGGGATCCTCGAAGACATAGGGTTCGCCGTCGGGAATGTATTCCCAGAGGGGAAGATAAGGATTGGCGGCTCCGGCGTTCAGGCCCAGGCAGAGCAGGCAGGCGCCGCCGAGCAGGGCGGCGAGGCGGGAAGTTCGGGTGAGTTTCATGGTCTTGGTCTGATTCAATCGCAAATGTAACAAATTTTATGGAAGGATTTTTGCTATCTTTGTGTTTGCTATGGTGACGAAACCTTGCCTCTTCCTGTTGTCGCTGGCGCTTTTTGCCGGCATCGTCCCGCTTGCCGCGCAGAACGGCGACGCCGGGCAGGAGAATCCCCGCGAGACCGCCGACGCGATCATCAAAGAGGCCGGCCGGCATCTCGGCAAGCCGTATCTGTACGGCGGCAACGGCCCGCAGAGCTTCGACTGCACCGGTTTCACCTGCTTTGTCTTCAACAAATTCGGCTACCAGCTCTCGCGCAGCTCATCCGACCAGGCCAAAGACGGCCGTGAGGTCAAGGGGGGCATAGAGAATTACCAGAAGGGAGACATCATCGTCTTCGGCGGGCGCGCCGCCAAGAAGACCCCGGGTCACGTGGGCATCTTCATCGCCGCGGACTCCCTGAACAAGAGTTTCACCTTCATCCACGCCTGCAACTCCGGCGTGACCATTTCGCACATCGACGAGCCGTACTACGCGCAACGTTTTATCGGCGTGCGCCGCATCCTGCCCGATTTCCCGCCGGAAGAGCGGGACCGCAAGGTGCTGTTCAGCCTGCAGGAGCTCTTCAGCGGCCGCAGTCCGGCCGCGCGGGATTCCGTGCTCAACGCTATCCAGGAGCGCCGCGTGGTGCTCTTCCCGGACGGCAGCTGGGCCTTGCTGGGCGAGAACGGCGAATACGTCGCCCCGCCGGGCGACAAGGATTTCGTCCTGCATGCCGATGCCACCTGGCGCTTTGAGGAGGCGTCCTCGGCGGAGTTCTACACGGTCAAGGCCGGCGATACCCTGCAGAAGATCGCCCGCCAGTTCGGCCTCCCGGTCGAGGCCCTCTGCGAGATGAACGGCATCACGCAGAAGACCCGGCTCAAGCTCGGGCAGCGCCTGCGGGTGCAGTAAAAATTGCTAACTTTGTTTCGTTATGTTTGAGAAAGAAGTATATATCGCGCGCCGCAAGGCGCTGTTGGAGCGCCTCGGAGAGCAGAAGGGCATCGCCCTGTTCCTGGGCAACGTGGACGCTCCGGCGCAGTACAAGGACAACTGCTACAAATGGCGCCAGGACAGCAACTGGCTCTACTTCTTCGGGATCGACGAGCCGCGCTTCGCCGCGACGGTCGACCTGGAGACCGGCGAGGAGACGATCTACGCCGACGATTTCGGCATCGACGACATCATCTGGATGGGGCCGATGCCGTCCGTGCGCTCCCTGGCGGAGCGCGTGGGCGTGGCGCACACTGCGCCGTATGACGCGCTGGCAGCCGCGCTGAAAGGCCGCCCGGTGCATTTCCTGCCGGCTTCCCGGTACTACAACCGGATGAAGCTGGGCTCGCTGCTCGGTCTGGATCCCTCGGAGGTCACGTCGGCGGGCAAGGCCGGCTGCGCCAAGGCGTCCGAGCCGCTGGTGCGCGCCGTCATCTCCCTGCGCCTCGTCAAGGAGCCGCGCGAGATCGCGCAGATCGACGCGGCCTGCGCCCTGGGCTATGAGATGCACACCGTCGCCCGCCGCGGCATCCGCCCGGGCCGCATCGAGCAGGAGATCGTGGGCGAGATGGAGGGCGTGACCCTCGCGAAGGGCTGGGGGACCAGTTTCCCGACCATCCTCACGCAGCACGGCGAGATCTTCCACTGCCACAGCCACGAGCTCCCTGTGGAGCCCGGAAAACTGATGGTCATCGACGCCGGTGCGGAAGGCAATGACCACTATGCCTCCGACTTCACGCGCACCTATCCGACCTCCGGCCGTTTCACGCAGAAGCAGCGCGATATCTACCAGACGGTCTATGAGTGCAACGAACTGGCGTTCAGCATGATCCGACCGGGAACACCCTACCGTGACGTGCACCTGGCCGTGGCCGCCCACATGCTGGACAACCTCCGGCAGCTGGATCTCGTGCGCGGCAATCTGGACGATATGGTCGCGGACGGGATCGCCGGCCTCTTCATGCCCCACGGTCTGGGACACAACATGGGCCTGGACGTCCACGACATGGAGGATCTGGGCGAGAACCTGGTCGGCTACGACGACGGCCAGACCCGTTCTCCGCAGCTCGGCCTGGGCAGCCTGCGCATGGCGCGCGCCCTCGCTCCGGGCAACGTCATCACCGACGAGCCGGGCATTTATTTCATTCCCGCCCTCATCGAGCAGTGGAAGCGGGAAGGCACGGACAAGGGCCGGGTCAACTACGGGAAACTTACTGAATATTACGATTTTGGCGGCATTCGTCTGGAAGACGATGTCCTCGTGACGGAAGGCGGCGCACGCCGGCTCGGGCCGAAGCGCCTGCCGATCGCCCCGGACGAGGTCGAGACCGCCATGGAAAACGACAGAAAATAATATGGGATTACTGGAAGGAAAAGTCGCCCTGATCACGGGCGCTTCCCGGGGTATCGGCAAGGCCGTTGCCCTGAAGTTCGCCGCCGAAGGGGCGGCCATCGCATTTACGGATATCAAGATCATTGAGGAGACCGTCACCGAACTGGAGGCGCTGGGCGTCAAGGTCAAGGCCTACGTGTCCAATGCCGCCGATTTTGCGCAGACGCACCAGACGGTGGAGCAGGTGATGGCCGATTTCGGTCGCATCGACATCCTGGTCAACAACGCCGGCATCACCCGCGACGGCCTGATGCTCCGCATGGAGGAGTCGCAGTGGGACGCCGTCATCAACGTCAATCTCAAGTCGGCCTACAACTACATCCATGCCGTCACGCCCATCATGGCGCGCCAGCGCGGGGGCAGCATCATCAACATGTCCTCCGTGGTGGGTGTCAGCGGCAACGCCGGCCAGTGCAACTATTCCGCCTCCAAGGCGGGTCTGATCGGTCTGGCGAAGTCCATCGCCAAGGAGATGGGCCCCCGCGGCATCCGCGCCAACTGCATCGCCCCGGGCTTCATCATTTCGGACATGACGGAGGCTTTGCCGCAGGAGGTGCGCGACACCTGGGTCAAGACCATCCCGCTGCGCCGTGGCGGCACCGTGGAGGAAGTCGCCAAGGTGGCGCTCTTCCTCGCGAGCGACCTCTCCTCGTATGTCAGCGGACAGGTCATCAACTGCTGCGGGGCGATGAACTGCTAGCGGATGGATCCCCGACTGACCGGACTTGACTTGAAAACTTCCCTCTCGGCCCTGCTGGACCTCGTCCTGCCGAGGGTGTGCGTCGTGTGCGGCCGTGCGCTTCTCCCACGGGAGCGGCATCTCTGCACCGAGTGCCTGTCCGATCTTCCGGAGACCCGCTATGCCCCCCTGGGCCACAATCCGATGGCCGACCGTTTCAATGCCCGGATCGATCCGGAGGAATATGAGCCGTACGCTTATGCCACGGCTCTTTTCCATTATCGGGCGGAGTCCGGCTACAGGAAGATCCCGCAGGCGCTCAAGTACCACCGGAACTTCGCTGCCGGGCGGGCGTTTGCCCGGATGCTGGGCGAGCGGCTGTCGGCCTCGCCGCTCTATGCGGACGTGGACCTGGTGGTCCCCGTTCCGCTGCACTGGACGCGGCATGCCCGCCGCGGCTACAACCAGGCGGCCCTGATCGCCCGGGAGGTGGCACGCTCGCTGTCGGCGCCGCGCGCGGAACGGCTGCTGCGCCGCTGCCGCCGCACCCGCAGCCAGACGCGCCTGTCCGTCGCCGAGAAGGCGGTCAACGTCTCCGGCGCTTTCGCGCTGCGGCGACACCGGCATCTTCCTGCCGTCCGGCACATTTTGTTGATAGACGATGTGTTCACCACCGGCGCGACCCTGGCGGCATGCCACCGCGCCCTGCGGCAGGCCTATGGCCCGCAGGTCCGCATCTCCGTCGCCACCCTCGCCGCCGTCGGGGAATGAACTACAGCAGGTCGGCGATGATGTCGTCGCTGACGAACCAGTGGTCTTCGGGGATGCGCAGGCGGCCGTCGGGAAGACGTACGAGGCGGCCGTCTGCCAGCATCTCCGCCGCTTTCCCCTCCGGGATCAGGTCCTCCGGAATCCCCCTTGCCGTCCGCAGCCCCAGCATAATCGTTTCTTCCCTCGCCTCTTCTTCAGACAATACCTCCTCGCCTCCGCGCAGCGGCCAACTGCCCCCGGAAACGTCCGACTGCGTCGGACCCCTCCCTATTGAAAACGGGGGTATATCCCCCGATCCCCCTGCGGCCATAAACCCCTTTCCGACTTTGCCTTCGCAAAGTCCCGGGGCCGGCCGGTCGGCTGAGGCCGACTTACCTACAGGGAATGTGGCAGTTGCCGCTGACGCCGGAGGGAGAACATCCGGATTCCAGGAACGGGTGGTGCCGTCGAAACTGTGGGCGGAAGGACCGAGTCCGACGTAAGGATGCCGGGACCAGTAGGCGCTGTTGTGGATGGCTTCGCGGCCGGGCTGTGCCCAGTTGGAGATCTCGTAGTGGATGTAGCCGGCCTCCTGCAGCATCCGGCAGATCAGCCCGTACTGGGCGGCGCACTGCTCCTGCGGGGCCTCGGTGAAGCGTCCCTCCCGGGCCATCCGCCCCAGGGCGCTTCCCGCTTCGACGCTGAGCTGGTATGCGGAGATGTGCTCCGGCCGCCAGGCAACGAACGCTTCAAGCGTTTGCGCAAGCAGGGCTTCCGACAGCTGTGGGAGCCCGAAAATCAGGTCCAGGCTGATGTTGCCGACCCCGGCCTGGCGCAGGATTCCGAACGCTTCCCGGGCACGGGCCGCGTCGTGCCGGCGGTTCATCCAGCGCAGGATCCCGTCGTCGAGCGACTGCACCCCCATGCTGACACGGTCCACCCCGAGGGCCAGCAGCTTCCGGACGTATGCCTCGCCTTTTTCGACGATGTCTTCCGGGTTTACCTCGATGGTAAACTCGGTAAATGCCTGACGCTTGCCGGTGGCATCGGAGCGAAGCGATGCAGGGGGTTCGGGGGGAACGCCCCCCGATAATTGGTGCAGGATGCGCTGCAGACGCATCGGAGGCAGCACCGATGGGGTGCCGCCTCCGATGTAGAGCGTATTCAGATCGCGCGTTGCTTCGATTTCGTCCCGCCGGCGGGAGATCTCTTCGCAGACCGCGTCCGTGAAAGAATCGAACAGTTGCGCGTCCCGGTCCCGGCAGGCGATTTCCGAATAGAAATCACAGTAGGTGCAGAAACTCCTGCAGAACGGGACGTGCAGATAGACCATTAGCGGAGCAGGAGCTCGCCGTGGCCAAGCTGGGCCTGGGTGGTAAAGGCGTTGACCGTGTAGACACCCTTCTGGAAGGAAGGAATGTTGTTGATGTAGATGCCGAGGTCAACTTCCTGCCCCTGGTAATCCACCTCACGGGATGCCGTGGCTTCCAGCGTCTCGCCGCCGAAGGTGAAGGTGGTGCCGCGGCCGTCGGAGAGCAGGTTGCCGTCCGGATCCGTCACGCGGACATAGACGCGGACCGGACCGTGCGCGGCCAGGTCGTTCTCCGCGAGGCTGAGGTTCACCAGGAACCTGACGACGCGGTTGGCCTTGTCCGTGACCTTGTCGTTGCTGTTGTAGGCATACATCACGAAGTTGTGCGCCTTGATGATGGAGCCGGCGTTCACGCGGTCAGCCAGATCCTCGACGCGCTGGGTCAGCTTGACGTTGGCCTGCTTGGTCTCTTCCGCTTCCCTGCGGGCCGAGGCGGCCTCTTCGGCCAGCTGGTGGTTGAGGGTGTTGAGCGAATCGATCTGGGCGATGTAGCCGCGCATGATGGTGCGCAGGGTGCCGAGCTCCTTCTCGTACTGACGGATCTTCGCGCGGTCCGTGGCCTCGGTGTTCTTGACCCGGGCGACGAGTTGGGCGATCTCCTCGCGGGAGGAGTCGAGCTGGGCGTTGATCGAATCGTATTCGGACGAGAGGTTTTCGTAGTCGCTCTGCAGGGCGACGATCTGCTCGGTCAGGTCGGCTTTTTCTTCGTTCAGTTCATTAACGAGTTTGTTCTTGGAAGTCAGCACATAGTAAAGGGCGGCTCCCAGGGCGAGGGCGATGACGATCATCGCAATCATGACGGCTTTCAGGCCGCCGTTGGACTTCTTTTCAGCTTGCTGTCTCTCAAGCTTCTCGATGGGATCTTCTTTTTCCATAATCGTTTGATTTGATTAGTGACATGCAAAAATAGCAAAAAAATGCTAATTTTGTAATTATGAAGTATTTCATCCGCGCACTCAAGTATTATGCCTACCTGCTTATCCTGCTGGTGATCATCATTCTCGCGCTGGTCCTGACCGGATTCGTGGAGGCAGACCTGTCCAAGATGTTCGTCAACGGTTACGATTCCCTGTGGCAGATCGCCCTGATCATGCTCGTCTTCGCGCTGATCTATCCGCGTTTCGGCTTTTCAAAGCGGACGGCGCACATCTACGGCTCCCCGGAGGAGTTGCGGCCGGACATCATGAGGGTGATGGAAGGCCTGGGCTATCGCCTCGAGGACGAGAAGGACGGTTCGCTCCGTTTCCGGCGCCGTTCGGGCTTCTCCCGTGCGCTGAAAATGTGGGAAGACGGGATCACCCTGTCGCCGACAGGTGCGGGGATGGAAGTGGAAGGGCTGACGCGGGATCTGTCCCGGATCGTCTCCGGTCTGGAGGCTACCCGCGGAGCAGATGTGTAGCGGCAGCGCTTAGCGCCTCATAAAAATCCTCTCCGAATGCGTTCGTGAGGGAATTTTTCAGAAATTGATACACCCGTATCCCTTCGCGGGTGCCCCGCTCGCGTGCGGGCTTGCAGATCTCCCAGCGGTGGTAATTGAGGGCGAGGCCGCCCCCCGTGAGCCGGGTGACGCGGATGGGGTAGAGAGAGCAGGAGACCGGCTTGGTCCGCCCGGCCGTCTCGATGGCGCAGAGACAGCCGCCGTCCGCGCCGAAATGGCAGAAGGCACATTCGCAGCTCTTTGGCACCAGCGGGGTCACGATGTCGCCGTCGCGGTCGATCTCGAAAAAGCCCTTTTCCTGGACGGTCGCGCGCCCCTGCGGGGTCATGTGCCCTCAGTAGGCGGGATAGTCCCATTCCAGCGCGTCCGGCTCGCGTTCGTCCAGCGGC